>ERZ1066122.373-NODE-373-length-47549-cov-10.173643_pt1 | contig 47549 bp, 29 predicted proteins | sample MGYA00382769_ERZ1066122 | MGnify/ENA primary metagenome ERZ1066122 (study PRJEB33369, sample SAMEA5778352) | biofilm metagenome | biome: Industrial cooling water; feature: Water cooling tower basin; material: Biofilm | place: United Arab Emirates | collected... | reverse complement strand
GTCTACAACATCGCGCGTCAGTGGTCGCTGGGTGACTTCATGCACGGCGAAACGGACCAGATCGGCCAGACGGTCGAGTCGGCGCGTCCGATCGGTTACTACTTCCGCGCCGCGGCGCCGTTCTCGTCGGGCATCGGCGGTCTGTACGACGTGCTCGGCACGAACAACAACACCGTGGAAGACGCCGGCTTCGTGAAGCTGCGTGAAGTGACCGTAGGCTATCGTATCGGCAGCATCGCCGGCTTCGGCAACTGGACCGCGTCGGTTATCGGTCGCAACCTGCTCACCTGGACCAACTACCGCGGCTTCGATCCTGAAGTCGGCGTGGGTGGTGGTGCGCTCGGATCGGGCGTGCTGAACGCGATCGACGCGTTCGGCTTCCCGAACCTGCGACAGTTCACCTTCTCGCTCAGCACCAGCTTCTGATCCGGCTCGGGTCCCGGGCGCGCGGACTGCGCGCCCGGTGACCTCCACTCATGGGAGATTCAATGCGCAAGCATTCCATTTTGCTCAGTGGGCTCATCGTGGCTGGCCTGACGGCCTGCAGCGGTGACCAACTGAACGTGGTGAACCTCAACAATCCGGACGTGGAGCGCGCCTTTGCGACCGCGGACGGTATCGAGGGCGTGATCGGCGGCCTCGGCGTGCAGCTCAACAACCCGCAGCGCGCCAACGAGTCGGTGAACACGCAGGCCAAGATCTTCGCCGGCGAGAACTTCGCCACGGTGAACAACTTCGGCATGGCGCCGCGCTCGATCGTGCCGCGCGGCGTACTCATCAACAGCCTGGGCAACGAAGTTCAGGCCGGCAACCTTGCCAACTACAACTCGTTCCAGCGCATCGCGCGTTCGGCCAACAACGCGATCCGCGCCGTGGATCGCCTTGTGGCGAACGGATCGTCGCTGGGATCGCCGGCGCGCAATGCGCGTGCGAAAGCGTTCGGCTTCCTGATCCTTGGTCAGGCGCTGGGTAACGTCTCGCTCGGTTACGACTCGGCGGCGATCATCACGCCGACAGTCGGTTCGGATGAAGTGCCCGGGCTCTCGGGCGCGCGTGCGGTCAACGCGGCGGCCATTGCGATGCTCGACTCGGCCATCGCGATTGCCAATTCGGCGGACGCGACGAACGGCACGAACGGCTTCCCGCTCCCCGGCACGTGGATCAACGGCACGTCGCTCTCGCGCGACGGTTTCGTGCGACTGGCCCGCTCGTACCGTGCGCGCCTACGCGCGGGTGTGGCTCGTACGCCGGCCGAACGTGCGGCCGTGGATTGGCAGGCTGTGATTGCCGATGCAACCAACGGCATCACCGCTGACCACAACATCCAGCTCGATCCGGCCGTGGGTTGGAACGCCGTGTACGACACACAGCAGATGTACGTCGTGGGCGGTTGGCACCAGCTGCCGATGTGGTATCTCGGCATGGCCGATACCTCGGGTGCCTACGATGCGTGGCTGGCAGTTGCGCGTGACAACCGTGAGGCGTTCCTGGTGCGTACGCCAGACACGCGCTGGCCCTCGGGCGCGACGCGTGCGGAGCAGCAGGCGCGGCAGAGCGCCCTGATCCCCCCACCGGGTGTGTACATTCGCAACCGGCCCACGAACGATGACGTCTCGGGCTCCGGTTGGGGTTACTCTCAGTATGAGCACCGTCGCTGGGGCGCGACGCGCACGGCCGGCAACATCGGTCCGTACACGGACTTCTCCGCCACGGAGCTGAGCATGCTGGCGGCGGAAGGCTACATCCGCACGAACCAGATCGCGCTGGCGATTCCGCTCATCAACGCGAGCCGCACGCGCAACGGTCTGCCGGCGATCCCGGCTGGCACGAGCGCCACGGCGCCGATCGGCACGCTCCCGAACTGCGTCCCGCGCGTTCCGGTGGCGCCGAACTTCCGCAGCACGGCCTGCGGCACGGTGCTCGAGGCGATGAAGTACGAGAAGCGCATGGAGACGGCCTTCACGGGCTACATGGTGTGGTTCACGGACAACCGTGGCTGGGGCGACATGGTCGCGACCACGCCGCTCGAGTGGCCCGTGCCGAACCTCGAACTGCAGGCGCGTCAGCTGCCGATCTACAACGGCACGCTGCAGGCGCCCGTGGGCACCTACGGCTTCCAGTGATGCGCTCGACCCCTCACCGGAGCGCGACCGTGCGTCGTCGCGTGACCGTGTCGCTGTTGGCGTGTACGACCGCGCTCCAGTGGGGGTGTTACACCTACCGTCCCGTGCAGTCAGCGCCGGTGCCGCCGCAACAGCGCGGTGCCGTCGTACTGAATGATCAGGGTCGCCTGCTGCTCTCCGATCGACTCGGTTCGCTGATCGAGCGTGTGGAAGGCACCTTCATCTCGCACGATTCCACTGGCGTGGTCCTCGAAGTGACGGGGACCAAGGATGTGCGTGGCGGGTCGTCTCTCTGGTCCGGCGAGCGCGTGGAGATCCCCTCCTCCGCGATCCTCGGTTACCAGTTACGTGAACTCTCTCGGAGTCGCTCCCTGGTGTTGGGCGGTTCCGTCATCGGTCTCATCACGGCGGCAACCTTCGGGTTGACGCTCGATCTGTTCGGTGGCGACGCGAGAGATCGCACGGACACGGCCAATCCTCGCGATCCCGGGGGGAGCCCGATTTCGTCTGTCGGTCGCATCCCTGTTTCCGTCCCCTGATTCACCACGTTCGCACTCGTACTAAGGAGTCCAGGACTCATGAGGCTTTCACGGTTTGGACTGATCGCTGCTGCCGCACTGGCCAGCATCGCCTGCCAAACGGAAGACGGCGCGCTCAAGCCCACCGAGCTGCCGCCGCTTGCGTTCGTTCGTTACATCAACGCGCTCCCCGACACGCTCGCCACGACGGTGCGCTTCATCGACCAGGTGGAGTTCTCGCCGCAGACGTGGGCCGGTGTGCCGTTCCGCGGCCTCGGTGGTGGCAACTACCAGGGCACGCAGGCGGGTAGCCGTCGTTTCCGCGTCTTCTCGTTCAATGCGAACGCGAGCACGGCGGGCAACACGGCGGTGCTCGGCGAAGCGACGCACAACTTCGAAGCGGGCAAGTACTACACGGTGCTCCACTCGGGCTTCGCCCGCGGCGGCGCGCCGGCCAATGCCATCCGCATCATCGAAGACGCTGTGCCGACGCCCGGCGCCCAGGTTGCGCTCCGCGCGATGCACGCGGGTGCTGGCATTGGCAACGTCGACGTCTACGTGACGGAGACGGCGACGTCGGCCATCTCGGGCGCGCCGGCCGTTGCCGGCCTGTCGTTTGGCAACGCGTCGGCCTACGTGACCCGCGCTCCTGGCGCGTTCGCGGTGCGCGTGACGGCGGCGGGCAGCACCACGCCGCTCATCTCGGCGGCCGCTCCGGCCGGTACGGCTGGTACGACGTCGGTTGATCCGATCGGCGGCGCTTCGCAGGCCGGTTCGGTGATCACCGCCGTGGCGTTCCCCGCGTCGGTCGCCGGTTCGCCGGCGGCGGCTTCGGCGAATCCGTCGGTGCTGTTCTTCATCGATCGTCATCCGCCGCGCACGACGCCGTAATCATGCGCCTCTGGCGACGGTGCCAGCAGAGCGACCGCGGCGTGCGCAGCACGTCCGCGGTCGTTTTGCTCGTAGCCGCACTGTTGCTACTCCGTCGCGACGCCAACGCACAGGTGTTGCAGGGCACCGTGCGACTGCGGGACGACTCGGTGACCATCGATGCCGCGCGCGTGGTTGCTCAGGATCGACGCGGCAAGACGCTCGCCGATGCCATGACCGATGCTGCCGGTCGCTATGTGCTTCGCTTCGGTGGTGGAGCGGCCGGTGTGCCGTTTCGCCTGACCATTACGCGAATCGGTCTCCAACCGACCATGAGCGACGAGTTCTCGCTGCTCGTCACGGACACCGTGAGCGCCGATCTGTGGGTGCGGCCGCTGGCGCAGAACCTCACGGAGGTGTCCACCGAAGTCGCCCCCTCCCTCAACACGCAGCGACTGCGCTATGCGACACGCCGCGGATGGAAGGTGTTCGATCCCGAAACGATCGAGGCGCGCAGTCAGTCGTCGCTCGGCTTGAACGAGTTGATTCGATCGCTCGGCGCGCCCGGGCTGATGGTGCCCAACCGGAACGGTGACTGCATCAAGAGCACCCGAACGGGGCAGTGTCTCGCCGTGATCATCGACAACGTCCTGATCACTGGTGGCGTGCATCTCAATCCCCGCGACATCTACTTCCTTGCCGTGGTGGGGTCGAGTGAGGCCCGGCTGGAGTGGGGAGACCGCGCGGCGTACGGGGCGCTCGCGATCTACACCCGCATGTCGGACGATCAGAAGAAGCCCTGAAGCGTCGGGTGAATCAGATGCGCGCTTGTGGCGTAGTATCAGCCATGATGCGCCGCCTCGCTCTGCTGTCCGCTTCCGGTGTACTCCTGATCACCGCGCCCGTCCGCGCGCAGGAATCGCCGCTGCCCGCTCCGCGTGGCTACGTCAACGACTTCGCGAACGTCATTGACGCAACCACCGAGGCCCGCCTCGAATCGGTTGCCCGCATCGTTCAGACGCGATCGGGGGGCGAAATCGCGATTGTCACCTTGCCGGATCTGCAAGGACGACCGGTGGAGGAGGTCGCGCTGCGCCTTGGTCGTGCGTGGAAGGTCGGGGCCAAGGCCGATGTTGGCGACGCGCGGCGAAATGCCGGGACGGTCATCCTGCTCGTGCCGAAGGAAACCAGCACCGACGGTCGCGGATACTGCCGCATCGAGTCCGGGATGGGGGCGGAGGGTTTCCTCACCGACGCGCGCGCGGGGAGCTTCTGTCGTGCAGCCACGGACCGCTTTGTTGCGCGGGACTATGGTGGTGGACTGCTGGTCGTCGCGTCGGCCGTCGCAGAAGCCTACGCCGCCGAGTTCGGCTTCCAGCTCGCCGACGGTGAGTTGCCGGTTACTCGACGCCCTGCGCGCCGCAGCTCGCCGAACGCCCTGCTCGTCGCCCTGATCCTCTTCTTCGTGCTCATGGTGCTTTCGAGCCGCGGAGGACGGAGCGGCTGTCTGCCACTGATGGTCGCGGGGAGCGGTCCGCCCACGCGTTACCGCGGCGGATACGGCGGTGGCTTTGGCGGTGGTTTCGGCGGCGGCGGATTTGGCGGCGGCTTCGGCGGTGGTGGCGGCTTTGGCGGGTTCGGCGGCGGCGGCGGATTCAGCGGAGGCGGTGGTGGATCCAGCTGGTAGCGCAGGAACACAACACTCACACACGCAAATTCTGTCATGGCCCGACTGACACTTGAACAGTTCGTGACGCAGCTCGCCGGCATTCATGGTGAGCGGCTGCGTTGCGTGTTGCTCTATGGGTCTGCCGCAGTCGGCCAGTCCCTGGCCGAGCGATCCGACCAGAATGTGCTCGTCCTCCTGGATCGCATCGAGGCGTCGCAGCTCGAGGCGCTCGCGGCCACCGTGCACGCGTGGCGTGAGGCGGGCAATCCGCCGCCGTTCGAGTTGACGGTGAGCGAATGGGAGCGGTCCGCCGACATCTTCCCCATGGAGTACGCGGACATTCACGAGCTGCATCGCGTGTTGCATGGCGCGCTGCCGCCCGCAGCCCCCGTGAAGCGCAGTGACCTGCGCCGTCAAGCTGAGTACGAGGCCATGAGCAAGGTGCTGCGACTCCGGCAGGCGCTGATGCACGCGGGCACTGATGGTGCGAAGCAGCTGGACGTGCTGCGCGCGAGTCACGGGACACTGATGGCCGTGTTTCGTGCAGCGGTACGCGTGCTCGGTGAGCGTGCGCCCGCCGACCGACGAGCGTTGATCGATCGCGTCGCCACTGTCGCGGCGTTCGATGGCGCCCCGTTCGCGCGCGTGCACGATGACCTGCGCCACGGGCGCGCGATCGCCGCGCGCGATGCCGAAGCGATCCTGCTGGCCACGCTGCTCGGCATGGAGCGGCTGGCGGCGTGGCTCGATACGTTCGACCCCGGGACCGGACCGGCGTAGCATCACTCTCCGGTGCGATGTACTTCCTTCACGACTTCACCGCCATGACTCAGGAGCTCACGATGCTGCACGTTTCCCCTGTCACCCGCACGGCCGCGCCGTCGGACGCGGCGCGTTCTCCGCGACGCTCGCTGCGCGCGGTACTCCTGCTCGCGCTTCCCGTGCTGCTCAGCGCGTGCGGCTACAACAGCATTCAGACGTACGACGAAGCGGCGGCGTCGGCACAGCGGAACATCGAGGTGCAGCTGCAGCGACGCGCCGACCTCATCCCGAATCTTGTGGAAACGGTCAAGGGCTTTGCCACGCAGGAAAGCGAGGTGCTGACGCAGGTGACCGAGGCGCGCGCTGGCTTGCAGGGCGCGCTCAACAAGACGGGCGGCGCCGACTTGCAGGAGTTGGCAACCGCCAACGCGGGGCTGACGTCAGCGCTGGGTCGACTGAACGTGGTCGTGGAGGCGTATCCCGATCTCAAGTCCAACGAGAGCTTCCTGCGCCTGCAGGACGAACTCACCGGAACAGAGAATCGCATTGCGGTGGCGCGAACCGACTACAATGGTGCCGTCGAGACGTACAACGCCTACATCCGCAAGTTTCCTGCGGTGCTGACGGCGAAGGTGACGGGCGCCAAGCCGCGCGAGTACTTCGAGGCCGACGCCTCGGCGCGCGAAGCGCCGAAGGTCGACTTCTCGAAGTAACGCGTCACAAGCGGTTCTTTTCGTAGAGCAGGTTGCGTGGGGCGGCGCGCCACTCGTACCATCGGTACACGGGCGCGCCGCCGTTCACGGCGGGATCGGTGCGACTGGCCATGACCTTGGCGCGCACCTTCACACCGAGAATGCGATGGGCATCGTTGAGGGAGTCGGTGTCCATGCCGTCGTAGCGCGGGGCCTCGAAGCCATCCTCGAACAGCAGGCGCGCTTCCCACGCTTCGACACCATCAGCGAGCTGCTGCCCAACCGGTCGACCGGTCGTCGGGTTCAGCCGCTCCGAGCGGAACACTGCCTTCGCGGTTGGATCGTGCCAGTACGTGACCGCGCGCAGCTTCTGGATGGCCGTGCCGTATCGGTCGATCGGTAGCGAATCGTCGAGTCCCGCCGGTCGTCCGAGGAGCGAGGTGACCGGGAGAAACTCCACGGAGAAGTTCGCCCCGCCGAGGTCATTGACGGCGGTCAGGAGCAGGAGCCTCCGCTCGCCACCGATCTGCAGGCGCGCCAGATCACCCGCTTGCAGGTCGAACGTGCCGTCGTGCTTGAGAAAGCTGAGGCAGGTGGAGCCGCAGTTTCCCCCGGGAGGCAGCGGGTTGATCGTATCGCCGTCCATCGCGTCGAAGCGATAGACCGGTGCCTCGTTCGGCTCGAACGGGACCGACAGGATCGAGATGGTGTCGGTAAACGTGCCGAGTGTGCCGAACACGGGCGTACTCTCGATGCTCACGCCCGCCTCGGCAGCGTCGCGTGCGATGGCAATGCCGAGGAACCGCGCATTCCGGTCGACGCTTTCGCGAAGGGTCCAGCTGCGACGGCCTTGCCACGAGCTGACGGCGAACTTCGTGGCGGCGCTGAGAATGATCACGCCCATGACGAGCGCGACGAGCAGTTCGACGATGGTGAAGCCCCGTCGTGCCGCATCGAAAGACAACGTGCGATGTGAACGCATCTCAAGCACCTCCGGCGAGCGCGTTACCGCGATACTGGTATGTGGTGACGCGCACCGGCTCCATGGCGCGCGGGAAGTCGACTTCCACCTCGAGGCGCACGAGATTGCCGCGCTCCTCGACTACCGTCATCTGTCGCTTGAACTTGCCGAGGGAACTCGGCACGCCATCCCCACCGACCATCATGGGACTCTCGGTGGCAAGGGACCAGGGATCGCGTGTCCGGACTTCCTCGAGATAGGCACGGGCAATCGCGAGCGCGTTGGTCCGGTTCTGGGCCAGCGACTGCCCACGCAGCGTTTCCGCGTTCGACTTGCCGAGTGCCATGATGCCTGCGACGAGCAGCACGATGCCCACGAGCACGTTGATGATCGTGAAGCCGTCGCGGCTGCGCCGATGAGTGGTCATCGCCATTCTCCGTCCCTCCAGTGCCAGAGGCGGACACCGCCGCTGCCCGAGATCGCCACGGCTGACACGCGATCCGGATTGACGGTGCTTTCGAGGTAGATCACGCCCGCAGTTCCGAGCGGTTCGGTGAGGCCGCGCGAGTTGAACAGCAGTCGGCCGTCGGCAAACCCGACGGGCTGACCGGCCGGATCATTGGGGAGCGGGGAAGCATTCCCGAGGCCGAACCGGACGCGCGGGCGCAGCGGCCGTCGACCTACGCCACGTAGTGCGACACTCTCGTCGTGCGTTTCGGCAATCGTGCCGTCGCGGTCGACATCGAGGTAGGCCGTGTACGCACCGCTGTCACCAAGCACCTCCACGACGAAGCGGACGTCCGACTTCGTGGCGAGCGCTCGCGTTCGCGAAAGCTCGACATCCTGCGCGAGCTGCATGCCGCTGAGCTGGACATCGATGCTGTCGGAGATACGGAAGCGCGGTCCCATGATGGCCATCATGGCAGCGAGCATGGCCACGACGACGAGCACTTCGATCATCGTGAAGCCGCGCGCCGCAGGCCGTGGTGTGTGGCCGTTGTGCATCAGAACACCGGGCGGAAGGCCGTCTGGATCACGGTGCCGACGCGTGGCGTCCCGGGCGGCAGCATGCGTGGGTCACGGAAGCGGAGGTCGAAGCTCCACTGACGCGTGGGCGGATTGTAGTACGCGCCCTGCGCGTTGCCGGCGGCGTCCACCGTGTTGCCCCAATCACCGCTGGATTTCGCACTCTCGAAGAGCGACACGAGCGACCCCGTGTAGCGGAAGATGCGGCCTCCACCCCAATCCTCGAGGAAGCGCGGGAAGTTCTCGAGCCCACCGCCGTAAATTGGCGCACCGCAGCCGGCGCGCCGCCAGTCACACGTGGTCGCTGAATGGCCGGCCGCGATGGCGACGTTGGCGGTGGTCAATGCGCTCGCGGCGCGGCGCGCGAAGTTCGCCTGCATGGCATCGTTCCAGTTGTTGCTCAGGAACGTGATGGCATCGGCGTAGAAGGCGGCGGGCTTCCAGTTGATCGAGTTGTAATCGCCGCGCACGTACAGCGGGTGATCCGTGGCGACGGAGAGCCCGCCCGGTTCGATCGGTGACCAGGAGGCCGGGAGTTCAGCGCCGTTCACCAGACGAAGCGCGGGATAGTCGCGCTCCGTGATGGCCGCGTTGCGACCGGTGAATCGCACATAGAGAATGTCCACGCGTCGACCGCCCGGATCGGCGGCGACCCACGTACGGAGCGCGCCCATGTTGACTTCGAGCAGATCCGGGCGCAGGTCCTCACGCCCATCGAAGAACGCGTTCGGGCGCCCGGTAAAGATCGCGGCGCACTGCGCGGCCGTAGGCAATGCGCGACCGGCCGCGCGTGTCTGCACCATGCTCGCGCACGGTGTCGCGAGATTGGCGACGTCGATTTCGATGTACCAGTCCGACTTCCACGCGAGCTTCACGTCCTGCACCATGGCGTTATCGGCGCCCTGACGCGGCTCGATGAGCGTGTACGAGTTCATCCCTGCCGGCAACGGCAACCGCAACGCCCGAACGCCACTGGCGCCCGACATGAGGCGATTGTTGAACCGTGTCGTACTGCGCGTGACGAACGCGGCGCCGGCGTGGCTGCGCGAGTCGAAGTCCAACTGGATCGGCGAGCCGGCCGCGTTGTGAATGCGGACGCCGCTCAGTCGCTCATTGCGGTCCTTGCGCTGCCAGAACACGCTGTCGGGCGTCGTGAGCTGACTCTGGAACGTGACGCTACCTGAACTGAGGTACAGATTCGAGTTGGAGTGCACCCAGCCCGCGAACACCATGGGCTGGCCAGGGAGAATCTCGAGGTCTTCCTCGTAGAACACACCGAACTGGAAGAGCGGAATGCTCTGCGCATTGACCGAGAGCACGACCTGACTGCGATTGCGCATCGAGTCGGTGGCCGTCACCTCGATGTCGATCGGCTGGTTGAGCGAAATCAGGCCGGCGAAGGGACCGGAGGTGATGGTGCGGGCTTCCGGCGCAGCGGTGGTCCGCGTGTCCGTTTCGAAGGCGAAGCCAGCGAGGTTCGGGCTGGCGAGGCCCGCAATGTCCGTTGCGCCAATCACGCCATCCTGCATCGCCGCGTCGAGCTGCGACATGATGTCGTCGGCACCGGCCTCGGCCGCGTACGACACCTGCGTGCTGCGGTAGTCGATGGCGGAGGTGCGCGTCAGCGTCTGCACGGCCGAAAGGCCGGCCATCACGATGACGGCGAAGATGAGCATGAGCAGCAGGACCGCCTCGAGGGCGAAGCCTCGCCGGGACCTGCGGGTGCCAGCGCGAACGCCGCTGCGGCGGGTCACGCGGCAGAGCCGACCGTTGTGTGCATCTCCAAGGCGCATGTGCGAGCTCCGTGTGGTCGGGAGAATTCCCTGCCACACGAAACGATCCTTCGCGTGCGTCAACTGTCTCGTCACCGTGCGAGGGCGTCAGGGCGTGACGCATGGGGCCGTGGCGGTGATACGCCGAGCCCGAGGCGGTCAGGCCGGCTCGACGGGGGCGACGGGCCGCGGGAAGAGTGGCTCACCCTTCGTGACGCGCCATCCGGCCGCGTCGAGGCCGGACAGCGCGTCGAAGCGGAGCGAGTGGAGCGCCGGCGAGGCGCCGAGTGTTCGCCACAGCTGTTCACACTTCGTCGGCATGAACGGAGCGAGCTGGAGCGTGCACCGTGCAAGCCGCCGGATCAGCGATGCGAGCACGACATCCAGCGCGTCGGATTTGGTCGCGTCCTTTGCCAGCTGCCACGGTGCGCTCTGCTGGGTGAACTCGTTCGCGCGCGCGACTTGTCGCGCGATCGCTGCCAGTCCTTCGTGCAACAGCCAACCGCGCGTTCCGTTCATCGCCTGATGGTACGCGGTGATGTCGTCGTGATCGCCGGTTTCGTCGTCGGGCGCAGCGGCGACCGGGACGACACCCTCGCGATACTTCTCGACCATCGCCACCGCTCGGCTGGCGAGATTGCCCAGCGCATTGGCGAGATCCGCCGTATACCGCTCCTCGAATCGCTCCCACGAAAAGTTGCCGTCGCCATCAAACGGTACCTCGCGCAGCAGCACGTATCGGAACGCATCCGCGCCGAACCGATCGATCGCTTCGTGCAGATCGAGCTTCACACCGGCGCTCTTCGAGAACCGTTCACCACCCAGCTGCACGAAGCCGTGCGCCCAGACCTGCTCCGGCAGTGGCAAGCCCGCCGCGTGCAACATCGCGGGCCAGATCACGACGTGAAAGCGTGTGATATCCTTGCCGATGATGTGCAGTTGCGCTGGCCAGCGGGTGTCCCAGTCGCCGTCGGGAAAACCGGTGCCGGTGAGGTAGTTGGGGAGCGCATCGAACCAGACGTACGTGCCCTGCACCTCGCCGGTCGAGAGCGGCATCGGGAACGGCACCGCCCACGACAGGCGAGAACGACTGGCGGAGATGTCCTCGAGCCCCTGATCGAGCAGGCCAAGAATCTCGTTGCGTCGACTCGTCGGCTGCACGAACTGCGGATTGGCGTCGATGTGCGCGCGAAGGAACGGCGCGTACTTCGAGAGGCGAAAGAACCAGTTGCGCTCCTCCACTTCTTCCAGCGTGCGCGTGGGATGCAGGACGCATCGTCCACCGTCATCGATATCGGCCGGTTGCTTGAACGCTTCGCAGCCGACGCAGTAGAGCCCACGGTAGCTCTGCTCGTAGAAATCATCCGGCTGACGCTCGGCAATGCGACGAATCAGCGCCTGCACGCCCGCCTTGTGGTGTGGCGTGGTCGTGCGAATGAACTGATCATGGCTGATGCCGAGCTTGTCCCACGTCGCGAGGAACCGTTCGGCGATGTGGTCGGTGAAGGCCTGGGGTTCACTTCCCTGCGCGGCGGCGGTTTGCGCGACCTTCTGGCCGTGCTCATCCATGCCGATCATGAAGTGCACGTCACGCCCCGCGGCGCGCTGATAGCGCGCAATGACATCGGCCCCGATCTTCTCGAGGGCGTGGCCGAGATGCGGATCACCGTTCGCGTAGTCGATCGCGGTGGTGAGATAGAAGCGGGACACGATCAGGAATCCGAAGCTGAGGGAATGTCGTCGGGGCCACGCGGTGCGTCGGTCCCGGAGTCACGCGGTGGGCGTTCGCCTCGCGCTCGCCGTCCGCCCCGGCGGCCACGGCGACGCTTGCGGCGCGGGGCATCATCGTCCGAGCCGGTCGCGCCGGCTGCCGGGGCGTCCTCAGCCTCGTCATCATCGCCGTCGTCCACGTCGTCGGTGGCCTCCGACGGCGATGTCTCGATCGGTGCGGTGGCGAGACTGCTCGGCGCGGTGATCGACGGAGCCGAGCGCGGCGCAGCGTCGTGGACTGCGCTCGGGGGGGCGTCCTCGAGCGGGACGTGCTCGTCAAGCGGCTCATCGATCGTGGCGACCATTTCGCTCGACGCCACGCCCACGCCGAGTGCGACACCACCGGCGTGTTCCGCTTCGAGGCGCAGGTCGGCGAGCGGTACGACGCGTGTCTCGCCCTCGACACCCCGCAAGGTGACGGTATCGCGGAAGATGTCGATGGCCAGCACCTTCTCTTCACCCTGCGCCGTGCGAAGGATACGTCCTTCCTTGGGGAAGCGACGCCGACTCTGCACGTAGAAGTCGTGCTCGTAGCGCAGGCAACACATCAATCGGCCGCACGCGCCGGAGATCTGCGTCGGGTTGAGCGAGAGTCGCTGGTCCTTCGCGACGCCAAGGTTGACGGGTCGCAGATCGGGGAGCCAGCTGGCCGAGCAGTATTCCCGCCCACAGCGACCGATGCCCGACAGTCGCTTGGCTTCGTCACGCACGCCGATCTGTCGGAGCTCGATGCGCGCGCGGAAGTGCGCGGCGAGTTCACGCACGAGGTTGCGGAAGTCGACGCGCTTTTCGGCGGTGAAGTAGATGGTGAGCTTGCGACGATCCCACTGCCACTCGGCGTCGGAGATCTTCATGCCCAGGCCAGCCGCTCGAGTACGCTCGTGCGTGGTGCGCCGCGCGACCTCGTTCTCCTCGCGCAGCGTTGATGCGCGCGCGAGCTCGGCGGCCGTGGCAATCCGCAGCGCCCGTTCGGTTGGGCGCGTGTCGGTGCCACAGCCATGACTGCAGCCGTTGCAGCGCCGTTCGGCGAGTTCGCCGACGGCGTGCACACGACCGAGGTCCTCGCCGCGATCGGCCTCCACGATGACGGGCGCGTGCACGGCGGGTGGCGCATCGCCCTCCCACAGATAGAACGCCTTGCGGTTGCCGCCGAACGCCACCTCGATGAGGTGAGTCACTCGCTGCTCACTCGATGAACTGCCCCATGCGCATGAACTTCTCACGACGGCGCCGCACGAGTCGCTCGGGCTTGAGCTTGCGCAGTTCATCGAGGTGACGAACCAGCGTCTCCTTCAGCGCCGCCGCCGCGGCTTCGTGATTCGAATGCGCCCCGCCGATAGGCTCGGCAATGATCTCGTCGATCACGCGCAGGTCGAAAAGATCCTGGGCCGTGATGCGGAGCGCGCTCGCCGCCTTGTCACGCATTTCGGGGCTCTTGCCATCCTTCCAGAGAATGGCGGCGCACCCTTCGACGGTGATGACCGAGTAGACCGCATTCTCGAACATGAAGACGCGGTCGGCCACACCGAGCGCGAGGGCGCCGCCCGATCCGCCTTCCCCGATGACGGTGGCGAGAATGGGCACTTCGAGGCGACTCATCTCGAAGAGGTTACGCGCGATGGCCTCACTTTGGCCACGCTCTTCGGCGCCAAGTCCCGCCCAGGCGCCAGGTGTGTCGATCAGCGTGATGATCGGCACCTGGAACTTCTCGGCGAGCTTCATGAGACGCAGTGCCTTGCGGTAGCCCTCGGGGTGGGGCATGCCGAAGTTGCGCTTGATGTTCTCCTTCGTATCGCGCCCGCGCTGGTGACCGATCACCATGACCGTTTCGCCATCGAGCCGCGCCCACCCGCCCACGATCGCGGCATCCTCGCGGAACGCTCGATCACCGTGGAGTTCAACGAAGTCGGTGAAGGCGAGGCGAATGTAGTCGAGGGTGAAGGGGCGCTTCGCGTTGCGCGCCACCTGCACACGCTGCAGCGGTGTCAGGTCACGATAGATGGCGACGCGCAGCGCCTGCAGCTTCTGTTCGAGCGGCGCGAGTTCCGCGGCGACGTCGAGGTCCTGATCACCGGCCATGCGACGCAGTTCGTCGATCTGGCGTTCCAGATCGGCGATCGGCCGTTCGAAGTCGAGCAAGGGTGCGGCCATGGGAATGTATGAGAGTCAGCGCGCCACGACGGCGCGCGGGCAAACCACGTGAGACAGCATTCAGGCGCGGACGAGCCGCACCTGCTCCGGCCCCAACAGCGCGCGCAGATCGGACAGCGCGTGCGGCGTGGCCGCGATGGTCAGACTGCGCGAACGGAATCGCACCGCCGTTCCGCGGTCGTCGCGCCAGCGCAGCTCGAGCGGCGCTGACCCGACGTGATGATCCAGTGCGCGCCGCACATCCTCCATCACGCCGGCGGGCAGGTCGAGCCCACGCACGAGGTCGATGGTGATGGCGACGTCGCCACTCGCTCGCAGTTCCGCGAACCGCGTGACGCTCTCGACGATGAACGTGGGGTTCTCCACGTCGGCATCCCGCTTCGAATAGCCACCCTTGATGAGAAGTGGCACGTCGGGGCGGATGCGGTCGCCGATGGCAGCCCACGCCTCGGGAAACACCAGCAACTCGGAAGATCCGGAAAAATCCTCCACTGTCAACCGGGCGAACTCCTGACCGCTGCGTTTGCTGATCTGGCGCTTGATGGCGGACACGACGACACCGAGCGTCAGGGGTTGCTCGGTCCAGGTGCCGAGCTGGGCCACGGTATGCGAGGCGAACAGTTCGCATTCTGTTCGGTACGGCTCCAGCGGATGGCCGGAGATGTAGAAGCCAAGCAGATCCTTTTCGCGCTGCAGGCGCTCCGATTCGCTCCAGGCCGGCACATTCGGGAGTGGCACATGGGCCGAGGCCGTCGAGGCCACCGGATCGGCCATGAGGTCGCCAAAGAGCGACACCTGCCCGGCGGCCGCGTCGTCCTGGCGGAGCGCCGCCTCGTTGAGCGCGGCGTCCAGGCCCGCGAGCAGCTGCGCCCGATGGCCACCGAGCCCATCGCAGGCCCCCGCCGCGATGAGCGCTTCGAAGAACCGGCGATTACAGAGCCGCAGGTCCACGCGGGCGCACAGGTCGTGCAGTGACGTGAACGGACCGTCCGCGCGGGCGCCGAGCAGTGAGTCGATGCCGCCCTTGCCGACGTTGCGAATGGCCCCGAGGCCGAAGCGAACGCGCGTGTCACCCACGACCGTGAAACGCCACCCGGATTCGTTCACGTCTGGCGCGAGTACCTCGAGCCCCATCTCGCGGGCTTCGGCAATGTACTTGATGACCTCTTCGGTCTTGCCGATTTGCGACGACAGCAACGCCGCCATGAACTCCGCGGGGTAGTGCGTCTTGAGCCACGCGGTGTGGTACGAGAGGACGGAGTAGGCGACGCTGTGCGACTTGTTGAATCCGTACCGTCCAAAGGTCTCGATCTGTCCGGCCAGTTCCTCGATGATCGCCGGATCATGACCCTTCGCGACGGCCTTTTCCTTGAACTTGCCGAGCTCCTTGCGAATGAGCTCGGCGTCCTTCTTGCCGACGGCCTTGCGCAGCACGTCGGCTTCGGCGAGCGAGATGCCGGCCAGCACCTGCGCAATGCGCATCACCTGCTCCTGATAGGTGATGACACCGTACGTGTTCGAGAGGATCGGCTCGAGTTCCGGCAACGCGTACTCGACCGGCTCCTCACCACGCTTGCGCTTGATGTAGACGTTGTGCATGCCGGCGTCGAGCGGGCCGGGACGCAACAGCGCGTTCGACGCGACGAGGTCATCGAACCGGTCGCAGCGCATGCGCTTGAGCACGTCGGTCGCGAGCGGCGATTCGAACTGGAACACGCCACCCGTGCGTCCTGCACGAAGCACACGGTACGTCTCCGGATCGGTGAAGCCGCGCGTTTCGAGCAGCACGTCAATCCCGCGTGTCTCCTTCACGAGCTTGATCGTGTCGGTGATCACGGTGAGCGTGGTGAGCCCGAGGAAGTCCATCTTGAGCATGCCGGCCTTCTCGAGACACGTCATGTCGTACTGCGTCACGATGACGCGTTCTTCCTCGCCTGCGCCCGCACCTTTCGAGGCCTGCGTGCAGATCGGCACGAACTCGTCGAGCGGTCCGGGCGCGATCACCACGCCGGCCGCGTGCACACCCGTGTGTCGCGACAGCCCTTCAAGCTTGATCGCGTAGTCGAGCAGCTGGCGATAGCGCTCGTCACCTTCGTACAGCTTCTTCACGTCGGGCACCTGCTCCACGGCTTCCTTCACCGTGAGCGAGTTGTTCGGCGCGTTCGGCACGAGCTTGGCCAACGCGTCCGTTTCCGCCGGCGTGAAACCGAGCGTGCGCCCGACATCCTTGATGGCCGCGCGCGACTTCATCGTCCCGAACGTGACGATCTGTCCGACCGAGTCCTTGCCGTACTTCTGCCGCACGTACTCGATGACTTCGCCGCGGCGTTCGAAGCAGAAGTCGACGTCGACGTCGGGCATCGAGACGCGCTCCGGATTCAGGAAGCGCTCGAAGAGCAGGTCGAACTCGAGAGGGCACACGTCGGTGATGCCGAGTGCGTAGGCCACGAGCGACCCCGCCGCCGAGCCGCGGCCCGGGCCCACCGGAATGCCGCGATCGCGTGCCGCCTTGATGAAGTCGGCCGTGATGAGGAAGTAGCCGGCGTAGCCGGTGGTGGTGATGACCCCCAGCTCGTACTCGAGACGCTCCTTGACCTCATCGCGCAACGGATCGCCGTAGCGCGCCTTCGCCCCCTCCGTCGCCAGCTTGATCAGCAGGTCATTCTCGGTGCTGATTCCTTCGGGAAGCGGGAACGACGGCACGTAATACTTCTTGGCGAACTGCACGTCCACCGAGTCGGCGATCGCGAGCGTGTGCTCGAGGACCTCGGGGCGCCCGGGGAAATGTGCCGCGATTTCCGGGGCGCTCTTGAAGTAGAGCCCGTCATCGTAGCGCATGCGATCGCGGTCACTGCGGTCCTTGCCGAGGCCGATGCACAGCAGCACGTCGTGCGCGTCGTGATCCTCGTGCGCGAGAAAGTGCGCATCGTTGGTGGCCACCACCGGCAGGCCGAGCCGATCGGCCAGCGCGAACACCTTGGCGTTGAGGGCGTCCTGCCCTTCGCTGCGGTGCGCCTGCACCTCGAGGTAGTAGCGACCCTTGAACAGCTCGGCGTACCAGGCCGCGACCGCGGCCGCTTCGTCGTCTCGTCCCTCGAGCAGGTGCGACGCCACTTCGCCCGCCATGCACGCCGACGTGACGATGATCCCTTCGTGATGCTGCGCCAGCAGCTCGCGGTCCACACGCGGCTTGCCGTAGAACCCCTCGGTATACGCCAGCGACGAGAGCTTGACGAGGTTGCGATACCCGGTGAGATCGCGCGCCAGCAGGACGAGGTGGTAGTTCGACTTCTGACCGGGCGCGGCGCGCTGCTTGAGCCGCCGGTCGCCCGGCGCCACGTACGCTTCCATGCCGAGGATCGGCTTGACGCCGGTCTTGCGCGCGGCCTCCTGGAACAACCAGGCGGCGTGCATGTTACCGTGATCGGTAATCGCGAGCGCCGGTTGCTCGAACCACTGGGCCCGCTTGATCAGGTCCCCGATCCGGTTCGCCCCATCGAGGAGCGAGAATTCAGAATGGCAGTGGAGATGGACGAAGGACATGATTCCGGTAGTGTAAGCAGCGCCGTCGCCGCGGGCCACGCCCTTGACAGGCCGGTGCGACGCGCGATTCGTCGCCGGCGCCTCGGCCGGATCGGCCTGCTGGGCGCGATCGGCGCGCTGCTGCTCTTCGTGATCTCGCCCATGGGCTGCTATCTCTCGCGCGCGGCGTGGGAGGAGGCGCGCATCCTGTCGCGACGGCAGCCGATCGATCGCCTCGTGGCCGACGAGCGCACGCCCGACGCGGAGCGCGCGAAACTGGCGCTCGTGCTCGAGGCGCGCCGTTTTGCCGCCGATTCGCTCTCGCTTCGCCCCGAAGAGAGCTTCACGCGCTACTCGCGCCTCGATCGCGACACGCTGGTGCTCGTGGTGTCGGCCGCGTACCCGGATCGGCTCGCGCGCAAGACGTGGTGGTTTCCGGTGGTGGGACGTTTCCCCTACAAGGGATTCTTCGACTTCGGCGCGGCCCATCGCACCGCCGACGCTCTCCGGCGCGACGGTTTCGACGTGTCACTCGGCGCCTCCAGCGCGTTCAGCACGCTCGGCTGGTTCAACGATCCCGTGGTGAGTACGACGCTCCGGATGGATTCGGTGTCGCTGGTGAACACGGTCATTCACGAAATCACGCACACCACCTTCTTCGCGAAGGGTCAGGTGGTGTTCAATGAGTCCTTCGCGTCGTTCGTGGGCGGACGTGGTGCGATCGCCTTCTTTCGCGCGCGTGGCGATTCGGCGTCGATGATGCGCGCGAACGCCGAGTGGGCGGATGATCTGCTCCTCGGGGCCTTCTGGGCGCGCTTGCATCAACAACTCGATTCCGCCTTCGCCATGCACCCGGACAGCGTGCGTGACGCGGTGCAGCAGGCCGCCAACCGGGAACGACGGCTGGCCGCGCGTCGCCGCCTCTACGCCGACGCGCGGCGCAGATTGGTCGATTCCATCGGGCCACGACTGCAGACCTACCCGGCCGGCTGGGTCGAGCGCGTCCCGCTCGACAACGCCGTCGTGATGGCGCGGCAGGTCTACGCCACCAACCTCGCGCTCTTCGACTCGGTGCTGGTGGCGGAACGCGATGATCTCTCGCGTGCGGTCGCCCGCATCGTCGCGGGCGCGAAGGCGCGGCCAGCTGATCCCTTCGCCGGCGTACGTGCCCAGCTGACGCCGTAGGACGCGTCGCCGGGCACGGCACGCCGGTGTCGGCTCACGGCGTGCCGCCGGCAGCCACGGGCAAGAGCGACGCGCGTACGTATCGCGCCGGATCGACGAAGGTGGCTGCCGCATCACGTACGGCCTCTCGCGTCATCCCGTCGATGATCCGAGTCGCCTCGAGCATCTGCTGCGGCTCCATCCCGCTCCGGAGACGCGCCAGAATGCCCGCCATCCAATAGCCGTTCTCGCGCTGCTCGACTTCGAGTTCGCGTCGCTGCTTCTCGCGCGCCGCGGCCAACTCGGCGTCGGTGGGCCCCTCGCGCCGCAGCGCGTCGATCGTGCGCGTGACGGCCGCGTAGAGTGAATCGACCCGTTCAGGCGCCGAGCCGTACTGGATGACGAGCTGCTGGGCGTCACGGGGTTGCGTGCTCGCCACCGCGGAGACACTCACGGAGTACGTGCCGCCCAACGCCTCGCGCAGCTCCTCGAGGAGGCGCGTTTCGAGAATCTCCCCGAAGGTACGGAACGCCTGCCGCGAGGCGACGGTCGACGGCCGTTCGCCGTGGTAGGCGATCACCGTCGTGGCCTTGGGCTCCACGCCGGCGCGCAGCACGAGTTGCGCCACACCGGACGGCGGTCGGATGCCAAGGTCGCGCGGCGCATCCGTGCGGCCGTTGGCCGGAAGCGCCGCGAGCCACTGGACAATGTGCGGCTCGAGCTGCTCGGCGGTCACGTTGCCGACGAAAACAAAGGTGAAGCCGTTCGCGTCGGCGAAGCGCTCGCGATACACCGCCATCGCGTCATCGAGCGAGACGCTGCGAAACAGATCGGCGCTAGGGACCTTCACGCGCGGGTGACGATTGGCCAGCAGCAAGGAAAGCGAGTCGCTGAAGATCGCTTCAGGCACTCGGCCGCGATTGGTGAGCACCGCCGAGATTTGCTGGCGCAACGCCTGTACGGCTGCCGAATCGGCTCGCGGCGCGGTGAATCGCAGCCACAACAGCTCGAAGAGCGTTTCGAGGTCCTTGGGTGAGGCGCGGCCGCTCACGTCTTGCGACCGTTCGCCAATACTCGCACTTACCGCCGCCACCTTGCCGGTGAGCTTCTTCTGCAGATCGATCACCGACAGATTGCCCACGCCGCCTCGCTCGACAAACGTCGAGGCCAACTCGGCGACGGTCGCACGATCGTCCGGATAGAGACTCGTCCCACCAGGTGCGAAGCCACCGAGCAGCACCTCGTCCGCCTTGAAGTCGGTCTGCTTCAGCAGCACGCGCACACCATTGCCGAGCCGCCAATCGGTCACGTCGAGCGCGTCGATCCGCGTGCGCGACAGAATGCGCCCCGGTGCGGGCGGCGCGGCGACGAGCGCGCCCTCGGCGATCGTTTCGATCCAAGGCGTGATGCTCGCGCGTTCGGCGCGCGCGAGCACGGCGAGTAGCGTGTCGCGCGAGGGCAGGGCGTCGTCGGAGCGCGCCGCAATTGACGCGAGCAGCGCGCGGTCGCGACCGCGCATCCAGCGCTGACCGACCGCGTTCACCTCTTCGCGCGTAATCGAGGCGAGCGCTGCCGGCGCGTAGCGATGATAGAACTCGATGCCTGGGACCGGTGCACCCTGGAGCAGATGCGCGACGTAGCTCTCGGCGTATCCGTCCGACTCGGAGCGATCACGCTCGGCGTACGCCCGCTCGTAGCTGCGTTGCAGGTCGGTCTTCACGCGGGCGATCTCGCTGTCGAGAAAGCCGTATTGCTGCACGCGTCGCGCTTCGAGCAGCACGGCCTCGAGCGCGTCGGTCAACGCGGGCGTCTCGGCGGCCACACTCAGTGTATACACCGCCGCCTCGCGTGCGAAGGAGCCGACGCCAGACGAGGCGCCCACCCACTTTGCCGACGGACGCTGCGAGATCTCGGCAAGGCGCCGATTGAACGCCGCATTGTAGATGTCCTCGATCAGCCGTTCGCGCCATTCGCCCACGGTGCGCGTGCGGCGAACGGGTATCTGCCAGTCCACTTCAATCGATGACACGTTGAGTTCGGCGTCGGCCGCGATCGAGACGCGCGTCTGACTGTCCGTTGGCACGGGCACGGAGACGCGCGGACGCGGTGACGACGGGTTCTTCAGGCCACCGAAGCGTTGCCTGATCAGGCGCTCGACATACGCCACATCGAAGTCGCCGACGGCGACCACCGCCATGTTGTCGGGGCGATACCAGTCGGTGTAGAAGCGACGAATCGGCGCCGGCATGGCGTTGGCGATAATGGCCGTATCGCCGATGGGCAGCCGCTCGGCGTAGCGCGATCCGTGGAAGAGCACGGGCAGGTGCGTGTCGAGCACGCGCGACTGCGCGCCGCGTCCACCGCGCCATTCTTCAAGTACGACCCCGCGTTCGGCGACGACCTCGGCGCTGTCGATGAGCACCGCGCTGGCCCAGTCTTCGAGAATGTCGAAGCTGCGCTCGAGCAGTCCGACCGAGTCGGTCGGCACCGGCAGGATGTAGAGGGTTTCGTCGAAGCCGGTGTACGCGTTCAGATCGGCGCCGAAGCGCACGCCGATCGATTCGAGGTACTTCACGATGTCGTTCTTCGCGAAGCGGCGTGTGCCGTTGAACGCCATGTGTTCGAGAAAGTGCGCGAGGCCACGCTGGTCGTTGTCCTCGAGGACGGAGCCGGCGTTCACCACGAGCCGCAGCTCGGCGCGTCGCGCGGGACGCGCATTGCGGCGCACCATCCATCGCAATCCGTTCGGGAGCGTGCCGCGCACGACCGACGAATCGACAGGGAGCGGAGTGTCCGCGGCAGGCAACGCCGTCGCGGACGGCTGCGTGTGGGCGAGGCCGATCGGGAGGAGCGCGGCCAGCAGCAGCGAGTGGCGAAGGAATCGCATCATCGGGGATCGTCAGGGGCAGGGAGGCCGACGCGGCCACGCAGCAGCGCGCGCAGGTCGACGGGAGGTCGTGGAGGCAGAGGCGCGAGCGGCGCGGCGCTGAGCGAGCCATCAGGGCCGAGCGTCACGCGTTGCATGGTACGACGCACGCCATCATCGAGAAAACGCGAGAGCTGACCGTATGAATAGTCCGCGCTCATGCGCGTCGGAAAGGACTGCAGTGGATGCACGAGGCACAGGTGGTGCCGCGCGCGCGTCATCGCGACATAGAGCAGGCGGCGTTCCTCCTCGACCGCTTCATCCTGATTGGCACTGCGCGCCATGGGATACACGCCGTCCACCGTCCACGGCACGAAGACGGCATCCCATTCGCGTCCCTTCGCGCTGTGCACGGTACTGATGATCAGTGCATCGGTGTCCTCGTCGTCGGCACCGACCGCCAGATCCTGAGTCGCGGCCGGCGGTTCGAGCGCGAGTGCTGCGAGCAGCTCGGTGCGCGTCGCGTAGCCGCTCGCGATCACGGTGAGTTGATCGAGATCGGCGAGGCGTGGTTGCGGATCGTCGTACGTCTCCATCAGCACGCGGTCGTAGAATCGCCGCACGAGCTGGATCTCCTCTGACGGCACCGCGGCTCGCGGCGCCGTGCGCAGTCCTTCGAGGAGTGCGCCGAGCGCTGTCAGGCCAGCCGCGGCGCGCGTGCTCACGCGCAGACCCGTCAGGGCCAGTGGCTGCCAGGCGTGTGCTGCGAGTGTCTCGATGGCCGTGCGCGCGGTGCGATCGCCGACGCCCGGGAGAAGTCGCAGCAGGCGGAACCAGCTGACTTCGTCCTGCGGATTCTCGAGCAGGCGGAGGAAGGCGAGCACGTCCTTGATGTGCGCCGCCTCGAGAAACTTGAGCCCGCCCCACTTCTCGTAGGGGATGCGACGGTTCGCGAGTTCGACCTCGAGGTCGGCCGAGAGATAACCGGCGCGTACGAGGACGGCGATCTCGCGGAGGGGAACGCCTTCGGTTTCGTGGAGCTCGAGCAGTCGATCGACAATGAAACGCGTCTGTTCGCGTTCATCACGGACGGTCACGAGCCAGGGCAGCTCGCCGTCGGTGCGATCGGTCCACAGCTGCTTCGTGTAGCGGATCGTGGCGCGCGAGATGAGAGTGTTGCTGGTGTGCAGGATGGGTGCCGACGAGCGGTAGTTCTGCTCGAGGGTGATGATCGTGGTGTCGGCGAACTGCGCCGGGAACTGCATGATGTTGTGAATCGTGGCGCCGCGGAACGCATAGATGGACTGCGCGTCATCGCCGACGACCGTCAAGCGACCGTGTGGACAGAGCGCGCGCAGGATGCGCGCCTGCAGCGGATTGGTGTCCTGATATTCGTCGACCAGTACATGATCGTACTCGGCGCGAATGCGGTCGCCGACATCACCGCCCTGTTCGAGGAGGAGCGCGAGCGAGAGCAGGAGGTCGTCGTAGTCGAGCAGGTTCGCGTCGGTCTTGCGCCGCACGTAGTCCACGAAGAGCTGCTCGAGATCACCGGCCCATTCGGCGAAGTGTGGCCAGCCCTCCTCGAGGAGATCGTAGACGGGACGATCCGTGTTGACCTGTCGGGAATAGAGGGTGAGACAGGTTTCGGCGCGTGGGAAGCGACGGGCCGGGCCGGTGGGTTCTTCGTCAGCGCCGCGGCGGCGCGTGGGTTCGCCGTAGCCGAGGGCGGTGCGCGCGATGCCCATGAGATCGGCGGCGTCGCTCGCGTCCATGATGGAGAAGTCGCGGGGCAGTCCGGCGGCTGGCCCGAAGCGTCGCAGGATGCGATGGGCGATGCCGTGAAACGTGCCGCCGTGAACGCGTCGCGCGGCGCCGGCGAGGCGTTCGGCGCGATCGAGCATCTCCTGCGCGGCGCGGCGCGTGAAGGTGAGGAGGAGGATGCGTTCCGGGGCGACGCCGCGATCGACGAGGGCGGCGACGCGGTGGACGAGCGTGCGCGTCTTGCCGGAGCCGGCGCCGGCGACAATGAGCAGTGGCCCGTCGCCGTGGGCGGCCGCCGCGGCCTGGGCGGCGTTGAGGGCCGGGCCCTCGGGGGCGCGGTCTGGCGCCGGGGCGAGGTCTCGCGGCCGGAGCGTACGGAGGTGGAGACCATCGGGGGGCAGGCTCGCCATGGTGTGATAAAGAATGGCGGGGGGCGCTGTCGGGTGGCAGTCTGGGGCGTGACGCGGGTGCGGGGCGTGCCGTGGTTGTGACGGCGGCGGCGGGCGTTCGTCTGATGCTGTGACAGGAGGTCCACGTGGCTGGGCCGGTCTCGGCGTGTGGAAAACCGGTCGGCTGGGCGGTTGCGGGGAGAATGTGACAGTGGGGTCGCGTGTCCGGGCGGATTTCCTGCTTGACCGGTTGCGCGGAAGCCCCTACATTCGGCGCTTGGTATCATCGCCACCACTACGGCCCGTAGTGGCGGCGGCGTGCGTTGTGTGGAGCGGGTGGCCATCACGGCGTGCGGCAGCGAGCAGGACGCAGGGCATTTGGGCGCAGGATGAGCAGCGTGACGTGGACGCGGTCCGGCCGCTTCCCGGGAGTGTCCACCCTCTCACGGTTGTTTGTCTTGTGTGCGGTGACTCGGAGCCGTCTGGCCACGGATCAGGGGCATCGTTTCAATCGGCAGGAACGTTCGCGGTCGGGTCCCCAGTCCGTCGTGAGCACAGACCACTAACTCACCTCGCAAGAGGGAGGACGAATGCACTTCTTTTCTCGGAGAAACGCGTCGCTCGCGTTGAGCCTGGCCGCCGTTGGCGTCCTGGCTGCTTGCGGCGACGACGTTGTCGTGCCAGTGGCACCGGCGCCTCCCGTCACGGTCAGCATCACGCCGCAGGCGGTGTCGCTGAACCCTGGCGCGTCGGCGACTTTGTCGGTGCAGATCGCGGGCGGTAGCCCGACCCCCACGCTGCAGAGCTGCTCGACGGGCGCTTCGTCGGTTGCGACGGCGGCTGTGGCGGGCGGGAACTGCACCGTGACGGCCGTGGCGCCTGGCGCCACGACGATCACGGCGACCACGTCGGCTGGTCAGTCGGCGTCGGCGGCGGTGACGGTGAACTCGCTGCCTTCGGCGATCAACGGCGACCTGTCGGTCTCGCCGTCGACGGCGGCGATTTCGGTGGGTCAGCAGGTGACGCTGGTGCCGAGCCTGAACCTGGGCGGCGCTGGTGTGACGACGGCGTACACGTACGACGTGCAGCCGGCTGGCATCGTGTCGCTCAGCGGCACGGGCAACAACCGCACGGTCACGGCGGTGTCGGCGGGTGTGGCGACGGTGACGGTGTCGGTCACGGCGACTGGCGCTGGCTTCACGTCGGCCACGCGCACGGCGGCGGTGACGGTGAACGTGACGGCGGCTCCGCCGGCCCTGACGGGTCTGACGGTTTCGCCGACGGCGCTCACGATTCCGACGGGTGGCGCAGGCCAGCTGACGGCGTCGGTGACGCAGCCGGCGGGTGCGACGGCGGCGACGCTGTCGTTCACGTCGTCGAACACGTCGGTGGCGACGGTGTCGGGCACGGGCGCGACGCGCTCGATCACGGCGGTGGCGCCGGGTAACGCGACGATCACCGTGACGGCCACGGCCGCCGCGACGTCGACGCTGTCGGCCGCGACGCTGACGCAGCTGGTGCAGGTCACGGTGGCTCCGCTGCCGGTCGTCTCGATCGAGGCGGTCACGCAGGGTCCGATCGTGACGACGGGTCTCGACACCGCGTACAGCGGCGTCGTGGGCGCGGGCACGCTGGCCGGTGGCCCGACGGGTCCGGATCAGGGTGTCATCGCCGGTATCCGTCAGGCGCTCAACCCGCAGCTCGACCAGTCGGTCGACATCGCGAACACGAAGGATCAGATTCAGGTCCGCCTGAACCTGGCCACGAACGGCGCGACGGTGGACTCGGTGGTTGTGTACATCAATCCGGCGACGACGGCTGGCCGTCGCGCTGCCGCGCGTCAGATCAACCCGCAGGCGGGTCAGCTCGTCACGGGTTACATCAACACCGCGGACTTCACGCCGAACGCCACGACGGGCATCGGTGAAGTGTTCTACACGAACGGCCTGAAGGAGATCTCGGCCTCGGTGTGGATCACGCTGCCGGCCGGCTCGCCGGCCTCGGCCTGCCCGACGGCGATCCAGGCGAACAACGCCTGCGAGATCCAGAACGCGGCCAACAACCGTCAGTCGTTCAACTTCAACAACATCGACGGCTTCGCGCTGACGATGACGAACCCGGCGAACTCCGCGCTCGACGCCAACCAGCGTACGTGGTGGGGCGGCCCGACGGTCAGCGACATCGGCCAGCCGGCCGGTCATGTGACCTTCCAGGTGTGGCCGGTGATCTACACGCCGAACCGCACGATCGAGCGTCTGAACGCGACGTTTGGCCGCTGCCAGGGCTTCGGCACGGGCGGTCTGCCGAACGGTGTCGAGAAGGTTGGCGCGCCGTACGTGTTCACCGTGGGTACGGCCGCTCCGGCCGGCAGCACGGCGACGCACATCGGTTGCGGTGGCCTGACGGGTGCGTACGACGGCCGGGACAACTTCCGGTTCGAAGACTACCCGATGGTGACGTACTCGCTCGACAACTCGGCGAACCCGGGCCCGCGTAGCATCTACGCGTACAACCCGTCGCTGGGCACGGACGTGTTCGCGGGCCCGCGCCCGTCGCTGTTCCGTCAGTCGGCACAGGTGCAGAGCCCGAACGCGATCCGCGTGGACTACCTCGCGCCCACGATGACGTTGACGGCCCCAAGCGTGCAGGAGCGCTGGGTGTCGGTCAACTACGCGTTCAGCTCGAACCTCACGACGGACGACGCCAACTCGGGCGCTGCCTCGGGTTCGTTCCCGGGTCCCGTGGGTGTCGGCCGCTTCGCGACCGCGCAGCGTACGCCGCCGCGCATGAACTTCCTGCTCGCCTCGCGCAATGTGTGCGGTGGCCCGCAGTCGTTCACGGTGTTCGGCAATGGTATCGGCACGACGTCGAACGACATCGCGTCGCTCGTCACGCCGCTTGAGCACCCGTGTGACTTCACCAACGACGCGTACTCGCTGGCCGCGACGGAAGTGGACCTCCTCGGTAACCGCCGCACGACCACGACGACCGTCGCCTCGGGCGCGATCTTCGGTGTCGACACGGCTCCGCCGTCGCTGACGGCTGCGTACGACGGTTCGGGCCCGATCCCGGACATGCCGGACTTCTACGCTGCGCCGTTCGTCGGCGCCGCGCCGGCGCTCGCCGCGGACACGGTCGGCATCTTCCAGGGTGGCGGCACGGGTAACGCGACGCCGATCGCGAAGGTCGCGGGTGCGAACCCGACGGACTTCTACTTCGGCGCCCGCTACCGCGACACGCGCTCGGGCTTCAACATCTCGAACCACGGCTCGCGCATCGTGCGTCGCTTCCGTCCGAACGCGACCCCGCTGCTCACGAACCGCGCCGTCATCGATACGGTCTCGAGCCGCACGATGAACTTCGCGGGTGGCTTCGGTAACCCGGTCGAGAACGAAGATCCGACGTTCCGTCGTGACTCGGTCACGATCTACGGCTTCGGCCCGATCAGTGGCACGAGCGCCGGTACCGCGCTGGTCAACAGCCCGGCCACCGGCTACTACCAGTACGACGTCGTGCTCCGCGACCGCGCCGGCAACTCGTCGACGCTTCGTCAGCGCGCCGTGATCGACAACACGTCCCCGGTGATCACCGGCGTGCAGCTCCCGGCCGTCTTCGGCGCCACGGGAACGGGCATGGCGGTCCAGCAGGCGGTTCGCCCGACGGGCACCGACGACGTGGAAGCCTTCGACTCCGACATCTTCATGCGCTATCCGGCGCTTGGCATGATCGGTGACTCGACGGTCAACTCGACGGTTGCGGCCGGCGCGGCGCGCCTGCGCTTCCGCCGCAACACGATCGCGAACTGGCACAACCCGTGGATGGTGTTCGAGGATACGCTGCTCTCCACGCCGTTCGGTCCGGGCGCTGCCCTCTCCGACGCCGGCATGACGCTGCCGATCCCGACCATCCGTGGCCTCGAGGCCACCGACTCGACCGACTCGCCGGTGCAGTGGAGCGCGGTCAGCCCGGTGACGTCGGCGACGGTCCTCCGTGACTTCGTCGGCTTCAAGCCGAACCAGCTCGGCATCTACGCGTTCGACGTCCGCGCCAGCAAGCAGGGTGCGTGGCTCGCTCCGTACGCTGCGGACCCGTCGTATGCCAACCACGGCATGACGAACATGTTCGCGTCGACCGTCCTGCGCCCCGGCGTGGGTAACGGTGAAGCCGCTTACCGCGAGACCATCTTCGCTGGCAACGTGTCGAACGGCACGCGCTGGGAGACGAAGGACTTCGGTACGCCGGCGACGGGCTTCCAGGGTCTCGTGACCTGGGCCGGCTTCTCGTCGACGAGCACGTCGGTGTCCTTCCGCGCGACGACCAACTCGGTCAGCACGCAGCCGATCTTCCCGCGCACCTACCTGGTGCGGTGGGAGGCCGATGCGCAGGTCACGGGCAGCGGCTACGCTGCGTCGGATCTGGCGCTGAATGACTCGGTCCCGGGTCAGTGGGTGTACATCGGCGAGCTCGTTGCGAACGCGCCGACCAACCCGGCCCTGTTCGACCAGGGTTCGGCCCGCGTGTGGCAGTACACGTTCACGTTCGGCGCCGTCACCAACGGCCGCATCGTCCAGTCGGGCACGAACACCAACGGCTGCTACCGCGCCATCGGTGTGGATGCCAGCGGTGACGGTATCGCCACCAAGCCGTTCTCGGTTGGCGGCGCGGTCTGCCCGACGCTCGCGGCGGTTGCTGGTACGAACACCGCGACGGTCACGCTCCGCGCCTTCGGCCCGGGTGCTGGCACGATCCAGCACACGGCCGGTGCGCCGGTGATGGGCACGCTGACGAAGAGCACGGGCAGCAACGGCCTCGTGCGCCTCTCGGCGAACCTGAACGACGTCGCCCAGACGTTCGTGATCACGCCGTCGGGTGGTTCGACGCTGCAGGTTGCTCCGACGGGCTGCACGACGCTCTCGGCTGCGACCTACCCGACGACGGCTGCGGTGACGTGCACGGTCAACGCCGGCTTCGGCTCGCGTCACATCACGGCGATCTTCGACACGCCGAGCATCCCGTGATGATGGTCCCTTCACTCCCCGTTCGCGGGGAGTGAAGCTCGACGGCCCCGCCTGTTGGCGGGGCCGTTCGTGTTTTGAGGGCACTGATCCGCACGATCCGATCGGTGTATCTTCCCTGCGTTCGACCGCATCGCCGCGCGCAACAACCAATGCGCGACACACCGGGTCGAATAGGAAGGGTGCCGTCATCAAGGTGGCACCCGCCCACTCACACCAGACATCACATGCACTCTGATTCGTTCTTTTCTCGCACGCCTCGGCGCGCGATGCTTCGCGCTGCACTGGCGACGGCGGGTCTCTTGGCCCTCGCCGCCTGCGGCCCGTCGGACGTGGGCGCAGCGCGCCTCAAGACTCTGTCGTCGGGGGCAAAGCGCGCTGACGTGGTCTCCACGATGGGCAGCGGCCCGCTCGCGTCGTCCAACCCGACCGACGCGCCGCGTCTCGTCAACGGCTTCCGTCGTCAGGCCTTCATGGCCAACGGGAAGATCATCGAGGTGCTCTGGTATCGCGAAGAGCCCGGCTCGCTCGATGATCCGATTCTGCGCGAGTCCGAAACGCCCGTCGTCATCGAAGCCGACACGCTGGTGGGCTGGGGGTGGAAGTTCTACCCGCAGTACGCGGCTGACAATCGCATCCCCGATCCCGAGCGCGATCGCCGTTGGAAGGACTCCTCCGACAAGGCGGCCCTCAAGTCAGGCGACGCCTGAGCCAAAATCACGATGGGGCCGGTGCAGCGATGCACCGGCCCCATTGTCTTGTCCGTCGCACGCTCAACCCCTCGCTAGCGCGACGCCAGCTCTCTCGCCTGCAAGCCGAAGGTTGAGGCCAGATCGTTCGCGAGCCCTCGCTTGACGCTCGCTGGAACGCCTGCGGCTGCACCCGAGGCCGTCGCGTCCAGCGCTGCCTCTTCGCGCGCCAGCGACGTCATGACCGCGTCGGGTATGCCACACGGCACCACGTGCGCAAAGGTCGCAAGCGTATTGTTCACGTTGAGCGCGAGCCCGTGCCACGTGACCCAATCCCGTGCGTGCACCCCGATGGACGCCAGTTTGCGCCACCCACCCTCGTCGCTGCCACACCAGACACCGGTGAGTCCCGCACGCCGCGCGGTCGACACGCCGAGGATGGCGCACGTGGCCATGATCGCCGCCTCCAGCTGCCGCAGGTACCAGTGCAAGTCCTGGGTGTGCCGCTTGAGATCGACGATGGGGTAGGCGACGAGCTGCCCAGGCTCGTGTACCGTAATGTCACCGCCACGTTCCACCTCACGAAGCGCGATCCCACGCTCGCGAAGCAACACCTCGCTCGCCAGCAGGTGCCCCGGCTTCGTGCGACGACCGATGGTGATCACCGGTGGGTGCTCGCAGAGGATGAGCACATCCTGCGGCACCTCACCCGCGATGCGGCGACGCGCCATCTCACGCTGGTACGCGTAGGCCTCGTCATACGCGACGACGCCCAGATCGTGGACCAGCAGCAGCCGGTCTCCGTTCTGGGCGTCGCTCAGCACCGCTTCAGCGTTCACGCCGTACGTCAACTCAGGCGTGGAGCAGCTTGCCCAGGCTGTCGAGCACGGCTTCGGCCACGGCTTCGCTGAGCGTCGGGTGCGCGTGCACAGCGAGATCCACCTCTTCGACCGTGAACTCGTTGGCTCGCGCCACGACGAGTTCGTGAATCATCTCGGTGGCATTCGCTCCAATGATGTGCGCGCCCAGAATTTCGCCGTACTGCTTGCCGCGAATGATCTTCACAAAGCCGTCGGTCTCGCCGCTCGTGCGCGCGCGACCGTTCGCCGAGAAGGCGAAGCGGCCCACCACGTACTGGAGCTTCTGCTCCTTGCACGCCTGTTCCGTCAGACCGATCGACGCGACCTCCGGCGAGCAGTACGTGCACGACGGGATGTTGCCGTAGTCGACGGCGTGCGGATGCTCACCGCCGAGCAGATCGGCCAGCACATGCCCCTCGCGCGATCCCTTGTGCGCGAGCATCTGATTGCCCGCTACATCACCCACGGCGTAGTAGCCCGGGACACTCGTCTCGAACTTCTCATTGATCTTCACGAAGCCGCGCTCCGTGGTCTTGATGCCGAGCGTCTCGAGTCCGATGCCCTCGACGTTGGGCGCACGGCCGGCAGCCACGAGCACCTGCTCGACTTCGAGCACCTCGGCCTTGCCGTTCTCCTCGACCGTCAGCGACACGCTCGACTTGCCAACCTTCACCTGCTGCAGCTTCGCACCCACGCGCACGTCGATCTTGCGCTTCTTGAAGACACGCTGCAGCTCCTTGCTCACCTCTTCGTCCTCGATCGGCAGCAGGCGCGGGGCGACTTCGATGAGCGTGACATCGGTGCCGAACGCGTTGAACACGTCGGCAAACTCGCATCCAACGGCGCCGGCCCCGACGATGGCCAGCGACTTCGGCGCCTTCTCGAGCACCAGCACATCATCGCTCGAGAGCACGCGCTTGCCATCGAGCGCGAGACCGGCCTGCGGCAGCCCCTTCACCCGCGAGCCGGTCGCGATCACGACGGCCTTCTTCGCGTCGTGCGTCTCGACCTTGCCGTCCGCGTCCTTCACTTCGACGCGCTTGCCCGCCTTGAGCGTCCCGGTGCCGCGAATCCACGCCACCTTGTGCTTCTTGAACAGGAACTCGACACCCTTGCTGTTCTGCTGGCTCACCGAGCGCGAACGCTTCATGGCGGGCCCGTAATCGAAGCTCAGCTCACCCGTGGTGATGCCGTGCTCCGCAGCCTTCCGCACCTTGTTGGCGACGTGCGCGCTCTCGAGCAGCGCCTTGGCCGGAATGCAGCCCCAGATCACACAGGTGCCGCCGAGCGCTTCCCGCTCGATCACGGCGACGGAGAGCCCGAGTTGTGCGCAGCGAAGCGCGCAAACGTAGCCGGCGGGTCCACCGCCGAGCACGATGACGTCGTAGGAAGCCATGCGATAGAGAGGTCAGGGAGTGGGAGAGCAACCTCTGGAAAGTACCAACGGGGCCCGCCGGGAGAAACCGGCGGGCCCCGTGGCGAAAGCGTCCGGGCGGACGCGAGCTGGCAGCGGCGACTCAGCGCGAGGGCAGCGTCTTGGTGAGTGATCGCAGGCCGTTGGAGAACGTGACCCTGATCTGCGAACCGCTCGGCACGAAGGCATCGCCGGAGCGTCGCAGGTAAGCCAGCACCTGCCCGGTCGCGGCGTCGCGCACAATGGCGCGCGGCCAGGCCGCGTCATCCCACATCACGCGACTTTCCGTGCCGGCCGGCTGCACGCGGGCCGCTGGCTCGGTGACCGTAGCAACGCCGCCGTCGGCGGTCGCCGTCGCGACGCCGGCCGCGCCTGAGGCGAGAGCAAGCGACATGGCCTGGCTCGGTGCAACTTCGGCGTCCCCGCCGCTACCGCCGGTGACCGCGACCGAGGCGAGATGCGTTTCCGTGTACGCGTCGAGTGGGACGGCGAAGGAGAAGACGCCCGCGTTCGGTGCGTGGTCGACCGCATCAGGTGTGAAGGAGAAACCGGTGAGCACGCGGCCAGACGCATCCCGCAGCTCCACGCGATAGCGACCCGGTGCCTCCGGCATCACCGCGCGACCGACTTGCCGCATGGCGGGTTCAAGGGTAACCACGCCGTCCACGATCCGCCCCCAGACCAGCAACGTCGCTTGCTGCGTCGCACCGAATGACTGCACAACTGCAGGCACCGACGAGCGATAGGTGAAGACTGCGTTCCAGGTGTAGTCGCTCACCCACTGATTGCTGCAGTACCCCATGATGTCAGTGCTCGTGTTCGTCACGATCGCGCCGGTGCTGGGGTTCCATCCCCAGCCGCCGATGAGTCCGCTCGCGTACGGATACGCAGCGTCCGTGTTCCCCGAGCCGCAGGCCGCCACGTGGCGGCGTCCGAAGTTGTGGCCGAGTTCGTGCGCGGTGACGCGGAGTGCCGAACCCGACTTGTCCCAACCCACCGCGGTGCGACCTGGGACTTGCCCGTAGCCCGCCACACCGCCGCCGTACGAGACCTGGACGACGCCGTAGTGATTCACCGTTGGCGCCTCGCTGTTTCGCAGCGTATTGATCTCGCTCAGGATCGTCAGCCAGGCACCGTTCGTATCACCCGACACCAACGCCGGCGCGTTCGTCGTGTACACCGCACGCACACTCGCGTTGATCTGATTGAGCGGGAAGATCTGCCGCGTCATCGCGAGATACCGGCTCTCGAGATTCGCCGTCGTCACATCACCCTGCAATCCGTTCACACTCTGCCGCACCGGCACGAACACGATGTTGAACGGGGCTACCGTCGCGACGTCAATCGCCTGTGTGCCGGTGCGCGGCCACACGTTGTCCGTCTCGTCCGGTTCGGCCACGGCGTTCGACGGATCCACGTCGACCTGAATGCGGAGATTGGGCCGCATGTCGCTCGTGGTCAGCGTCGCGTTCCACGTGCTCGTCAGCGTGCCCTCGGCGAGCGCGGTGGGAACGCTTGTGCTCGGCGCGTTGATCTCGAAGGTGCGGAAGTTGGTGGCACCTTCGAAGAGCCGCACGCGCACCCGTGGCGTGAGCGTGTTGCTGCTCGCCGCCGTGACGAACACGCGCAGGAAGGCCTCGCGTCCTGCAACGAGTCGCGCGCTGCCTGCCATGTTCTGGATGGCCTGCGTGATATAGGCACCATCAAGCACGAGGTTCGGGCCGCTGGCCCCGCCGCCGCCGCCACCGCCGCCGGTTACGGAGTACGTCACGCTTGCCGACGCCGTGGCACCCGCCGAGACCGTCGCCGTCTGCGACGCCGCGGCCGGCGCGTAGGTCGATCCACCAGCCGTCACGTTCGCCGAGGCAATCGTGTACGTGCCCGGTGTCAGCGTCGACAGTGTCGCGCCGGCGGTCACTGACTGCGTGAAGCCGCCGGGGCCCGTCACCGTGATCGCAGCGCTCGCGCCAGCCGGGAGGCCATTCACCGTGAGCGCCAACCGCCCAGTCGTGGCCGCGTACGTCACCGTCGCCGCCTTGTTCTCCCCCGCGGCCAGCGTGACCGACTGCGAGGCGGGCGTTGCGCCATACGTGAAGCCGCCGCTGCTCACGGTTGCGCCGGTCACCGTGTAGGTGCCGGCAGCGAGTCCGGTGATCGACGTCGTGCTCGTGACGGCGCGTGTGAAGCCGCCCGGACCCGTCACAGTGACGTTGCCATTCACACCCGCCGGCAGACCGCTCAGTGTGACCGCCAGCGACGTGCCGGTGCCCGTGTAGGCCACGCTCCGCGAGGCCGTCGCGCCCGCCGTCACACTCACCGTCTGCGAAGCCGGCGAGGGCGTGAACAGCGTGCCACCCTGCGTCACGTTGCTCGCGGCGATCGTGTACGTACCCGGCGTGAGATTCGACAGCGTGGTACCCGTCGTGACCGTCTGCGAGAAGGCGCCTGGTCCGGTGACCGAAACCGATGCGTTCACGCCCGCCGGCAGACCGGTCACCGCCAGCGTCAGCTGGCCGGTGGTCGCGGCGTAGGCCACCGTGGCCGCCTTGTTCTCACCCGCCGCGAGGGCGACGGTCTGCGAAGCCGGCGTGGCGCCGTAGCTGAAGCCGCCGGCGCTCACCGACGCGCCGGCCACGGTGTAGGTGCCGGGCGCGAGGCCGGACAGCGTCGTCGTCGCCGTCACGGCCTGCGAGTAGCCGCCTGGTCCCGTCACGGTGACGTTGCCGTTCGTGCCGGCCGGCAGGCCGTTGAGGGTCACGGCGAGCGACGTACCCGTGCCGCTGTACGTGACCGAGCGCGACGCCGTGGCACCCGCCGTGACGGTCACCGTCTGCGACGCGGACGACGGAGTGAAGAGTGTGCCGCCCTGCGTGACGTTGCTGGCGGCCACGGTGTAGGTGCCGGGCGCGAGGCTCGAAATGGTCGTTCCCGTCGTGACGGCCCGCGAGAATCCGCCCGGGCCGGTGACCGTGATGGCCGCCGCAACGCCGGCCGGCAGCCCACTCACCGAGACCGTCAGTCGACCAGTGACCGCCGCGTACACCAGCGTCGCCGTGCGGCTCTGGCCCGCCGTGAGCGCCAGCGCCTGCGAGGCGGGTGTCGCCCCCCACGTGTAGCCGCCGCCGGTGACGTTGGCCGCCGCGACCGTGTACGTGCCAGCCGCAAGGTCCACCAAGGTGCCCGACGCCGTGAGTGATGAACTGAAGCCGCCCGGGCCTGTCACCGTCACCGAGGCGCCCGTGCCTGACGGCAGACCGCTGATGGCGACGCTGAGCGCCGTCGTGTTGCCCGTATAGGTCACCGTGCGTGACGTGCTGCTCCCCGTCGTGAGCGTCACCTGTTCCGAGGCGACACTCGGGAGGTACTGCGTGCTCCCCTGCGTGACGGGATCCGACGCGATCGTGTACGTACCGGGCTCCAGTCCGATCAGCGTCTGCGTGCTGCCCACCGTCCGCGTGAATCCGTTCGGGCCGGTGACGGTGACGTCGCCTGGCAGCCCCGCGGGCAGACCGGCCACGGTGACCGTGAGACGCGCGGTGACGCGCGTGAAGCCGACGGTGGCGTTGACCGTGTCGCTCGCGGGCACGGTGACCGACTGCGTCGCCGGTGCACCCGTGAACCGCTCGCCGTTGACGGTGACCGTGTTGCCACGCACCTCCCACACGCCGGCGGCGAGACCGGTCACGATCCCCGACTGCGAACGCGCGACGCTCGCGCCACCCGGGCCCACGAGGGTGACCGCGTTGGCGACCGAGGCCGGCAAGCCGCTCAGCGTGAGATTCATGGCGCCGAGCGTCGTGGCGTACGACACCGAGGCGCTCACGGGCGTGGGCGACGCCGTGACGAGGACCGAACGCGACGTGGGCGTCGGCGTGAGCGTGCCGGAGGGCGTCGTGACGGACGCCGCCGCGATCGTGTACGTTCCGGGCGCGAGCATCGAGAGCGTCGTGCTCTGCGTGATCGTACGCGTGAAGCCTGCCGGACCGGTGACGGTGACGTTGCCATTCACGCCGGCCGGCAGGCCGCTGACCGAGACCGCGAGCGAGCCCGTGGCGAGCGCATACACGACGCTCTCGGAACGGCGCTGCCCCGTGACCACCGTGACGTCGAGTGAGGTCGGGGTCGGGTCAAAGGCGGCGTCAGCGCCCACCACACGCGTGGCGGTGATGCGATAGGTCCCCGCGGCGAGGCCATCGAGCACCGCGGCATCATCGAGGGTGCGCGCAAAGCCACCGGGACCCGTCACGCTCACGTTCGGCGCGACGCCTGCGGGCAAACCAGCGACCTCGATCGCCAGAGCCGTGGCACTGCCGCTGTAGCTGATGGTCCGCGATGTCGTCACTCCTCGCGTGACGGTCACGCTCGACGTGGCCGGCGTCACGGAGTAGAGTCGCGTGTCGACCGTCACCGACGCGGCGGTGATCGTGTAGGTGCCAACCGGCAGACCGCTCAGTGTGGTGGTCGCGCTGATCGTGCGATCATAGCCGCTCGGCCCCGTGATGCGAACCGCGCCGTTCGCGCCTGCGGGCAGTCCGATGATCGAAAGCGACAACGCACCGCTGCGCGGCTGGAATCGCAGTTGTGTCGAGGCCGTCTCATTCGCGCGCAGGGTGAGCGTGCGCGACGTGACCTCGGGGTCGAAGGTGTCGCCGTCGGCGCTCACCGACGTCGCGTCAAGGCGCCACGACCCCGGGGCGAGCGCCTCGAGTCGCGTCGTGCGATCGACGGAGCGCACCTGTCCGTTGGGGCCGGTGAGGCGCACGGCGGCGTTCGCCGCCGCCGGCAGGCCCACGATGTCGAGATCGAGCGCGGCCGCCGAGCTCGCGTACGTGAAGAGCGCCGGCGCCGCCACGAGCGACGCGTCCACCTCGAGATTGAGCTCCGACTGCGACGGTGTGTACGTGAGTCCGTTCGCGACCACCGACGCGGCCTGCACACGATAGCTGCCGGGCTCGAGATCGATCAGCGTCTGGGCGCCGTCGACGGTGCGCGAGAAGCCTTCCGTGCTCGTGATGGTGAAGCGTGGCGTCGCGCCCTCGGGCAACCCGTTCGCCCCAATGGCAATCGCGCCCGTCGCCAGCGTGAAGGCAAAGCCGAGCGCGCGCTGCTGCGTGCCGGAGATTGTGGCGTCGCGCGTCGTGGCGTCGGGCTCGTAGGAGAATCCGCCGATCCGAACGCGCGCGGCGCGAGCCGTATACAAGCCCGCCGCGACACCACTGATGGTCGTGGTCGAGTCGACGGTGCGGGAGAATCCAGCGGGTCCACTCACCGTGACGCCCGCGGCACTGCCACGCGGCAGTCCGTCAATGCTCACCGTGAGCGCGGCGCGCGCCACGCCATAGGCGAACGAGATGAACTCGCGCGACATCATGCTGAGCGTTGCCGTGCGCGCCGACGGAATCGCTTCGAAGCGCCCGTCGGTGGTCTCGACACGATCCGCGACGATCGTGTATGTGCCCGCGGCGAGCCCGCTGATGGTGTCGCCCGTGAGCGCGTTGCGTGTGAACCCGGCGGGGCCCGTGATGCGAATCGCGCCGCGCGCCCACGACGGGAGCCCCGTCGCTTCGAGTACCAGCACGCCGCCGCGTGGACGGAAGCGGATGTTGATGCGCGGCGACGTCTGCGAGGGCGAGATCGTGATCACCTGACGCGCCGGATCGCCGTCAAACACGGTGTCGCGCGTGGTGATCGGCATCGCGATCACTTCGTACGTGCCGGCCGGCAGTGAGTCGACGGTGCGCGACGAGGTCACCACCCGTTCGAAGGTGCCGGACCGCAGCACGATCGACGCTTCCGCACCGGGCGGCACATCACCGATCTGCACTTGCACGGTGCCCAGTGACGGCGTCGGCGGGAGCGGCGTTTCCGGCGCTGGCGCAGTCGGCGGTCGCGACGGCGTTTCGGGCGCGACTGGCCCGTCAGCGGCGCAGGCTGCACTCGCGAGGAGTGCGCCCGTCACCAGCAGCTGACGCGTGAATCGGCGTGCCCACGGCCGAGTGAATGCAGTGACGCCGGAGCAGACGCCACGCAGGCACGAGTACGAAGATGTGGACGGCATACGGCGAAACGACGAGCCACCGAGGATCGCGGAACGGTTGGCGTCGGCATTTCACCCACAGAGTGCGATCGGGTGCCGACACTGTGACACGTACCAGTGTCGGCTGGGAAGCTCACCGACTGGAGCGTCGGTGTCCGTGACGTGGCGCCGTGCCACTCACGTGATGCATTCGGCCCGATTTTCGTGCGTTGGCGCACACTTGGTGCGGCGTGTGCACCACAAGGGAATGGCGTGTGGTTACTGCGCGACGATGCGCTGCACGCGCGAGCGCACCCCGTCGCTGAAAATCACGTCGACGTTGCCGCTCGGCAGCTGCACGCGTCCTCCCGACGCACGCATGATGCTGAGCACCTGTCCGGTGGCGGCGTCGCGCACGAGCGCACCACTGACGCGCGCATCGGTCCACGTCAGATCAGCGGAACGACCGCGCCGCACGAGCGCCGCCTCGCCACCGAGTTCGCGCGCGATTCCAGCCCGTGCATCCGCGACGACACGGCGTCGGCGTGTACTGCCGACGAGCGGCGACCGTACGTCGGACGCGCGAACCAACGCGAGGCGTTCATGCTGCTCGGCGCTGAGCGGCAGCACTGTCGCGAACTGATGCACCTCGCCGTTCGCGTGATCGACGCGTGGCGCCGGGACCAATGCGCTCGCCATGACACGCCCATCAGCGTCGACCGCTTCGACGCGCATGGTGCGATCCGCGACCGGATCATCGGTGGGTCGCACGCTGTGATCCGGCACGAAGAACGATGGCTCGAGGCTGACGCGACCGTCACGCATCTCACCCCACACGAGCAGGCCGCCCCGGTGTGCTGCGGTTGCGTTGGCGGCAGCAACGATCGCGTTCGGCGTACCGGCGCGATACTGGAACGCGCCGCGCCATGTGAAATCACTCACCCACTGATTGCCGCAGTAGCCCATGAGATCGGTCGCCGTCGGCGCCATGAGCAGGTCGGTGTCCGGATTCCATCCCCACGCACCGGTCACGCCGCCCGAATAGGGGTACGCGGGATCGGCACCGCTCACGTTGCCGCACGGCGAATGACGCCGCCCGAAGTTGTGTCCCCATTCGTGGGCGGCCACGAGATTGCCACTCGGCAGGTAATCCCAGCCCACTGCAGCGCGCCCCGGTACGAAGCCATAGCCGGCGATGCCGCTGCTGTATGTCACGGACACGATGCCGTAGTAGTACGCCGACGCGCTCGCGCTATCGAGGACACGCAACGTGTTCATCTCCGCGAGCAGCGCGAGCCAGGCGCCGTTGCCGTCCGACGACTGCAGTGCGCCGGCGTTCGACGTGTAGGGCTGTCGTACGGTGATGTCGACCTCGTGCATGGGGAGCATCTGTCGTACGGCGCTGGTGAACTGATTGCGATTGCCCCCCGTCACGTTGCCGGTGCGTTCGTTGTTGATGACCGGCACGAGCACGGCGCGCCACGGCGCGAGTGCGCGCACATCGATCGCGGCCGGCGTACTGCCGCGCGGCCAGACGTTGTCATCCGGGTCGCCATCGCCGGCGATCGTGCGATCGGGGTCGGCCTCCACGCGCAGACGCAGTCCGGGTACGATGCGCGCACCGGGGATGCGCACGTTCCACGTGCGCTGTCGCGATCCTTCGTCGACGACGGTGTCGACGCCGGGGCCGGCGGCGGCGATGTCGAAGGTCTCGAGTACGGTGGCGCCCTGGTACAGCGTCGCGCGAACTGGCGGTCGCCACGTGTTGGGCGTGGTCGCGCGCAGGAACACACGCAGCAATGCGTCGCGTCCGGCCACCAGTGGCAGGGATCCGTTGGGCAGCTGCACCGCCTGTGTCAGGTACGCACCTTCGACGGACAGATTCGTCGGGACCGGCACGGAGAGATACGAGACGGCGGCCGACGCTGTGCTCCCCGCGGTGACCGTGAGCACCTGCGTGGCGACATTGGGCGTGAAGCGGAATCCGGTGATGGCGAAGGTCGACGCCGTCAGTTCCCACGTCCCGGGCGCAAGATTGCCGAAGGTCCCGGCACCCGTGCGGGTGAGCGTGACGGTACCGCTGCGCAGCGTGAAGCGCGGCAGCAGCGTCGAATCGAGTCCCGGTGTGCTGACACGAATGGCACCGGTCGTCGCCACGTACGGCACGTTCGCGATGGCGGTGTCCCCGGGCAGCAGTGTCCGGGTGAGCGGCTCACCGGTGGGACTCCACGCGTAATCGGCCGTGATCACGGCGAGGCCGGCGAGCGTCCACTGTCCCGGTGATGGCGCGAGGAATGGGACGCCGGCCGTTGTCGTGTAGGTGGCGCCATCGGGACCGGTGAAGCGCGCCGAGGCAATCGCGTTGGACGGCAGCCCGACGCTGTTCATCTGCAGAATGACGGGCGCCGCCAGAAACGAGATCGCGCGGGTGGCGGTCTGCCCCGCAACGATCGTGGCGTCGAAAGTTTCGGCGAAGGGAATCCACCGACCGATGCTGGCCGACTGTGGCGATGACGGACGGATGGTCGTGGTGCCAGGCGCGAGATTCCGCACCGTATCGCCTGCCGACACCGTGCGCTGCGCGCCATCGGCCGCGACGAGGTCGTAGGTCGCGGTCAACCCGGTGGGCAACCCCGACGCTTCGATGACGAGCGAGCCGGTCGTGGGGGGCGGGGGAGGCGCGGTTCCGCCATCACCACCGCAGGCCGTGAGCCCGGACAGCACCAACACGGCGACCAACGGGCGCACGACGGCGCCGGAGACAAACGACAAGCACGGACTGCGCATGACAGCACCGAAAGGCGGACGGAACGCGCCGGCGCGACGACGCCGGACAGGCGGGGCCGCGTGGCGCGGCCCCTACACTGCTAACCTGTCCGGCGCGTCGGCGTTCCGTCAATACAGCATCAGGTACGGATGCTCGAGCAGGTGCCGCACGGTCTGCAGGAATCGCGCACCCACCGCACCGTCGATGACGCGATGATCGCAGCTGAGCGTGACGCGCATCTTCGGGCGCGGCACGAACTGCGTGCCGTCCCACACCGGCTTCATCTCCGACGCGCCGACCGCCAGGATCGCGGCTTCAGGGGGATTGATGATCGCCGTGAACTGGTCGATGCCGAACATGCCGAGGTTGCTCACGGAGAACGTCGAGCCGCTGTACTCCTCGGGCTTGAGCTTCCGTTCGCGAGCGCGTCCTGCGAGTTCCTTCGCCTCGCGTCCGATCGCACCGAGTCCCTTGCGATCGGCATCACGAATCACTGGCACGATGAGTCCGTCGTCGGTCGCCACGGCCATGCCGAGATGCACGCGCGCGTGGTAGCGAATCGTGTCCCCGAGCCAGTGCGCGTTGCACTCCGGATGTTTGGCCAGCGCCATGGCGACGGCTTTCATCACGACGTCGTTGACCGAGACCTTGAACGCGTCGCCGCTCCCCGCCATCTGCTCACGCAGCGCGGACACGGCGCTCATGTCGATCTCGCTCGTCAGATAGAACGTGGGTACCGGACCAATCGACTCACTGAGGCGACGCGCGATCGTCTTGCGCATCTGCGTGAGCGCGACATCACGCGCATCGCCGTCGATGGCCATCGCCGGTGCCACCGGGATGGCGGCTGGCTTGCCGGCGGCGCGGCTCGCAGGTGCGGCGGCCGGAGCAGGCGCGGGCGCAGGAGCGGCGGTGCGCGCGACGCTGCTCGGTGTGGCGGCAGCCGTGACACCACTCGCTGCCGCCGCCTCGACATCGCGACGAATCACTCGACCGCCCGGGCCTGAGCCCGGCACGGCCGTCAGTGCGATGCCGGCATCGGCGGCAAGCCGACGCGCGAGTGGCGACGCCTTCACGCGGCCAGCGTCCGGCGCGGCTGACGGTGCGGCGGGTGCGGCCGCCTCCGGTGCGGCGGGAGCGGCGGGAGCGGCCGCCGGTTCCGTACTCGCTGTTGGGGCTGCTGCGGGCGCGCCGCCGAGCAGCGCCGCGATGTCTTCATCGGCGCTGGCAATGATGCCGATCACCTGCCCAACCGGTGCCGTCGTGTCTTCGGCGAGCAGCCGCTTGCGCAGGATTCCGTCGCCGCGGGCGACGAGCTCCATGATGGCCTTGTCGGTTTCGACTTCGGCCAGCACATCACCGTTGGCGACCGGGTCGCCTTCGTTCTTCAACCACTTCGCCAGGCGCCCTTCCTCCATCGTGGGCGAGAGCGCCTCCATCATCACTTTCGTCGCCATCGGCGTCTCCCGTTACCGGTCGAGGTAGAGAACCTGCTTCACTGCCGCGATCGTCTTCGGGACGTCGGGCTTCGCGGCCTTCTCGAGGCTCTTCGCGTACGGCATCGGGACATCCGCCTGGTGCACGCGCAGCACCGGGGCGTCGAGATGATCGAAGCAGTGTCGCTGCACGTAGTCGACCACCTGCGCGCCGACACCGCAGAGCTCCCAGCCTTCTTCCACCACAACGGCGCGATTGGTCTTGCGCACCGACGCCGTGATCGCGTCCACGTCCATCGGCCGCACCGTGCGCAGATCGACAACGTCGCAGCGGATGCCATCCTTTGCCAGCTGATCGGCGGCCTGCATCGCGACCAGCACCATCTTGCCGTGCGTGATGAGCGTGCAGTGGTCCCCTTCACGCTTGAGGTCGGCCTTGCCGAGCGGAATGACGTACTCGTCCTCGGGCACCTCGCCCTTGGTGTTGTACAGCATTTCGCCTTCGAGGAAACAGACCGGATTGTCATCGCGAATGGCGGCCTTGAGCAGCCCCTTCGCGTCGTACGGTGTCCCGGGCACGACCACCTTGAGTCCCGGAATATTCATGAGCCACTGTTCCCATGCCTGCGAGTGCTGGGCACCCAGTTGCAGCGCTGCGCCATTCGGCCCGCGGAACACCATCGGCATTGGGAACTGACCGCCTGACATGTACAGCATCTTCGCGGCGGCGTTGACGACCTGATCGAGCGCCAACAGCGCAAAGTTCCACGTCATGAACTCGATGATCGGTCGCAGCCCGACCATCGCCGCGCCGACACCGACGCCGGCGAACCCGAGCTCGGTGATGGGCGTGTCGACGACGCGCATCTCCCCGAACTCCTGGAGCAGGCCCTTCGAAACCTTGTACGCGCCCTGATAGACCGCGACTTCCTCACCCATGAGGAACACACGATCGTCTCGGGACATCTCTTCCCGGAGCGCCTGATTCAGCGCTTCACGATACGTAATAACCGGCATGGGGGATCAGTCGGAGGTGGTGTCGACGAGCACGTCTTCGTGCAGTGCTTCGAGCGGTGGTTCGGGGCTGTTCTCGGCGAAATCGATGGAGTCCTGGACGACCGCCTTGATCTCGGCGTCCATGGCCTGCCATTCGGCCTCGGTGAGGTCACCATCCGCTTCCATGCGCGCGCGCAGCAGCGCAATCGGGTCGCGCTTGAGATACGACTCCAGCTCTTCCTTCGTGCGGTACGTCCCGCTGACGGCATCCGACATCGAATGCCCCATGAAGCGGTAGGTGCGAATCTCGAGCAGCGTCGGCGTGCTCTCCGTCCGCGCTCGATTGATGGCGCGCTCGGCCGCGTCGCGCACCGCAAACACGTCCTGACCGTCCACCATCTCGCGCGGCATGTCGTAGCTCGCGCCGCGCTTGTAGATGTCGTTGATGGCCGACGCACGCTCGACGGCGGTGCCCATCCCGTAGCGATTGTTCTCGATCACGAACAGACACGGCAGCTTCCACAGGCCGGCCATATTGAGCGCTTCGTGGAACGCGCCGTTGTTCACCGCTGCCTCACCCATGAAGCACACGATGACCTGATCGCCGCCGCGATACTTGATCGCGAAGCCGACACCCGCGGCAATCGGGATGTGACCGCCCACGATGCCGTGGCCACCGAGAAAGCCAAGCGACTTGTCGAACAAGTGCATCGACCCGCCCTTGCCGCGCACGCATCCATCGATGCGTCCGAACAGCTCGGCCATCACCGCGCGTGGCGTCATGCCGCGCGCCAGAGCCTGCCCGTGATCTCGGTAGGTCGTGATGATGTAATCGTCGGGGCGCAGCAGCGAGATGATGCCCGTGCTGACGGCTTCCTGTCCGATGTACAGGTGACAGAAGCCGCCGATGCGACCGATGGCGTACATCTCGGCGGTGCGTTCCTCGAAGCGCCGCTGCAGCAGCATGGAGTGCAACAACTCCTGATGCAGCGCCTTGCGCGCCTCGGGCGTCGTCGGTGCGTGGCCGCGAGCCGCGGCGGCCTCCGCGGACGGCGCCGGTGTGGCCGACGCGTCCGTCGCGCCGGCACCGGCGCTTTTGCGCCGGTTCGTCCTGGTGGTGCTCATGGGGGAGTGGGGAGTGGCGATCGCAACGTCGCGGTCGGGAGCGGCGCGCGCCGTGATCGCGTCAGACGCCGGCAGCCTGGACCTGCTCCCACGCGTGGTAACTCGACCGCACGAGCGGCCCGCTTTCCACGTGCTTGAAGCCCATGTCCATGCCTACCTGATACAACCAACGGAACTCGTCCGGCGAGACAAACCGATCGAGCGGAATGTGCCCGTCAGACGGGCGCAGGTACTGGCCGAGCGTGAGGATGTCCACGTCGACCGAACGCAGATCCTTCATGACCTCGACCACTTCCTCGTTCGTTTCACCGAGGCCGAGAATGATCCCGGTCTTGGTCGGAATATCGGGCGCGATACGCTTGGCGATGCGGAAGATCTCGAGCAGGCGATGATACTTGCCGCCCGGACGCGCCTTCTTGTACAGGCGCGGCACCGTTTCGGTGTTGTGATTGTAGATCTCCGGCCGCGCTTCGAGCACGGTGCGAATCGACTGCTCATTACCCTGGAAATCGGGCACGAGCACTTCGACGGAGCAGCCGGGCAGGCGCTCGTGAATCTGCCGAATCGTCTCGGCGAAGATGTACGCGCCGAAGTCGGGCAGGTCATCGCGATCGACCGACGTGATCACCGCGTGGCGCAACCCGAGTTGGGCGACGGCCTCACCGACGCGCGCCGGTTCTTCGATGTCGTACTTCGGGGGACGGCCGTGCGACACGGCGCAATACGCGCAGTTGCGCGTACACACGTCGCCGAGAATCATGAACGTGGCCGTGCCATGCTCCCAGCACTCGCCGATGTTCGGGCAGTGCGCTTCCTGACAGACCGTATGCAGGTCGAGGTCCCGCATCATCTGCGTGAGCCGCAGATAGTTCGGGCCGCCGGGTGCCTTGACCTTGAGCCACGACGGCTTGCGTTCCGGAAGCGGGTCGCGCCGGTGGCGACCCATGATCTGATAAAGCTGCTCGGCCATGCGCAACGAACGGCTGGAGGAAAGACGCGCGCCCCGACGTCAGGCGAACTGGCAAGCTACAAGTGGGACCACACGGCTTCCAGCAAGGGTATCCGGCAAAAGCCGGTTTGGTGGTTTCTGTCGACTCCTCGCTCCTCGAAACCCGCCGCCGATTGTTGCGTAGGGGGAGCAGGCACCCGATCGGCGGGCGCCGTTCATTCGAGGGGACTTCCACCCATGCTGCGCACTCTCTTCGTCGTCGGCGCCCTCGCCATGCTTGGCCTCGTGGCGCTCAAGCTCGTCTTCGGGCTCATGGGCCCGCTTGTGGCGCTGCTGCTGTGGCTGCTCGGGCTGGCGATCAAGGTCGCCCTGCTCGGCTTCGTCGGCTACGTCGTGCTTCGCATTGCGAGCCCGAGCACGGCCGACCGCCTCAAGGAACGCTGGGGCGGTCGAGCGTACTGATGTCTCAGTCGTCCGACGGCGGTGTCCCGTCGTTGGACGCGCTCGGCGCCTCGCCGTCCCCTCCCTGACGACGCCGACCGCCGCGACGCCCCCGCCGGTTCCGTCGCCGCCGTGCGCCATCGGTGGCGCTCGGCGCGGCATCATCGCGCCCGCCGTCGCCCGCGGCGTCCTCAGACGCCTCGGCCATTGGCTGGTCGTCGCCTGCGCCAGACTCGCCCGCAGCGCCGGGCGTCTCCGCCCCACGCTCGCCGCGGCGACGACCCCGACGTGTCCGACGCTTCCGTCGCGCCCGCGGCGAATCGTCGCCTCCCGCCACCGTGTCGCTCTGGTCGGTGCCCGCGTCGTCGGCGGCGTTGTCGGCGTCCTCGTTGTCGGCTCGCGCACTCGCAGCCACGCGTGAGGGGCTGTCCGCGGCGGCCTCCATGGGCAGCGTGGCGTCGCCCCCCACCCGCTCAGTCGCACCGCCGCGGCTTCGCCGTCCACGCCGGCGCCGGCGGCGACGTGCCTCGTCGGTCTCGGAGGCAAGCTCGGCCTCTGACGCCCGCTCAGGCGACGCGTTGGCTACCGGAGCCGCCGGCTCGCGGGCCGCCACGTCGCTGTCGGCCGCGACCTCGCGTAGTTCACGACGCTCCCGCGCGGGACGCTCGCGCCTCGCCCCGCGCTCGCGACGCGGGGGGCGACCCTCGTTGGTGTCCTTCTCGCGTGAGGCGGCCTCGTCGCGCACGTTCACGGCCGGCTCGTCGGTCCGCGTGCGAGCCTCCGATCGATCCGTCCGCGCGCGACGCCGAGACTCGGAGGTCGGCTCTCGGCGCGCCTCCGTCCGCTCGCCGCGCTCCGCACGCGCGAGCCGGTCTTCCTCGAGCGCCTCGGCCACCTCGGACGGCTCGCTGCCATGCTCGACATCGCGCGCGATGACCTTGGCGTCGACGCGCAGCCCACGGTGCGCCCAGGCCCACCGCGCCAGGGCCAGCGTGTCCGGCCACGCCTGTCGCCGGGTCTCGCGTGTGCGTACGGCGAAGGTCGGGGTGACCGGGATCGTCTCGATGCGACGCGCGTGCGGCGCGGCGTTCAACAACAGTTCGGCCTGTGCCGACCACCCATCGCCGGTGCAGACCGGGCCATCGTTGACGGCCTTGAGCAGGTCCCGGAGCACCGCGACGCGCGCGAGTCGGAAACTGGTGGTCAGGTCACGCACGTCGGTGATGCCGACAAACGGGCGCAGCACCCAGCGGGCGGCGGTCAACAGCCGACGGACACTCGTGGGCGCATCGCCCGCCGTCCGACGCTCGCCGATGATCAGATCGGCGCCGCCTTCGAAGCGTCGGAGGAACTCCGGCACGAGCGTCGGCGCGTCGGTGAAATCGGCCTGCATGCAGAGCAGTGCATCGCGCCGGGGATACCGTGTGGTGCGTACGACGTGCCGCACGATCGCGTCGAGCGCGCCGCCCGTTCCGACGCGCTGCTCGCCGCGCAGCAGCGTCAGCGGCAGCACGCGCGCGTATGGGGCGAGCACGTCGGCCGTGCCGTCGGTGCTCGCGTCGTCGTAGACGATCACTTCGTACTCGCGCGACACGTCCGCCAGCACGGTGCGCAGCCGCCAGAGCAGCACGCCAATGGTGGTGGCTTCGTTATGGCTGGGAAGGCCGATATAGAGCACGAGGGCGAGCGACGGTCTGGGGGGTTGACGATCTGCGGGACGACGCGTCCGATAATAACAGGTCGGCCGACGGTCCGGTTGCTCCCGTGCCGTCGCGCCAGGGTCCACATCGATTGCGGAGGTGTCGAATGATGCTTGCCCACG
>ERZ1066122.372-NODE-372-length-47599-cov-41.048418_pt1 | contig 47599 bp, 39 predicted proteins | sample MGYA00382769_ERZ1066122 | MGnify/ENA primary metagenome ERZ1066122 (study PRJEB33369, sample SAMEA5778352) | biofilm metagenome | biome: Industrial cooling water; feature: Water cooling tower basin; material: Biofilm | place: United Arab Emirates | collected... | reverse complement strand
TGCCGATCGCCTTCATCGACGGCGTGACCGGCCAGTTCTACCGCCAGTTCGCGGTCACCATCGCCGCCTCGGTGCTGATCTCGGCCTTCAACTCGCTCACCCTGAGCCCGGCGCTGGCGGCGGTGTTGCTCAAGCCGCACGGTGCGAAGAAGGACCTGCTGGCGCGCGGCATCGACCGCGTGTTCGGCCGCTTTTTCGCCTGGTTCAACGCCAGATTCAGGCGCAGCAGCGAGCGTTATTCCGGGCGCATCGGCACCACCATTTCGCGCGGCCCGCTGCTGCTGGTGGTGTACTCGCTGCTGCTGGTGCTCACCGGCCTGACCTTCACCCAGCTGCCGGGTGGCTTCATCCCGACCCAGGACAAGCAATATCTGTTCGCGGGCGTGCAGCTGCCCGAGGGCGCGACCCTGGAGCGCACCGAAGCGGCGATGAAGACCATGGGCGAGATCGCGCTGGAGACGCCCGGCGTCGCCAACGTGGTGCAGTTCCCGGGCCTCAATGCCATCCACTTCGTCAGCACGCCGAACGTGGGCGTGATGTTCATCGGCCTGGACCCGCCCGATGAGTTGCCCAAGCCCGCCGCGGCCGTCGCTGGCGAACTGAACATGAAGTTCGGTGGCGGCGTGCGCGACGGCCTCGCGTTCGCGTTCATGCCCCCGCCGGTGTTCGGCTATGGCAATGCCGCAGGCGTGGAAGCCTACGTGCAGGACCGCGCCCGTATCGGTTATGGCGAACTCAACACCCAGACCCAGGGACTGACCGGCGCCATCGGCCAGGTGGAAGGTTTCGGTCCGGGCTCGGCCTATACCTCGTTCCAGGCCAATGTGCCGCAGCTCGACGCCGTGGTCGACCGCGACCAGGTCAAGGCCAGCGGACTGGCGCTGACCGATGTCTACAACACGCTGCAGGTGTATCTGGGCTCGGCGTATGTCAACGACTTCAACCTGTTCGGCCGGACCTACCCGGTCTATGCCCAGGCCGACGCGCAGTTCCGCGACGAGGTCGACGACATCGCGCGCATGCGCGTGCGCAGCGCGAGCGGCGAGATGCTGGCGCTCGGCAGCGTGGTCGAGGTCAAGCCCGGCTACGGCCCCGACCCGGTGGTGCGCTACAACGGCTTCCCCGCGGCCGACGTGCAGGCCGCGCCGCAGAGCGCCGCGATCAGCGGCGCGGACGCGGTGCGCATCGCGCGCGAGACCGCCAGCCAGGTGCTGCCGCGCGGCATGACCCTCGAATTCACCGGCCTGACCTATCAGCAGGTGAACCAGGGCATCGCGCAGTTTCTGGTGCTGCCGCTGTGCGTGCTGCTGGTCTATCTGGTGCTGGCGGCACTGTACGAGAGCTGGTCGCTGCCGCTGGCGGTGATCCTGATCGTGCCGATGTGTCTGCTGTCTGCCTTCGCCGGCATCTGGGTGCTGAATTTCGTCCGCGGCATGTGGTTCTTCGCGCAGATGTCGAGCGGTGCGATCAATCCGATGACCGCGGCGCCACCGACCATCATCGACATGAACGTGTTCACCCAGATCGGGCTGGTGGTGCTGATGGGCCTGGCCTGCAAGAACGCGATCCTGATCGTGGAGTTCGCGCGCGATCTGGAGCGCGAGGGGCGCGGGATCGTGGACGCCGCGATCGAGGCCTGCCGCCTGCGCCTGCGTCCGATCCTGATGACCAGCTTCGCGTTCATCGCCGGCGTGCTGCCGCTGGTGTTCGCCGGCGGCGCGGGCGCCGAGGTGCGCCACGTGATGGGCGTGACCGTGTTCTTCGGCATGCTCGGCGTGACCTTCTTCGGGTTGTTCTTCACCCCCGTGTTCTACGTCACCCTGCGCAAGCTGGTCGAACGTCGGGCCCAGCGCGCCACGACGGAGGAGGGTACGCATGTCTGAGTCGATGCCGATGTCCACACCGCGTCCGCGCAGGCATGCCCGTCAGCGCGCCGCCGTCATCCGCGCGCTGCCGCTCGCCGCGCTCGCACTGGCCTTGTCCGGCTGCGTGCTCGGCCCCGAGTACGCGCGTCCGGACTCGCTGGCGCCCGAGCGCTACGCCAATGCGGAATCCACCGCGGTTGCGCCGGCTGCGGACGATGCGTCCGCCGCTGCGGGCGAGGCGGCGCCGGCCTTCGATGTCGCGTCGCCCGACCCGCAGACATTGGCGCGGTTCTGGCGCGAGTTCCAGGACCCGGTGCTCGAGGGCCTGATCGACCGCGCGCTTGCGGCCAATCGCGACCTGCGCGTGGCCGAAGCGCGCCTGGCCGAGGCCCGCGCCGCGCGACGCGAGGCGTTCACCGTGCTGTTCCCGACGGTGACCGCCGGCGGCAGCCGCCAGCGCAGCAGTCTGGCCCCGGCCGAGGCGCCGGGCGCCCCGCCGGAGGCACGCGAGAGCGACTACTACGAGGCCGGTTTCGACGCCAACTGGGAAATCAGCCTGTTCGGCCGCAACGTGCGCGGCGTGGCCGCGCAGCGCGCCTTCGCCGAGGCCGCGCAGGCCCAGGTCTGGGGCGCGCAGGTGGCGGTGACCGCCGAACTGGCGCGGCAGTATTTCGAGCTGCGCGGGCTGCAGCGCCGGCTGCAGATCGCGATGCGCAATGCCGAGACCCAGCGCGAGAGCCTGGGCATCGTGCAGGCGCGGCTGGACAGCGGCAGCGGCAACGATTTCGACCGCGCGCTGGCCGAAGCGCAATACCAGACCACGCTGGCCAGCATCCCGCAGCTGGAGACCGCGATCGCACGCGCCATCTACCGCATCGGCACGCTCACCGGCGAGCCGCCGACCGCGCACGCCGCGCTGCTGGACACCGCCTGGGAAGCGCCGCCGCTGCCGGAAGTGCGGTTGATCGGCAGCCCCGAAGAGATGCTGCGCCGACGCCCGGACGTGATCGCCGCCGAGCGCAACCTGGCCGGGCGCACGCATCTGATCGGCTACCGCATGGCCGACCTGTTCCCGAAGATCACCTTCAGCGGACGGATCGGCTATGCGGCCGAGGCGCTGGGCGACCTCGGCCAGAGCGACACGCGCAGCTGGCGCTTCGGCCCGAGCATCAGCTGGGCGGCCTTCGACATCCCGCGCGTGCTGCAGCAGGTGCGTGCCGAAGAAGCACGCACCGACGGCGCGCTGGCCGAATACGAACAGGCCGTGCTGCTGGCGCTGGAGGACGCCGAAGGCGCGCTCAACGGCTACGGCCGCAACGCCGCCGAACGCGACCACCGCGAGCGCGCCGCGCGCGCGGCGGCCGACGCGGTGAAGCTGGCGCGGCTGCGTTTCGACGCCGGCTATTCCGACTTCCAGGCGGTGCTGGAGGCCGAACGCAGCCTGCTGCAGACCGAGGACGCGCTGGCGCTCTCGCAGGTGCAGGCGGCCACCGCGCTGATCGGCGTGTACAAGGCGCTGGGCGGCGGTTGGGTGTCGCGCGCGGACGACGACATCGTGCACGGCATCGCCGCGCCGCAGGCAGCGGCGGAGGAGACCGGCGCGGACGGAGGTTGAGGAGGTTCAATCGACCGCGCGGCCATCGGTCATGGCTGAACGCGCGCCGCTTGCGCGCGTCATGAATTCGTTTGAACCCCGGCCCGCCGTCGCGGCGGGGATGCGATGATGCGGGCTCGCTCGCCGGGGATGCCCGGCGCGGCGCCTCCACTCCGCTACTGCGCACGCCGATGACCCATCCCGCCTTCGATACGCTCGCCGCGCACGCCGAACGTCTGCGCGCCCACCCGCTGTCCCGGCGCATCGCCGACGACCCGCAGCGCGCACAGGCGCTGGCGCTGCGCGTGGGCCCGCTGTACGCCAACTTCGCCCGTCAGCACTACGACCACGCCGCGCTCGATGCGCTGTTCGCGCTGGCCGATGCCGCCGACCTCGAAGGCGCGCTGCGCCGGCTGTTCTCGGGCGACACCGTCAACACCACCGAAGGCCGCGCCGCGCTGCATACCGCGCTGCGCGGGCCGGCGCACACCGGCGAAGTCGCACGTTCGGCCGCCGACCAGGCCAACGCTGCGCGGGTGCGCATGACCGAGCTGATCGCCGGCCTGGAAGCCAGCGCGGTGACCGACATCGTCAGCGTGGGGATCGGCGGCTCCGACCTCGGCCCGCGGCTCGCGGTCGATGCCCTGCACGCCGGGCAGGACGCACGTTTCCGCGTGCATTTTCTGTCGAACGTCGACGGCAACGCCGCGCAGCGCACGCTGGCCGGGCTCGACCCGTCGCGCACCGCGGCGGTGTTGATCTCCAAGACCTTCGGCACCCAGGAAACCCTGCTCAACGGGCGCATCGTGCGCGACTGGCTGGGCGCGCATGCCGATGCCGACGGCGGCCGGCTGTACGCGGTCAGCGCGAATGTCGAACGCGCCGCGGCCTTCGGCGTGGACCCCGCGCGCATCCTGCCGATGTGGGACTGGGTGGGCGGGCGCTATTCGCTGTGGTCGGCGGTGGGCTTCCCGATCGCGCTCGCCATCGGCGATGCCGGCTTCGCGCGCCTGCTCGCGGGCGCGCACGCGCTCGATCGTCACGCGCACGAGGCGCCGCTGCGCCAGAACCTCGCGGTCTGGCACGCGCTCACCGCGGTCTGGAACCGCAACGCGATGGGCGCCGCCGCGCAGGCGGTGCTGCCCTACGACGAACGTCTGCGCCTGCTGCCGAATTACCTGCAGCAGCTGGTGATGGAGAGCCTCGGCAAGTCCGCGCGCGTCGACGGCGCGCCGCTGCGTCTGGACACCGTGCCGGTGTGGTGGGGCGGCGCCGGCACCGACACTCAGCACAGTTTCTTCCAGGCCCTGCATCAGGGCACCCAGGTGGTGCCGGCGGATTTCATCGGCACGATCCGCGCCGATCATCCGCACGACGAGAACCACGCCGCGTTGCTCGCCAACCTGCTGGCGCAGACCGAGGCGCTGGCCAACGGGCAGACCAGCGACGACCCGCATCGCGCGTATGCCGGCGGACGGCCGAGCACGCTGCTGCTGCTGGATGCGCTCACCCCGGAATCCCTCGGCGCGCTGATCGCGCTCTACGAGCACAGCGTGTATCTGCAGGCGGTGCTGTGGGGCATCAACGCCTTCGACCAGTTCGGCGTGGAGCTGGGCAAACAGGTCGCCAACACGCTGCTGCCCGCGCTGCGTGGAGAGGTCGAGGCGGACGATCCTGTGACGCGGGCGCTGCTGGCGGAGATCCGCGCGCGGCAGGGCTGAGCACGGACGCGTCCGCCAGTTTCGTATCAGCGACCGCAGGCGGTTGAATGACCGCCTGCGGGTCCTGTGTTCCGCCCGGTTCGAAACAAGACATCAGTCGCCGTGTCCTGGAAACATCGCGAGTTCATCTGGCGCGAGCTCATCTGAGCGAATTCATTTGAAGCGAGTTCATTTGAAGCGAGTTCATTTGGAATAGTCGCATCCGACATTTCGGAACGGCCTTCCAGCGGCCGCTGCAGCCAGCGCGGACTCAACCCGCAGCCCCCTTTGACAAAGGGGGCGACGGTCACGGAGTGGCCGTGGGGGATTTGCGCGGCGTGTTGTTGCTGCGCGAAAAGCACATCCCCCCGCCGCGCTTCGCGCGTCGGCCCCCTTCGATGAAGGGGGCGAATATGCGACCTCCTTTGAACCGTCGCATCCGACATTTCGGAACGGTCTTCCAGCGACCGCTCCAGTCAGCGCGGAGCCAACCCGCAGCCCCCTTTGACAAAGGGGGCGACGGCCACGCAGTGGCCGTGGGGGATTTGCGCGGCGCGGCGTCGCTCGGCGAACAGCACATCCCCCCGCCGCGCGTCGCGTGTCGGCCCCCTTCGATGAAGGGGGCGAATTTGCGACCTCCTTTCGACAGTCTGCTAGCCCTCGGCCGGCTTGAACGCCAGCCACGAGGCCAGCGCCAGCAGCAGGGCGGCCAGAAACATGCCCATCACCGTGCGCTGCGACTCCTCCACGCCGGGGAACGCGGCATCGAAGGCGGTCATGCGCTGCAGCATCGTCCATCCGACGAAGGCCAGCGGCGGAATCGCGGCGCGCAGAACGTCGGCTGCAGTCATCTGCGCGGAGAGTCGCCGGTACCAGGGCAAGCCAGCCAGCGGCGTGCCCGCGGCCGGTGGCTTGAATGCGCCGTTCACCCGCGGCACCAGATACAGCAGCAGGCTCATGCCGATCAGGCCCCAGAAGGCCGCGGCCAGTGTGCCGATGTCGCTGATCGACGTGGTGTTGGCCGTGGCGTCGATCGTGGTGGTGGCGGTGAGCACCAGCGCGTGCAGGGTCAAGACTTCGGCAGGAATCAGCGCCACCAGCGCTTCGACGTAGTTGTTGACCTTGTCCTGGCCATTCTCGGCTTCGCGCTCCAGCGACTGCAGGCGAAGCATTCCCGCGCTTCCGGCGTCACCCGACAGGGCCTTGGTCGTCACCTCCGCGCGGGCGGCCGCCGCGCGCTGTCTGCGGTTTTCCAGCATCGCGTACACGAACGTGCTCATCGCCCCCTCCTGGTCCTTCGTTCGGTCAGGCCGGCCCCCGCCGGCATGTGTCCCCACGCTGCGCCCGCACGTGCGTGATGTCAATCGCCTGGCGGTCTCTGTACGGACGCAGCGTGGCGTCAGGCGAGCACTGCAGCCATGCGCTCAGGCCGGGTGCCTGCCCAGCGCCCACTGCACATGCTCGCGCACCACCGCCGCGGCATCCGCGGCAGCGTCTGCGTCCAGCGAGGCGAATGCCGTCGCATCGATCTCCCGGCGCGATTCCAGCGCCGCCTGTGTTTCCGCCGTCGTCGGCGCATTGCCCAGCGCGATCGCAATATTGCGCAGCCAGCGCGCGTAGCCGCTGCGGCGGATCGCGCTGCCTTCGGTGCGCTGCAGGAACTCCGCTTCGCTCCAGGCGAACAGCTCGGCCAGCGAGGCTTCGTCCAGTCGGTTGCGGGCGCGGAAGTCGGGTTCGTCGCTGCGCTTGGCGAATTTGTTCCAAGGGCAGACCAGCTGGCAGTCGTCGCAGCCGAAGATGCGGTTGCCGATCAGCGGGCGCAGGGTTTCGTCGATCGCGCCTTCGTGCTCGATGGTGAGATAGGAAATGCAGCGCCGTGCATCGAGACGGTGCGGGGCGACGATCGCCTGTGTGGGGCAGATGTCGATGCAGCGCACACACGTGCCGCAGTGTGCGCTGGCCGGCGGGTCGGCGGGCAGCGGCAGGTCGACGTAGATTTCGCCGAGGAAAAACCAGGAGCCGCCGTCCTTGTCGATCAGGCAGGTGTGCTTGCCGATCCAGCCCAGGCCTGCGTTGCGCGCCAGCGCGCGCTCCAGCACCGGCGCCGAATCCACGAACACGCGGTAGCCGAACGGCCCGATGGTCTCGGCGATGCGCTCGGCCAGGCGCTGCAGGCGGTTGCGCATCAGCTTGTGGTAGTCGCGGCCCAGCGCGTAGCGCGCCACGTAGGCGCGGCGGCCGTCGGCGAGCGTGGCCCAGGCGGCCTCATCGTCGTCGCGGCCGTAGTCCAGACCGACACTGATCGCGCGCACGGTGCCCGGCACCAGTTCCGCCGGCCGGCTGCGCTTGTCGCCGTGCCGCGCCATCCAGTCCATGGTCCCGTACAGGCCCTGCGCCAGCCAGTCGCGCAGATGCGCTTCGTCCTCGCCCAGCGCGATGTCGGCGATGCCGCAGCGCTGGAAGCCGGCCTCCGCCGCCAGCGCCCTGATCCGCAGCGCGAGCGCGTGCAGATCGGGCGGAGCGGGGCGGGCATCGGGTGCGTGCATGCGCCAAGTATAGAATTCGCGCATGCCGCTCACTCTGCCCGAGACTCTGCCCGCGCTGTACCGCAGCGCCGCGATCCGCCGGATCGAAGCCGCCGCGGTCGCCGCCGGCATCGACGAGGCCACGCTGATGGCGCGCGCCGGCCAGGCCGCGTGGCGTTTCCTGCTGGAACATTGGCCGCAGGCGCAGCGGATCGGTGTGGTCTGCGGCCCGGGCAACAACGGCGGCGACGGCTACGTGCTGGCCGAACTCGCGCGCGCCTCCGGGCGTCGCGTGCGCGTTCTGCACTTGGGCGATGCCGCGCAGGCGGGCGACGTGCGCGCGGGCGCGGCGCGCGAGGCGGCGTTGGCGTATCTGGGCAACGGCGGCGTGGTGGAACGCTTCGAGGTCGCGACCGGCCTGGGTGATGCGGACGTCTGGGTCGACGCGCTGTTCGGCATCGGACTGAGCCGCGCGCCGGACGCTGCGGCCGCGGCGCTGATCGATGCGCTCAACGCCCAGGCCGCGCCGGTGCTCGCGATCGACGTGCCGTCCGGGCTCGATGCCGACACCGGCCACACGCCCGGCATTGCGGTGCGCGCTGCGGCCACCATCAGCTTCATCGCCGGCAAGACCGGGCTGTACACCGGCCGTGCGCGCGCGCATGTCGGCCACCTGCGCGTGGCCGACATCGGTGTGCCCCCGGCCTGTTTCGACGGCATCGACATCAATGCGAGGCGCCTTGCGGCGGAATACCTGCCCGGCCTGCTGCCGCGCCGCGCGCGCACCGCGCACAAGGGCGACTGCGGGCGGGTGCTGTGCGTCGGCGGCGATCACGGCATGGGCGGCGCGGTGGCGCTGTGTGCCGAGGCCGCGCATCGGGTCGGCGCCGGGCTGGTGTCGGTGGCCACGCGCGCCGAACACGTGCCGGTGCTGCTCACCCGTCGCCCGGAATCGATGCCGCGCGCGGTCGACGACGCGGCGACGCTGGCGCCGCTGCTGGCCGCGGCCGATGTGGTCGCGGCCGGCCCCGGGCTGGGGCAGGCGGCCTGGGGCACGGCGCTGCACGATGCGGTGGTCGATCACGCCGTCTACGCGGACGCGCCGCAGCCCGTGGTGTTCGATGCCGACGCCCTCAACATGCTGGCCCGACGCGATGCGCGCGCACTGCCGGGCTGCGTGCTCACCCCGCATCCCGGCGAGGCGGCGCGGCTGTTGTCGTGCACGGCGGCCGAAGTCGAGCGCGACCGCATGAAGGCCGTGCGCCAGCTCGCCGCGCGCTACGCCTGTGCGGTGCTGCTCAAGGGCGCCGGCACGCTGGTCGCAGCGCCCGGTTGCACGCCCGTGCTGATCGACGCCGGCAACCCCGGCATGGCCTGCGGCGGCATGGGCGACACGCTCACCGGCACCATCGCCGGGCTGCTGGCGCAGTGGCCGGAATCCAGCTTCGCGGCGGCGGCGATCGGCGCGCTGCTGCATGCCGTTGCGGCTGATCATGCGGCGGAGGCGGGCGGCGAACGCGGGCTGTTGGCCTCCGACCTGTTCCCGCAGCTGCGCGCGCTGGCCAATGCGGAGGCGCGATGAGCGCGGCGCAGGAGGACAGGGCCGGACGTGAGGTGACGCTCGCGCTGCGTCTGCCCGATCCCGCCGCCACCGATGCCCTCGGCGCGGCGCTGGCGCGCACCCAGCCGGCCGCGGCGGTGGTGCACCTGCGCGGCGACCTCGGCGCCGGCAAGTCCAGCCTGGCCCGCGCCTGGCTGCGCGCGCTGGGCGTGCAGGGCACCATCCGCAGCCCCACCTACACCCTGGTCGAGCGTTACCCACTCGCTGCCCGCCCCGACGCCGGGCAGGGCGGCGCTTCGCCGGCCGAGGCCCTGCATCTGGACCTGTACCGCATCGGCGACCCGGGAGAGCTGGAATTCCTCGGCCTGGACGATGTCGACCGAGCCCTCTGGCTGGTGGAATGGCCCGAGCGCGGCGCGCAGGCGCTGCCGTCAGTCGATCTGGATATCGGCCTGGCCTGGGATGGAGAAGGCCGTGCCGCCCGGCTCCAGGCGCGCACGCAGGCGGGCGAGGACTGGCTGCAGCGCCTTGCGGAGGCCGTCGCCAGGGTGCCCGAGTTGCAACCGCAAGCTGAACCGTAATCGCAGGAAGTGCCGGCAGGTGCCGGATTCATAAAGGAAAATGGCTTGAAAAAAGCCTGCGCCGGTGGTTCACTGGCGCCATGCGCGTGAAGGGGACCACTGTTCAGCAGATCATCCTGGGCCTGGCCCTGCTGCTGGCGCTCGTCTGGAATCTGGCCTATGCGGCCGGAATTTCAAAGGAAATCAAGGGGCTGCAGCTCTCCCAGAGCGCTGCCGGCACCCGCGTCGAGGTCCAGCTCAGCGCCTCGGTGGCGTATCGCACCCTCAGCCTCAGCGGCCCCGAGCGCTACGTCGTCGACCTGCCCGACACCGCGCTGGCGCGCGGCCTGGTGCTGCCGGCGGGTGCGGGTATGGTCCGCAGCGTGCGCAGCGGCCAGCCGGCCCCGGGCACCACCCGACTGGTGTTCGACCTCAACGCCGCCGCCACGCCGATCAAGCCGCGTCTCGAACCGCGCGAGGACGGCAGCCTGCGTCTGGTGCTCGAATGGCCGGCGACGGAGGGCGTCGCCTCGTCGCCTGCGCTGACCGCATCGGCTGCTGTGCAGCCTCCGGCATCGTCGATGCCGGCAGTATCCGCGCCGGCGATATCCGCGCCGGCAGCCTCCGCGCCCGCCGCCGCGGTGCCGTCCGCCGCGACGTCTTCGGGGGCCGTGCCGTCTTCCGTCGCTGCCCCCGCCGCGACCGTCGCATCCACCACCCCATCATCACCCGACCCGGCCGCCATCCTCCGCGGTGCGGTCGTCGGTGCGCCGGTCGCGCCGGCGCCGAATGCATCCACCTCGGCCGCGCCCTCCGCAACGACGAACGAGACTGCCGCCACGCCGGCGCCGGTCGCTGCTGTACCCGTCCCGACCAAGTCACCCGAACCGCCCAGGGCGCTGCGCACGACCGGCACGCGTCCGCTGATCGTCGCCATCGACGCCGGTCACGGCGGGCAGGACCCCGGCGCGATCGGGCCCAGCGGCAAGCGCGAGAAGGACGTCACCCTCGCCATCGCCCGCGAACTGGCGCGGCAGGTCAATGCCACGCCCGGGCTCAAGGCCGTGCTCACCCGCGACAGCGACATGTTCCTGCCGCTGACCCGGCGCAGCCAGATCGCGCGCCAGGCCAAGGCCGACATCTTCATCTCGATCCACGCCGACGCCGCCGAAAACCGCAATGCCCGCGGCTCGTCGGTGTATGTGCTGTCGCTGCGCGGCGCGTCCTCGCAGCGCGCACGCTGGCTGGCCGACAAGGAAAACGCGGCCGATCTGATCGGCGGCACGCGCATGGTGAAGAACGACAACACCCTGGCCTCGGTGCTGCTCGATCTGACCCAGAGTGGCCAGATGCGCGCCTCGGAAGACGCCGCCGACCACGTGCTGAGCGGGCTGAAGAAGGTGGGCTACAACCACAAGCCGCATCTGGAGCGCGCCAATTTCGCGGTGCTGCGCACCTCGGACATGCCGGCGATGCTGGTGGAGACCGCCTTCATCTCGAATGCCGAGGAAGAAAAGCGGCTGATCGACCCGCAGTTCCAGCGCACCCTGGCGCGTGCGGTGCTGGACGGCATCGACACCTACTTCACCCGCCAGCCGCCGCCGGGCACGCTGTATGCGGCCCGTGCGCAGGAGCGCGCCGAGCAGGAGGCCCGTCTGCTGGCCTCGGCCACCCCCACACCGGCATCGCCCATCGGCGGCGCGAGTGCGGCCACCGCAAAGGCGGGCGGAAGCCCGGATTGAGGCTGCGCCGGTTGAGGCCGCGCCGATTGAGGCTGCCCGGACAGAAGCGGCGTGGATCAAGGCTGCCCGCCGCAGACGCACTGCGTTTTCGAGCCTCCCTCTCATACAGAATCACGGCTGCCGGCCTGTCCGGCACCCATTCGTGCCCTGCGCCGCTGTCCCGCTCCGGGGCGATGTGGATAATGTCCGGCCATCCCCCGCATCGCAGCCGCCCGTGCCCATCCGCCAGTTGCCCGACACCCTGATCGATCAGATCGCCGCAGGCGAGGTGATCGAGCGTCCGGCGTCGGTGGTCAAGGAACTGGTCGAGAACGCGCTGGACGCGGGCGCGCAGCGGGTCGACATCGACCTGGAAGACGGCGGTGTGCGCCTGATCCGGATCCGCGACGATGGCGGCGGCATGCCCGCCGAGGAGCTGCCGCTGGCGGTGTCGCGGCACGCCACCAGCAAGATCACCTCGCTCGATGACCTGGAGTCCGTGGCCACGCTCGGCTTCCGCGGCGAGGCGCTGCCGTCGATCGCCTCGGTCAGCCGCTTCCGCCTGGTCACCCGCCGCGCCGAGGACGCGCACGCCGCCGCGCTGGACGTGGACGGCGGGCGCGTCGGCGAGGTCGCGCCGGCGGCGCATCCGGTCGGCACCACGGTCGAAGTGCGCGAGCTGTTCTACAACGTGCCGGCGCGGCGCAAGTTCCTGCGCGCCGAACGTACCGAACTCGGTCACATCGAGGAATGGCTGCGCCAGCTGGCGCTGGCCCGTCCCGAGGTCGAGCTGCGGGTGAGCCACAACGGCAAGCCGCTGCGCCGCTACAAGGCGGACGGTCAGAGCATCCTGTTCAGCGGCGACCGCCTGTCCGAAACCCTCGGCGAGGAATTCCTCAAGCACACTCTGCGCATCGAACACGAGACCGGTGGCCTGCGCGACACGGGCGAGTCCGCGGTCCCGCTGCGCCTGACCGGCTGGATCGCGCAGCCGGCGTACTCGCGCGCCAGCGCCGACCAGCAGTACCTGTTCGTCAACGGCCGTGCGGTGCGCGACCGCAGCGTCGCACATGCGGTGAAGCAGGCCTATGCCGACGTGCTGTTCCACGGCCGTCAGCCTGCTTACGTGCTGTTTCTCGATGTCGACCCGCGGCGTGTCGACGTGAACGTGCACCCGGCCAAGCACGAAGTGCGCTTCCGCGATTCGCGGCTGATCCACGACTTCGTCTACCGCACCCTGCAAGCCGCTTTGGCCGAGACCCGCGCGGGCATGCAGGCCGGCCTGCCGGGCGCCGCGCCCGGTGTCGATGAGGCCGTGGGCGGCGCGCAGCCCTCGGGCGCCGCACCCTGGGCCGGCGCGATGCGCCAGTCCGGCCTGGGACTGCGGGTGGAGGACAGCCGCGCCGCCTATGCCGCGTTGTACGGCGCGCCCGGCGAGGGTGGCGCGGGTGGTGCAGGGCAGGGCGTCGGCACGTTCGACACCCGCGCGTATCCGGCCCCGCCCTCCGCGCTGCGTCCGCAGCCCGCGCAGCCGCCGATGCCGGCGCACGTCGAAGGCGAAGTGCCGCCGCTGGGCTACGCCATCGCGCAGTTGCACGGCATCTACATCCTGAGCGAGACCGCCGACGGCCTGGTGGTGGTCGACATGCACGCCGCGCACGAGCGCATCGGCTACGAAAAGCTCAAGGCCGCGCACGACGGTGTGGGCCTGCGCCAGCAGCCGCTGCTGGTGCCGCAGACCGTGGCGGTGTCCGAGCGCGAGGCCGACATCGCCGAGCGCGAGGCCGACACCCTGCAGACCCTGGGCTTCGACGTGGGCCGCGCCGGCCCACAGAGCCTCATCCTGCGCGCGGTGCCGGCGCTGCTGGCGCACGGTGACGTCGAAGCCCTGCTGCGCGACGTGCTCGCCGACCTGCGCGAACACGGCGCGTCGCGCCGCGTGGCCGCGGCCCGCGACGAACTGCTGGCCACCATGGCCTGCCACGGCGCGGTGCGCGCCCACCGCAGGCTCACCATTCCCGAAATGAACGCCCTGCTGCGCGAGATGGAAGCGACCGAACGCTCCGGACAGTGCAACCATGGGCGCCCGACCTGGGCCGCGTTCGGCCTGGCCGATATCGACCGCTGGTTCCTGAGGGGGCGCTGATGCGAGTGACCGACGAAAGCAGGATGCATGACGATCTGACCCAGGCCGGTGTGGCTCACGCCGGTCCGACCCGTGTCCATCCGACCCGTGCCCATCCGACCCGCGGCATCGCGATGGCCGGCGAGCCATCTTCCGCGACCGGATCGCGGACACAGCGCGCAGCGCGCGGCCGTCTGCTCGCGCGGGGCATGCTCTCAAAGGGCATGCTTTCAAAGGGCATGCTCTCAAAGGGCATGCGCGGCGTCGCCCTCGCGCTCTGCGCCCTGGTGCTGGCCGGCTGCGGCGGCGAAGACGTGGTCGAAGCGCCCAAGGTCGACCCGGCCTATCAGGCCGAGATCGACACCTGGCGGCGGCTCCGCTACGAGGATCTCACCCGCGCCGATGGCTGGCTGAGCATCGTCGGCCTGCATTGGCTCACCCTCGATGCCCACTTCGTCGGCACCGAGCGCAGCGGCGTGGACACCGTGTTCGGGCCGCCACAGCTGGGCATGTTCAGCAAGGTCGGCGACCGCGTGTATTTCACGCCCGAAGCCGGCGTGGACGTGACCCACAACGGGCAGCCCTTCAGGGGCAGGATCGAGATGCTCGACGACCGCAGCCCGACGCCGAGCATCCTCGGCTACGACAACGGCCAGGGCGAGATCACCGTGATCTGGCGCGGCGGGCGCCATGCAGCACGGATCCGCCACAACCAGGCCGAAGGGCGGTTGAAGTTCGCCGGCATCGAGTACTGGCCGCTGGACGAAAGCTGGAAGATGCAGGCCACCTTCACGCCCAACCCGCCCGGCACCACCACCGAGGTGGTGACGGTGATGGGTACCACCGAAGTGGCGACCATCCCGGGCACCATCACTTTCGAGCGCGACGGCAAACCCTATCGCCTGGAGGTCTTTCCGCGCGGCGATGCCGGTTACACGGTGATGTTCGCCGACCAGACCAGCGGCCAGGGCAGTTACGGGCAGGGACGTTTCATCGATCTGCTCCAGCCCGACGCGCAGGGTAAACTCACCATCGACTTCAACCGCGCCTACAACCCGATGTGCGCGTATCACCGCTATGGCACCTGTCCCACGCCGCCCAAGAACAACCGGCTGGAGCTGGCGGTGAACGCGGGCGAAAAGCGCTACACCGCGCATCGCTGAACGGTGTGTGCCGCGTCCGGTTCGCCGCCCCGGCCTGAGCGGATGACCCGTCGATGAGCCCGCCTGGAGGCCCGAGCCGGCGCGCACTGCTCGCCGCCGCCGCGTTCGCGCTGGTCACTCTGCTGGCCGCGGTCGCGATGCTGTTCTGGCCGTGGCGCCAGGCATCGCCACCGGTGCCGCTGCTGTGGGAAGTGTCCGACGACGCGGATCGGTCGAACCGTCTCTACCTGCTCGGCTCCTTTCACCTGCTGCGTGCCAGCGATTACCCGCTGGCGCCGGAGGTCGACGCCGCCTATGCCGACGCCGAATCGCTGCTGTTCGAGCTGTCGCCGGCCGAGCTCGAATCGCCCGATTTCGGCCGGCGGATGCAGGCCGCCGCGCAGCGCGAGGATGGCCGCCGCCTCGACGAGGCGCTCGGGCCGGAGCTGGCCGCGCAGCTGTGGCAATGGCTGGAAGCGAACGGGCACGCGCTGGGCGAGGCCGCGAGCCAGGTGCAGGACTACGACGCCTGGTTTGTCGGCCTGCTGGTGTCGCTGACCGAACTCGGCCGGCACGGGCTGGACCCCGCGCTCGGGCTGGACCGGCATCTGGGCCGTCGCGCCAGCGCGGACGGCAAGCCCGCCTCCGGCCTGGAGACCGGCGCGCAGCAGATCGCCTTCCTCGACGCCATGCCGGCGATGGATCAGCGTCAACTGCTGGAGGAGGCGCTGGCCGAGGCCGGCGATCGTACGCGCATCGACCGCCTGCACGCCGACTGGCGTCGCGGCGATGCCGAGGCGCTGTGGACGACGATGGGCGCGGAGATGCGTCGCGAACATCCCGAGCTCTATCGACGGATGAACGCCGAGCGCAATCGCGCCTGGCTGCCGGCGCTGGAGCGCCGCTTGGCGCCCGCTGCGGGCGACGACGACACGCTCGTCGTGGTCGGCGCGCTGCACCTGCTCGGCGAGGACGGGCTGGTGGCGCTGCTGCGCGACAAGGGCTACCGCGTGCGCAGGCTGTGCGCGGCATGCGCGCCGCCGGCCGAGGCCGCACCCTGAGCGAAACGACGCGCGTGGCGGCCGCCTATCGGGTCTGCGCCGGCTCCAGCACGATGCAGTCCACCGGGCAGGCCGGGATGCAGAGTTCGCAGCCGGTGCACAGCGGCGGGATCACGGTATGCATGTGTTTGGAGCCGCCGATGATCGCGTCCACCGGGCAGGCCTGGATGCACTTGGTGCAGCCGATGCAGTCGGCTTCGACGATCAACGCCACCTGCGCGGGCGGCTGCATGCCGCGCGCGCGGTCGTACGGGCGCGCGGGTACGCCCAGCACGTGCGCGAGCGCGCGTGCGCCCGCGTCGCCGCCGGGCGGGCAGTGGTCGATGCCGGCCTCGCCGCGCGCCATGGCCTCGGCATACGGCCGGCAGCCCGGATAGCCGCATTGCCCGCACTGGGTCTGTGGCAGCAGGCGGTCCAGGCGCTCGACCAGCGCGTGATCGACGACGGCGGCGTGTGGAGCAGCGGCGTCTGAAGGAGCGGCGTCTGGAAGAGCGGCGTCTGAAGGAGCGTTCAAGCAGGCGGGTTCCGGGCGGCGTCGCAAAGCCGGGACGGGCTCAGTCCTTCGCGGCCGGCGCGTTGCAGTAGGCGTCGAAGGCCTCGGCGTTGTCGGCAAAGCCGGCAGTGTCGGCCAGCTCCCACGGCCGCACGCAGCTGCGCTCGCGCTCACACCAGGTGTAGCCGGCGGAAATCGGGCAGCCGTGCGCGTCCTTCTCGCCGCCGATCGGTCTGCGCGGCACGTCCTCCGCGTCCGGGGTGACCGGCGTCTTGCGCACGTCGGGCGGCACGCTGTAGCAGCCGGCGAGCAGGCCGGCCAGTGCGAACGCGAGGATCAGCGGCGTCGATACGGTACGAAGCATGCGGTGGTCTCCTGTGGCGGTGGCGAGGGTGTGGCCCGTGGAGCAAGGCTCAGCGCACCGGCATGCCCGGCTCGGCGCCGGCATCGGCGTCCAGCAGCGCAAGCGCGCCGCCGTCGAAGCCGGCGGAGAGGATCATGCCCTCGCTCACCCCGAAGCGCATCTTGCGCGGCGCGAGGTTGGCGATGAACACCACGCTGCGGCCCACCAGTTTCTCCGGCTCGCCGTAGCTGGCGCGGATACCGGAGAAGATCTGGCGCTTGCCCAGCATGCCGGCGTCCAGCTCGAAACGCAGCAGCTTGTCCGAACCCTCGACGAACTCGCACACCAGCACCTTGCCGATGCGCAGGTCGAGCTTGGCGAAGTCGTCGATGCCGATGGTCGGGGACGCCTTTTCGGTTTCACCCGCGGCCTTATCCGCCGAAGGAGCCGGCGTTGGTGCGGCATTCGTAGGAGCGGCTTTAGCCGCGACCGCATCCGGGCCGGCGTTGTTCGGGGCTGAAGCCCCTCCTACGGCAGGCGCGGCGGGCTGGAGGGTGTCCTTGGAAGCTTCGGTCATGGCGTCGATCTGTTTGGGGTCGAGTCGGGTGAACAGCGGGGTGTAGGCCTGGATGCGGTGCGCGAACAGCGGCCGGTCCAGATCGCTCCACTGCGCGAGCGGTGCATTCAGAAAGGCCTCGGCCTGTGCGCTCACGTTCGGCAGCACCGGCTTCAGGTAGGCCGCAAGCAGGCGGAACAGATTCAGCGCCGTGGTGCAGACCGCCTGCAGGCGTTCGTGCTGCCCCGGCGTGTCGAGCTGCTTCGCCAAGACCCAGGGCGCGCTGTCGGCGACGTAGGCATTGGCCTCGTCGCAGGCTTCCATGATGTTGCGCAGCGCGGCGGCCGCGTTGTTGGACGCGTAGGCCGCGACGATGGCCTCGCGTCGGGCGAGCGTGGAGGCATACAGATCGGCACCGCGGCCGACCTCGAAGGCCGCACCCAGCTGCCCATCGAAATGCTTGCCGATGAATCCCGCGCAGCGGCTGGCGATATTGACGAACTTGCCGACCAGGTCGCTGTTCACCCGCGCCACGAAGTCGGAAAGACTCAGGTCCAGATCGTCCACGCCGCCCGAGGTCTTGGTCGCGAAGTAATAGCGCAGCGCCTCCGGCGGCAGGCCGGCATCGACATAGGTTTTCGCCATCACGAAGGTGCCGCGCGATTTCGACATCTTCGCGCCGTCCACGGTCAGGTAGCCGTTGACGTGCAGCCGCGTCGGCGCGCGGAAGCCGCTGCCCTTGAGCACCGCCGGCCAGAACAGGCCGTGGAAGTTCACGATGTCCTTGCCGATGAAGTGGTGCATCTCGGTCTCGCCGTTCGCATTGCGTGCGGCATCGGTGTAGGCGTCGAAATCGAAACCCTTGGCCTCGCACAGCGCCTTGAAGCTGCTGAGGTAGCCGATCGGCGCATCCAGCCACACGTAGAAATACTTGCCGGGTTGGCCGGGGATCTCGAAGCCGAAGTAGGGCGCATCGCGCGAGATGTCCCAGGGGCGCAGGCCGCCCTCGGCGTCCAGCCATTCCTGCAGTTTGGCCTTCACGCCGGAGACGGCGACATCGCCCGACAGCCACTCGCGCAGGACGTCGGTGAACTGGCCCAGCTCGAAGAAGAAATGCTCCGACTCGCGCAGTTCCGGCGTCTCGCCGCTGAGCACCGAGCGCGGGTCCTTCAGCTCGGTCGGCGCGTAGGTGGCGCCGCAGACCTCGCAGTTGTCGCCGTACTGGTCGGCGCTGGCGCAGTTCGGGCAGATGCCCTTCACGTAGCGGTCGGGCAGGAACATGCCCTTGGCCGGGTCGTAGAACTGCTGCACCGAACGCCGGCCGATGTGGCCGTTGGCCTCCAGCCGCGCGTAGATCGCCTCGGTCAGCGCACGGTTGCCCGGTGCGTTGGTCGAGTCGAAATGATCGAACTCCACGCCGAAGGCCTTGAAGTCGCGCTCATGCGCGGCCTGCACGTCGGCGATGAACGCTTCCGGAGTGACGCCGGCCTTTTCCGCGGCCAGCATGATCGGTGTGCCGTGGGTGTCGTCGGCGCAGACGAAATGCACCGTGTCCCCGCACATCCGCCGCGCCCGCACCCAGATGTCGGCCTGGATATAGCCCACCAGATGGCCGAGATGGATCTGGCCGTTGGCGTAGGGCAGGGCGTTGGTGACGAGGATGTTGCGGGGGGACGAGCTGGGCATCGCGCGGGGCCGGAAGCGACGGAAAGACCGCGGATTATGGCACGCGTCGTCGCGTGTGCCGCCGCGCACCCGCAGCGGCTATTCGCGGTGCCAGACCTGGGTGCGGCCGAGCAGCGAAAAGCCCAGAAAGCCGCGGACTTCCAGCTTGCGTCCACTGTCGACCGGCGTCATCCGCACCGAGTATTCCTTGCCGTTTTCCGGGTCGAGGATGGTGCCGCCACCCCAGCGCCCGTCGCCTTCGCGGCGCAGGCCCCAGGCGATGGTCATGCCGAGGATCGGCTGGTTGCGGCGCTTGCCCTTGCACTGGTCGCACAGCGGGTTCGGGCCGTCGCTGGTGTCGATCAGCTGCACGATCTTCGCGCTCAGCGCGCCGTCCTTGCCTTCGGCGATGTCGATCACCGCCTTGGCCTGGCCGGTGGCGTCATCGATGCTGCGCCAGCGGCCGACCGGGCTCGGGTCGGAGGCGAGCGCGGGCCACGCCATCATGCAAAGCACCAGGGGCACTGCGAATGCGCGCAGCGACACACGTCGGAGGAGAGCTGAGGCAGACATGGTTGGACTCGTGGAGGTGGATGAGCGGGTCTTTCGCGCGGTGACGCCCCTGACCGCAGGCGCTGCGGTCGGAAATGAAGGCCACCGTTCGATACGAAGACGGCCCGATTCGATGAACCGGGCCGTCGGGTCCAGCAGGCTGGCGAGCAGCAGACTCAGTTGGCGCGAACCCACTCCGCCGTGCGGCAGATGAAGGCGACGCAGCCGGTCACTTCCAGCTTCTTGCCATCGGCGCTGAGCTTGACGCTCTTCACCTTGAATTCCCGATCTTCGGACGGCTTGTAGCCGTTGCCGCCGCCGTAGCCGCCCTTGATCGGCTTGAGATTCCACAGCGTGACGATGCCGACGGTGGGCTGATTCTTGTACTTGCCGCTGCAATCGGCGCAGGTGGCGGGCAGGCCGAGGTTCTCGACGATCTTCGCCGCATAGGTACCGTTCTTGGCCAGGTAGACCTCGGTGATGGTCATCGGCTTGCCGGTCTTGTCGTCGAGGGTTTTCCAGCGGCCCGCGATGTTGGCGTCCTGAGCGCCTGCGATGCCCGACACGGCGATCGTCGCGGCCGCGAGCAAAGTGGCGAGGATGGTCTTGTTGCGCATGTGCTTGTCCCCTCCCAGGGGTATGCATGGATGAAGCCCGGGCGAGGCAGGGCCAGGCCCCGGGGTGGCTCTTTATACCGCATCCGGACGGTGGCGCACGGTAGGCGCCGTACGCGGTTGCCGGCCCGGCTGGGACGCCCGGAGTGGGTCGGGCGTTCCCCGGCAGGCGGCGGGGGTTGGCGTGGATTCATGCCTGTGGGCCGGCAGACTGCCAGATACGCGAACGCCCGCGCGAGGCGGGCGTTGGGTGTTCGAGGCGAGGGAGGGATTGTCCGGCACATCCATGTGCCGGACCCTGCGGCTTCGCCGGAGGGCCAGCCTTCGGCTGTCCGCATCCGCTCCGGGCGGATGCGCTCGAACCAGAGGGCTCTCATCAAGTCCACCTTCTCCGCCAGACACGCAAACGCCCGCGCGAGGCGGGTGGTGGGGGTGTTCGAGGAGAGGGAGGGATGGACTCGGCACATCCCTGTGCCTCGGCCCGTCGGGCAGGCTTCGCCGTCCACATCGGCAATCCTGCCGATGTGTCGAACCGAGGGCTCTCATCAAGTCCACCTTCTCCGCCAGACACGCAAACGCCCGCGCGAGGCGGGCGTTTGCGTGTCTGGCGGAGAGGGAGGGATTCGAACCCTCGGTACGCTATTAACGTACGCCTGATTTCGAGTCAGGTACATTCAACCGCTCTGCCACCTCTCCGGAAGCGGCAGCCGGCGGCGGGGCCGTCGGCGGGGGTCGAATCATACAGGGCCGGGGCGGGGCTGGACAAGCCGCGTACACTAGCGGTTTGTCTGTGCCGGAATCCCCGCCATGTCCGAAATCCTCGTCCCCGTCTCCTTCGGCGAACTGCTCGACAAGATCGCTATCCTGCAGATCAAGTCCGAGCGCATGTCCGACCCCGCCAAGCTGGCCAACGTGCGCAACGAGCTGTCTGCCCTCGAAAAGACCTGGATGGCCCACCCTGCGGCGGGGCACGACATCGTCCGGCTCCGCGCCGAACTGAAGGCCGTCAACGAACGGCTGTGGGTGATCGAGGACGACATCCGCGTCAAGGAGAAGGCGCAGGCCTTCGACGAGGAGTTCGTGCGCCTAGCGCGCAGCGTGTACTTCGTGAACGACGAGCGTGCGCGGATCAAGAAGGACATCAACCTCGCCCTGGGCTCGGCCTACGTCGAGGAAAAGTCCTACGAGGACTACCGCTCGGGCGCCGCAGCGCCCTGATCCGACGCCCGCAGGCGCTGTCGGCCGCAGGTGTATGCGGCTCGACGCGCCGCGGCAAGCGCCTGCCGGACCGATGCGCCGCTTGCAGTCGTCGGTCACGATCCAACGCAGCCGCGCCGAGCCATCTCCGCATCCGGTGGGGGCAGGTCCCCATGGATCGCGCGCGCGCACGAGGTGACGGTCGGCTGTGCGCGCCGGTCGTGCGCAGGTCTTGCCCGCCAACACCGTGCGTTTGCTTCGCCATGCGTGTGCTTCGCGCCGTGATCCGCATGCGGTGTGCTGTGGGGGCGTGACCATCTCCCGCGGCCCGGATCGGGCGTCTTCCGGTGCCTCCGGACTCTCCGTTCCAGCCGGTTTTCGCGCAACGCAGCGCGGAAGCCGCGTGACAGCGCTCACGCATTGCTAACGGTTTTTGTTTGAAATCGATTGCATTCGATGAGGGAGAACGATGGTGGCATGGCTACCAAAATTGTCTCAACGAGGTTCACTCCCGGTAGCCGGTTGTGTGCGAAACGCAACAGACAGTGGGCATTCATTAAGAGAAGGCGACCGATACTCACCGGTTGCACTGCTAACCGGGTCTTTGCAGCCTCGGCTGCCGTGCCTAACGTTCGTCTGCACGTTGCGGATCGATCGAGACCTTCACCGGCCCCGCTGATCCAGACGTCCCGGCTCGCCGGAGACGCCACGCACACGGATGTGCCGCGTGCCTTGACCCGGCCGACAGGCCGAGCGGAATCTCAAGGATCACGAGAGGACGCGACAGTTCCGCGCAGGATGCGCAGAACCTTCGGAAGGATCCGACATCGCCGGGAAGCGATGGGTTGAACTTCGGTCGACATGCGGCCCCAGGGACGGGGCCGGCATCGACCGGGTCGCCAGAGGGATCGGCCTCGGCAAAAGGACTATACGGACGAGACGGCACGCGGAGCGTGCCGTTTTGCCGTGGGCGGCGTTCGGACAGACAGGCGTCATCTCCGCCCTGTGCCGGCAGGCGTCGCGATCCGGGTCGAGCCGGCCGCGGCCTGCGCTGTTTCGTCCAGCCCGCGTGGTGTGCCCGGCCCATCCGGCCCGGCGTGGGCAGTCAATACGCAGCCGAAATACTCAGCCGACGCGGCAGGCCATCTCGGCACGCCATCTCAACCTGCCATCTCAGCCTGCCGCGACGCAGCGCTCGAACGCCGCCACCGCATCGTCCACGGTCACCAGGTCCATCACCCCCTCGCGCTCGATCTTGGCGCCCCATTTCAGTGCCGAGGCCGGCATGCCTAGGTACTTGTGGGCGGCATCGTCGTAGCGGTCCACGCAGAAGCGGCGGTCGGAGTAGGGGCCGCTTCGCGCCGGGTTGCTGGCCGCGTGCAGGCCGAGCACCCGGGTGCCCATCGCGTTGGCGATGTGCATCGGGCCGGAATCGGGGGTCATCAGCAGGTCGGCGCGGGCGAGCAGGGCCGGCAGCTGCTTCAGAGTGTCCTTGCCGACCAGGTCGAGCACAGCGTCGTCGCCGGCCGGCCGCGCTGCCATCTGCGCGAGGATGGCGTCGGTGGTGTCGCGTTCGAGCTGCGAGCGACCGCCGCACAGCACCACCCGCCAGCCGCGTGCGAGGGCATGGTCGGCGACCGCCGCGTAGCGCTCGGCCCGCCAGTTGCGCAGGGCGTGGCTGGAGCAGGGCGAGATGGCGAGCGTGCGCCGGCCGTCGTCCGGCCACTGCGCACGCGCCCAGTCCCAGGCTTCGGCCGGCACCGGCAGGTCCCAGACCACCTCGCTCTGGCGCAGGCCCAACGGCTCGCAGAAGCTGCCGATCGCGTCGAGCACATGGATGCCGGGGCGGTCGGGGATGCGCTCGTTGACGAACAGGCCGTGCAGGTCCTTCGAGCGTCTGCGGTCGTAGCCCACGCGCCGACGCGCCGGGATGAAGGCCGACAGCAGGTTCGCGCGCGCCGCCACCTGCAGCTGCAACAGGGCATCGAAACGCTGCCCGCGCGGCATGTCTTCGCGAGGCATGCCCTCACGCAGCGTGCGCCCGAGCGCGCGCATGCCCGCGAAGCCGGTCTTCTTGTCGTAGACCACGAACTCCACGCCTTCCAGCCCGTCCAGCAGCTTCCGACCGCCGCCGTCGATCACCCAGGTCAGCGCGACATCGGGCCAGGCGCGGCGCAGGGTGCGCACCAGCGGCACGACGTGGGTCACATCTCCGAGCGCGGACAGGCGGAGCAGGCAGATCGAACGAATGGCGTCATCGGGCACTTGATAGACTCGCAGCAATGGCCGGTCTCGACACCAGCGAAGGTCTTGCCCCGTTCCTCGATGCCAACGGCACGGGGGCGGGTGCGATTCTGTTCGACGCCAAGCGCCTGCGGCAAGCGCAGGCCGACTGGCTGGACCCCGCGTGGTGGGGCGATGCCGCGCGCGCGGTCGGCAGTGGCGGGCGCGGCGGCGCGTGGTTCGTCGACGGCGCCGCGCGCGGGCTGCCTTTCGGCGAGGCGGTGCTGCGCCGCTATCTGCGCGGCGGCATGGTGGGCCGATTCAACCGCGACCGCCACCTCTGGCGCGGGCCCTCGCGGGTGCGCAGTTTCGACGAATTCCGCCTGCTGCGCGAACTGCGCCGGCGCGGGCTTCCGGTGCCGGTGCCGGTGGCTGCGGCCTACTGGCGCGATGGCGCCTGGTACCGCGCGGCGATCCTGATCGAACGGCTGAAGGAGGTGCGCCCGCTGGCGGATTACGTGGGCGCCGCCTGCGAGGCCGGCGACGACGCGCCCTGGCAGTCCGCCGGCCGGCTCATCGCGCGCTGCCACCGCGTGGGCCTGGACCACGCCGATCTCAACGCCCACAACCTGCTGTTCGATGCCGCCGGGAAGGGCTGGGTGATCGATCTGGATCTCAGCCGCATCCGTATCCCCGCCACCGACTGGCGCGAGCGCAATCTGGCCCGGCTGCAGCGTTCGCTGCGCAAGCTGGCCGGCCAGGCGGGCCTCGCGGACGCGGATCGCGGTTTCGCGACACTGCGCGCGGCCTACGATGCGCAGTGGCAGCGCGGAACCTGAGTGATGACCTGGACACTGCGATTCCACGGCGTCGGCGGTGCCGGTGCGGTCGAGCTGGGCTCGGCGATGGCCAGCATCGAGCGCGACGGGCAGCCGTGGCTCACCATCGACTGCGGCGGCGAGGGCCTGACCGCGTGCCTGGCGCACTACGGCCGTGCGCCGGATGCCTGGTTCGTGACCCATGCGCATCTGGACCATGTCGCCGGCTTCGAGCGGCTGTTCGTCGAGGCCTATTTCGACCCGGCGCGACGCGGCCGGGTGCGGGTCTACGTGCCGGCGCCGCTGCTGCCGGTGCTGCATCGGCGCATTGGTGACTACCCCAACGTGCTCGCCGAGGGCGGCGCCAACTTCTGGGACGCGTTCCAGCTGATCCCGGTCGGCGATGCCTTCTGGCACGACGGCGTGCGTCTGGAGGTGTTCGAGGCCCGCCACCACTGGCCCGGCACCGCCTTCGGCCTGCGTCTGCCCGGCAGCGTGGTGTGGACCGGCGACACCCGGCCGATCCCCGAGACGCTGGCGAAGATGGCCGAGGCGGGCGAACTGATCGCCCACGACTGCGCCCTGCGCGGCAACCCCTCGCACAGCGGCATCGACGACCTCGAACGCGAATACCCGCCGGCACTGCTGGCGCGCTGTGTGCTGTACCACTACGCGGGCGAAGCCGACGGCGAGGCCCTGCGCGCACGCGGGTATCGCGTGGCGCGGGCGGGGGAGTGGCTGGCGCTGAGGGAGCCGATGGCGTCGGCCTTCGCGGATGGCGGCCCTGCGCAGGGCGTGGGCAATCCGCCGATGCACGACGACGCAACCGCGTCGGCCCCGGGCGCCTCTGTGTCTGCGTCCACCACGTAGACCGCCCATGGCCGCAACGCACATCCCCGATTCGCCGCTCGACACCCGCGGCCGCCCGCTGCGCGACCTGCGGCTGTCGGTGATCGAGGCCTGCAATTTCCGCTGCCCCTACTGCATGCCGGCCGAGCGCGTGGGCGAGGACTACGGGCTCGATGCCGCATCCCGGCTGTCGTTCGACGAGATCGAGCGCCTGGTGCGCGCGGCCGTGCGCGTCGGCGTGCGCAAGCTGCGGATCACCGGCGGCGAGCCGCTGCTGCGCAAGGGCCTGCCCGCGTTGATCGCTCGGCTGGCGCAGGTCGAGGACCTGGACGACATCGCCCTCACCACCAACGGCAGCCTGCTCGCCGCGCACGCGCAGGGCCTGCGCGAGGCCGGGCTGCGCCGGCTCACGGTGAGCCTGGATGCGCTGGACCCGGACCTGTTCTCGCGCCTGTCCGGCGGGCGCGGGCGCATCGAGGACACGCTGGCCGGCATCGCCGCGGCGCGTGCGGCGGGCTTCACCGCGCTCAAGCTCAACTGCGTCGTGCAGCGCGGGGTCAACGAGGACCAGGTGCTGCCGCTGGCCGATTTCGCGCGCCGCGAAGGCCACACGCTGCGCTTCATCGAATACATGGACGTCGGCACCTGCAATGCCTGGGACCCGGCGCGCGTGGTGAGCTCGGCCGAGCTGCGCGACCGCCTGCACGCGCAGTGGCCGCTGCGCGCGCTGCAGCCGCAGTACCGGGGCGAAGTGGCCGAGCGTCACGCCTATCTGGATGGCGCCGGCGAGGTGGGTTTCGTCACTTCGATCAGCCAGCCGTTCTGCGGCGACTGCCACCGCGCGCGCGTCTCCGCCGACGGCCGGCTCTACACCTGCCTGTTCGCCGCCGACGGCACCGACCTGCGGCCCTGGCTCGCGGCAGACATCGATGACGACACCCGCACACAGGCGCTGGCCGCGCTGTGGCGCGCGCGGGGGGACCGCTACAGCGAACTGCGCGCGGGCGTGGCGCAGAGTCGTGTATCTGCCTCACCATCGCGCCGGGTCGAAATGTTTCTGGTGGGGGGCTGAGGTGCCCATCGAGACATTCGAGCGTGAAGGGTGGTGCCTGATGCCATCCGGGCTGGATGCGGACACACTGCAGTCGGCTCTGCCCTTGGACAGTGCCGACAAGGGTGCCGGCTCTCGTAATCTGCTTGCCGCGGACGGCCTCGCGGCTCTGGTGTCGACGTTGCGTCGACGTCTGTACGAAGCGGGACTGCTTGCCGGCGAATATCGCGCCATCCAATGCACACTGTTCCGCAAGACGGCCGAGTGCAACTGGAAGGTGCCGTATCATCAGGATGTCTCCGTACCGGTTGCCAGCCGCATCCGGCATCCCGCGCTGGCAGGCTGGTCGGTCAAGGAAGATGGGCTCTACGTGCAGCCACCTGTCGCATTGCTGCAGCGACTTCTCGCGGTGCGACTGCACCTGGACGACTGCACGGCGGAAGCTGGCGCGCTGAAGGTGCTGCCGGGGTCCCATCGCAAGGGGCGTATTGCGTCTCACGAGATCCCGAACCTGCGTTCGCGGGAGAATGAAGTCGTCGTCGAATCCATGGCAGGAGAGATGCTGGTCATGCACCCGCTGTTGCTGCACGCCTCGTCCAAGGCAAGGCGTCCCAATGGAAGGCGCGTTCTGCATTTTCTGTTCGCGCCGCCCGCTCCGGGCTACGGGTTGAGCTGGGGACTTGCGCTGTGAGCCGTAAAGGCATGTCGGCCAAGACCAAGGCGTCGATGCTCACCCACCTCGACGCCGCCGGCCGCCCCGGCATGGTCGATGTCTCGGCCAAGGCGGCCACCGCGCGCAGCGCCAGCGCCGAATGCCGCGTGGTCTTCCCGGCCGCGGTCGCGGCGCAGCTGCGCGAGGCGGGCCTGCAGAGCGCGAAGGGCGGGATCGTCGATACGGCGGTGGTCGCCGGCACGCTGGCGGTCAAGCGTACGCACGAGCTGATCCCGTTCTGCCACCCGCTGCCGATCGACGGCATCCGCATCGGCATCGACTGGAGCGGCCCGCGCAGCCTGGAGATCGTGTGCACGGTGAAGACCGTGCACCGCACCGGCGTGGAGATGGAGGCGCTGACCGGCGCCACCGTGGCCGCGCTTACGGTCTACGACATGTGCAAGGCGCTGTCGCACGCCATCGTGATCGGCCCGGCGAAACTGCGCGGCAAGCGCGGCGGGAAGCGCGATGTCGGGCAGGTGCAGGCGGACTGAGGCAGGCGGACTGAGGCAGGGCATAGGCATGACGACCACGACGACCACGACGAATGAGAAGGCCGACACCATGCAGCGCACTGGCGACACCACGCCCGCGCCGCGGGTGACCGTGCTGTATTTCGCCAGTTTGCGCGAGTCGGCCGGTTGCGAGCGCGAGACGCTGGCGCATGCCGGCGATCTGGCGGCGCTGTACGACGCGCTGCGCGCGCGTCACGGTTTCGCGCTGCCGCGCGAACGCCTGCGTGTGGCGCTGGACGGTGCGTTCGCGCGCTGGAGCGACAGCCCGGGTGAGGGCGCTGAAGTCGCGTTCATTCCGCCGGTCTCGGGGGGCTGACGCGTGTCGCGATTTGCCTTGGCCGATGCGCCGTTCGAGATCGCGCCGCTGCGCGCGCATCTGCTGCGCGCGGATGCCGGCGCCTACGCCAGCTTCGAGGGTTGGGTGCGCGATCACAACGACGGCCGCGCGGCCAACGGTCTGCACTACGAGGCCTATGCCGCACTCGCCACCACCGAAGGTGCGCGCATCGTCGAGGAAGCACTGTCGCGTTTCGCCATCGCGGAGGCCGCCTGCGTACATCGCGTCGGCGAATTGGTGGTGGGCGATCTCGCGGTGTGGGTGGGCGTGAGCGCCGCTCATCGCGATGCCGCGTTCGCCGCGTGCCGCTGGATCATCGACGAAGTGAAGGCGCGCGTGCCGATCTGGAAGCACGAGCGCTACGTCGATGGCGCATCGGCCTGGCTGCATCCGGACGCGACGCGCTGAGCGCGCGGGCGGCATCCCCGCATCGCAACGACAAGGGCTCGACATCATCGGCCCGCATCCTCACGGTATCGCGGATGGTCTGCGATAATGCGCGCCCCTTCCGTCATGCGCGAGCGTGTTCATGAGCACCACCGTCTGTCCGCTCTGCGCCATGTCCAATGTGTATCCCGACGGCGCGATGCACGTCTGCGCAGACTGCGGACACGAATGGAATGCGGACGCCTCCGCCACCGAGGACGCGCGCACGGTGCGCGACTGCAACGGCAATCCGCTGCAGGACGGGGACAACGTCGTGGTCATCAAGGACCTCAAGGTGAAGGGCGCGTCCACGCCGCTCAAGCAGGGCACGGTGATCCGCGGCATCCGCCTCATCGCGGACGACGACACCCACGTCGAAGGCCACAGCGAACGCATCCGCGGGCTGGTGGTGAAGACCTGCTTCCTGCGCAAGGCCTGACGCATTCGCTGCGCAGACGCACGCGACATCCATACGCATCCAACTCTGCACATGCGCAGCGCCTCCGGAAAGAACAAGGACAAGTCGGTCGCCAAGCGCGACCTGCCGAGCAAGATCTGCCCGGTCTGCGGCAGGCCATTCGTGTGGCGGCGCAAATGGGAGCGGGTCTGGGACAGCGTGAAATACTGCTCCGACGCCTGCCGCAAGGGCACGCCGCGCTGAGTGCCGGTGGGCCGATGGGCGATGCCGTCGCTGCGCGGTCCTGATGGCCCGAGCGGCGGGTTTTCCTGATATTCGGGTGTTGAAGATTTCGAGCGCCTTTGTGGCGCCTCGTGCGCGCTGCAAGCAAGAAAATTGCGTGAATACGTATACAGCGCACGATGCTGCACTGCGATCCGCACCTAGGATTCATTCCCGTCGCAGGCGGCAATGCCGCGGCGACGTGCGATCGATGCAGGGGGCGTTCGCGCCATGTCCATCGCAGAGCCTTCCGCTGACATGCACAGCGCGCGCCGCACCGACGACAGGACGTGCGCGGGCGGCGACTGCCCTGTGCGCAGCGAGACGCACGGCTCGGCTCAAACCAACCAGCTCACAGGAGATCGCAGGATGCAGTACCTGGTCAGTCAGAACGTGGTTCGTCCCTCCGTCGTCCCGGCCGCACCGCGGCGCGGGCGGTTTCGCGCGCGCGTCACCGCACTGCTGGCGGTGCTCGGGATCGGCCTCGGCGCTGCGGGCAGCGCGCATGCGGAGGCCATCCTCCACGCCTTCAACTGGCGCTATGCCGACGTGCAGGCGCGTGCGGCCGAGATCCAGTCCGCCGGCTACAAGGCGGTGCTGGTCGCGCCGGCCTACAAATCCGAGGGCAGCGCCTGGTGGGCGCGCTATCAGCCGCAGGATTACCGCGTGATCCACCACCCGCTGGGCGACACCACCGCGTTCAAGAACATGATCAACGCGCTGAATGCGCGCGGGGTGAAGGTCTACGCCGATGTGCTGCTCAACCACATGGCGAACGAGTCCTTCAAACGCTCGGACCTGAACTACCCAGGTTCCGCCATCCTGTCGACCTACGCCGGCAACACCACCTACTACAACGGCATCCGGCTGTTCGGCGACCTGCGCTACAACTTTCTCAGCGGCTCGGATTTCGGCGAAGCGCGCTGCATCTCCAACTACAGCGATGTCTGGCAAGTGCAGAACTGGCGCCTGTGCGGCGGCGGTGGCGACGTCGGCCTGCCGGATCTGAAGAACGCCAGCTACGTGATCGGGCAGCAGCAGGCTTATCTCAATGCACTGAAGGCGATGGGCGTGAAGGGTTTCCGCATCGACGCTGCCAAGCACATGCCGCTTTCGCACATCAACGCGGTGCTGACCAACGAGATCAAGAGCGGCATGTACGTGTTCGGCGAGATCATCACCGGCGGCGGTTCGGGCGAGATCGAATACGACCGCTTCCTCGCACCGTACCTGTCCAACACCAATCACGCTGCCTACGACTTCCCGCTGCACAACCAGATCCGCGGCGCGTTTTCCTTCGGCGGCAGCATGAGCCAGCTGGTCGATCCGGCCGCCTACGGCCAGGCGCTGCAGGGCGCGCGTGCGCTCACCTTCACGGTGACCCACGACATCCCGAACAACAGCGGGTTCCGCTACGCGATCATGGACCCGACCGACGAAACCCTGGCCTACGCCTACATCTTCGGCCGCAACGGCGGCAAGCCGATGGTGTACTCGGACAACAACGAGAGCGGCGACAACCGCTGGGTCAACGCCTACCGGCGCACCGACATCAAGGGCATGATCCGCTTCCACAACGCGGTGGCCGGCAACGACATGCAGGTGCTCTCGCATGGCAGCTGCCACATCATCTTCCGCCGCGGCAGCCTGGGCATCGTCGGCATCAACAAGTGCGGCAGCACGGTCAATGCCTCGGTCAACATGAACAACAGCGTGTTGTGGTGGTACGCCAACTACACCGACACCCTGGGCTCGGGCAGCGTGGTCAACATCGGCAGCAGCACCTACACCTTCAGCCTCCCGGCGCGCAGCGCGCGCATGTGGCTGCGCTGAGCCCGCCGTCGAGCTTCGAAAACAGGCTCGTCTCGCGCCGCCGGGTGCCTGCCTGAGGCGGTGTCCGGCGGTGCGGCCTGGCACGGGGCGCGAATCTCGCGCTCCGTGCCCGATCTCCAGGCGCACCCCGTCGGCCCCAGTCGACCGCGCCGAAGCGGTCCGCACTTCGCACAGGACAGGGCATGACCGGTGCAGGCCGGTGCAGGCCGGTGCGGCCTGACATCGTGATGGCGGTCCGCGTTTCGAGGCTGGACCGGCCCCGGACCGGCCCGCTCGCCCGTCTACCGTGGACCCGGATCGCGATCCACGCCCCAATCCGGGGCGTCGCGACTGTCTAGAATGCGAAAACGTCCAGCCGGGCGCCGGGCATCGCGCCTGGTGCCCGGGCTGCTCCGCCAGAACGGAGGAGCCCGAGATTCGTCGGCTGTGCGGAGGACGTTCCCGGTCGTGGGCCTTGCCCCGACGGGCGATCGACAGGGGGGGGGATGCAGGCAGTTGGGCGAGATGCGTCGCCACGGGCGCGGACGGGAGACATTCCGGCCGCCCTGGCGTGTGCCTGCGATCTGCAGTTCCGCCTCTGTGGCTGGCCGCTCCGGTCGGCGCTCCCGGCCTGCGTGCTCGCCCTGGCGCTGGCCGCCCAGGCGCCGATGCTGCAGGCGGAAGGGGGACCGGCCACCACCACCACCGGCGCGGCGTCGGCCGCCGCCGCCGCCGCCAGCGCCGATGTGCTCAGCCGCGTGGATGCCCTGGAAAAACAGGCCGAAGCGCTGGCACCGAAAGATCCGCGCGCGGCCGTGGCGCTGGCCGAGCAGGCCATCGCACTGCTGCCCGAAGACTCCCCACGCCGGCGCAGGCTTGCCAGTGGTTTCTGCCTGACCCGCGTCATGTACGGTGCCGCCGAAGCACTCCGCATCGCCGAGGCCGGCGATGCAGAGGCCTTGGCCGCCGACGACCGCGCGAGCAGGGCACGCTACCTGGCCTGCCGCGGCTACGCCCAGGAGAAGCTCGAAGGCGCGACCTCGGCCCTGGCGTCCTACGACCTCGGGGTGCGCGAAGCCGAGGCATCCGCTGACCAGGAGACCATCGCGGACCTCTACGCCTACCGCGGCGAACTTCTGCACTACTTCGGAGACTACGAAGGCGCCATCGTCGACCTGGACGCCAGCTATCGGCTGTATGTCGAGGTCGCCAGCGAAGCCGGCCAGCGCTATGCGCTCAATGCCATGGCCAACCTCTACGGCGACCCGAACGTGGGCGAGTACGAGCGCGCCATCGACTACTACAACCAGCTCCTGGCGCACGACCTCAAGTCCGGCGTCGAATCCGAAATCGCCACCGCCTATTTCAACCTCGGCAGCATGTTCGAGCTGAAGGGCCAGCTGGACGAGGCGCTGGAGCATTTCCGCAAGGCATTGGAGATCGACTCGCGCCTGGGCGAGGCCGACGGCGTCGCCCAGGAGCGGCTGTCGATCGGAGCGGTCCTCCGCCACAAAGGCGATCTGCCGGCATCGCTGGATTGGATCGAACAGGCGATGAGCCACTACCGCACCGAACGCCAGCCCGACGGTATCGCCCGGGCGCGCGTGCAGCGCGGGCGCACGCTGGCCGCACTCGGGCGCAGCACCGAGGCGCTGGAGGACCTGCGCGCAGCGGCCGCGTTTTTCGTCGAGCAGGACAATCCGCGCCTGCTGGCGACCATCCATGGCGCGATCGCCGACATTCTTGCCGCTTCCGGCGACTGGCGCGGCGCGTACATGGCCGTGCGCGCGCAGCGCGAGGCGCAGAAGGTGCTGGACGCGCGTCTGCTCGACCGCCAGACCCAGCGCCTGCGCGTGCAGTTCGACGCCGCGCGCAAGGAGCAGGAAAACCACCGGCTGCACGAGGAGAACCAGCGTCGCGAGGACGCCCTGCGCAGCGCCGAGCGCGTACGCGGGCTGCAGCGGCTGGTGATCATCCTCGGCGCCGCGCTGCTGGCGCTGCTGGCGGCGATGGCCCTGCAGCAGTACCGCCGCAACCGTCGCATCCGCCGTCTGGCGCTCACCGACGAGCTGACCGGCCTGCCCAACCGCCGCAGCATCCTGGGCTTTCTGGACACCGAGTGGTCGTCGCGCGATCCCGGCGTGGCGCTGAGCGTCGTGGCCTTCGACGTCGATCATTTCAAGCGCATCAACGATGTCTGCGGCCATGCCGGCGGCGACAGCGTGCTGCGCGCGGTGGCCGAGATCCTGCAGCGCGAGCTGCGCGGAGGCGACCGGGTCGGGCGCACCGGCGGCGAGGAATTCGTGGTGGTCCTGCCCGGGACCAGCGCGTCCGCCGCGCGCCATGTCGCCGAGCGGCTGCGCCTGCAGCTGCGCGAGCATGTCCGCGTCCACCCGCCGACCGAGGATTCGGAGTGCATCCGCCCGGTCACCGCCAGCTTCGGCGTGAGCGAGCGGCGCAGCGGTGACCGCAGTGCGGCCGACATGCTCAAACGCGCCGACGACGCCCTCTACCGGGCAAAGCGCGAAGGCCGCGACCGCGTTGTCGAAAGCTGAGTCCGCACCGCGCGCCCGCGCATTCGCGCACCCTGGCGGCAGCATCGCTTACGCGCGTCCGCCCGGCGCGGTGCATCCGGACCGGATGCGATGTCTGTCGGGCAGGGGCGTGCGCGGAGCCCCGAGCCCTGCAACAGCGGGCAGACAATCGATTTCCGGCGTGCCCGATGCGACCGTCATCACGCTTTCGCCGATCCTGAAGCCACCCGGAAGCGACCCGAATGCGACCGCCGACACATGACCGGGTTGGATTCGCGACCGCGTTCTCTAATAATGACGGCGCAGGCTGACACGCAGCGTTCCAGCAGCCGTTACCTGCACCAGCGGTTCCGCACAGGGGGAAACGTGCACACACACTCGACGGCGTCGCGGAGCGATGCCGGCGCGTCGTTGCGCGGCTGTGCAGGCCAACACGTCCGCAGCCGCGTCACATGCACGACGACATATGCATGACATATGGGGGGGAATCCGAATGGCGAATACACGTTCACACCGCAAGCGAATCGCACTACGCAGCCTTTGGCTGACCGAGTTCTGTCTGCTCACGCTCGCGGTCTTCGCCGCCGCCTGGCTGCGCTTCAGCGGCGATCCGCACGGGTTCATGCTGTTCGCCGAAGGCATCGGCCTGCGCGCGCCGCTGCTGGCGCTGGCGATCACCGGCGCGATGGGCGCCTTCGGCCTCTACCAGGTCTACGTGCGTCACAGCTGGCTCGATCTCGCGCTGCGCCTGGGGCTGGCGTTCGTCTTCGGCGGCATCGCGCTGCTGGTGCTCTATTACCTGATTCCGCAGCTGTATATCGGCCGCGGCGTGTTCGCCCTGAGCATGGGCATCGGTGCCCTGACGCTGTGCGCAGTCCGCCTGGTGGTGGGCAGTCTGTCCACTGCCAGCGTGCTCAAGAAGCGCGTGCTGGTCTACGGCGCCGGCAACAACGCCGACCTGATCAACAGCCGCCTGCGTCGCGCCTCCGACCGCCGCACCTTCACCCTGGTGGGGTTCGTGCCGGTGCAGAACCAGCAGCAGGTCGTGCGCGACGACATGCTCATCCGCAGCGATGAGACCCTGTGCCGGCTGGCCGACCGTCTGGACATCGACGAGATCGTGATTGCGCCGGACGAGCGCCGCGGCGGCATGCCGATGGAGCAGATGCTGCAGTGCGTGCAGCTGGGCGTGGAGGTGACCGATCTGTCGACCTTCTTCGAGCGCGAGGCCGGCATGGTCCAGCTCAACATCGTCGACCCCTCGTGGTTGGTGTTCTCCGGCGGCTTCGACTATTCCACCCTGCGCAGGCTGAGCAAGCGCTTCTTCGACCTCGCCGCCGCCTGCGCGCTGCTCGCGATCACCTGGCCGGTGATGCTGCTGACGGCGATCGCGGTCAAGCTCGAATCCAAGGGGCCGGTGCTGTACTGGCAGACCCGGGTGGGCGAGCGTGGACGGCACTTCGAGATCGTGAAGTTCCGCAGCATGCGCGTCGACGCCGAACGCGACGGCCAGGCGGTATGGGCGCAGAAGAACGACGACCGCAGCACGCGCGTCGGCCGCTTCATCCGCAAGACCCGGCTGGACGAGCTGCCGCAGCTGTTCCTGGTGCTGACCGGCGAGATGAGCTTCGTCGGCCCGCGTCCGGAGCGCCCGCAGTTCGTGGAGATGCTCAACAGCGAGATCCGCTATTACGACGTGCGGCATTCGGTGAAGCCGGGCCTGACCGGCTGGGCGCAGCTGCGCTACCCGTACGGCGCCTCGGTGCGCGACGCCAACGAAAAACTCAAATTCGACCTGTTCTACGTCAAGAACCACGGCCTGTTCTTCGATCTGATGATCATGCTGCAGACCGTCGAAGTGGTGCTGTTCGGACGCGGCGCGCGCTGAGCGCGTGCCGAAGCCGGCATCCCGACGCATCTGCGTCGAGCGCTTGCGCGATGCAGGGTGCGAAGGCGGCTTCGGGCCGCCTTTCGCCCTTCAGGCGGGCAGAAGAACGCGCAGGAAACGCTTGGCCGCGAACGGCGCCAGGCCGCGCAGTTCGCGGCGCAGTTCGGGGTCGTCGCTGAGCCGCCACGCCTTGCGCGCGAGCCGCCAGCCGTCGACCCAGCGCTGCCGGATCAGCATGCCGCGTGCGTTGCGTGCATAGGTGGCGGCCAAGGCGCGGTGACGCACGCTGTCCTCCACTTCACCCTTGCACTCGGCGATGGCGCGCTCGAACACGCGCACGTAGTCGTCATAGGTGCTGGCCTCGGCCGACAGGCCGTCGTGGCCGCGCATGGCCTCCACCAGGGGCGCTTCGACCACACCGATGCGGAAGCGTTTGGCCACACGCAGATGGAAGTCGATGTCCTCGGCGGTGCGCAGGCTTGTGTCGAAGCCGCCGGTGGCCGCGAACACCTCGCGCCGGAACATCGCCGAGGCCGGCACCAGCGAGGGGTTGGCCAGCAGCCAGCGCAGCGCCCAGCCGTCCTCGCGCAGCACCTCGCGGCGCACGAAGGTGTCGTAGGGCGTGCCGTCGGGGTCCACCCGGACCACGTCGCACAGCACCATGCCGTAGCCCGGATGCGCATCCAGCCACTGCCGTTGGCGCGCGGTCTTGCCCGGCAGCCAGAGGTCGTCGCTGTCGAGCAGGGCGATGTAGCGTCCCTGCGCCAGCGCCATGCCGGCATTGCGCGCCGCGGATACGCCGGCATTGGCCTGGTAGTGGTAGCGGATGCGGTCGCCGTAGCGCGCCGCGAGCGCATCGCCGGTGCCGTCGGTGGAGCCGTCGTCGACCACGATCAATTCGTCGCCGGGTTCCGCCTGCTCCAGCGCGCAGTCGATCGCCCGCATCACCAGATCGCGCCGATTCCAGGTCGGTATAATCGTCGAGACGCTGCCGCGCGCGGCGCTGGCCGCAGACTGGCCGGTTTGTGCGTTGTCTCGTGGAGAGCTCTGCGGACTGAGCTCGGCGCCGGCCATGCCCGCGCCCGCACCGCCGCCAGCCGATGCTGCAGAGACTGCCAGCTTCGCCTCTTTCTCGTTCGATTCAATCTCGTTCGTTTCCACCACGGGTGGGTCCAGCCGCGCCATGCTCAAAGATCTGATCAGAAAAAGTCTGTACGCCAGCGGTGCGCTCGGCGCATACCATCGATTACGCAATGCCGACAGTTTAACGGTCGTCATGTTCCACCGCACCCTTGGCCGCGACGACCCGCGCTGGGCGCTGTGCGATCCCGACTACACCCTCGAAGACCGCCTGTTCGCGCAGTCGCTGGCGTTTTTCGCGCGGCACTACCGCGTGGTGTCGCTGGCCGATGTCGTGGCGGCGCAGCGCGGTGAGCGCAGCTTGCCGTCGCGGGCGCTGCTGATCACCTTCGACGACGGCTGGGCGGACAATGTCGATCACGCGCTGCCGGCCCTGCGCCGCGCCGGGCTGCCTGCAGTGATGTTCGTCGCCGCCGATGCGGTCGGTGCCGGGCAGCCGTTTTTCCAGGAGCGTCTGATCTCCGCCTGGCGCCGCGGTGCACTGTCGATACCGACGCTGGCGCGCGAGGTCGCACAGGCCGCCGGCAGCGAAGTGCTGACTGCGGACGCCGCGCTGGCCGCGCAGTCCGCCCCGCGCAGCGGAGTGCCGGCCGCACTGCGTACGCTGATTGCCGCGCTGGAACAGTTGCCGAAACCCGCGCGCGGCGCGCTGCTGGCGGGCCATCCCGCCGCCATGGACGATGGCGTACGGCACATGATCGACGTCGAGGAACTCGCGCAGCTGCGCGCCGGCGCGGTCGAAATCGGCCTGCACGGCAAGAGCCACGTCGCGATGACCCGCGCCGAGGATCTCGACGCCGAGCTGGGCGGCGCGATGGCCGCGCTGCGCGCGCAGGTGGGCGAGCCAGGCGACGACAGCGTGGTCTGCCGCACGATGTCCTTCCCGCACGGTGCGTTCGATGCCGCCATCGCCGAGCGCGCGCGCGCGGCCGGCTATGCGCTGATGTTCACCAGCGTGCCGGTGTTGAACGCGGTGGGCGAGGGCCCGTCTTGGCTGCTCGGTCGTACCGGTTACGAGACCGATACCGTCGCCGATGCGCAGGGCCGGTTCCGGCCCGAGCAACTGGCCTGGTACCTGTTCCGCAGACCGGTGCAGCGCCTGCAGGCGGAAGCGTTCAGGCGCTGAGCGCTGGCGGTCGATGCGGGGCGGCAGGCCGTGGACGGCTCATTCGTCTTCGTCGGCCGACGTCAGGTGCAGGTCGAGCGCTGCATCGCCGGATGACGCATGGCCGAAGATGGGGCGACGACTGCGCGCCTCGAAGCCGAGATCACGCCACGGCTGCAGACGCTCGGCGGAGGTGGCCAGCTCGATCGACACCGCGGCATGGCCGTCGTCGTGTGCGGCGATCAGCAGTGCGCGCAGGCTCGCCGGGCTGGGCGTCGCACCTGCGCCGCGCTGCCAGAAGTCCAGCACGTGCAGGGTGTGGCCATCGCTGCGGGTGGCGAACCAGGCTTCGGCATGGTCGCCCGCACTCAGCAGCAGATGGCGAAAGTCGGCGCCCGGCGCCTCGTCGAAACGCCAGCGCAGATAGGCCTGCTCGCGGATCGCGGTCAGTGCCTCGGGCTTGGCCGAATCGGCCCAGAGCATCGTGAGATCGGGCACGCGGCTCGACCAGGCACACGCGAGGCGTCCGCTGCCGCCGGTCCGCAGGCGTCGCGCCAGATCGAGCACGGGGCCGGCCAGGGCCGCGATCGGCGCGGCCACCGGCGCGAGGGCCTTCGGCAGCCGGCGGCGCAGATAGGGTGCGGTGCGCACCACGCGCACGTAGCGCACCATCTCGCCGAGCGGGCGGTAGCCGATGCGCTTGAATACCGGCGCGGCCTTGGGGTTGGGAAAGCCGTAGAGCACGTCGAGACGCGCACGGCCGGCGGCGAACAGGTCCTGCTGCAGCATCAGCGCCGGGCCGAGCGAGCGATGCGCGGGCAGCACCGCCAGATCGACCAGCACACCCGCACGCACCGGCGCGCCGCGCTGGAGCATGCGCCGCTGGCCGAGCGCGCAGGCGCCGACGACCGTTGCGGAAGGCGAGGCCCCCACATCGGAGGGCACGGCAGACGCGGGCGCATGGTGGTCGAGCAGATGCAGCAGCGGCAGCCCGGCCGGCGCATGCAGATAGAACCAGTCGTATTTGCGCGGCATCCGCGCGTCGTCGCCGAGATTGCCGCGCCACACCTCCAGCACCGTCGCACGCGCGCGCTCTGGGTCGCCTGCGCGCGCGCGGTACGCGGGCGCAGGCGTGGCCGCGCGCGCGGCGGCTGTCGCAGTGGCGGCCCTCGCAGTGGCGGCAGCGGCGGGCTCGGGCGCGGCCTCGCTCATGCGCCGTGCGGCTCCGGCACGTCGACCACCAGCACCGGCGGCAGGTGCATGTACTGGGTGGTGCGGCGCTTGTTGCCGATGTCGTCGTAGATGGCCTGCGCGCGCACCGCGTCGATGCCCAGCGCGGCGGCCAGCGCATCAGCGGAGTAACCGTGGTTGAGCGCGTACAGCGCCAGATCCATCTGCCGGTAGGGCAGGGCGAAATAGAACTCGTCCTGGCCCTGGCTGAGGCTGTAGGTGTCGGTGGTGGGAATGGCCGCGCAGACCCGCTCGGGCAGGCCCAGATGCCGCGCCATGCCGTAGACCTGCGACTTGTACAGATGCGCGATCGGCTTGACGTCGGCCGAACCATCGCCGTTCTTCACGAAGAAGCCCTGGTCGTACTCCAGCCGGTTGGGCGTGCCGACCACGGCGTAGTTGAGGCGGTCGGCGTGAAAGTATTCGAGCGTCTTGCGGATGCGCTGCTTGAAATTGGTGGCGGCGACGATGGTCAGATAGTCGGCCAGCGGCAGGTCGCGGTCGTGCGGCGTGCCGTCGGGCGCCTCGGCGATCAGGCGGAAGCGGTTGAAGCGGCCTTCGATGCCGCCGTCGATGACGATCTTGAACTTCCAGCCCGGGCCGTATTCCGGCAGCGCGTTGCGCACCGCGGCGTCGCGCGCCGAATAGCAGCCGATGGCCTCGAGCGCGGGCGCGATGTCCACGGTCTCGGTGCGGATGCCCAGATGCGCGGCGAGGATGTTGGCGCGCGCGGCGCTGTCGTCGGAGGAATCGCGTTCGGGCAGGATCAGGCCGAACACCCGCTCCGGGCCGAGTGCGCGCACCGCGAGCGCGACGCTGGCCGAGCTGTCGATGCCGCCGGAGATCGCCACCACCAGTCCGCGCCTGCGCAGTTGGCGGGCGAGCACCTCGCGCAGGCGCGCGGCGATGCGCTCGGCTTCGTAGGCGTAGTCGAGGTCGAGCGCGTCGTAGCCGAGTGTGGGGAGCGTGTGGGGGGGCGAAGGATCGGTCGTCGAAGAATCGGTCACGGGCGGATTGCTCACGGATGGGCCTGCAGATCGTGGAGCGCCGCGCGCCGGATCTTGCCGGAGGCGGTGCGGGGAAGTGCGTCGACGAAGATCACGTCGCGCGGAAGTTTGTACGCGGCCAGCTGGCGTCGGCAGTGGGCCTTGATGCGGTCGATATCGGCGCCGTCGTCGCCGCTGCGCAGCGCAGGGGCGACCACATACACGCGCACCGCCTGGCCGAGGATGGCGTCGTCGACGCCGACCGCCGCGACCTCGAGCACGCCGTCGAGTTCGCTCACCGCTTCCTCGATGTCCTTCGGGTGCACGCGATGCGCGCCGGTCTTGATCATGTCGCTGCGGCGGCCGTCGAGATGGAGATAGCCGTCCTCGTCGAGGCGCCCGACATCGCCGGTGTGCAGCCAGCCCTCGCGCAGCACGCGCGCCGTGGCCTCGGTGTCGTTCCAGTAGCCCAGCATCACGTTCGGCCCGCGCACGCAGACTTCGCCCGACTGGCCGGGCGCGGCGTCGCGGCCGTCTTCGCCGACGATGCGCAGCTCCACGCCGTCGACCGGAATTCCGACCGAGCCCGGCTTGTCGTCCAGCCGCTCCGGCGGCAGCCAGGTCAGGCGCGAGGTGGCTTCGGTCTGGCCGTACATCACATACAGCCGCGGGCCGGGCAGCGCCGCGCGCAGACGTGCGGCGAGCGCGGGCGCCATCGCGCCGCCGGCCTGGGTGAGATAGCGCAGTGCGGACAGGTCGTAATCGCCCAGCTTCACGCGCTCCAGCAACAGCGCGAAGGTCGAAGGCACGCCGGACAGGCCGGTCACCCGACGCTCGGCCGCGGTCTTCATCAGCAGATGCGGGAACAGCAGGTTCTGCGCCAGCACCACGCGCGCGCCGGCCAGCAGATGGGTGTGCAGCACCGAGCTGCCGTAGGCGTAGTAGAAGCCGAGGATCGACAGCACGCTGTCGTCCTCGCGCAGCTGCAGATAACCCACCACCGCCTCGGCGTTGGCCAGCAGATTGCGGTGGCTCAGCGTCACCCCCTTGGGGGCGCCGGTGGTGCCGGAGGTGTAGAGGATCAGCGCCGGGGCCGCGGGCGAGGCCGGCGCCGGCAGATCTTCGCCGTCGAGCTGCGGCAGCGATTCGTTGGCGGCCAGTTCCCAGGTCTGCAGGCGCAGGCCACTCTGGCGCGCACGGTCGACGGCTTCGACCGCATCGTGATGATGCGTCTCGAACAGCGCGTGGGTGGACCCGGAATGCTGCAGCCAGGGCTGCAGGTCGCGCGACTTGGCCTGCACGTTCATCGCCACCGCGATGCCGCCGGCCAGCCAGACGGCGTAGCAGGCCACTGCGGCTTCGATGCGGTTGGGCAGGATCACCGCGACCCGCTCGCCGTCGCGCAGCCCGTGCGCGCGCAGTGCGCGGGCGAACCCCTGCGCCTCGCGCCAGAACCTGCCGTAACCGATGCTGCGCCCGCCGTCTTCCTCGATCGCCACGCGCTCGGGTGCGCGGGCGGCGATGGCGGCAATCCTGCCCGGCAGGGTGTCCACGGCGAGGCTCAGGCGGCGCTGGGACGTCAGACGGCGCGTTTCGACGCGACGTAGCGGTCGATGAGCGTGATGGTGTCGAAATTGTCCGGCACCATCTCCTCCGGCGGCACGGTGAAGCCGAACGATTCCTCGATGTGCATGATCAGTTCGTAGATGCCGGTGGAGTCGAGGATGCCCCCGCGCACCAGCGAATCGTCGTCGCCCAGCGCGCTGTCGTCGCTGGTGAACAGGAAGTTCTTGAGCAGGTAATGCTTGATCTCAGGCTTGATGTCGCGATGTTTGCTGTGCGTGGCGTGCATGTTGAGTCCCCGTATCGCGAATATGAACGGGGAAATGGCGTGCCTGCGGCCATCCGCGCGCGAACATCGGCGCGGCGCGGCCTCGTGCGCGGTGTCGAGTGGCTTTCCCCAGGCGTTAGGATACCCGCTGGTCCTGTCCCGATGCGTATCGAGGAGTGTCGAATGGCTCTGCGGGTTCCGCCGTGTGCGGTTGTGGTCTCCGGTATGTCGGTGGTGACGCGTCGCACGCACGCTGCGAGCGATGTGTGCGTTGCGGCCACGGCTGTGGCGCGCGCACCGGCTGTGTCTGCATGGCGTGCGCCGGCATCGCGTGCCGGCCGTCTGCGTCTTGCCCTGCCGCTGCTGTGCGTCAGCCTCTGGCTGGTCGGCTGCGGCCAGCCGCCCGAGCCCACGCCCCCCGAACAGGAGCCGGTGGCGTCCACCGCGGCGCCGCAGCGGGTACAGGCCCGGGCCGGCGCCTTCGAACTGCGCGAAGTGGTGAGCGGGCTGGAGCATCCCTGGGGCCTGGCCTTCCTGCCCGACGGCGCGATGCTGGTGACCGAGCGCCCCGGCCGTCTGCGCCGCATCGGCGCCGACGGCAGCGTGTCCGCGCCGATTTCCGGCCTGCCGAAGATCTACGTCGACGGCCAGGCCGGGCTGCTCGACGTGGCGCTGTCGCCCACCTTCGCCGACGACGGCCTGGTCTACATCGCCTTCGCCGAACCCAGCCTGCGCGGCAACAAGTGCGGCACCGCGGTGGCGCGCGGCCGCCTGGATGGCGATGCGCTGCGCGATGTCGAGGTGATCTACAGCCAGGAGCCCAAGCTCTCCAGCGGCACCCATGTCGGCGCGCGGCTGGTGTTCGACGATGCCGGGTATCTGTATGTGACCACCGGCGACAACCGCGCGGCCGACACCGCGCAGGACCTGGACAAACAGCAGGGCAAGCTGGTGCGGATCCGGCCGGACGGCGCCATTCCCGAGGACAACCCCTTCGTCGGCCGTGAGGGCGCGCGCCCGGAGATCTGGTCGCTCGGCCACCGCAACATCCAGGGCGCGGCGCTGCATCCGCTCAGCCGGCGCATCTGGACCAGCGAGCACGGCCCGATGGGCGGCGACGAACTCAACATCCCCGAGGCCGGCAGGAATTACGGCTGGCCGCTGGCAACCCACGGCCGCGATTACACCGGGCTGAAGGTGTCGGGCTCGCTCGGCAGCAGCGCGCCCGGTACCGAGCCGCCGCATCACGTCTGGGAAGTCTCGCCCGCGCTCAGCGGCATGGCCTTCCACAGCGGCAAGGCAGTGCCGGCGTGGAAGGGCGACCTGTTCCTCGGCGCGCTGGCCAAGACCGCGCTGATCCGGCTCGACCTGGACGGTGATCGTGTGCTCGGCGAGGAGCGTCTGCTGGAGGAGTTCGACCTGCGCATCCGCGACGTGCGCGAAGGCCCGGACGGCGCACTCTGGCTGCTGGTCGACGAGCAGGACGGCAAGCTGATGCGTCTGTCGCCGGTCGCTGCGGCGCCGGGCGCGGAACAGCAGGCTTCGGAAGCGCAGGGTGCGAAAGAGCAGGCCGCCAACGAGCCGGCGAAGCCAGCGCAGGCCGGCGCAACATCGGCCAGCGACAGCGCAGCGAACGACGACTCTGCCGCCGCGACACCCGCGGCGGAGTGATCCTCGCACCTGCGCCACTGGGCAGGCGCAGGCTCAGGCCGGCGATGCGGCAGGTTTTCGGCCGATGAAGTCCACTGTGGTCACGCACAGCCGCTCCGGCGGGATATGCGCGAACTCGGCAGCCACGGTCATCGCCTGCAGCTGCGCCAGCCGCTGCGGGCGCGCGTGCGAGGTGTCGAGCACGATGTCGAAACCGGCCTCGCGCGCGCCATCGACGAATTCGTGGGCGCGCAGCCGGTTTTGGTAGAGGAAGCGGTTGTTCCAGAACGCCCATTCGCGTTCGCCGAAACGCAGATAGTGCAGCTGGTGGATGCTCGGGTCGACATAGGCGTAGTGGTCGCCGCAGTTGACCGAATGGAACACCCAGCCGCCGGGCCGCAGCACGCGCTGCGAGGCCTGGTGGATGCGCGCGATGGCCTCCGGTGGCACATGTTCCAGCACGCTGTTGGAAAACACCGCGTCGACCGACCCGTCTTGCAGGCCCGCGTCGTCGGCGACATCGGCGGGTGCGCGGTAGTCGATCGTGCCTTCGGTGATCGTGGCCGGGTCGTCGCTGGTCGCCGCAGCGGCGCGCAGGCTGTCGTAGCGCGCCTCGACCTGCGCCAGCGGCGCGTCGCAGGCCGCGGCCATGCGCGGCAGATGGCGCTCCAGCTCGGCGATGCACAGCCGCATCAGGTCGGGTTTGAGCAGGCGGTTCAGATCGCAGGTATGCACCTTGGCCGCGCCCACCAGATGGCAAGCCAGCGGCAGGGTCGGGTACCAGCCGCTGCCGATCTCCAGCAGACGCGCGCCGCGGATGTCGAGGCCGGCGTCGCGCAGCTGCCGCACCATCGCTTCCCAGTCGTCGATCTTCAGCCCGATCTCGCGGCGCGGGTCGCGCAGGCCGCCGAAACGTCGCTGTAGCTGGTAGTGCAGGGTTTCGCCGCCGGGCGTCGCGCCCAGCACTTTCTGCAGAATGCCTTTGATACGCCAGTGCATGTGCGAATGGATCCGGCCAGCGGGTCGATGGGGATGGGGTCAGTGCGCGGTTCGGTGCAGCAGCATGGTCGAGAGCACGCCCATGAACGCCTGGTTGTCGGCGAAGCCGGTGGCACGGCCGGCGCGGCATTTCTGGAACAGCCCGGTCACCGCGTCGGCATCGAAATATCCGGCGGCGCGGATCGATTCGGGTGAGAGCAGATCGGCCACGTAATCCAGCGGCACGCCGTCGAAGAAGAAGCTGGCGCTGTCCGGCGCGCGGTAGGGCTGCTTGGTGCGGGCGAGGATGTCCTGCGGCAGCAGGTCGGCCAACGCGCGGCGCAGCAGATACTTCTCGGTCATGCCGCGGATCTTGAAACTCGGCGGCAGGCGGTTGGCGAATTCGATCACGCGGTGGTCGAGGTAGGGCACGCGGCCCTCGATGGAATTGGCCATCGCCACGCGGTCGCCCTGTGCCGACAGCAGATAGCCCGCCATCAGCGACTTGGCTTCGACGTATTGATCCTGCGCCAGCGGGCTCCAGCGGCCGATCTCGGCCGGCAGCTGCGCCTCCCAGGCGTCCAGCGGGTTCCAGCCCGGTGCCCGTGTCTGCAGTTCCGCGCGCAGCTCGGGCGAGAACAGGCCCAGCGCGCGCTGCGAGGTGGTCCAGCGCGGCACATGCGCGAACACCGGGCGCGCGAGGTGTTCCATGCCCTGGCCGAAAAACGCCTGGGCGAAGGCCGGATTGCGTACCGGCGACTGCGCCAGATAACCGTACAGCCGCTCCAGCAGCCGCGGACGGAAGCGCGAGCCGGGCTGGCGTGCCCAGAACCGGCGGATCTTGGCTTCCTTGAACAGGTCGTAGCCGCCGAAGACCTCGTCCGCGCCTTCGCCGGTCAGCACCACCTTGTAGCCGTGCGCGCGCACTGCGCCGGAGAGCAGCATCAGCGGCACCGGCGCGGTGCGCAGTACAGGCGTTTCGGCATGGGCGATGAAGCGCGGAAAGGCCTCGCCGATCTCGCGCCGGGTGCAGCGCAGGGTGGTGTGGTCGGTGCCGAGGTGGCGCACCATCGCCTGCTGGTGTTCGCTCTCGTCGAATTCGCCGTCCTCGAACGCCACGGAGAAGGTGCGCACCGGCGTGTCGGTGAAGCCGCGGATCATCGCGACGATGCCGGAGGAATCCAGTCCGCCGCTCAGATACGCGCCCACCGGCACGTCTGCGCGCAGCTGCAGGCGCACCGCATCGATCAACAGCGCGCGCAGCTCGGCGGTGGCGTCCTCGATGCCCAGCGGATAGCGCGCGGGCGCGGTGTCGCCAGCGTCGGGGAAGGTCCAGTCCCAGTAGCGGTGCAGATGCTCGCGGCCGTCGGCTTCGCGGGCCAGCAAATAGCCCGGCGGCAGGCTGTCGATGCCCGCGAACACGGTATGCGGCTCGATCGCCGACCAGGTGGCGAAGGTTTCGGCCAGGCCCAGCGGATCGAGCGCGCCGCACTGCGGCAGCACCGCGCGTAGGGCCTTGGGCTCGGAGGCGAACCACAGCCGCCCGGCCTCGCGGGCGAGGAACAGCGGGCGGACGCCGGCGCGGTCGCGGGCCAGCACCAGACGCTTGCGCACCGCATCCCACAGCGCGATCGCGAACTGGCCGTTGAGCGATTCGACGAAGCGGTCGCCGTCGCGGTCGTACAGGTGCACGATCACTTCGGTGTCGGACTGCGTATAGAACCGGCGGCCGTCGGCCTCCAGTTCGCGGCGCAGTTCGACGTAGTTGAAGATCTCGCCGTTGAACACGGTCCACACCGTGCCGTCCGGGTTGCGGATCGGCTGATCGCCGGTCGACAGGTCGATGATCGACAGCCGCGCATGCGCCAGGCCGACGCCGGGCTCGGCATGGAAGCCGTAGCCGTCCGGCCCGCGGTGGGCGAGGGTATGGATCATCCGCTCCAATGGCGGACGGGCATTGTCGTTGTCGACATCTGGGCCGGCGAATCCGGCGATACCGCACATGGTCAGCAGGTCCCCTGTGGCCGGCCGCGCACCCGTGGCGGGCGTGCGTGCCTGACCGGTGTACGGAATTTGCGAGCGTATCCCGCCACGGCCGCGGCGGTCATCCCCGACGCGCGTGGTGGTGCCGCGCTTCTTCGCAGGCGCGCAATGTGTCCGCCGCCACCTCGTCCCAGCCCCGCGAGAAGCGGCGTGCGAGGGCGGCCTCGTCCCAGTCGCGGGCGAGGGTGGCGTCCAGGCCCTCGGCCAGCGCCGCGGGGTCGCGCACCGCCACCAGTACGCCGCAGTCGGCATTGACCACTTCGGGAATGCCGCCGACCGGCGTGGCCACCGTCGGCCGGCCGCAGGCCAGGGCCTCGACCAGCACGTTGGGGTGGCCCTCGGAATAGCTGGGCAGGGTGACCAGGTCCGATGCGGCCATCCACTCGGCCACCCGCTCGGGCGACTGCGCGCCGGGCAGATGCACGGTGAGGCCGGGATGCGCGGCAATGCGGGCGTCCAGATCGGCGCGCATCGGCCCCTCGCCGACCAGCGCCAGCTGCAGCCGCGGGCGACGCGCACGCAGCGCCGCGGTGGCGTCGACCAGCTCGCCCAGGCCCTTTTCCGGCACCAGACGGCCGACATAGACCACCAGCTCGGCCTCGGGCGCGACGCCCAGGCGCGCGCGCATGTCCGCACGCGGGCGCGGGTGGAAGATGCGCGCGTCGCAGCCGTTGGCAATGGTGCGCAGTTTGGCGGGGTCGGCATCGTAGTCGCGCACCGCCACCCGGCCGAGGTCGTCGCTGACGGTGAGGATGCGCTGCGCGGCGGCCAGCACCGGGTGGGTGAGGCGTTTGCTGAGCGCGTCGCGTACCCGCAGATCCGAGCCGCGCGCGCCCACCACCAGCGGCAGCCCGGCGCGGGTTGCGGCGCGCATCGCGCCGTAGGCGTCGGGGTAGAGCCAGTAGGCCAGCACCACGTCCGGGCCGAAATCGCGCAGCGGGGCGTGCAGGCTGGCCGCGCACAGCGCGCCGTTGAAGGGCCGGGTGATCAGCGGCAGGGCCGGGTAGTGCAACCACTGCGCATCGATGCCGTCGACCGTGAAGGCCTCGCGCCCCTCGCGCACGCGCGCGTCGCGGAACAGATAGCTGCGTGGCCTGGCCCAGCGCGGGTAGGTGGCGACCGGGCTGAGCACCCGGACTTCGGCCAGACGCGTCAGCGCGCGCACGGTCTGCAGGATCGGCCGGCCGCGGTTGGGCTCGCCGGCGACCGGGAACTGGGAAGTCACGACGAGGATCTTCATCGTGCCGGCGTCATCGGCAGGCGCGCGGGGCGGCGCAGGCGGCTGGCGGATTGCGGCTGCGCAGGCGCCGTGCGGCACTCTACGCGCATCGCGGCGCTGGCAATGGCCCGGGCGATCCGCGAAAATCGTTCTGGGGAGTGTCGACCGACGGGGACAAGCAGTGGAAACGAGTGTGAATGCGGCGCCCGCCGCCGAGCGGCGCGCCTCCGGGCGCGTGGTCGAGCTGGATGCATTGCGTGGGCTGGCTGCGTTGGCGGTGGTCGCGTTCCATTACACCA
>ERZ1066122.371-NODE-371-length-47808-cov-8.261701_pt1 | contig 47808 bp, 41 predicted proteins | sample MGYA00382769_ERZ1066122 | MGnify/ENA primary metagenome ERZ1066122 (study PRJEB33369, sample SAMEA5778352) | biofilm metagenome | biome: Industrial cooling water; feature: Water cooling tower basin; material: Biofilm | place: United Arab Emirates | collected... | reverse complement strand
ACGACTGGTAGAGTTGACTATCCACTCCATTCGGCAGAAACCTGCTGGTCAACCGAGTATGGCGGAGGCCGCCCAGCAACTGCTGGCTGATTACCAGTCGGACCCGGAGCTGACGGCTTTTACGGCCCTCGACGGCGAGAGCTTCTATGAAGCGCGGTGAAATCTGGCTCATTAGCCTTGACCCGACGGTGGGCGCGGAGATGCAGAAAACGCGTCCCGCCATCATCGTCAATGATGATGCTTTAGGATTGCTCCCCTTACGCGTCATCGTCCCGCTAACCGATTGGAAAGATCGGTACGCCGCCGCCGCGTGGATGGTGAAGCTGGAGCCGGATAGTCGTAACCGTTCACTGAAACCTTCGGCGGCGGATTGTTTTCAACTCCGTTCGGTCTCGCAGCAACGGTTTGTCAAGCAAATCGGGGAGGTAAGTGAGGCTGCGTTGAAAGAAATAGCAGATGCGCTAACGAAGGTGCTACGATTGGAGGAGTGACTGAGAACGTGTTAGGAATTTCACGTACTGGCCCTTTTCCGCCTGTAACCGGAACGCTACTATTGGCTCAACCGCCCGGCTTACTATGGGCATATTCAGTTAGGCGTCCACTATTACGTGCTGCGCTGGGAGCGGTGCATACCGTTCCTGTTGCTGCTGCCGGCGGCGGTGGCGGAGTCGGCCGCGCTCACGTCGCCGAGATGAGGGAATTTGCCTGCCACTAGATCACTACCCGCGATTTTCTGGTCGGTGTACGGTTCGTAGAGACGCATCCTTGCGTCTCCGGTGGTTGGGGCTGTGCAGCGGAGACGCAAGGATGCGTCTCTACGCCATACACAGCACCCAAATCGGCTCTACTTGTACATTATACAGCCGATTGGCTTGCGTGTACGACGAGTCAGTTGGACATTCATCCCGCAATCACCGGCCGGTCTTGCCTGAGCTGCTGCCGAGTGGCATCGGCGGAACAGACAAGCACCGCCGCACCGTTACAGGCACCTACAGCGGTTTTCGGGTCTATTTACGTCATTGTAGAGTCATTGTAGAGACGCATCTTTGCGTCTCCGGCGAGTCAGCCAATCAGCGGCGCCGGGCAGCGGAGACGCGAGGATGCGTCTCTACTGCGTACACTGACCCTGAATCCGCTCTAAGTGGTGAAGGATACCTACGTGTTGACAAGAAGTACGCGCATCGTCGGGTTGTTGGCGGGCCTGCTGGCAAGCGCCTGCACCGCCCGCCAGACCCCGCAGACGAAGAACGACCAGGTGGCCCGCGCCACTTCCGACAGCGTGGCCGCCGCCATCCGGCAAGGGTTTTCGTGGACGCAGGCCGAGAGCACGGCTACCGTGAAGCCGCCCGTGCAGGCCAGCCACGTATTTTACCCGCGCTTCTCGACTGCCAAGCTCTTCGGTGTGTGGGCGCTCGACCTCACGGCGCCCCACGCCGATTTCTGGCTCGACCCCGAGTTTTTCTACCTCGCCGAGGCCGAGGAAGAAGGCAACCGCCCGTACGTCATCGAAGACGATTCCATCAAAATCTACTACAAGAGCTACACCGCCAAAGGCCGCATCGTGCGCGCCACCGGCGATACGCTGGTGCTGAGCGTCAACGGCGGCGAGGACGCGACGTATTTTCGGTGGAAGGAGTAGCTGATGCTTTACTCTTCACGATGAAGCCTTTCGCGTAGTACTGCCGGCACTATGGTGATACCCAATTACAGCACGTTTGGAAGTGGTGTACGGTCCGTAGCAGGAGACGCATACTTGCGTCTCCTGCGGTTGGGCAATATGGTGGTGCCCCGCGTGCAGTGCTGCCGTGCAGTGCTGCCGTGCAGAGAAGACGCAAGTATGCGTCTCTACTCCAGATCGAGCTGCACCGAGCGATCAAGCGTCTCCTCCAGCGCGATGAGGGTTTCGGTGCGCTCGATGCCTTCCACGAGCTGAATCTTGTCGTGGAGCACCTGGCGCAGGTGGTTGGTGTCTTTGCACACCATCCGGCAGAAGAGGCTGTAGTTGCCGGTGGTGTAGTGGATGGAGATGATCTCGGGAATCTTGCTCAGCGCCTCGACCACACGATCCGACATCGAGCTTTTCTCGAGGTACACGCCCAGGAACGCCGAGATGTCGTAGCCGAGCTTGGCGTAATCAATCTTAAGGGTGGCGCCCTTCACCAGGCCCATCTCCTCTAGCTTGTTCATTCGGACGTGGACGGTGCCGCCGCTCACCATTACGCGCTTGGCGACTTCGGTGTACGGCATCTTGGCGTCCTCGATGAGTAATGCCAAAATTCGGCGGTCGATACTGTCAATTTCGTAATGGGAAGCCACGGAGCAGGAGGATTGTTAATTTTTTTGCAAGTTACGTATAAATATCTTGCCAATAGTGTAAAAATTCAAGGAAAAGACTAGAAAATTTGCAACAACCAATGCCGTTCACCTACCTTTGTCGTAATCAAAGACGAGGAAGCCGGTTCGCTGGCCGTGTCAGCGCGGGCCTTGGGCCTTGCTGCGACTCCTCGAAGTTGATTGGTTGATTGGTGTGAAAAAGGCGGCTCTTTGGGCCGCCTTTTTCATTTCGGGCCGATTCAGTACGTAACAGCCTATCCGTTGCGCGGCTATGCGGTTGAGCCGTAGAGACGCATCCTTGCGTCTCCGCCGATCGGCAACGCTGCACCGGACGCCCACCCGCAGTACCTAACTGCCGGAGACGCAAGGATGCGTCCTTACTGCTTCGCAACGGCGCCATTTTTCCGCAGCGCGTCAACCCCGGCGTCGAGGAAGCGGGCGAAGGCCGTGGCGTCGAGGTCGTAGGCACGGGGCGCCACGAGCGGGCGGAGCGAATCGTCGGCGGGGTCGAGCACGACGTAGTAGGGCTGGGCGTTGGCGTTGAACTTCGTGATCTGGAGGTCGAAGTTGCGGGCGCCGACGGTGGTTTTCGGCTGGCCGTCGCGCGGGCTGATGGTGTGCTCGGCGGCGGGCAGGTCGGTTTTGTCATCGACGTAGAGCGCCACCACCACGTATTGCTCGCGCAGGCGGCGGAGCACTTCGGGGTCGGACCACACGCGGGCTTCCATCTCGCGGCAGTTCACGCAGCCGTGGCCGGTGAAATCGATGAAAATGGGTTTGCCTTGCGCTTTGGCACAGCGGCGGGCCTGCTCCAGATCGAAGTAGCCGGTGAGCTGGTGCGGCAGGTGCAGAAAATCGGCGTAGCGCGGGGCTTCGCAGGCGGCGGGCAGGGGCGCCGCGCCGTGCCCGACGGCCACCGCCGAGCCGCCGCCCGCCGCCGTGGCCCCGCCGCGCGTGAGGTCGAACGGGAGCGACGTTTGCGGTGGCAGGAAACCCGCCAGCGGCGCCAGCGGCGCCCCGAACAGCCCCGGAATCAGATACACCGTGAAGCCGAGCGCCACCGTAGCCAGCAACAGGCGCGGTACGCTCAGGTACGGCAGCTCCGAATCGTGCGAGAGCTTGATTTTGCCGAGCAGGTAGAAGCCGAGCAGGCCGAAGAGCACAATCCAGAGCGCCAGAAAGACGTCGCGGTTGAGCAGATTCCAGTGATATACCTGGTCGGCGGTGCTCAGGAATTTGAGGGCGAGCGCCAGCTCCAGAAAGCCGAGCGTCACCTTCACGACGTTGAGCCAGCCGCCTGAGCGGGGCAGCGTTTTGAGTAGCGTTGGAAAGAAGGCGAACAACGTGAAAGGCAGGGCGAAAGCCAACCCAAACGACAGCATCCCCAGGGCCGGTAATAGTGTCTCGCCACCAGCTGACAGCGCCAGGATGGTACCCACAATAGGCCCGGTGCAGGAAAATGACACCACCACCAGCGTGGTCGCCATAAAGAAGATACCGGCCCAGCCGCCTTTGTCGGCCTGTTGGTCCACTTTATTGACCAGCGCATTCGGCAGCGTCAGCTCAAACAGCCCTAAAAACGACAGTCCAAACACTACCAACACGGCGAAAATCAGCAGATTGGGCGCCCAGTGCGTAGCGATGAAGTTGGGGGCTTCCTGTCCGAACAGCTTCACGACCAACAGACCCATTACCGTGTAGATGCCCACGATAGAAGCACCATATACGAGGGCTTTAAACATTCCGCGCCGCCGCGAATCACCGGAATTGATGAAGAGAGAGACAGTCATCGGGACCATTGGATACACGCACGGCGTGATTACGGCGAGCAAGCCGAAGCCAAAGGCCACAAGCAAAAAGCTCCACAGCCCGCCTTCGGCGGGAGGCGAGGCGGCCGCAGAAGTCGCGGGCACCGTCCCGGTGCCCGATTGTTGAGTCGTGCGTCTCGATATGGCGGCCGTTGGTTTCGACGTTGCAGCAGTGGGGGAAACGGGTGCAGCCGCTTCTTCCGTTTTCTCCTCGCTTGTAACCGGCACCGGGACGGTGCCGGCGACGCCTTTTGCATCCGGCGTTAGGGCGCCGGTGGCGCCGGTTTTCGGCGCTGGCGCGGCCACCGGTTTGCCTTCCGCCTTCACATCGAACGAAAACGCGCCGCTCAGCGGGACGCATTGGCCGCTTACTTCCGAGCAGCTTTGGCCTTCGTAGGTGCCGTTGATGACGACCGGCGCCGCCAGCACCTTCACCCGCTGCCGAAACTCGGCCGTGCCGGTGAAGTAGGTGTACTCGCCGCCCCACGTGTCGTCAAACTTTTTCTTCGGATGCTGCGGCAGCAGCTTGCCCATCAGCGCGTAGCTCGGATGCTGCTTGAAGTTGACGGTGGTGACGATTGGCCCGAGGTTGGGGTCGAAATCCGACGAGTAGAGATACCATTCGGGAATGATCTTCACCGAAAAAATCAGCTCCACCTCTTCGCCCACTTTCACGGTGGGGCGGGCGGGCCGGAAGCTCCATTGCGTGGGTTCGATGAGCTGGGCGGTGGCGCCGCGCGGTACGACCGCGAGCAGCACCAGCAGCACCGGCAGCAGCAGCGCCGCCAACGAGCGCCGGACGGGCACGGCCCGACTCACCCCGGCAGGAGCGACAAAATTGACCATCAGCGTGGACGTTGATTGACTGATACGAGCGTTGAAGAGCGTTGGGAAGCGTAAAAGTAAATCTGCTTCGGCGCGCAATCATCACCCGCAACGCACCCGATGTCGGTTTCCTCCCGTACTTTGCTACCGTTCCCCCTTTCCTTAGACTCCCGGGCGCGCACATTGCCCCGGCGGAGTCGCCTCGATGATTGGTAGTATAATCGCCACCCTTCTGCTGGTCGCGCTGAATGGGTTTTTCGTAGCGGCCGAATTTGCGCTCGTCAAGGTACGCGCCTCGCAAATCGAACTGAAAGCCCAGGCGGGCAATCGGTTCGCGCGGATGACGCAGCATATGCTCGTCAATCTCGACGCCTATTTGTCGGCTACGCAGCTCGGCATCACGCTCGCCTCGCTGGGGCTGGGCTGGGTAGGCGAAGACGTGGTGTCGGAAATCGTGCTCGCCGCGATGCACACGATGGGCGCCGCCCCCGACCCCGTGCTCGCGCACCGCATTTCGGGGCCGCTGGCGTTCGCGGTCATCACGGTGCTGCACATCACGTTCGGCGAACTGGCGCCTAAATCGCTCGCCATCCAGCGGCCCGAGAGCACCTCGCTGGCGCTGGCCCTGCCGATGCAGGCGTTTTACTGGATCGCGCGCCCGGCCATTTTCGTGCTCAACGGCCTGAGCGGCTTGATTTTACGCCTCATCGGGCTGCGCGCCGTGCCGCATATGGAAGCCCACTCGGCCGATGAACTGCGCCTGATTCTGGAGCAAAGCAAAACCTCCGGCGAACTGCACACCGACGAACACGAGTTGATCGAAAACGTCTTCGAGTTCAACGACCGAATGGTGAAGCAGATTATGGTGCCGCGCACCAAAATCGCCGCCATCCCCGTGACCCTCACCGAAGACGAAGCCCTCACTAAGCTCCTCGACGATGGGTTTTCGCGGGTGCCGGTGTACGATGAGGTCATCGACAACATCGTCGGCATTCTGTACGTCAAGGACTTGCTCGCCAAAGCGCGGCGCCAGCAGGAGCCGGTGGTACTCAGCCAGATTATCCGGCCGGCGTACTTCGTGCCCGAGACCATCAAGATTCACACGCTGCTCAAGCAGTTTCAGAGCCGCCACCTGCATATGGCCATCGTCACGGACGAGTTCGGCGGCGTGAGCGGCTTGGTGACGATGGAAGACGTGGTGGAAGAGTTGGTCGGCGAGATTCAGGACGAATACGACAACGAAACCGCCCAAGTCGAGCAGACAGGCCCCTACGAATTCCGGGTCGATACGTCGCTGGCTGTGCCCGACGCCAACGAAGCCCTCCCCTTCCCGCTACCCGAAGCCGAAAGCTACGAGACGGTCGGCGGCTACCTGCACCTGCTCTACGAAGGCATCCCCGAGGTCAACGACCTGGCGCAGAACGACGATTACGAATTCCGCGTGTTGCAACGCTCGCAGCGCAACGTGGAGTTGGTGCAACTGACCGTGCGCGCCGAAAAGCGCGCAGAAGACGAGGAGCTGTAACACCGAGGCTCACTCGGTGACGGTGGTTGGGCGACGTGGCGAGCGCCGTCTCGGCGCCGCGTACGATGTAGCAAAGCAGCCTCTCACGCGGCGCCGAGACGGCGCTCGCCACGTTGGTTAGCCGCCGAGGACTTCCGACAGAATATCCAGCGACCGCACCGGCCCCAGATTTTCGACGTGCAGGCGGTAGTACGCCAGCAGCAGATGCAGCAGCTCGCGGCGCTCGCGCCCGCTCTGCACGGCCACGGCTACGGCTTCGTACGGCCCGCGCAGCACGGCCTCGAAGCGGTCTTCCAGTTCCGAAAGGGTCAGACCGGCGCTCAGGCTTACGCCGCGCGGCGTGTTGGGCGCCAGCACACCGCCGCTCAACAACTGATTAACTACGTCTTCGCCGGAGCGCGGCGCGAAGCCCAGATACTGAGTCAGGCCGAGCAGAAACGTCAGCGGGAAGTTCTCAAACCCGGCCTCGGCCTGGTCGAAGCCGACCAACTGCTCGCGCAGCCACACGAAGAGCACGTCGTTCGGCTCTTCTTCGCGCACGGCGCGGCTCACCACTTCCGAGAGCACCATCGCCACGCTTGCCTTCCGCATATCGTAGGGGATGGTGTGGTAGGCGTACGCCACCCGATACTCGCTCAGCCGCGTCAGGCCGCCGCCTTTTTTGGCGGGGTATGCCACCAGATCGAGCAGCGTGAACGGCTGAAACAGCGCCAGCCGCGACGGTGCCTTTCCCCCCGACCGCACCGAGTTCACCACGTAGCTCTGTACCCCCAACTCGCGGGTGTAGATGCGCGTGATGATCGACGTCTCGCGGTAGCGCAGGTAGCTCAGGACGAGGCCCTGGGTTTTGATGAGCATAAAAAATGAGGAGTTGGTTAATGAGGAATGAAGAATGAGGAATGAGGAATTGTCAATTGACTGATTCCTCATTCCTCATTCCTCATTCCTCATTCTTCATTCTTCATTCCCCCATCACGGCCACTTTGCTGACGCAGGTGTTTTGGCCGTCGGGGTCGGAGGCGTAGGCGAGGTAGATGCCCGTGCGGACGCGGCGGCCGTTGTAATCGCGGGCATCCCAGACGGCGCGCGAGCCGTTGGCCTTCGTCTCGTACACGAGCTGGCCGGCCACGTCGGTGATTTTGACGGTGGCGCCGCCCGGCAAGCCATCGAAGGCAATCTGGCCGCTGAACCGCGCGGGCACCGGGTTCGGAAACACTTTCGCGCAGACCGGTTCAGGCTCGGTGCTCGGCTCGGTGGCGGTGCCGCGCAGCGCGATCAGGCCATTGTCGGTCCCGACGAATATTTCGCCGGTGGTGCCGTTGATCGACAGCGAGTTGACGGCATTCGACGGCAGCGGCGAATTGTCGGCCGTATAGCGCGCGATCAGCTCGTCGCCGTCTTCGTTGAAGAGGTAGAGACCATCGTCGGTGCCGATCCATTTGCGGTTGGCCCCATCGACAGCGATGACCTTCGCCGTCACGCCATCGAGCAACGGGCGGCGGTCGATGATGGGGAAACTGGCGTTGTACGACGAGGTGCTGAACACGCCGGCCGTGTTGTAGAATACCTGAACGCCCTTCGCGGTGCCGACCCAGACATCACCCTTCCGGTCTTTTGCCATCGTGTACACGCTCCCCGCTAACGCCCCGTTTCCGTTGGCGCTGCCGAGCTGCCGGAAGCGGCCGGTGGAGCTGTTGAGCACGATAAGGTAGGCAGTACTGGCTGCCCGAGAGAAAAAGCCCGAGATCCACTTGAAGCCGTTGTCATCGATGATGATTTTTTCGGCCCGCTCGGCACCGGCCACGCCTTGCAGGTAGGGCGTCCACTGGCTGGTGGTGGGGTTGAACGAGAACACGCCCGGCCGGCCCGGGATGTCGGTGTAGTTGGTCACCCACACGACTCCGGCCGCATCGACGGCCACACCAGCTACCCGGGCGTCGAGGGGGTCGGTGCTGAGGTTCACAACCTGCAACGGCGAATTGGAGGGATCGAACTGGCGAGTCGGGCCGTCAGGGCCGCTCCACTCGATAAGGCCCCGACCCCACGAGGCGATGTAGAGCTTGCGATTGGCCGGGTTCCAGGCGGCGGCGGACAGGTCGTTGTCGTTGCGCGGAAAGTTGCCGTTCGGCACGGTGGCGCGCTCATAGGTGATCCAACGGCCGCCGGTGCGGTGCGCGAAACCCACGCGACGGCCCCGCCCGCTGGTGCCCTGGTTGTAGCTGCCGCTCAGGCCCCACATATCGGCGCCCTCGCCGGGGGCCGTGGCAAAGGAGATGTCGTAGCGCGGGCCGTTGGGGGCCACAGTGGCCGTGATGGTGCCAGCGGCGTCGAGTACCTGCAAACCCTTGATGTAGTCGGCGATGAAATAGCCGCCACCGGTGGCGGGCAGCACCTGCGCCACGCCGCCCACCCCGGCCGGGGTAAGGCGCGTGATGGTTTCATTGGGCTGCATCACCTCAAAAAACGGCTCCTGCACGTGCGCGACGACCAGCCGGTTGTTCGCCACGCTGACGGCCGTATTGATCAGATCGGTACTCGCCACGCCCGGCACCCCAACCGCCCCGGTTGGCCCGAGCCGGAACAAGCCCTTCCACGAACCCGCGAAGTAGAAGCGGGCGCCGAAGCGCGCGATGGAAAGCGCGTTTTGGTAAACGGGTGCCAGAAAAGACGTCCAGTTGGCGAAATCGAGCAGGTTGCGCGAGCGCCGCCCCACCAGCACTCCCAACCCATGCTGCCGATGCTGATATTCTGCCCATTATCGAGGCCGACGTAGGAATCGACGATCTCGAACCGCCGCAGGTCGAGCACCACGATGCCGAACGTGCAGGCCAAAAACGCCTGGCCGTCGTGCGTAGCGATGTTGTTGATAGACTTGGCGCCCACGATGGTACGGCGTTCCACGTCGGCGACATTGACGATGCGATTGGTGCGCGGGTCGAGCAGGTCGATGTTGGCATCGCGGTAGCCGATGACGATCAGACCCGTGGTTTCGTCGTAGGCCAGGGCGGCCACCACGACGCCGGCCAGTCCGTCCTGCTTCGAGAGCACCCGCACGGAGTTATCGGTGAGGTCGTATTTGAAGAGGCCGTAGGCGCCCGCCACGTACACGGCGTTGTTGGCCTCGACCAGCCGCAGCGCCGTGGTGCCGGGCGCAATCAGCTCCCACTGGCCCACGGGGCGCTGGGCGTGGGCCGCCCCGCCGCCGAGCAGCGCGGCGCTCCACAACAAGCCAAAAGCGAGCGAAAAGAACAGGCGCCGGGGCGCCGAGAGTCGGGTATACGACATAGAAAAATCTACAATCGGCGAGATGCCGGGCGGGAGGGTGGCCGACAAGCAGCTTCCGCGCCCGCCGAACCCTGAAAGTAAAGTTGCGACCCTAACGCCGCTGAACCTGAAAACGTCTAATCGAGGGCGGCTTTTTCGGCCTGCCCTTCCAGAAAGCACGCCCGGCAGCGGGCTTCGTAGGAGTCGGTTTCGCCGAGCAGTACGCGCTCGGCCGAGGCGGTGAGGCGGAACGAGTAGGCGGCGGGGTCGCCGCAGCGGACGCACACGGCGTGGACTTTCGTCACAAACTCGGCCACGGCCAGCAGCGCGGGCATCGGGCCGAAGGGGCGCCCGGCGAAATCCATATCCAGCCCGGCGCAAATGACGCGGATGCCGCGGTCGGCGAGCTGGTTGCAGACGTCGGGCAGCGCCGAGTCGAAGAATTGGGCTTCGTCGATGCCCACCACGTCGCAGTTGGCGCCGAGCAGCAGCACATCCGACGCGAACTGGATGGGCGTCGAGCGGATGCTCGTCTGGTTGTGGCTCACGACATCCTGCTCGTGGTAGCGCGTATCAAGGGCGGGCTTGAAGATTTCGACGCGCTGCCGGGCGATGCGCGCGCGGGTCAGGCGCCGGATCAGCTCTTCGGTTTTGCCCGAAAACATCGACCCGCAGATCACCTCGAGCCACCCCCGGCGGGCGGGCAGCGGCTGGGTGTCGGCAGGCGTAGGGCGCAGCGTGAGGCGGGGTTCGAGGAAGAGAGACAACGACAAAAGCGGTAAACGTAGGGGCGGGCCTCGTGCCCGCCCGCACGGAGCACGGAGGCAGCCAGGCGCGGGCGGGCGCAAGGCCCGACCCTACGTGTAGGACAACTGCGGCAACTGCCCTTCGGGCGGCACCGTGGCGCGAAGTTCGGCACCGGGCGGCACGTCGTCGGTGGCGGGGCGGGCGGCGGCCTGGCAGGCCAGGCGGCTGGTGGCGGGCAGGCGGCCGAGGGCGCGGAAGCGGGTTTCGGCGGGGGTGGCGGGCAGGAGGGCGTCGGCGCCGCTGCTGATCTCGAGGCGGCAGGTGGTGCAGCGGCCCCGGCCGCCGCAGGCGTGGGCGTGGTCGAGGGCGGCCGTGTGGAGGGCGGCCAGCAGCGTCTGGCCCGCCGCTACGGGCACGGGCGGCGCATCAGGGCGGTTGGTGAGAAATAAAGTGAGCATCAGGGCACGATTGCGGGGCCGACCGCATCGGGTAGCGCCGCGCGGTTCCGAAATTTGCGACCGCGCCGCCGCTTCGGGCGATGCCGTTGTCGCCGTTGCCGCTGCCGGGTCGCCCACAGCACCCGATTGCGCTCCCCCACCGTACTTCCCCGCTCTCGCTTTTCGATGGAAAACCCGTTGTCGCCGACCCAGGTCGGCGCGTATGCCGCCCGCCTCGCCCGCCGCGCCGCCGATGCCGCCTTGCCCGCCGGGCAGGAGGCCGTGGAAGGCCCGGCTCTGCTGTCGCTCACGCCCGTGCGGCAGCTCAATTTGCTGGTGCTGCACTCGCTGATGCACCGCTGGAAGCGCGAGACCGAGCGCCTGCGCTCGCCGTACTTCAACTACGAAGCCCCCGAGGTGCAAACCGCCCTCACGACGCTGATGACCACGCTCTCGCGTCACATCCGGGTGCGCCGCCCCGAACTGGAGGCGCTCCTGACGGAGGCCGCGACCGACGCCATCGGGTTGGCCTTCGACCCGGCCGCCACGTACGCCGCGCGCTTCGCGGCTGACCCCGAGGGCGTAACGGCCGACTCGCTCCGCGCCGACCTCAAATACGTGGAAGTCAACAAGACCCTGCTCGACGGCTTCCTGACGAGCCTGCCTACCACCCGCCTCGGCGCGGCGGCCGTGCAGAGCCGCCTGAAACTCTACGCCACGGCCCACTTCCGCGAGGTGGCGCCGCCCGAAGAGCTGCTCGGCACCCTGAGCGAGCTGGAACCCGTAACCGCCGCCGACCTGCGCGAGCCGGTTGGCGCCAAGCCCGCACCGGCGCCCGCGCCCGCACCGGCTCCTCCCGCTCCGACGCCGGTGGTTGCCGAAGCGCCGAAGCCCACCCCCGCACCGCCACCCGCTGCCGTTGAGGCGCCGAAGCCGGCGCCCACCCCCGCTCCGCACCGCGCGCCGCTGGTCTCGCCGGATGCGCCCGCCACGCCGCTGCACGAGAAGCTCCGGCAAGAGAAATCGAATCTCAACGACCAGCTTCGCAGCAAAGTGGCCGACGCCCCGGCGCTGGCCGAAGTGCTCGAAACCAAAGCCAAAGTGGCGAGCATCGCGGCGGCCATTTCGGTCAATCATAAGTTCGCGTACATCAACGAGTTGTTCGACGGCGACCGCGCGGCCTACGACGCCGCCATTCAGCACCTCGATACGCTGCCCGACGCGGCGCAGGCGCGTGCCTACGTGGGCGGCCCGCTGGCCGCCGCCCACGACTGGTCGGGCAAGGACGAGTACGTGCAGCGGCTGCTGCGGCTGATCGAGCGGAAGTTTGCCTGACGCGCCTACCGGCTGTGCGGAACTCGTCCATCACCAACCCGCCGCCGGTGTGGCGGCGCTGGCTTCTGGCCTTCGGCGTGGCGTTGGCCGTGGTGGCGGGGCCGGCGTTCCCGACGTATCGCCACTATGATTTCTCGCACTCCCGCGATACGCTCACGTACCTGAGTCTGGCGCGCGGCGAGTACGCGGGCCTCTCCGTGACGCGGCGCTACCGCGTGGTGGTACCGTGGCTGGCCGCTGCGTTGGCCGCCCCGGCGCGCGTGGTCGCCGACCGGAGCCGCCTGGCGCCCGCCGCCCCCGCGCCCCGCGCCGACGGGCCGCTGCGGCTGGCGTTTCTGGTGGTCAACTGCGTGTTGCTGGCGGCGGCGGGCGCGGTGGTGTGGCGCACGGCCGAGGCGGCCGGCGCCGCGCCGCTGGCGGCCGGGCTGGGGATGGCCGTGGCGCTCGGCAGCCGGTGGGCTACTTACGCTGCCGCCCTGCCGCTCACCGATTCGCTGTACTGCCTCACGTTTGCGCTGGCGCTTTACGGGGTGCGGGCGCGGGCCGGGTGGGCCGTGCTGCTGGCTGCCACGGTGGGGCCGCTGGCGAAGGAGTCGTTCGTGTTCGTGGTGCCGTGGCTGCTGTGGTTTGCGCGCGGCATCGTGCCCTGGCCGCGCACGGCGGCGGCGTTGGTGGTGGGCTACGGTGCAGTAGCGGCAGTCCACGCCTACGTTGACGGCCGCGCCGGGGCCGCCGCCACCGCCAGCGTCACCAATGCGCTGGCCCACCTCGACAACGTGACGTACTCGCTGCGCCGCCTGTTCTCGGCCCACGGAGTGGCCGAGGTGTTCAGCATCTTCGGCTTCGGCTGGCTGTTGCTGGGAGTCGGGGCGGCGCGCGGCTCGGCGGGCTGGTGGGCGCGACTGGGCGCGGCGGGCCGGTGGCTGCCGCTGGTGGTGGCCGTGCATCTGCTGTTGTCCGGCGACGTAGGCCGGATGGGGTATCTGGCGTTTCCGGCGTTTGGGGTGGCCGTGGCGTTGGTGCTCGATGGCTGGGGCCGGGAGGCGGCGCCTTCGCGCCCAGGCCGCCACGCGCAACACGGCGTTGGCTGAGAGGTTATTTGTGGTAGAAGGAATGGACCGCGAACCTCCGGTTCGCTCGCGGCTGGGCGCCGCTGGCAAGGCGTTGGGGCGTACCGAGTAGACCCGCTAGAGCGCAATGAGGTGCTTCGCCCTAACCGTCTTGCTCAGCCGCCCTACCCAACCGCCGTCCCCAACTGCGAGCGAACCGGAGGTTCGCGGTCCATTCCCGCTTAACGCACACAGTTGCTGAGAGCGGGTGGGGCCGACTGGCCACGCATCTCCACAGGCGCGCCACTTCATTCGGCCAGCCGCGTCAGCACCACCGGTCCGAAAAACGTCGGCACCGAATCGAGGGGCGCGGCCGAAAACCCGCGCAGCAGCTCCGCATCGCGGTTGCCGAGGGCGAGCTGGGCACGGTCGAAGGGCCGCGCGGGGCTGAGGGCATCGGTCAACACCGGCCGCCCGGTGGCGAGGGTAGCGCGCAGCCATTGCCGAAACGGCCGGGCGTCGCCCCCGTCGCGGCGCACCCGCACGGTAGGGCTTGGGTGCAGCCTCGGCCACCGAAACTGCCCCGTCTGGTAGGTGAGGCGGTTTTCGGTAAGGTGCTGATCGGTGAGCAGCCAATGCGCGGTCGGTTCGGCCCGGATGCGCGCGGCCAGCGCCGCCGAGGCGTTGAGCGTCAGCAGGCGGTTGGGCAGCAGACCGAACGCCAGATTCCAGAGCAGCAGCGCCGCGCCGAGGTGCGCCACCGCCTGCGGCTGCCACCGCCCCCACCCTGCCGCCAGCACCGCGCCGAGCACGGGCAGCATCACCATAAACTCGGCGTTGCCGTCGTTGACGGCCGCAAAAACGGCGTGTAGCCCGAAGGCCCACCCGTGCGCCAACCGGATGCGCCGGATTGCGGCCGACGCAGGCGCCCCGGCGGGCGAGGAGGAGTTCCCTCCACCCCGCGCCCGCCACGCTCGCCACAGCAGCGCCGCCGCCGCCACGGGCACCACCGCCAGCGCGGGCCACCGCACCAGCAGCACCCCCGTGGAGCCGTGAACCTGCACGAGCGTCCGCACGAGATTGATGGCCGTGAAGATGAACGTCTTGACGCCCGGCGTGGGCGTAGCGCCGCTCACCACGTAGTCGTGAAAGATGAAATCAATCAGCCCTTTCGGCGCCAGCGGGAAGCCCTCGTGGTGGGCGGCCAGGGCGTAGCCGAGCGGCACCAGCAGCGCGGGCAGACCGTACAGGACGGCCGCGCGCCACCGTAGCCGCGTGATGGGGCGCCCCCACCACGTGCCGATGCCCAGCGCCAGCCACCACCAGAAGTGCATTTGCAACAGCAGGCAGCCGCTTGCGGCCAGCACCCCGGCCGCCACTAGCCAGGCATCGCCCCGCCCCGCCACCCACCGCCCCCACGCTCCGGAGGCCAGCAGCGACACCAGAATCGGCGCCAGATACACCTCGTTTTCGGTAGCGAAGCGGAGCATCCCGAAGGTGCCGCCCACCATCAACAGCCACGCCCACAGGCTGTTTTCGGGGGCGCCGGCCGCGCGCAGCACCGGCCGCAGCGCCAGCAGGATGCCGCCGTAGAGCAGCGCGTTGCCGGCCGTCAGAGCGGCGATTCCATCGGGGTTGCCCGGGAGCGCCGCCACCCACACTACGCCGAGCGGGTTGTAGAGCAGGTGGTGCGGCAGCAACAAATCGTGGCGCCAGCGTACGCACGCGGCGTAGTACCATGCATCGAGGGTGGGGTTGGCGGTGGGCAGCAGCAAGGCCAGCGCCGTAAGAGCCGCCACCACCGCGTAGGGCGCCCATCGGGCGCGAGCCGTCTGCTGAACTGTCTGCACCGGGCAAAGGTCGGGCGGCGAGTGGGCCTCGCACCATACGGATAAGGCATCGGTCACGACGGGTGCCTATCCCGCACAGTGTTGGCTCCCCTACCGCGTCAGCTCCTGCTTGCGGTTGGCGTCAATCGAGAGCAGAATGAAGAGCAGAATCGTGAACGACCACAGCCCCGAGCCGCCGTACGAGAAAAACGGCAGCGGAATGCCGATGACCGGCGCCAGCCCGATGGTCATCCCGATGTTCACCATAAAGTGAAAAAAGATGATGGCCGCCACGCAGTAGCCATAGGTGCGCCCGAACACCGATTTCTGCCGCTCCGCGATGTACACGATCCGCAGCAGCAGGGCCATAAACAGCGCCACCAGCACCAACGCACCGAGCCAACCCCACTCCTCACCCACGGTGCAGAAGATGAAGTCGGTGCTTTGCTCGGGCACGAAATCGAACTTGGTTTGGGTGCCCTGCAAAAACCCCTTCCCCAGCAGCCCGCCCGACCCGATGGCAATCTTGCTCTGATTGAGGTTGTAGCCCATCCCGCGCGGGTCGAGGCTCTGGTCGAAAAGCACCAGGATGCGCTGCCGCTGATAGTCTTTGAGGAAGTGATTGATGGCGAAATCAATCGTGAACACCTCCCCCACGGCCGCGCCCCAGATGAGCACCGGCCACAGCCAGCGCCGCAGCAGCCGCTGATTGAAGAAGAAAGTCAGCCCCAACACCACCGTAAACGTGCCCACCAGCCACAGCGGCGGCACCAGCATCGTGGCCACGAACACCGCCCCCGCCGCCACGCCCAGCACCAGCGGCAGCGGCGACATTCCCTCGCGGTAGAACGGCAGCAGCAGCGCCGCGAACACGAGCGCCTGCCCCGTCTCCGATTGCAGCTTGATGATGAGCGGCGGCAGCACGGTAAGCACCACGAGCTTGGCGTGGTCCTGCCACGTCTGCTGGTGCAGCTTGGTCTGACTCAGAAACTTCGCCACCGCCAGCGCCGTCACGAACTTGGCAAACTCGGCCGGTTGCAGCCGCATCGGCCCAAACTCGAGCCACGAGCGCGAGCCTTTGATGTTGGGCGCGATGAACAGCGTCACCACCAGTAGCACCAGCATCAGCAGATACCCCTGATACGCCAGCCCCTCGTACACCTTGTGGTCCACGACGAGCAGCACCACGATGAGCACCACCGCCGTGCCGATCCACCACAGCTGCTTGCCCGAGTTGATGGAGAAGTCCCAGATCGGCTTCACCTCATCCGGGTTATACACCGCCGCGTACACGTTGAGCCACCCCAGCCCCACCAGCGCCGCATACAGCAGCACGGTAGGCCAATCGAGATGGCGGGAGCGGCGGACTTGCATTGTGTTGATGTGGGAGATGTGAGGAGGTGAGGAGGTGAGGAAGTGAGGAGGTGAGGATGTAAAGGCGCGTATCGCGCGGGGCTCTGCCCCGTGCGGGCTATTCGCGGGCCTCTGGCCCGCACGGCGGTTGGGCGAGGCAGGTGGGCGACGTGGTTAAGCAAGTGGCCGCGTCTGTCCCAGCCGCGCGCCGAAGAGTGTATCGAGCTTGGCGCGCGTCTGGGACAGACGCGGCCACAACCCAACCGCCGTGGTCGCCCCACCCCCAACCCCTCCCCAGCCGGGGAGGGGAGCTTTTTTGATTACCGGCAGCCGCATCCTCATAATTAGCACACTAGCACCTTCTCACATTAGCACATTAGCACATCCCCACATCCTCACATGCCCACATCTCCCACATCCCCACATCATCAATGCTTATGCTTCGGCTTAAAATTATTCCCCTTCACCCACTCTTCCCACCGTTTGCGCTCGGGTGAGATGGAATCAGTGAGGTACTTCTCGATCATACACCCGGCGAGCGGGGCGGCGGAGATGGCGCCGAAACCGGCGTTCTCGACATACACGGCGATGGCGATTTTCGGATTGTCGCGCGGGGCGAAGGCGGCGAATACGGCGTGGTCGTCGCCGTGGGGGTTTTCGGCGGTGCCGGTTTTGCCGCACACCACCACGTTGGCCGAACGGCGGAGCTTCGCAAACGAGCCGGTACCGTAGTCCACCACGTCCTGCATTCCGTCGATGATCGGCTCGAAATACTTGGGGTCAACGGCCGTGTAGTGCTTCTGTTCATATTCCGGCAGCGGGTGGGCATCCTTGCCGATGCCGCGCACCAGATGCGGCGTGTAGTAGTAGCCCCGGTTGGCCATAATGGTCACGAGGTTGGCCATTTGCAGCGGCGTAACGCCCGTCTCGCCCTGCCCGATGGAGAGCGAATAAATAGTGGGGTATTTCCACCGATGGTGGCCGTACACCTTGTCGTAAAACTTCGCCGACGCGATGAGGCCCATTTTCTCGTGCGGCAAATCGATGCCGAGGCGTTGGGCCAGTCCGAAGCTCTGCACCATCGGGCGCCACGACTCCATTCCCTGCCGCGTGTCTTCGTAGTCGCTCCGCGCGCGGTGGCGGTTGATGACCGAGCGGAACACCTGATAGAAATACGGATTGCACGAGTGCTTGATGGCAATCCGCAGGTTGCGGCCCGGCTCGTGGCCGTGGGCGCACGTCACGAGGTTTTGGTTGCAGGAGTAGCCGGTTTCGGGCGTCAGGGTGCCCTGCTGCATCGCAATGGCCGCCTGCACCAGCTTGAACACCGACCCCGGCGGGTACACCGCCATCAGCGGCCGGTCGAACAGGGGGCGCTTGGGGTCGCGCAGCAGGGCCATATAGTTGTTGCCGTACTGCTTGCCCGTGAGGAGGTTGGGGTCGTAGAACGGCGCCGAGATGAACGCCAGAATCTCGCCCGTCTGCGGCTCGATGGCCACTACGGAACCCACTTTGCCCGCCATCAGCTCTTCGCCGTATTGCTGCAACGGCAGGTCGAGGGTGGTCTGAATATCCTGCCCCGCAATGGCGGCCGTATCAAAAGCGCCGCCCCGGTACGGCCCTTTCTCGATGCCGCGCACATCGACCATCGACATCTTCACGCCGCGCCGCCCCATCAAATACTTCTCGTACTTGGCCTCGAGGCCCGTGAGGCCGATGTAGTCGCCGGGGCGGTACGTGGCGTAGGCCGAGTCTTCGAGCTTCTGGGGCGAAATCTCACCGATGTAGCCCAGCGCGTGGCTCATACTCTGGTGCGGGTAGCCGCGCTCGGTTCGGGCGTTGATGTAGAAGCCCGGAAAGTCCATCAACTCGTCCTCGACCGCCGCGAACTCCTGCCTATTGAGCGTCGGCAGCAGCACACTCGGCCGCACCCTGGAAAACTTGCGCGCCGCCCGGATGGCCTCCCGCAGCGTGGTTTGCTCAATCCGAAACAGGCGGCAGAACCGCGCCGAGTCCAGCCCCTTCACCTCGCGCGGCACCACCATCAGGTCGTACACGGGCGTGTTCTGCACGAGAAGCCGCCCATCGCGGTCATAAATCAGTCCCCGAAACGGATACAGCGGAATGCGGCGAATGGCGTTGTTGTCGGCGGCGAGCTTGTAGTGGTCGTCCACGAGCTGCAACCAGAACAGCCGCACCAAAAAAATGGCCGCCACGACCAGAAAAACGGCCTGAATCGTGTATTTACGGCTTTCGAGGTATTGCAAGGCAGTGCGGGCGGGCAGCGCCCCGAACGAGCCGCAAAGGTAAGATTTGGAAAGATGTGGGGATGTGGGGATGTGAGGATGTGAGGATGTGGGAGATGTGAGGATGCGGCAGATATGGGGATGTGAGGATGTGGGAGATGTAAAAAACGTCTGGCGCGAGTGTTCGGCCGTCAGGCCGATCACTCGTGCTGACCGATGCCGCGAGTCTCCAGACTCGCCCCGTGCTCAGTGCGGTTACGAACGCCGGTTGGTCGGCGGAGTCTGGAGACTCCGCGCATCGGTAGGCACGAGTCTTCGCCCTGACGGGCGAAGACTCGTGCCAGCCGCGTTTTTGCATCTCCACATCCTCACATCCTCATATCCTCACATCTCTCTTCACCCCCGCTCCTGGCACAGCTCTACCAGCACCCCGCCGGCCGAGCGCGGATGCACGAAGCACACCAGTTTGTTATCCGCCCCCGGCTTCGGTTCCTCACTCAGCAGCTCGAAACCTTCGGCGCGCAGGCGGGCCATCTCGGCGCGGATGTCGGCCACGCCGAACGCGACGTGGTGAATGCCCTCGCCCTTCTTCTCGATGAACTTGCTGATGGGCGAGTCGGGCGCCGTGCCCACGAGCAGCTCCACCTTGCTCTCGCCGGTTCGGAAGAAGACGGTTGTCACCTTCTCCGTCGCCACGGTTTCGGTTTTGTACGGGTCGGCGCCGAGCAGGCGGCGGTAGAGGTCGGTGGCGGCCGACAGGTCGCGCACGGCGATGCCGAGGTGTTCGAGGGTCATAAGGAAGATTGGGGCGAGTAGTGGCTCCGCGATTGCAAAAGTCCGTTGCTGAACTCAATGCCTTCGCGGGGAAGAAGCATTCCGCTGACTGCAAGCGGTAATTGAGCGCTGTAGCCGGGCAACGTAACGCGGAGCTACAGCTCCGGCGTCAGAACTGAGCCAGCCAGGACGCCGGAGCTGTAGCTCCGCGTTACGTTGCCCGGCCGCAGCCCCTACAATGTTGCGCCGTCCAACCCGTCTCCCCCATCATCTACACTCACCTATCCATCCCCCACATCCCGGCAATCCCCGATCCTGGGCGTAATTTTGACCCGTTCCAAACTTCGCCGCCGTTCCGGTGGTTTTCACCGGGCGCCCACTTGCGCCCCACCCCGATGCTCAAGCTCCCGATTTACCTCGACAACAACGCCACCACGCCCCTCGACCCGCGCGTGTTGCAGGCGATGATGCCGTACCTGACCGACGTGTTCGGCAATGCCGCCTCGCGCAACCACGCCTTCGGCTGGCAGGCCGAAGAAGCCGTGGACTATGCCCGCGAGCAAATCGCCGCCCTCATCGGCTGCACCGACAAGGAAATCATCTTCACGTCGGGCGCCACCGAGTCCGACAACCTTGGCATCAAGGGCGTGTTTGAGATGTATGCCCAGCGCGGCAACCACATCATCACGGCCACCACCGAGCACAAAGCCGTGCTCGACACCTGCAAGCACCTCGAAAAAGTCGGCGCCCGCGTCACCTACCTCCCGGTCGATGACAAAGGCTTGATTTCCCTCGCCGACCTCGAAGCCGCAATGACGCCCCAGACCATCCTGGTGTGCATTATGTACGGCAACAACGAGACGGGCACCATCCAGCCGATCCGCGAAATCAGCAAGATTGCCCACAGGCACGGCGCCCTGTTTATGACCGACGGCACCCAGGCCGTCGGCAAAGTGCCGGTGAATGTTGACGCCGACGGCATCGACCTGCTGGCTTTCTCGGCCCACAAGATGTACGGCCCGAAAGGCGTGGGTGCCCTCTACGTCCGCCGCAAGAACCCGCGCGTGAAAGTGACCGCCCAGATGGACGGCGGCGGCCACGAGCGCGGAATGCGCTCGGGCACCCTCAACGTGCCCGGCATCGTGGGCCTGGGCAAAGCCTGCGAGCTGTGCCGCCTCGATATGGCCGCCGACACCGCCCGCATCAGCCAGATGCGCGACCGCCTCGAGCGCGAGCTTCTCACACTCGAAGAATCGTACGTCAACGGCTCCACCGAGCACCGCCTGCCGCACGTGACGAACATCTCGTTCAAGTACGTCGAGGGCGAAGGTCTGATGATGGGCGTAAAAGACCTCGCCGTCAGCAGCGGCTCGGCCTGCACCTCCGCCTCGCTCGAGCCGAGCTACGTGCTCAAAGCCCTCGGCCTGTCCGACGACCTGGCGCACTCTTCCCTCCGCTTCGGCCTCTCGCGCTTCACCACCGACGAGCAGATTGACTACGCCATCAACCACACCCGCGAAGCCGTCACGAAGCTCCGCGAAATGTCGCCGCTGTGGGAGATGTTCAAAGAAGGCGTTGACCTCGACAAAATCGAGTGGGCGGCGCATTAATAGTGACTAGTGATGAGTGACTAGTGACTAGTGGCAAGCAACGAAATTTGTCACTACTCATTATTCACTCATCACTAGTCACCAGTCACCAGTCACTATTAAAAAAGATGGCTTACTCCGATAAAGTAATCGACCACTACAGCAACCCGCGCAACGTCGGGACGCTCGACAAGTCCAAGACCAACGTAGGCACCGGCCTCGTGGGCGCTCCCGAATGCGGCGACGTGATGCGCCTGCAAATCGAGGTGGACGAAGACACCAAAACCATCACCGACGCCAAGTTCAAGACGTTTGGCTGCGGGTCGGCCATCGCCTCGTCGTCGCTCGCCACGGAGTGGCTCAAAGGCAAAACCCTCGACGAGGCGCTCGCCATCGACAATATGGAAATCGTGGAAGAGCTGGCCCTGCCGCCCGTCAAAATCCACTGCTCTGTATTGGCCGAAGACGCCATCAAGTCGGCCATCAACGACTATCGCGTCAAGAACGGTCTGCCGGCGCTGGAGTTGGAGAAGTCGCACCACTAAGAAGCTGCAAGCTGTGAGCTACAAGCTGCAAGCACAGTTGCTTGGGCTTGCAGCTTGCAGCTACCGGCTTGAAGCTCCCTAATGGAAGAACCCCGTGTCGAGCAGGCGCGCTTGCAGCGCGAGATCGAGAACCTGCTGAACCTGCGCGAAACCGAGTTGCTGTTCGACTTCCGCACCGTGGACGGCGCCGAGCGGCTCGATCTGGTAACGGTCAACCCGCGCCATCGGCAGTCGTTTTTGTTTCGCACCGAAACCGGCCGCGACCGCGTGGAAGCCCTCCAGCGGATGCTCGACTACGTGCAGAACTACCGCGACCGCGAGTCGTCGTTCACCATCCAGTGGCGCGCCCTCGGCGAGCCGGAGCTGAACACATCGTACTTCCGCGCCAAGCACATCTACGAAGCCCTCGACAAGCTCACCTTCGGCCGCGATATGCACACGATTACCGTGTATTCGGTGGTGCTGAACCCGATTGCGTAACCTGCATCTTATCGTAGGGGCGGGCCTTGTGCCCGCCCGCGCACGGTGCCAAACCCGGCGCACGGGCGGGCACAAGGCCCGCCCCTACGCCCCCTACCGATTATGATTACCGTCTCCGACAAAGCGCGCGAAAAAGTCTTCAAGCTCCGCGCCGATGCCCAACTCGACGACACCTACCGCCTGCGCGCCTCGGTGGCGGGCGGCGGCTGTTCGGGCCTCTCCTACAATCTGGATTTTGACGACGAAGTGCGCCCGATGGATCAGGAATTTGAGGATAAAGGCGTGAAGGTGGTCGTCGATATGAAGAGCTTTCTGTATCTGGCCGGCACCGAGCTTGACTTTTCGGATGGGCTGAACGGCAAGGGGTTTCACTTCAATAACCCGAATGCGTCGCGCACCTGCGGGTGCGGGGATTCTTTTTCGGTATAAAAAGAGTAACACCGAGTATCACTCGGTGACGGCGGTTGAGCGTCGCGGCAAGCAACGGGGACCAACCGCCGTCACCGAGTGATACTCGGTGTTACGTTTTCTTCTTTAATACGCCCTCCCCTCCTTCTTCTCGTAAAAATTCAGGAAGGCCCGATTCACCACCTTTGTGCCCCCTGGCGTGGGATACTTCCCCGTGAAGTACCAATCGCCGCGATGCTGCGGGCAGGCGGTGTGCAGGTCGTCGATGGTTTGGAAGATGACACGGACGCGCGCCTTCACGTCGGGTGCCGTGACTAATACCGCCACTTCGGCGCTGATTTCCTCGGGCGTGAAGCGGGCGTAGAGGTCGGCAACGTGGTTGGTTTCGTGGAGCGCGTTGGCTTGGGCGGCCTGGCGGATGCGGGCGTAGGTATCGTTCAGCAGATGATCCTGGCCGGCTTTTTTGAGCAGCGAGAGCAGCGCGCGGAACGCGACGAACTCCCGGAGGTTGCTCATATCGATGCCGTAGCAATCCGGGTAGCGGATTTGCGGCGCGCACGAGACAATGATGATTTCTTTGGGCGCGAGGCGGTCGAGGAGGCGGATGATGCTTTTTTCGAGCGTCGTGCCGCGCACGATGCTGTCATCGAGGACGACGACGGAATCGATGCCGGGGCGCACTACGCCGTAGGTAGTGTCATAGACGTGCGATACGAGGTCGTCGCGGTGGGCGTTGTCGGTGATGAAGGTGCGGAGCTTGGCGTCTTTGATAACCAGCTTTTCGGCGCGCGGACGAGCGGAGATAGGTGCGAGGTGCGAGGTGGGAGGTGCGAGGTGCGAGGTGGGAGGTGCATCGCCTTCACCACTTCGCACCTCGGACTTCGCACTTCGCACCTCCGCCAAGTGGTCTTCCAGGCCCTGCATCAGGCCGAGCCAGGCGGTTTCGGCGGTGTTGGGGATGTAGGAGAAAATGGTGTTCTCGAAATCGTGATCGACGGCTTCGAGGATGGCGGGCGCCAGGCGGCGGCCCATCTCCTTGCGCTCGTGGTAGATCTGCGGGTCGTTGCCGCGCGAGAAGTAGATGCGCTCGAACGAGCAAGCCCGCCGCTCGCGGGCGGGCTGGATTTCGGCTTCGCGCCAGCGGCCGTCTTTTTCGACCAGCAGGGCGCAGCCGGGGGTTAGCTCGCGGATGTCGTCGTAGTGGACGCCGAAGGCGGTTTTGATGGCGGGCTTTTCGGAGGCCACCACCACCACTTCGTCGTCGGCGTAGTAGTAGGCGGGGCGGATGCCGTGGGGGTCGCGCACGACGAAGGCCGCGCCGTAGCCCGTGAGGCCCGCCATTGCGTAGCCGCCGTCGAAATCCTTACAGGCGCGCTGGAGCACCCGTTGCAGGTCGAGGTGCGTTTCGATCAGGGGCGAGATGGCGGCGTTTTCGTGGCCATCGGCTTTGTAGTGGGCGAAGAGGACTTGGTTTTCTTCGTCGAGGAAGTGGCCGATTTTTTCGAGCACCGTGATGGTGTCGCCCGTCTGGCGCGGGTGCTGACCGAGGCTCACGAGCTTATCGAACAACTCATCGACGTTGGTCATATTGAAGTTGCCGGCCACGGCCAGCGAGCGCGAGCGCCAGTTGTTTTCGCGTACACGCGGGTGGCAGGTGTTGAGCGAGTTGGTGCCGTGGGTGCCGTAGCGCAGGTGGCCCAGGTACACGTCGCCGAGCAGCGGCAGGTGGCGTTTGAGCCACTCGGGGTCGTGCGCCTGCTGCGGGTGGCGGCGGCGGAGCTTCTCGACCTGCTTGCCCACGCGCCCGAAAATGGCCTCAATCGCGCGCTGCTTAATGGAGCGGTAGCGCGTGAGGTACTCGATACCCGGTTCGACCTCAATCTTGATACTCGCCACGCCCGCGCCGTCCTGGCCGCGGTTGTGCTGCTTTTCCATCAGCAGATGCAGCTTGTGAATGCCGTAGAGCGCGGAGCCGTACTTCTGCTGGTAGTACGCGAGCGGCTTGCGGAGGCGGAGCAGCGCAATGCCGCACTCGTGCTTGATGACGTCGGACACGATTGGTAGTGGCTAGTGACTAATGACCAGTGACAAATGACGAATCAGCAACTAGCGGCCAAGACACCGAGCGCGCCACTCCGGTGCTGTTGGTCGGCCTCGTCACTTGCACACTTTCACGGCCCGAAGTTCGGAACGGAATCGCGCGCTTCTAGCGATCCAGCATCGCCAACAGCCACTCGCTCTTCACGAACGCCGCCACCGTCAGGGCTGCCAGCACCGCCGCGAGCAATGCGGCGCGGCGGCCCGAGACGTTACCAGACGTTGCTGCCACGTCGGTGGGCGGTCTCAGCCAGAGCCAATACGGCACCCGCAAGTAGAAAAACAAACTCGCCACCGTCGCCGCCAAACCTGCCCCGAGCAGCGCCCGGCCCAGCACCGAGGCATCGGCCTGCCAGAGCGCCGTGAAGGCCAGCAGCTTCGCCGGGAAGCCGACGGTGGGCGGTAGGCCCGTCAGGGCCACCATCCCGAGCGTGAGCGCCACGGCAGGCAGCGGAAAGCGCCGGCCGAGACCGGAATAACTTTCTGCGCGCCCGGGAGCACCGGGCGCCAGCCCGGCGCCCACGGTAGCGTACTGCTGCTTTCGATTCTCAAAAAAGCTGATAGCAGCAAAGGTGGCCCCATTGGCCAGCAACAAAAATCCCGCATACAGCAGCACCGGCGCCGGACCGGCCGCCCCGCCCGCCCGAATGGCGAGCAACAGGAAACCCGCTTGCGCGATGCTGGAGTAGGCCAGCAGGCGTCGCACGTCGGTTTGGCCCAAGCCGCCGAGCGTACCCACCACCAGCGAGAGCAGGGCGGCGCCCGTGAACAGGTTGCCGACGGCCCCGGCAGCCGCAGCGGGCAGCAACGCGGTGGCGGCCTCGTGGAAACGCCACAGCACGACTACCGTTGCCAGCTTTGGGGCGGTGCTCAGCAGCAGCGCCACGGGCAGCGGCGCGGCTTGGTAGGCGTCGGGCGCCCAGAAGTGCAGCGGCGCGGCGCCGAGCTTGAAGAGCAGCCCCGCCAGCACCAGCCCCAGCGCCAGTAGCACGGGCGCCATGGGCGCCTCGGCGAGGTGGCGCCAGAACGCTTCGGTAGCGAAATGCAGCGACCCGGTGAGGCCGTAGAGTAGCGAGAGGCCGTAGAGCAGCGCCCCCGTGGCCACAGCCCCGAGCAGCACGTAGTTGAGCGCGGCGCGGGCGGCGGCTTTGTCGTCGCGCCGACCTTTTTCGCCCCCCCCAGCCCTCACCAGCACGAGCGCATAACTCGGAATGGAAATCAACTCCACCGCCAGCACCAGCCCAATGCCGTGGACGACGCGCGCCAGCAGAAACGCCCCAAGCGTGAGGGGAATGAGGAACGCGGAGTGCGAAATGAGGAATTTTGGGTCGGCGTCGTGGTCGGTGCGCGGTAGGAGCGCGAGGCTCAGCAGCCCGGCCAGCGCGGCGAGGACGCCCCCGGCGCGCGCCGGGCCGTCGGTGAGGAGCATTTGCTGGAAGAAGGCGGCGCGGTCGGGTTGCGCGGCCAGCGCGGCGGCGGCCCCGACCAGCACGGCAGCCGTAAGCCACGGCACCCAACGGGCGACCCGGCGCACCTGGCCCAGCAGCAGCACGGCCACCAGCCCGCCCGTCAGGACGGCCTCGGGCAGCAGGCCGCCGAGCGCGGCGCGGATGTCGGATAGAGCAGCGAGAGCGTCCATCGAATCAGCGCAATGCGTCGCGCACGAACGTCACCCACGCCGTGGCATCGGCCGAAATACCGTCGAGCAGCACGGCCGGGAACAAGCCCAGCCCCAGCGTCAGGGCCGCGAGGCTGCCGAGCAGCCACCTCTCGCGCGGGGTCAGGTCGGGCAGCAGGGCGGGCACTTCGAGCGACGGATGCGTCCAGTACGCGCCGAACAGGAGCCGCTGCACCGTCCAGAGGCAGTAACCGGCGCCCACCAGCAGGCCCGCCAGCGGCACGATGGCCGTCCAGAGGGGTAATGAGGTAGTGAGGGCGGCCTTCCACGCGCCCAACAGAACCAAAATTTCGGCGATGAAGCCCGAAAAGCCCGGCAGGCCGAGCGCGGCGAAAAACCCCACCGTCAGCAGCGCCGCGAAGCGCGGCAACGGCCCGGCCAGCCCCCGGAAGTGCGCGAGCTGCCGTGAGTGCGTCCGGTCGTACAACACCCCGGCGAGCAGGAAGAGCAGCGGCGAAATCAGGCCGTGGCTCACGAGCTGGTACACGGCGCCACCCGCGCCCTCGGGCGTGAGCGAAGCGAACCCGAGCAGTACGAAGCCCATATGCGATACTGAGGAGTACGCGACGAGCTTTTTGAGGTCGGTTTGCGCCAGCGCGCACAGGGCACCGTAAAGAATGCTCACCGCGCCCACACCCGCCACCACGGGCGCCAACGCCCGCGCCGCGTCGGGGAAGAGCGGGAACGTGAAACGCAGTAGCCCGTAGGCGCCCACCTTCAGCAGCAGCCCCGCCAGCACCACCGAAATGGGCGTCGGCGCCTCCACGTGGGCATCGGGCAGCCACGTGTGCAGCGGCACCACCGGCAGCTTGATGCCGAAGCCCGCCAGCAGCAGCCCGAAGGCCACGAGCCGCGCCGTGGTGACGCCACCCGCTTGCGGCGAAAGCCACTGGCCGGGCGTGTGCCGCGCAAAATCGGTGAGCGAGGGCAGGCCGTAGCCGTGCGCCACCGGAAACAGTGCCACCAGCACCGCCAGAATCAGCAGCGACCCCAGCAGGGTGTAGATGAAGAATTTGACCGACGCCAGCTCGCGCCGCGCGCCGCCCCAGATGCCGATGAGGAAATACATCGGCAGCAGCATCACCTCAAAAAAGACGTAAAACAGCACCGCATCCACCGCCACGAAGCAGCCGCTCACGGCGGCCAGCAGCAGCAGGTAGAGGCTGAAAAACCCGCGCGGCCGGTCGGTGCGCGCCGGCGGCAGGTGCCACGCGGCGCCCACGCCAATCAGGCCCACGATGCCGGTGAGGAGCACCAGCGGGGCGGAAAGGCGGTCGAGGCCGAGCCAGAAGTCAACCTGCAAGCGGCCCAGCGGCCCCAAATCGAGGCCGAACCACGGGGCGCGCAGCGGCAACGTCCAGGTCTGGTACGCCACGGGCACGAAGCTCGCCGCGCGCGCCGCCAGCCAGCATACCGCCGCCGTGCCCAGATGCGCCGTGGTGCCCGCCAGCGCCACCCACCGCGCCCACCGCGCGGGCACGAGCAGCACCAGCCCGGCGGCCACGAGCGGAAGGAGCAGGAGAAGCAGTAAGAGATTCAAATCGGCCACAAAAAAACGGGGCGCGAAGCGAAAGCCGCGCGCCCCGGTAGTTGGGTGTTGGGGGGTGGGTGTTGTGATATTTATGAACACCCAACACCCAACACCTACCACTTAGAGCCTATCCAGAAAGTCCGCTCACCAGACGCCTTCGGCTGTAGTGCGGACTTTAGTCCGCAGTTAAACGCCCGCAACTGCGGACTAAAGTCCGCACTACAGCACAGAAGCGACTTGTCGGATAGGCTCTTAACACCTACCACCCAACACCCACCACATCAAGCCGTCACGCGGCGCACGTTCTTGGCTACGGTGCGCTCCTCGTCAATCTTCACCTTGTTGAACTGCACGGCGTCGCCTTCGCGCAGCAGGTTGAAATCGCCGTTGACCATATCGGTCTGGTGGAAGAAGAGGTTGTTCGGCGGGTAGGCGATGAAGCCGTAGCCGGCTTTCAGGAATTTCACCACCGACTCGTACACCTGATCCTGATCGTCGTCGGCGTGCTCGTCGGCTTCGTCGGCGCCGTCGTGCTGGCCGTTGAGGGCCGGAGCCGGGCGCAGGCCAACGGGCGCCGCCACGGGGTCGGACTTCACGAAGAGGTTGTTGATGAGCGCATCGTTGCGCTTGAGGCGGTTGTCGATGACCTCGTGCATCGCAATGGGGTACGTCACCTCCTCGAGCAGGTCTTGCGAGGTGCGCGTAGCGCGCGGCTGGCCGGCGTCGTCGGTGAACTCAAAATCCCAGCCCAGCAGCATCACCCGGATACCCAGCGTGTTGAGCTTGCGGATGAGGGGCACGTAATCGCCGTCGGAAGCGATGAGGCACACGACGTTGAATTTCTTGAGCACCGCCAACTCGTAGCACTCGAGGGCAAACCACACGTCGATACCTTTCTCGACGCGGCCGTTCGGTTTCTGCTTGATGGGCAGGTAGTGCGTCACGACGCCCTCCTTCATCAGGATATCGTCGAACTGGCGGTCGGCGAAGAGCTTGTTGGCGCGCTGGGCTTCGGCGGCGCTCAGGCGGCCCCGGAAGTAGTGCGCGTCCACGATGTGGCAGGTGCGCGGGTCAACGTCTTCCTCGACGGCGACGGACTGCCGAATGAACTGGTGCAGCCCGCTGACGCTCAGGCGCGCGTGGCGGCTGTGTTGGTAGGTGTAGTAATTACTGACGTGCAGAAAATAATTGCCGTCGTAGAAGACCCCGATACGGGTGAGCTTAGTATCCATCAGCGCTGGACGTGAAAATAAAAAAACGGGTAAACGAAACGGGTATTGAACAACGGGCGACCGGTGGCGCGGGTACGTAAGCCGGTGGAAGCTATCTAAGCTGCTTTCTGCAATCTGGCATAGAGGGCCGCGCGCGCCCCGGTTGGGCGCCCCGGCCGGCGGAACGGCGCAAAGGTACGTCTCGCCGGTTGGGCGCACCTTTGCCGCCCGATGCCGCCGCCCGACCCTTCTTCCCCGCCCGCCGCCGCCGATGCCCGCTGGATGCGCGTGGCACTGGCCGAAGCCCGCGCGGCCGGCGCCGAGGGCGAGATTCCGATTGGCGCCGTAGTGGTGCTCGAGGGCCGCGTACTGGGCAAAGGCCGCAACCAGACCGAGCGCCTGCGCGACGTGACGGCCCACGCCGAGATGCTGGCTCTCACGGCCGCCGCGCAGGCCGTGGGCAACAAATACCTGCATAACGCCACCCTCTACGTCACGGTGGAGCCGTGCCCGATGTGCGCCGGCGCGCTGGCGTGGGCACAAGTGGCGCGCGTGGTGTACGGCGTAGCCGACGAAAAGCGCGGCCTGCACACGTTTCGGCCGTCGTTGCTGCACCCGCGTACCGAGCTGGTGGACGGGGTGCTGGCGGCAGAATGCGGCGAGGTGATGCGGGCGTTTTTCAAGGGGAAACGGTGAGGTAACGTAACGCGGAGCTACAGCTCCGGCGTTCTACCAAGTCCAGGCCGACGACGGAGCTGTAGCTCCGCGTTACGTTAGGAGCGCGCACCCATCCCGCCGTTGTGGCGTAAGATTGCACCTTCATCCATCAACCCCTAATCGCCACACCGTATGGCCTTCGAACTCCCCGCCCTCCCCTACGCCCCCGATGCCCTCGAGCCGCACATCGACCGGCAGACGATGGAAATCCACCACGGCAAGCACCATCAGACCTACGTCACGAACCTCAACAACGCCATTGCCGGCACCGAGCTGGAGGGCCTCTCGCTCGAGGAAATCGTGCGGAAGGGCAGCGCCCTGCCGATGCCCGTCCGCAACAACGGCGGCGGCCACTGGAACCACTCGCTGTTCTGGACCGTCCTCGGCCCCAACGGCGGTGGCCAGCCTACGGGCGCCATCGGCGAGGCCATCACGGCCGCGTTCGGCTCCTACGACAAGTTCAAGGAAGAATTTACCAAAGCCGCCACCACGCGCTTCGGCTCGGGCTGGGCGTGGCTGTGCCGCACCGAAGGCGGCAAGGTGCAAATCTGCTCCACCGCCAACCAGGACAACCCCCTGATGCAGGGCGTAGAGAGCTGCGGCGGCACCCCGGTGCTGGGCCTCGACGTGTGGGAGCACGCCTACTACCTCCGCTACCAAAACCGCCGCCCCGACTACATCGCCGCGTTCTTCAATGCCATTAACTGGGATGAAGTGAACCGGCGCTACGCGGCGGCGGCGTAACCCGGCCACCATCCTTAAACGCCCCGCCCCACCCGAGATGTACTGCTTGGGCGGGGCGGGGCGTTTTAGCTGAACGTTTTACCTGCGTACGCACAAATTTTTCGCGCTGTGCTCCTGCCGCTTCGAATCGTTTACCTGCTGCTGCTCGCCTGGCTGCCGACGCGGCTGGCGGCCCAACCAGACGAAGTGCCGCCCAGGCTGGATTCGATACGACTACCGCCCGGGCCTCGTCCGCCGCTGTGGGGTATTTCGGCGAACCTGTGGCACCCGACCATCAAGCAACACCTTGCACTCGTCTATAATCTGCGGGGCGAGCGCTTGATTGGCGCCCGAACCGCTCTCCTGCTCGACGTTGCTTTTGGCCGGCGGCGCTTCAGCGACCCGGCTGGCCTGCGCGCACCGAATTCGCCGGCAGCCTGAGCGTGGGCGGGCGCGCCTACCTCGGTCGGCGCGCGCCTCGGGGGGCCTACACTGAACTGCTGATAGGGCTTGCCGAGCGCCGGACGCAGTTTGCGGTTCTGCCGCAGGTCAACCGGTTTCGGTATCACTATTCGCGCGCCGAGCTGGCCGTGGGTTATCAGTTTCTCATCGCTCGGCGCGCGACGCTCGATGTAGGTGCCCGCACGTGGCTCGACCGCCAGGTACGCCCGGCGCCACCCACGCCGGAGTACGCCCTTGAGTGGCGAGTGTTGCCTACGCTGCGCGTTGGGGTGGTGTGGTGAAGGCAGTGTGGTGATGTTGCCTATTTCCCGGTCGGTTGCAAATACCGCTGCAAAGCCGCCACGTACGCCTCAAAGGCCGCCACCCCCGCCGGCGTGATGGCGCACCGCGTCTGCGGCACTTTCCCGTTGAAGCCTTTGGTGATGGTGAGGTAGCCCGCCTCCTGTAGCTTGCCGAGCTGGACGCTCAGGTTGCCGGCGGTGGCGGCGGTTTGCTCGCGCAGGTAGGTGAACTCGGCATCTTCGACCGTCAGCAGCACACTCATCACGGCCAGCCGGAGCTGCTGATGGAGCAGCGGGTCGAGGTCGCTAAACGGCGGGGGCGGCATCGGGGGGGGCAGGAGTTGAGGCGTGTTGCCGCCGGTACGCGCTCCGCAGCATAAAACCGGGAATGATGTAACCGGCCAGCACCGCGCCGGCCATACACAGCAACTGGCCCTCAAAGTTGACCACAGCGGCCACTACGGCCAGCGCCCAGCACCCCACCGCGCCTACCACCAGCGCCGGAAACCGCACCACGCCGCCCGTCGTGAACAAGCCGATGCCGTAGAGCATCAGGATGATGGGGTACGTGACGCGCCACGTATTGGTCAGAAAAATCAGCAGGAACACGAAGCCGATGGCCGTCCCGACGGCGCCCCACAGAAAGCCCACCACGCGGTCGAGGTAGGTGCCGGCGGCTTGTGCGCGCGCCTGGCGGCGGCCCAGCACGACGGCCGACACGCCGCCAACGGGCATCAGCAGCCACATCAGGCCGCCGTAGTCGGCATAGGCTGTCTGGAGCAGCGCGTAATGCCCGAGGGCTGCGATGAATACCAGCCAGCCCCACAGCAGCAAATGGCTGCCGTCGTCGGCAATGCGCTTGTGGGCCTGCCGAATCATCGTCTGAATCAGGTCGAGGCTCTGCCGCTCGGTGAGCGGCGCTTCTTCGGAAAACGACATTGGTTTGACTGAGAAAAGAGAGGACGAAAGACCTCGATGAAGGAAAAAACACCCATTCGCCAAGCGGCTGGCCAGGCCGCGAGCCGAATACGATGCAAATGTAAACTAGTTTATGATGTAAACTACATTACGTTGCAAACATTTTTATGTGATAGGTGTGCGGTGGCATTTCAGGAGGCTGGTTGCGGTAGCAGGAATGGACCGCGAACCTCCGGTTCGCTCGCGGTCGGGCACGGCGGTTACGGAATGCCGAGCACTCGTTGCCGATGCCGTGGGGGCGAACCGGAGGTTCGCGCTCCATTGCCTAAACGCCCTACTCAGCCGCCGCGCCCAACCACCCTCCCCAGCCGCGAGCGAACCGGAGGTTCGCGGTCCATTCCTGCTACCGCAACCAGCCTCCTAAGCAGCTAGCCACAAGTTTCAAGCTGCAAGCCGCAAGCTAACAAGTTGATTTTGAGGCACTGGCAATCAATCGAAACCCGCAAAACTTGTGGCTGACCGCTTAGGACACTTCCTCTGTAAGCTCGTCGGCATCGGCGCGCTTATTTCCTGGTGGGATGGCAGCCACCGCAAGTGTTCGGTGGCGGTTTTTTCTCACCGTTCGTCACCCCCTACCCACTCGTATGCGCTCGCTTGCTCCTGCCCTCACTTCAATTCTCCTGAGTTTCGGTCTGACGGTTTCGGCCGCGCCGCCTCGTGTGCCTGACGTGGCTACGGCTGCCACGGCCCTCACCGCTACCACCACTACGGCCACCTCCCACGCCGCCGTACGCGCCACCGCCGACCTGCGCGCGTTCGACCGGCTGCTCGCTGCGGCCGGCCTGCGCCACCGGCTTCGCCGCGCCGATCGGCGCTACACCGTGCTGGCGCCCACCAACGCTGCCGTGGCGCGGGTTCCGGCCCGCATCCGGGTGCGGATGTTTCAGGCCGGCAATGCCGCGTTTCGGCACCTGATGGCCACGCACCTTGTCGCCGGCGACGTGGACCTAACGCGCGTTCCGAGCGGCACCGTCCTCACCACGCTCAGCGGCGAAACGTTGCGGGTTGACCGCCAACCCGATGGCTCGGTGCTGCTCAACGGCGTGTACCGCGTGGAGACGGTCCAGCAAACCGCCAACGGTCACGTCTATTCGCTCGACCGGATGGTGGCGCCGGTGCGGTAGCCCACCGTGGCGAGCGCTGTCTCGGCGCTCGCCACGATAGCTTACTTGAACTTCCCGCGCAGCTCCTCCACCGTGGCGCGGTAGGGCGCCTCCATCTCCGACCGCTTCGTCACTTCCTTGATGGAATGGATGACGGTGGTATGGTCGCGCCCGCCGAAACCGTAGCCGATGACTTTGAGCGAGAGCGGCGTCAGCTCTTTGGCGAAATACATCGCCAATTGGCGGGCTTCCACGACCTCCTTCTTGCGCGTCTTGTCTTTGAGCAACTCGACGGTAAGGTTGAAATGCTCGGCGACGGTTTTCTGAATGAAGTCGAGATTGACTTCGGTATCGATGTCGGAAATGACGTGGCGGAGCGCCTGCTTGGCCATTTCCAGATCAACCTCGCGCCGCAGCAACGACGACTGCGCGATCAGCCCCACCAACACGCCCTCCAGCTCGCGCACGTTCGTATCGACCGAGTAGGCTAGGTATTCCACCACGTGGGGTGGAATGTCGATGCCGTCGGTGGCCATCTTGCTCTGGATGATGGCCATCCGCGTCTCGAGGTCGGGGCTTTGCACGTCGGTGGTGAGGCCCCACTTGAAGCGCGAGAGCAGGCGGTCTTCCAGCCCGGCCAGCTCGCGCGGGGGGCGGTCGGAGGTCATCACGATCTGCTTGCCCGACTGGTGCAGATGGTTGAAGATGTGGAAGAAGATGTCCTGCGTCCGGTCTTTTTTGGCGAAGAACTGCACGTCGTCGATGATGAGCGTATCGACCTGTAGGTAGTAATTCGCAAAATCGTCGATGGCCGTGTTGCGCGCCATCTCGATGAATTGGTTGACGAACTTCTCGCTACTGATGTAAAGCACGAATTTCTCCGGCCACTGCTGCTTGATCTGGTTGCCGATGGCCTGAATCAGGTGCGTCTTGCCCAGCCCCACGCCGCCGTAAATCATCAGCGGGTTGAAGGCGTTGATGCCGGGGCGCTCGGCTACGGCCTGCCCGGCGGCGCGGGCCAGCCGGTTGCACGAGCCTTCGATGTAGTTATCGAAGGTGTAGAGCGGATTGAGCTGCGACTCCTGAAAATCGCGCGCCAACGCCCGCTGCGCGAACGGGTTGCGCGCCGGCTCGGCCGGGCCGGTGGCTTTGGGCTTGGGGCCGGTGGTGGGGAGCTGGACCGCCTGCGGCTTGTTGCGCGCGTCGCCCTGGTCGATGATGATTGAGTACTCGAGGCGCCCGCCCGGCCCCAGCTCCTGCAACAAGGCCGCGCGGAGCACATCGACGTAGTGCTCCTCGAGCATCTCGTAGAAATACTGCGACGGCACCTGGATGGTGAGCACCCCGTCGGCCGTCAGGCTGACGGGCCGAATCGGCTCGAACCACGTCCGAAAACTCTGCTCCTCCACCCGCTCGCGGATCACGCGCAGGCAGTTGGTCCAGACGACGACGTGGGAGGGCGAGCGCACGGGAAGGGATGAGCGAGAGGCCGAAAACCGCCCTGAATCTACGCCTTGCCGCGCGCTGGGCACCTACCGTGGCAGGGCCGAAAAAACCGGCACGCCGAGAGGGCAGGCCGGTTGCGGAGATGGGCGGAGGGGTTCGGGGTTGGGGGGGACAAAAGTCGGCAACAAACCCTCCCCCGGCAAGCGCCCCCGCCCCGAATTATCCGACGGCCGGGCTGACCGGCACCACCATGGCGCTGGCAGTCACGTGCTTACCACGCCGAAACTCAATGTCGAATCTGCCGAGGCTCAGGCCGGCCCATCCCACCTGGTTGATGGTGGTCGTCCAGCCGTCGGGGCCGCTTACGGGCTGCGGCGCGTCGAGCATCGTGTGGGTGTGGCCGCCCAGAATCAGGTCGATACCCTTGACCTGGGCGGCGAGCTTACGGTCGTCGATCTTGGGCGTGTCGTAGGAGTAGCCGAGGTGCGAGAGGCAGATCACGAAATCGACTTTTTCGTCTTCGCGCAGTGCCCGCACCTGCTCGCGGGCGGTCGCCACGGGGTCGAGGTAGCGGGTGGCGCCGAACTTGGCGTCGGGCACCAGCCCGGCCAGCTCGATGCCCAGCCCGAACACGCCCACCCGCACCCCGCCCTTCCGAAACACCCGGCGCGGCCGGAAGCGCCCGGCCAGCGGCGTCGGCGCGAAGTCGTAGTTGGCAATCAGAAACTCGAAGCCCGCGTGGGGGAGCTGCTTGACCAATCCTTCCAGACCATTGTCGAAGTCGTGGTTGCCCAGGGTGGCGGCGTCGTAGCCCATCTGCGTCATCAGCTTGTACTCAAGTTCGCCGCCGTAGAAGTTGAAGTAGGGCGTACCCTGCCAGATGTCGCCGCAATCGAGCAGCAGCACTTCCGCGTTGGCGGCCTTCGCTTCGGCCCGGATTTGCCGGATGAGCGCCGCGCGCCGGGCCATTCCGCCGCGCCCGGCCGTCGGCAGCCCGTCCTGCGGAAACGGGTCGAGGCGCGAGTGCATATCGTTGGTATGCAGCACGATGAGCTTTTGCTCGCGCGGGGAGGCGAGGAGGAGGCTTGGGGCGAGGAGAAGCGGCGCGGCAGCGGCGGTGGTGTGGAGGAAGTGGCGGCGGGAGAACATTTTTTTCGGCGAACTGGTCGGCAGTACGAATCCGCTTGCCGGCATAGCGCCGCGTCAAAACAGACCTTTCGCAAAAGTACGCGCCCGAAAACCGCACGCTGCTGGCCGAAAATTTACCATACCGTGTACTTGTCTTTCCGTTTTTGTTTTATCTTGCCCGTGCTTCGGTTTCGGTCGGCCGCGCCGTCCGTGGTTTTCATCCTTCCACATCCATCTGCCGGAAAAATGAAGATAGCACTCTCACTTCTCGGGTTGGCGCTGCTGCTCACCTCTCCTGCCGCTGGGCAGGATTATGATGAAAAGCCCAATCCAGCGCGCTTGCAGGGGCTGACGGTGGGTATATCGACGAGTTTATACGCCAATAGATCCGATGTTACGGGAGGGATGGCGGGCGCTGTGAAAGGGCAAATGGAACAAACTTTCCGGTGGCGAAACGCAGATGTGTACCTCGGATATGGATTTGGCCAAGGCACTTTCGTGGAGTTAGGTTATGGTTACGGGCATTCCGGCTCAGTAAGCCTGTTTAATAATTTTGACAACACACCGGCGGGGAACGGTCTGCTGTGGAATCTGCGGTTGCATCGGCTGACTGCGCGACTTACCCAACGGTGGGCACTGGGTGATTCTCGTTGGGCAATCGGGCCGCAGGTCGGGGTCGTTTACAGCCTACTGGCTCCTGATCAGCAACGTCCTGAAGACCTAACGCTTCCCGTCGCGTCGCCGGAAACAAACCCGGATGTAATGTGGCACTTCTATACCGACGACCTTCAGCGCTCCCAAACTTTTAGTTATGAAGTGGGAGGCGAGTGCAGCTATCAGTTTTCCTTGCGGTCAATGCTCAGCCTTAATGGCTTCTACACCAACTCGTTCAGAGACGAGTACATAGCTCGCGCCCGCTTTGAAACTGAAATTTATGGAAGGAATTCAGCCCCAACATATTCACAAACCAAGCTAGAAGCGTGGGTCGCGTCTCTCACTTACCGCTACCTGTTGATACAAAATAAATAGGGTGCCTTACTCAACATTTACTCTAAGCCGGTGAGCTACACTATTGGTTGATCAGGGCAGTATGTTCACCACCTTCTCGCGCCGCAGATACTCAATAATCGCCTGCCGAATGGTCTTCCGCGCGGCCGTCTGCTGCAACGGCCGCAGGAAATCCATCCCATCCCCGCCATTCGCCAGATAATCATTGATGGCGAGGGTGTAGGTGCGGGTAGTATCAAGCGGCTGGCCGCCGACGCGGATGTCGAAGGCGCGCGTGGTGGCCGAATCGGTGCGCCACGTCAGGTTGACGGCCGCCACGTTGCGGAACTTGCCCGCGTAGTCGCAGAGACGGCGCACCACGGGGCCGGGCACGGGCACCACGGTCAGCTCGTTCTCGAAGGGCATCAGCTCGAAGATGTTGCCCACCGTCACCGGCCCCTGCGGCAGGCCCGCGCGGATGGAGCCGTTGGTGAGCACCGCAAAATCGGGCGTTTGGCCGAGGGCGCGGCCCGCTTCGGCGCGCAGCACTCCGGCCACCCACGTGGTGAGCGGCGCGTGATTGCCGAGCTTGCCGGGCTTCTGCCACGCGCGGTCGGAGGTGGCGATGACTTCGCGCATCTGCCCCATCACCTCGCGGCGGTAGGGGCGGATGAACTGCTCGGTGGCCGAATCGGTGGCGGTGGCGGCGCTGATGGGTTGAGCGGCCGTAGCCGGGCCGGGCCGCAGGGCCGCGACGTGGTAGGGGTGGGGGGCGCAGGCGGGGAGCAGCACCAGCAACGTTGCCGCCGAGAGATGGCTAATCAGAATCGTTTTCACCCAGATGTTCAATGTCGTTTAAGTCACGGTTCCGACCGGCAGCGCGTTTGGCGGCGATAAGGTCCTGTCGATTGATGACTCGGACGCGCAAGCCGTCCACGTCCATTTCAGGTGCCCGGTCGAACGAGTCGGCAAAGTCCCCGCCCTTTAACGTCGTGATGATATCGATAGCTACGGGTTGCCGACCAAAGGTGAAGACATCCATTGCTGGATTCCCCAAAAAGTTCTCCTTCGTCATATCAAACAGTGGCATTCCGAATCGGTGAAAAGCCCGCGCCAGTCGAGCATAATTTTCGGCCGTTCGCTCAACCCACACATCCAAATCACCTGTCGCTCGGGAATACCCATACAAAATGACCGAATAGCCGCCCACCAGGATATACCTAACCTCCGCTTCGTTTAAAGCCCGGAGAAAGTCTTGAAAATCGGGGTTAAATAAATCAGCCACGGGGCCAGGAACGCGTTGAAAAGGCTGTTCGGTCGAGCCGTGGGGGATCGCTCAACGCAAACCGAAAGGCTACACTGGTCAGGTACCACGCCGCGCGGAGGCGTTCGGCCGGGGTGGCATCGCGCCAGTCGTGCCGATAGTGGTCGTCGGCATCTTTGAAGGAACCGGCGCGAAAAGCGGTGCGGTCGAGGCGGGGAATTTCCATACGCGGGGACAAAGGTGCGCGGATTGTGGCCGGTTCCGCGTTACGAAACGGTTGCGCCGCCACTCCGCCGCGCCGCCCACCAGCTCACCACCCCCGACAGCCCGACGGCCCCCACCCGAAACCACCACGGGTGCCACAACCTGAACGCATTGAGCGCGTTGACGCCCGCCAGCATTCCGCCCGTGACGGTGGCGACGTGGCGCGGATTGGCGCCGAGCCGCCGCCCCACCCACCCGGCCACCAGTCCGGCCGCCAGCGCCCCCATCACGATGCCCGCCAGCACCAGCCCGAACGCGCCCGCGGGGGCAGTGTGCATCGCAGCGTCGCGCTGGGCGGGGTCGGCGAGGTCGATGCCCGGCGGGTACGGGAAGAGACGGTGGTTGAAGACTTCGGTGAGGCCGACCACCACGCCGTCGGCCACGGCGCCCGCCACGACGGCGAGGATATTTCGGAGTGCGGGTTTCACGGGCAGCAGGGCGCTTGATTCGACCCGAAAGTACAGCCCCGCCGCCCGCCCCCGGCCGTAACTTGCGGGCCTCTCCCCTACTGCCCCCCGATGGCCGCCAACTCCGCCCCGCTCTCCTACGACGATTTCAAGCCGCAGACCCTCGCCGACTGGCAGGCGCGTGTGCAGCGCGAGCTGCCGCCCGGCCAGACGCCCGACGCCCTCCGGTGGCGCCCCGTAGCTGAACCCGCCGACGTGGCGCCCATCTACACGGCCGAAGCCCTCGCCGCCCTCCCCTACCGCCATACCCAGCCCGACACGTACCCCTACATCCGGGGCCACAAAGGCGCCTCCAACCGCTGGCTGACCCTCGAACCGCTCACGGCCGACGGCGACGGTCGCGCCGCCCTCGCCGCCGGCCGCGCGGCCCTCGCGGCCGGCGCCGAGGGCCTCATCCTCACCCTCACCGACCCCAAGCAGCTCGATTTCGCGGCCCTCGCCGCCGAGCTAGACCTCACCAAAACATACGTCGGCTTCCACCTGCCGGCCCACACCGACATCTCGCGCTTCGGCCAGCAGCTCACCACGGCCCTGAGCGGGCGGCAGCACCCGGCTTTCGGGCGGCGCGGCCACGTCACGCTCGCCGCCGCCGACCCGCTGATGCTGCCCCCGGCGGGCGTCCTCGACGCGCTGGTGGACCTCGGCCGCCCCGCGCCCGACTTCTATACCCTCACCATCGACGGCGCCACCCTCGCCGACGCGGGCGCCGGCCCCACCCTCGCCCTCGCGCTCGTCCTGAGCCAATTGGTGGAGGTGGTGAGCGAGCAAAGCGGCCGGGGCTTCGCGCCCGAAACCGTGGTGGCCGAGCTGCGCGCCACACTCGGCCTGAACACGTCGTACTTCCACGCCATCGCGCAGCAACGCGCCCTGCGGCTGTTGTGGGCCAACGCGCTGCCCGCCTTCGAGGTGGCGCCGTACCACGCGGGCCTGCTCAAAATCCACTGCCGCCCGACGAGCCGCGTCGTCTTCGGCGCCGACCCCGACACCAACCTCCTCCGCCTCACCACCACCGCGATGGCCGCCGTGCTGGGCGGCTGCGACTCGCTCGAAATCACACCCTTCGACGCCGCCACTCCCACCGGCGCCACGCCGTTCGGGCGGCGCCAGGCGCGCAACATCGCCCTGCTGCTCCGCCACGAAAGCCTGCTGGCCGACGCCGTGGACCCCGCCGCCGGCTCCTACTACCTCGAAACCCTCACCGACCAGCTCGCGCGAGGCGCGTGGGCCATTTTTCAGCAATTGGAAAATGAAGGTGGGTATCGGAAGGCGTATCAGTCGGTGGCGCGGCTGGTGGCCGAGCAGCGGCAAGCGCAGGACGAGGCGCAGGCGAGTGGGAAGCAGGTGCGCGTTGGCGTCAATAAGTACACACTGTAGTAATGTGGCTGATGGTAATTAAAAAAGCTACCCTCCCCGGATGGGGAGGGGGTGGGGGTGGGGCGCCCCACGGCAGTTGGGCAACGCGGCTGAGCAACGGCGAGTGGGCCGTAGAGACGCATCCTTGCGTCTCCGCTGCTGCGTAACGCGGCTGGGCGCCTAACCGCCGGAGACGCAAGGATGCGTCTCTACATCCCAGCCGCCTTGCATAACCGCCGTGGCCGCCCCTCCCCAGCTCCTCCCCATTCGGGGAGGGGAGCTTTTAATTAGTTACAGCTACATTTCTGCATCCTCACATCAAAAAAATGCATCCCGACTTCTCCCAACTCCCTTACTCCGCCGCTGCCACCGTACGCCTGGCCCGGCCGCTGGAATTGCAGCCCACCACCTTCACCACCGCCGAAGGCCTGCCGCTGCGCTCATTCTATACCCCGGACGACGCTGCCGCCCTGCCCCACCTGCCGTTTGGCGCGGGGGCGCCGCCGTTTGGGCGCGGACCGTACGCGAGTATGTACACCATCCGGCCGTGGACGGTGCGGCAGTACGCCGGGTTCAGCACGGCCGAAGAGTCGAATGCGTTTTATCGGCGCAACCTCGCGGCGGGGCAGAAAGGGCTGTCGGTGGCGTTTGATTTGGCGACGCACCGCGGCTACGACTCCGACCACCCGCGCGTGGTTGGCGACGTGGGAATGGCGGGCGTGGCGGTGGATTCGGTGGAGGATATGAAAATCCTCTTCGACCAGATTCCGCTCGGCGAGATGTCGGTGTCGATGACGATGAACGGCGCCGTGCTGCCGATTCTGGCGTTCTACATCGTGGCGGCCGAGGAGCAGGGCGTGAAGCCGGAGCAGTTGCAGGGCACCATTCAGAACGACATTCTGAAAGAGTTTATGGTCCGCAACACCTACATCTACCCGCCCGAAGGGTCGATGCGGATTATTGCCGACATCTTCGCCTACACGGCGCGGCAGATGCCGAAGTTCAACTCCATCAGCATCAGCGGCTACCATATGCACGAGGCCGGCGCCCCCGCCGACCTGGAGCTGGCCTACACCCTCGCCGACGGCCTCGATTACGTCCGCACCGGGCTGGCGGCCGGAATGGCGATTGATGATTTCGCCCCGCGCCTCTCGTTTTTCTGGGCGATCGGGATGAATCATTTTATGGAAATCGCCAAGCTCCGCGCCGGGCGCCTGCTGTGGGCAAAGCTGATGCAGCAGTTCCGCCCAAAATCAGATAAAAGCCTGATGCTCCGCGCGCACTGCCAGACGTCGGGCTACTCGCTCACCGAGCAAGACCCGTTCACGAACGTGGCGCGCACGTGCATCGAGGCGCTGGCGGCGGCGCTCGGCGGCACCCAAAGCCTGCACACCAACGCGCTCGACGAGGCCATCGCGCTGCCGACCGACTTTTCGGCCCGCATCGCGCGCAACACGCAGCTCTACCTGCAGGCCGAAACCGACATCACCAAAGTCGTGGACCCGTGGGGCGGCTCCTACTACGTCGAAACCCTCACCCACCAGCTCGCCGAAAAGGCGTGGGCCTTGATTCAGGAGGTCGAGGAGTTGGGCGGAATGGCGAAAGCCATCGCCACGGGCCTGCCCAAGCGCCGCATCGAAGAAGCCGCCGCCCGCAAGCAAGCCCGCATCGACTCGGGGCAGGATGTGGTAGTCGGCGTGAACAAATACCGCGTCGAAAACGACGACACGGCCCTCCCCGACGTGCTCGCCGTCGATAACCGCGCCGTGCGCGAGGCGCAGGTACAACGCATCAGCCGCACCAAAGCCACCCGCGACGAAGCGCGCGCGCAAGCCGCGCTGGCCGCCCTAACCCAAGCCGCGCGGGGTGGGTCGCAACGCGCGAACGGAGCAGCCGAAACACAAAACCTCCTCGCCCTCGCCGTCGAAGCCGCGCGCGCGCGCTGTACGCTCGGCGAGATTTCGAGCGCCCTCGAAAGCGTCTGGGGCCGCCACCAAGCCGAAGCCACCGCCGTCAGCGGCATCTACGGCCGCACCCTGAGCCAAGCGAAGAATATGGATGACACGGCCGCCTTCCGCCGCGCCCAGGAGCTGGCCGACGAGTTCGCCGCCGCCGAAGGCCGCCGCCCGCGCCTGCTGGTCGCCAAAATGGGGCAGGACGGCCACGACCGGGGCGCCAAAATCATCGCCACCAGCTTCGCCGACGTAGGCTTTGACGTCGATATCGGCCCGCTCTTCCAAACACCCGAAGAAGTGGCGCGCCAAGCCGTCGAAAACGACGTTCACGTGGTGGGCATTTCCTCCCTGGCGGCCGGGCACAAGACGCTGGTGCCGCAGCTCATCGAAGAATTGCGCGGCCTTGGCCGGCCGGATATTCTGGTGGTGGCCGGCGGCGTCATCCCGCAGCAGGATTACCAGTTTTTGTACGACGCGGGCGTAGCCGGCGTATTCGGGCCGGGGACGGTGATTGCGGACGCGGCAACGCGGATTCTGGAGCGGTTGCTGGCGGCGGGGTAGATGGATAGGCTGTCGCGCGTTACCCTTTTAGTAGCGCTTGTGTTCATCGGCTCTTGTGCCGGAACTCAAGTCGGCGAAGGCGCGTGGTATCTCGCTGGTTTTGCCAGTTCTGGACTCGCGTTGGCGATTCTGTCGCAAGTGCGTACAATTCAGCTAATACGAAACTGGACAACGACTTCTGGATACCCTCTCGTTATCTCCGGGCTTGCGTTATTAATAGCGGGTTTCGCGCCATTTAATCAAATGGCAGAAATATTTAGAAGCCCACGCCTTCTGGCTGGCTCTTGCGAGCACCCTTTGAGTTATACTCATCTTGTCCTTCGGCAGGATGGCACAGCTGAAGAAATCAGCGCATCCTTCTATAATCAGACTACACGTGGCACGTATTCATTTCACGGTGATACGGTCGTTTTGTCGCTTCCCAAGCACCCGCCTGCTTTGATTCGCAGTAGTAGATTATTACTAACGAAAACAGAGTTACGCGAATTACCCAACTCTGACAACACGGGTGGGGTGATGACTTTCAATCTCCACATCAACGAGCTATCCAAAAAATGACCCTCACCCTCCACGAAACCGCGCCCGAAGCCTCCCTGCGCGAGATAGTCGCCGCCGTCCGCACCTTTAACCACGAGACGACGGGCCTGCCTCGGGGCCGGGCGTTCAGCGTGGAGATTCGGGATGAGGCCGGGGCGCTGCTCGGCGGCCTCGCGGGCGATTTGTGGGGCAATGCTTTTCACCTCAATGCCCTGTGGCTGCGCGAAGACCTACGCCGCACTGGCCACGGCTCGGCGCTGGTGCGGCGGGCCGAAGAGTTTGCCCGCGCGCAGGGCGCCACGGTGGCCTACGTCGAGACGCTCAGTTTTCAGGCGCGGCCGTTTTATGAAAAACACGGCTACGGCGTGTTCGGCACCATCGAGGAGATTGCGCCGGGGGTGGAGTATTACTTTCTGAGTAAGCGGCTGTAAGCGGTGGTTAGGCCGCCGATGCGGACGATTGCCGCGCAGTAGGCTACCCCTTTCCGCACGAAGGGGCAGCCCTTTGGTACCAATTGGTTGCCTCTTTACCTCCAAAGGGGTGGCCCTTTGGCCCCGAAGAGCTGCCCCTTTGGGGGTGAATGATTGTCCCTTTCCGCGCAACGGGCTACCCCTTTACCCCCAACTGGCTCGCCAGTTACCCCCAACTGTGCACCCCTTTCCGCGCAACTGGCACACCCTTTACCGCCAATTGGGTACCCATTTCCCGCACCTCCGGCACCACCCTTGCCGTAAGGGCGAGCGTGAAAAACCTCCTGCTGTTCGCCCTGCTGACCCTGTGCAGCCTCACCTCCCGCGCGCAACCCACCGACGGCCGCCCGCCGCTGTGGCTGTTCGGCAACCGCGCCGGACTTGATTTTTCGGCCCCCGGCCCGCCGCTCCTGCTCGAAGGCTCGTCGATGAACACCGTCGAAGGCTCGGCCGTGGCCTGCGACCCCGCCACCGGCCGCCTGCTGTTTTACACCGACGGCCAGCGCGTGTGGGGCGCCGACCACCGCCCGATGCCCAACGGGCGCGGCCTCTACGGCTCCCAAAACTCGGCGCAGAGCGCGCTGGTGGTGCGGCGGCCGGGGCAGGATTCGCTGTGGTACGTCTTCACGACCGATTTCCAGGGCGGCAACCAGGGCTTGCGCTACTCGGTGGTGAGCACCGCGCGGCGCGGCGGACTGGGCGATGTCATCGAGAAAAACACCCTCGTCTTCGCACCCGTGGCCGAAAAGCTGACGGCCGTGCGCCACGCCAACGGCCGCGACGTGTGGGTAGTGGCCCACCGCTGGCAATCGACCGACTACCTGTCGGTGCTCGTCACGGCTGACGGGGTGCAGTCGCCGCCCGTGTTCAGCTCGGCGGGCACGGCGTTGGTGGGGCCGGGGCGGCAGGCCATTGGCTACCTGCGGGCCTCGCCCGACGGCCGCCACCTCGCCGCCGCCCTCTGGCGCGACGCCAACAAGTTCGAGGTGCTCGACTTCGACCCCGCCACCGGCGCCGTGTTCGGGCGCGTGACGCTTGCGCCGTACAATCGGGCGTATGGCGTAGAGTTTTCGGCCGATGGCTCGAAGCTCTACGGCACCTGCCAGGACACCGCCACCAACCGGGGCGTGGTGTGGCAATTCGACCTGCGGCCCGGCCCCGACTCGGCGCCCGACGGGCAATACAACAATGTGGTGGGCCACTCGGCGGCCAAAGAATTGGGCGCCCTGCTGCGCGGCCCGGACGGCCGCCTCTACGTAGCCCGCCACGGCGGGCGCAAGCTGGCCGTCATCTCAACCCCCAACGCGGCCGGGGAGGCGTGTGGCTATGTGGATGACGGGGTGGAGCTTGGCAAGGGCTCGTCGCGGCTGGGGCTGCCAAATGGGTGGTGAGCAGTAAGTTTTTCTATAAAAGATTTCATTGTGTTTGGAATTAATTTCACTGACGCGGGTTACAGCATCGTGCATTCATATCTTCTCATCAGCTGATTCTCGTAGGCTATCGGCCTGCGGAGTCAGCGAAATCATCCGCAGCACGATGGCTACAATTGACTACACCCATTGGGTGCAGGGGGTATTCCATTTGATTCCCCTCATCCTGGCCGGCAAGGCACTGTATAAACACGATCAGTGGCGCCGGTCATCGCCGAATGACTCACGGCACTACGCCGAGGAAACGGCAAAAATGACACACAGCATTTTACAGTTGCTGCTGTTCATTACCGTTTACCTCTCGATCGATTCATTCTTCTCGCTGCACAAGATTGAGGAGGAAACTTCTGCCACCGCAACCCGCTCGCTCGAGATGCAGCGTCAGTTGATGCTGCTGACCGACATCAAGCGAAACACAGATGTGACGGCTACCTGCGCGAGCTTTCCAGCCACTGATAGTATTCAGCGTCAGTTTCCGCCTGTACTGGGATTGACTTTCGGCTCTTACATCCGCGAGAATTCGACCTTCTTCAAGGATGGGATTCAGAGCGGTAAGCTGATCTTTCAGCTCGACCGGTTCGAGAGCGCGTACATTATGTCGCTCGATTACCTCATTCGGAAGTACCCCGATCAGCATCCTACGCTCTATGCGACCAGCCTGCCGTCGGAAAAGTATTTCTGGACACATATAGGGCCATTGAAGCCTGCCGAGCGTGAGATACGCTCATTCATTCAGCGTGGGGGGAAAGTGAAGCGCGTGTTTTATGTCGATGATGACTGGCGTAAGGACCCCGTCGCTACTTCCATTCTGCAACGGCAGGTAGATAGTATGGGAGTTGACGTCTGGACGATCAACGTTCGTTACGTACCTGCTTCGGAGCGGCGCCTATACGTCGTTAACCATGAACAGCAGTTTATGTGGGAAGTGTATATCGACAGCAAAGAGGAAATTTCGCGCGGCACGTACTTCACGGCTGCCGCCGACATTGCCCCGATCTTACGATGTTTCAAGGATCTGGAGAAAAATCCGGCTATTGAGCACTATTCGTCTCCGTCCCACATCGCGCGGCGCTCACACCCTTCGCCAAGCTCAGTATTGAGTGCAAGGCTTCTATCATTGCGGCCACCCTCGGCGACCGAGAAGTACGGGTTGCCGTAGTACGGGCAGCAGCCGGCGCGGCCCGATATTTTCGGGTACTAGTCGTCAGCTTACGGCAGTGCCATTTTCCGTTTCTCCCCGTCGTTTACTCCCAGATCACGCGGTGGTATGCGGCCTTGTCGGGCCGCTACTTACCCTGCTGTTGCTCGCCACCCTCCCCGCCGCCGCGCAGCAGGGCAAGCGTGAGGTGGCACTGCCGCAGCCCGGCCGCCTGCGCGGACAGGCAATGCTGCTGGGGTCGGGCGCGACGCTGTTCGGCGCCGACCCGGCCGCGCGGTCGTGGGACAACATCATCACCACCTTCGATGGTGAGTATCGCCAGTTTCGGCCCCGGCCCGAAACCCCGCCCGAGGTTGCCAGGCTATACGCTACCGAGTTCGACGGGCTGCGCCACCGCGAGCTGCGCCCCGGCTCGCCCGACACCACGCGCTACGGCATCAACCTCGACATCATTCACCCCCTGACCCGCGCCGCCACCGGCGAGTGGCGCTTCGCCGATGGGGTGCGCCTACCGGTCGGCGCCAACTGCCTCGGCAAGGGGCCGAACGGCGACCTGTATTTCTCCGCCATCGACCCGCGCGACGCCCGCTCGCTCTACCGCTTCGACCCGCGCGCGCGCCGCCTCTTCCGCTCCAACCTGCCGCTGCCGCTGCTGCACGACTACCAGGACCAGTGGCTCAGCGCCGCCGGGTGGGGCCAGAGCCTGTTTCTGCTCAACGACGTGGGCAACAACCTCGTGGAGCTGGCCCCCGGCCGCCCGCCGCGCAACGTGCTGGCCGCCGCCCTCAAAGCCCCACAGGTGCCAGGCTTTATAGGCAAAGTGATGAATATGACCGTCGGGCCAGACCGCACATTCTACCTCAAGGAAAACTTCACGCCCACGCTCTGGAACTTCACCGAAAAGGACGGCCGCCTGACCGTGGCGCCGCCCATCCAACTGGCCTATCGGGGGGTTACGGGCGGTATCGAGGTGCTGCCGGGGCCGCCCGGCCGGCCGCCGCGCCTGCTGCTGGCGCAGGTCGAGACGGTGAACTCGAGCCTCGTGGAGTACGATTTGGCCACGCACACCGTCGTGAGCTACACGCCACGCAAATGCACCGATTTGGCGTTCGCGCCCGTGACAGCCGCCGCGCCGCGTCCGCCAAAGTCGTCGGCCGCCACGCTCAACGGCTGGTTCCGGGGGGCGCTGTACGTCGATTACGCCGCGCAGCCCGAGCTGGCGTTGCGGTTGCGGCCGGGCGGCGTCATCGATTCGGTGGCGTTCGGCGAGCGCGCGTTTGCGGTGCGGTGGCACTACCTACAGTCGGGCAGCGAGGTGGATATCAGCACCGACCCCGCTTTTGCCGACTACGTAGCGTGGCTCGGCGGCGGCCGGAGCACCGGCGCGGGTGCCGCCGCCACGCTCACGCTCGCGCTACAGTCGAGCACCTTCGATGGGTTGAACGACGCCCTCGGCGC
>ERZ1066122.370-NODE-370-length-48181-cov-30.941466_pt1 | contig 48181 bp, 43 predicted proteins | sample MGYA00382769_ERZ1066122 | MGnify/ENA primary metagenome ERZ1066122 (study PRJEB33369, sample SAMEA5778352) | biofilm metagenome | biome: Industrial cooling water; feature: Water cooling tower basin; material: Biofilm | place: United Arab Emirates | collected... | reverse complement strand
CCCCCAACCTGCGGTTTTGGAGACCGCTGCTCTGCCAATTGAGCTACTGGCGTATGTATTTTGACCTGCAACCGCTTTGCAAACCGGAGAACCGAAGCGGAACTCCGAAGACGGCGACGGCGAGCCGTCTCCGACTCGCCTGCCGTTGTCCGGGAAGGGACCTGTCGATGGCAGACCCGATGACGCGAGGTCTGCCGCGGGACGAATCCCGACCCGGCCAGGGACTTACTTGAGGATCTTGGCCACCACGCCGGCGCCGACGGTACGGCCGCCTTCGCGGATCGCGAAGCGCAGGCCTTCGTCCATCGCCACCGGGTTGATCAGCGACACCACCATCTTCACGTTGTCGCCCGGCATCACCATCTCGGTGCCCTCAGGCAGCGTCACCGCGCCGGTGATGTCCGTCGTGCGGAAGTAGAACTGCGGACGGTAGCCCTTGAAGAACGGCGTGTGACGGCCGCCCTCGTCCTTCGACAGCACATACACCTCGGCCTCGAAGTCCGTGTGCGGCTGGATCGAACCCGGCTTGCACAGCACCTGGCCGCGCTCCACGTCGTCGCGCTTGGTGCCGCGCAGCAGCAGACCCGCGTTGTCGCCCGCCTGGCCCTGATCCAGCAGCTTGCGGAACATTTCCACGCCCGTCACCGTCGTCTTCTGCGTCGGACGGATGCCCACGATCTCGATTTCGTCGCCCACCTTGATGATGCCGCGCTCGATACGACCGGTCACCACGGTGCCGCGGCCCGAGATCGAGAACACGTCTTCCACCGGCATCAGGAACGGCTTGTCCACGTCACGCTGCGGCTCCGGAATGAACGTGTCCAGCGCTTCCACCAGCTTGATGATCGCAGGCACGCCGATCTCCGACTGGTCGCCTTCCAGCGCCAGACGCGCGGAACCGTGGATGATCGGAGTGTCGTCGCCCGGAAAGTCGTACTTGCTCAGCAGCTCGCGCACTTCCATCTCCACCAGCTCGAGCAGCTCGGCGTCGTCCACCATGTCGGCCTTGTTCAGGAACACGACGATGTACGGCACGCCCACCTGGCGCGACAGCAGGATGTGCTCGCGCGTCTGCGGCATCGGGCCGTCCGCGGCCGAGCACACCAGGATCGCGCCGTCCATCTGCGCCGCACCCGTGATCATGTTCTTCACGTAGTCGGCGTGGCCCGGGCAGTCCACGTGGGCGTAGTGGCGGGTCGGGCTCTCGTACTCGACGTGCGCCGTCGAGATCGTGATGCCGCGCGCCTTCTCTTCCGGCGCCGCGTCGATCGCGTCGTACGCCTTGAACTCGCCACCGAAACGCTCCGCGCCGATCTTCGTCAGCGCCGCCGTCAGCGTCGTCTTGCCGTGGTCCACGTGACCGATCGTGCCCACGTTCACGTGGGGCTTGGTGCGCTCGAACTTACCCTTGGCCATGATTGTTCTCTTGAAACTGCGGTGTTGACGATGGGGTGGTGCTCACGACTGGAATCGAACCAGCGACCTCCTCCTTACCAAGGAGGTGCTCTACCGACTGAGCTACGTGAGCAGCGATGTGATCGTCCCGGTGACGGCCGGCGGAGCCGGAGAGTTCATGGTGCCGCTGCGGTGGAGCGGGAGACGGGAATCGAACCCGCACCATCAGCTTGGAAGGCTGAGGTTCTACCATTGAACTACTCCCGCATCGTGCGGTGCCGTCCGGCGGTTCCCCCGGGCGATCCGGTGGGATCGAACGGGACACCCGGGCGTGGTAAAGGCCCGGAAGTGGTGGAGGGAGGTGGATTCGAACCACCGAAGGCGTAAGCCAGCAGATTTACAGTCTGCCCCCGTTGGCCGCTTGGGTATCCCTCCAACCGGGAACCGGCCGAAGCCGGGTGAAACATGTCCTGCGAAACCCGGTTTCGCCAGGCTGCGGCCTTGCGGCCTTGCCTCGCGAAACTGGCGTACTGCGAAAACAGCCCAAAATTCTGACGGCTCGGCGCCCGCTTGTCAACGTGTCCGCCGGCAATTTTTCCAAGCGCCGGCAGCCTCGACAGCGACGCGCGGCCCATCGCGATGCGCGTCGCCCCGCCCGGCCCTGAGCAGAGCCGAGCGCAGGCGAGCACGCGATCAGACGTTGAAGCGGAAGTGCAGCACGTCGCCTTCCTGCACCCGGTACTCCTTGCCCTCCAGGCGCAGACGACCGGCGTCGCGGGCGCCGGCTTCGCCGCGGTACTTGATGTAGTCGTCGTAGGCGATGGTTTCGGCGCGGATGAAACCCTTCTCGAAGTCGGTATGGATCACCGCGGCCGCCTGCGGGGCGGTGGAGCCGGCGCGCACGGTCCAGGCGCGGACTTCCTTCACCCCGGCGGTGAAGTAGGTCTGCAGGCCCAGCAGCTTGTAGCCGGCGCGGATGACGCGGTTCAGGCCGGGCTCGTCCAGGCCGAGGTCGGCGAGGAAGGTGTCGCGGTCGGCGTCGTCGAGCTGGCTCAGCTCCTCCTCGATGGCGGCCGAGACCGGCACCACCTCGGCGCCCTCCTCCACCGCCCGGGCGCGCACGGCGTCCAGGTGCGGGTTGTTCTCGAAACCGTCCTCCAGCACGTTGGCGACGTACATCACCGGCTTGAGGGTGAGCAGGAACAGATCGCGGACCGCGGCGCGGTCCTCGTCGGACAGGGCGAGCGCGCGGGCCGGGCGGCCGCCGTCCAGGCCGTCGCGGATGCGGCCGAGCACTTCGGCACGCGTCTTGGCCTCCTTGTCGCCGGACTTGGCCGAGCGCTCGGCGCGCTGCAAGGCCTTTTCGACCGACTCCAGGTCGGCCAGGGCCAACTCGGTGTCGATGGTTTCGATGTCGGCGATCGGGTCCACCCGGTTGGCGACGTGGATCACGTCCGGGTGATCGAAGCAGCGGACCACGTGGGCGATGGCATCCACTTCGCGGATGTGGGCCAGGAATTTGTTGCCCAGACCCTCGCCCTTGGCCGCACCCGCCACCAGGCCGGCGATGTCGACGAACTCGACCGCGGTGGGGATGACCTTCTCGGGCTTGACGATGGCGGCCAGCTCACCCAGACGCGGGTCGGGCACCGGCACTACGCCGACGTTCGGCTCGATGGTGCAGAACGGAAAGTTGGCCGCGGCGATGCCCGCCTTGGTCAGCGCGTTGAAAAGGGTCGACTTGCCGACGTTCGGCAGGCCGACGATGCCGCATTTGATGCCCATGGTGCAGATCCGGGATTTGGGATTCGGGATTGGGGATTCGCAACCGCAGCACGCAGGAACGTCGTGCTTTTGCGAATCCCCAATCCCCAATCTCGAATCACGGCTTCGCAGTATGCAGCCTCGTCATCGCATCCATCATGTTGCCCTGCACGGCCAGCGGCAGCGCCGCGAGGGCGTCGTCGATGGCGCGGAGGATCAGGGCCTCGTCGGCCTGGCCGGGGCGGCCCAGCACCCACGGGGTGACCTTGTCCTTGTGGCCGGGATGACCGATGGCGACGCGCAGGCGGTGGAACTTGCCGTGGCCCAGCAGGCGGATGATGTCGCGCAGGCCGTTCTGGCCGCCGTGGCCGCCGTCGAACTTGAAGCGGGCGACGCCGGGCGGGAGATCCAGCTCGTCGTGGGCGACCAGCATCTGCTCCGGCTCGATCTTCCAGTAGCGCAGCGCGGCGGTGACCGATTTGCCGCTGAGGTTCATGAACGTGGCCGGCTTCAGCAGCCAGACCGGTTGCCCGGCGATCTCCACCTTCGCGGTTTCGCCGAACAGCTTGCTCTCCAGGCCGAAACGGGCGCCGGCCTGCGCGGCGAGCGCATCGGCGAACCAGAACCCGGCGTTGTGACGGGTGCGGAGATGTTCCGGGCCGGGGTTGCCCAGGCCGACGATGAGACGGAGACCGGTCATGGTAGGAATCGCGGGACGGCAGGTACGCTCGAACGAGGCGGAAGAACATCGGCGGTCCCGCACGTCCGCAGCAGGGCGGGCAGGCGGGAAACGCGGCGACGGAAAATGGAGAAAGCGGGCCGAAGCCCGCTTTCCGGACCGGCGGCGGCGCGGACGCCGCCGCGCGGGATCACTTCTCTTCGCCTTCCGCGGCGCTCTCGGCGCGGCCGAGCCTGGCGATGACCACGGCCAGATCGTGCTCCTTGCCCAGCTTCAGCTCGGGGATGCTCACACCGGCCGGCAGCTTGATGTCGGACAGGTGGACGATGTCGCCGGACTTCAGCGCGGAGAGATCGACTTCGATGAACTCCGGCAGATCCTTCGGCAGGCACTCGATGGCCAGCTCGTTCAGCTCGTGGGTCACCACGACCTCGGCGGACTTGCCGGCGGGCGAGGTGTCCTCGTTCACGAAGTGCAGCGGCACCGAGGTGCGCAGGACCTTGGAGGCGTCCACGCGCTGGAAGTCCAGGTGCATGATGATCTGCCTGTACGGGTGGCGCTGCATGTCGCGCAGGATGGCCTGCTGCACCTTGCCGTCGATCTCGAGATCGATGATCGAGGAGTAGAACCACTCGTTCTGGCTGAGCAGCCAGGTCTTCTCGTGCTCGAGCTGGATGCTCTGGGGGGCGGCGTCGCCGCCGTACACGACGGCCGGGATCATGCCGGCATGACGCAGGCGGCGGCTCGCACCTTTCCCCTCGTCCTTGCGGCTGGTGGCCGAAATCTTGTGTTCAGACATGTGGATGACTCACTTTGCTTGGAATGAACCGCCTCGCGGCGGTGGAGTGGCTCTTCCGCGACCAGAAGAGCCGGTTGCACGGACGTGGCATGCGCCACGACCCGGGTTGAAGCAATCTCGACGCGGCATGCACGGTCACGCGCCTGCCCGATCAGCGCAGGCACCGTCGGAGCAGGCTCAATCGACGTAGAGCGAACTCACCGATTCGCCGAAGGCGATGCGACGGATGGTCTCGGCCAGGAGCTCGGCGACGCTGAGCTGACGGATGCGGCCGCAGCCCCGCGCGACCGCCGAGAGCGGGATGGTGTCGGTCACCACCAGCTCGTCCAGCTGGGACTTGTTGAGGTTGTCGATGGCCGGGCCGGACAGCACCGGGTGGGTGCAGTAGGCGACCACCTTGCTGGCGCCCTGCGCCTTCAGCGCCGCGGCGGCGGCGCAGAGGGTGCCGGCGGTGTCGACGATGTCGTCGACCAGCACGCAGGTCTTGCCCGAGACGTCGCCGATGATGTTCATCACCGTGGCCACGTTGGCGCGCGGGCGGCGCTTGTCGATGATCGCGAGGTCCGCATCGTCCAGGCGCTTGGCGATGGCGCGGGCGCGGACCACGCCGCCGACGTCGGGCGAGACCACGATCAGGTTGTCGGTGCCGTAGGCGCGCCAGATGTCGGCGAGCAGCAGCGGCGAGGAGTAGACGTTGTCGACCGGAATGTCGAAGAAGCCCTGGATCTGGTCGGCGTGAAGGTCGACCGTGAGCAGACCGTCGGCGCCGACCGCCGAGAACATCTTCGCCGCCACCTTGGCGGTGATCGGCACGCGCGAGGAGCGCGGGCGGCGGTCCTGGCGGGCGTAGCCGAAGTACGGGACCACCGCGGTCACCGTGGAGGCCGAGGCGCGCTTGAGCGCGTCGATGATGACCAGCAGCTCCATCAGATTCTCGGCCGACGGCGCGCAGGTGGGCTGCACGACGAAGACTTCCTGCCGACGGACGTTTTCCTCGATCTCGACCTGGGTCTCGCCGTCCGAGAAGCGCGTGACCAGCGCCTTGCCCGGGCGGACGCCGAGCCCGCGGCAGACCGCTTCGGCCAGCGGGCGGTTGGCGTTGCCGGTGAAGATGAGCAACTGGCGATCGTCTGACTTCATGCTGGGCTCCGCTTCGCTCTGACCTTGGCGGTGGGGAGGCCGGGATTGGAGATTGGGGATTCGGGATTCGCAAAAGCCGAAGCGTCGATGCCTGCTGCTTTGCGAATCCCGAAACCCGAATCCCGAATCACGTCCAAAAGATGGCAGGGGCGGAAGGATTCGAACCTACGAATGCCGGGATCAAAACCCGGTGCCTTAACCACTTGGCGACGCCCCTTCGGGTAGGACTGCACAGGCGAGACGCTGCGTGTCTTTCGGACACATGGCGACCCATCTGCACACCCCACCGCCGCGGCTGCGCCGCGACGGCCGCCCCCGGACATCGAGGGCGGGTGTTGCGTTCTACGCGTCCAGCCTGTCCAGCAGCGGCGAGCGCGGCGCGCCGGCAACGATGCGGGCACTGAGCGAGGCCGGCAGGCCCTGCAGGGCGCGTTCGGCGGATTCGCGCGTGGCGAATTCGACGAAGCAGCCGCTGCCGGAACCGGTGAGCCGCGCGGCGCCGTGCGCGGCGAGCGCCGCAAGCGCGGCGTCGACCGCCGGCTCGCGGCACCGCAGCACGGGCGCGAAGGCATTGCCCAGCGCTGGCCCCTGCACGAACGGATCGGATGCGAAGTCCGATATTGTCGCGGGCGCGGCATTTCGCGTCAAATCCGCGGACTGGAACAGCGCCGCGGTGGGCGCGTGCGCTGCCGGGAAGGCCAGCAGATACCAGGCACGGGGAAGCGGCAGGGGCGTGAGCACCTCGCCCAGCCCCTCCGCCCAGGCGTTCTCACCGCGCACGAAGACCGGCACATCGGCCCCCAGACGCAGGCCCAGGGCCGCCAGACGTTCGACGCCCAGACCGCAGCCCCAGAGCCGGTCCAGCACCCGCAGCACGGTGGCCGCATCGCTGGACCCACCACCGAACCCGCCGCCGGCAGGAATGCGCTTTTCGATGGCGATATCGACACCTTGCGCGACGTTCGTTTCTTTTTGAAGCAATCTTGCAGCCCGCACCGCGAGATCGTCGGCTTCGGACACCCCGGGGACCGATGCGCCATGACGGACGATGCGACCGTCGTCGCGCAGCCGCAGATGGACCGTGTCGCCCCAGTCCAGCAGGCGGAAGACGGTCTGCAGCAGGTGGTAGCCGTCCGCGCGGCGGCCCACGATCCTCAGGAACAGATTGAGCTTGGCCGGCGCCGGCCAGGCGCTCCAGCCTTCGCCGGGCAGATCGGGTGCGGGCAGGTCGGTCATGGCATGGATGGGAAGAGGATGCGCCGGGGCGGGCCGATGCAGAGGCGGAAGGAACAGAAGCGGAAGGGACAGATGCGGACCAGGCCGCAGGGGAAGACACCGGCCCGCAGCGGAACCGGCAGGCGCATCACGGGGTGGCGAAGGTCCAGCCGTCGATCGCCAGCCGCACCCGCGCGTCGCCCGATTCGGCGTCGATCCGCACCGGCAGGTCGGGCTGGCCGGTCGGGCCGGGTCGCCAGGCGTCGTAGCGCACGGTCCAGCCGGCCTGGCGCAACAGGGTGGGACGGCCTTCGCCGTCGTAGGCCAGCGTCTCCACCGGGGCCGAGGGTGATGGCGCGCCGCGGACCCAGTGGCCGAGCAGCGCCACCGGGATGTTCCAGCCGGTCGCTTCGCGCAGCAGGGCTTCGGCCGAGCCGCTTTCGCGCGGGCCGCCGTCCAGACCCTCCAGCCGACCGGCGCCGGTGGCGAGATCGCCGCTCAGGCTCCAGCTCTGCCGGGTGACCGGGGCGCTGAGCGCGATGCGGTACGTGCCGTCGTCCCGCTGCTCCCATTCGATCCGTCCGCTGCCGCCCTGCCCCGCGCGGCGGATCGCGGCCCGCCCGGAGAACGCCCACACGGCGGTCTGCACGAGCCACGCCTCGCGGGCCTGCACGCGCTCGGCGAGCGCCGCCTCGGACAGGGCGGGCGCGGGCGTCGTGCGCGGTGCCCCCGCACAGCCGGCGAGCGCGGCGGCCGCGACCAGCACGACGGCATGCAGCCGCGCGATCGAGCGGAAGGATGCCGAGGGCATGGCGCGAGGCATGACGCGACTCATCGTGTGTCTCCGCTGCCGTCGCGGGCAGGAGCCGGTGCCGGCACGCCGTCGGCGTCCGCGGGCTTCTCATCGGGCGGGAGCCGCGCGTCGCGCCCGGCGTCGGCACCGGCCTCGCTGCCGCCATCGCCGGCGTCTGTCGCCGTGCCCGTCGGCGCGGCATCCGTCTTCGGCGGCAGCGGCGGCAGGACGGCACCGGTCTGTTCCAGTGCGCGCAGCAGGGAACGGCTCTCCGGGTCGATCCGCCGGGCCTCCTCGAAATAACGCAGCGCCTCCTCGCGCCGGCCCAGCACCCACAGCACCTCGGCGACGTGCGCCGCGATCTCCGCGTCCTTCTGCTTGGTGAAGGCACGACGCAGTTCGACCAGCGCGTCCTTGTGCCGTCCCAGCCGGTACAGCACCCAGCCGTAGCTGTCGATGATGGCCGCGTTGTCGGGTTCGGCCGCGAGCGCGCGGGCGATCAGTTCCAGCGCCTCCTGATGGCGGTCGGTGCGGTCGGTGAGGGTGTAGCCCAGCGCGTTCAGTGCGTTGGTGTCGTCCGGGTCGATGGCCAGAATGCGGCGGAAGTCCGCCTCGGCGCGCGGAATGTCGTCGCGCCGCTCCCACATCAACGCGCGGGCATAGATCATCACCGGGTCGTCGGGATAGGCGGCCAGACCGCGGGCATAGGCGTCCAGCTCGGCATCCGGGCGGCCATCCTCCCTGTAGAGGTCGGCCTCGAACAGGTAGGCGTCGCGACGGCTGTCCTCGTCCAGGGCGGCGTCGGTCTGCAGGGCGCGCAGGCGGGCATAGGCCTCGTCGCGACGGCCCATCTTGTGCAGCACGCCGGCGCTGCGCAGCAGTGCGGTGCGGCGCTGCTCGCCGCCGGGCACGCCTGCATACCAGTCCAACGCCTCGTCGCCGCGGTCCAGGTATTCCGCGATCTGGCCCAGCAGCAGCCGGCGGGCAGAGCTTCCCGAGACCTTCCGCAGTTCGTCGTACAGACGGCCCAGCCCGGCCTTGTCTTCGGCCTGCGCCAGAAACGCCGCGCGGATGCCGTACAGGCGGTCGTTCTGCGGCCCATCGGCCAGCAATGCCTCGGCCCTGGCGCGGTCGCCGAGCTCGGCGTACTCGCGGGCGACGGCGATCTTCAGCTCCAGCCGGTTGCCGAGACCGGCTTCCAGCCCGGCCAGCACCGCACGCGCCGCATCGGGCTTGCCGGACTCGCGCAGCTGGCTGGCCTGCAGCAGCCGGGCCGTGGGCTCTTCGGGGTAGCGGGCGATGATGTGGGTCATCATCGAGTCGACCAGATCATCGCGGCGCAGGCGTTCGGCCATGTCGGCGAAGCCCAGCCACGCGCCGAGGTCGTCGGGCATGCGCCTGGGCGAGACCAGCCGCTCCAGCGCGCGGCCCGCGATCTCCGGGTCGCCCGAGGCGGCGTCCAGCGCGCGCAGCACATGGCGCCAGCCTTCCCCACCCTCGCGCAGCGGCTCTTCGCGCAGCATGCCCTGCAGCAGCCGGGTGCCGGCGCGCAGCTGGCCGCGGCGCAGGGCCAGGCTGGCTTCGGCGGCGCGCAGGCCGATGCTGTCGCCGGCACGGGCACGCCAGAGCTTCAGCGCATCGGCGGCACGCGCGTCGTCCTTCGCCAGCAGCGCCGCGCGTGCGGCACGCTCGGCCAGTGCGGCATCGGCGGGTGCGGCCTCGGCGGCACGCAGGTACCAGACCGCGGCCTCCTCCAGCTTGCCGGCCTGCAGCGCGTATTCCGCCGCGAGCGTCGCGGTCAGCGGGTCGTCGGCCGGTGCGGCCGCGGGCACGACCGGACGGGACTGGGCCTGCACGCCCGGCGCGCACACCAGACCGAGAACGGGGGCGATGGCGAGCGCCAACGCCATGACCGACGGAAGGGCGGTCGACACGGCCGGGCGGCGAATGGCGACGGAACGGTCCATCGCACGGGGCAATGCGGGCATCGGCGTGGGGGCGGTCAAGGAAAAGGGACGTAAAATGGCCGGCCGCCAGCTTAACCGAAGCACCGGAACTCGCCCTGACCGGGCCCACAACCCACGCATGACCCGTCTCGTCGCCCTCGGCCTCAACCACCAGACCGCCCCGATCGCCCTGCGCGAGCGGGTGGCGTTCGCCGATGCGCGCCTGGAACAGGCCCTGCACGGGTTGCGCACCGTGCCCGGCGTGCAGGAGGCGGCGCTGCTGTCCACCTGCAACCGCACCGAGCTGTACGCCCTGACCGAAGGCGAGCCCGGCGCGCTGGCCGACTGGCTGGCCGCCAGCGCCGATGCCGAGGGCACCCCGCTGCCGCTGCACGACTATCTATATGTGCACGAGGACGCCGCCGCTGCCCGGCATCTGTTCCGGGTGGCGACCGGGCTGGATTCGATGGTCCTGGGCGAACCGCAGATTCTCGGCCAGGTGAAACAGGCCTGGGCCGCGGCACGCGGCGCCGGTGCGCTCGGCAACCGGCTGGACCGCCTGTTCCAGCACGCCTTCGTCACCGCCAAGCGCGCGCGTACCGACACCCGCATCGGCGCCAACCCGGTGTCGGTGGCCTCGGCCGCGGTGCGTCTGGCCGAGGAGTCCTTCGCCCGGCCCTCCGACTGCACCATCCTGCTGGTCGGTGCCGGCGAAACCATCGAACTCGCCGCCCTGCACCTGGTGCAGGCCAAGGCCAAACGGCTGCTGTTCGCCAACCGCACCCTCGCCCATGCCCAGGAGCTGGCCAGCCGCCACGGCGGCGTCGCCCTGCCGCTGACCGAGCTGGAGCGCCACCTGGCCGAAGCCGACATCGTGCTGTCGGCCACCGCCAGCCGCCAGCCGATCCTGCACAAGCCCGATGTGGCCGCCGCGCTGCGTCAGCGCCGCCACCGGCCGATGCTGCTGCTCGACCTCGCCGTGCCCCGCGACATCGCGCCGGAGGTGGCGGAGCTGCAGGATGTGTTTCTCTACGGCGTCGACGACCTGGAAAAGGTCATCGAGGACAACCGCCGCAGCCGGCGCGAAGCGGCCGATGCGGCCGAAGGCATCGTCGAACTGCAGGTCGCGCGCTACCTCGAAACCCTGCACGCCAGCGCCCACCACGGGCCGCTGCGCCAGCTGCGCGCCCACGGTGAAGCCGCGCGCGACGCCTCGCTGGCCAGGGCACGCCAGTTGCTCGCCGCCGGGCATCCGCCGGAGGCGGTGCTCGAACAGCTCGCCCACACCCTGACCAACCGCCTGCTGCACGCGCCCACCGTGGCCCTGCGCGACGCCGCGGCCAACGGCGAGGCCGACATCGTGCGCGCGGTGGAGCGCCTGTTCCGCCAGACCCACGACGCGGGCGAGATGCCGACGCACAACACCCGGTCCGATGCGGTCGGCCGCAGTTTGAATTCCTCCCTCTCCGCCGCACTCCCCGACAGCCCCGCCGATGATCCCGACGCTCCGCCGCAAGCTTGAAGCCCTGGCCGAGCGCCGCGAGGAAATCGAACGCCTGCTCGCCGACCCGGCGACGGTGGCCGACGCCGCGCGCTACCGCACGCTGATGCGCGAGTTCTCCCAGCTGGAGCCCATCGCCACCGGCCTGGCCGACGAGGCCCGCGCCCGCGCCGACCTGGCCACCGCCGAGGCGATGCGCGACGACCCAGAGCTGGCCGAACTAGCCGCCGAGGAGATCGCCGCCGCGCATGCGCGTCTGGCGGACATCGACACCGCACTCATGGCCCAGCTGGTGCCGAAGGACCCGCGCGACGACGGCGGCCTGTATCTGGAAGTGCGCGCCGGCACCGGCGGCGACGAGGCGGCGATCTTCGCCGGCGACCTGTTCCGCATGTACGGCCGCTACGCCGAGCGCCAGGGCTGGAAGGTGGAAGTGGAATCCGCCAACCCGGGCGAACACGGCGGCTACAAGGAAATCATCGCCCGCATCGACGGCCGCGGCGCGTATTCGAAGCTCAAATTCGAATCCGGCACCCACCGCGTGCAGCGCGTGCCCGCCACCGAATCGCAGGGCCGCATCCACACCTCGGCCGCCACCGTGGCGATCATCGCCGAGGAGGCCGGCGAGGCCGAGATCGAGATCAACCCCGCCGACCTGCGCATCGATACCTTTCGCTCCAGCGGCGCCGGCGGCCAGCACGTCAACAAGACCGAATCGGCGATCCGCATCGTCCACATGCCCAGCGGCGTCGTGGTCGAATCGCAGACCGAACGCAGCCAGCACGCCAACCGCGACAAGGCCATGCGCCGGCTCAAGGCGATGCTGCTGGAGGCCGAGATCGAAAAGCGCGAAGCCGCCCAGGCCCAGGAACGCAAGCTGCAGGTGGGCAGCGGCGACCGCAGCCAGCGCATCCGCACCTACAACTTCCCGCAGGGCCGCATCACCGACCACCGCGTCGAAGGCCTCACCCTGTACGACCTGCCCAACGTGATCGAAGGCGACCTCGACGCCCTGATCGAACGCCTGGCGCGCGAGCATCAGGCCGATGCCCTGGCGCAGCTGACGCGCGGCGGGTGAGCGCGTCTTGTCGCCTGCGATGCGGGATGGCGATTGGCCGCCACGGTGCTACCCTGCGCCCATGACCGGCGCCACCGACCCCGCGCAATCCCCTGCCGCACAGGGCTTCATCCCGCTATCCCTGTGCGTGCTCACCGTCTCGGACACGCGCACGCTCGCCGACGACCGTTCCGGCGATTATCTGGTCGATGCGCTTGTCGAAGCCGGCCATCGCCTGCACCAGCGCGCACTGCTGCCCGACGACAAATACGCCCTGCGCGCGCAGGTGTCGGCGTGGATCGCCGATGCGGCCGTCGACGGCATCCTGGTCAGCGGCGGCACCGGCTTCACCGGCCGCGATTCCACGCCCGAGGCGCTGCTGCCGCTGCTCGACAAACCGATGCCCGGCTTCGGCGAACTGTTCCGCGCGCTGAGCTTCGAGGAGATCGGCACCAGCACTCTGCAGTCGCGCGCCTTCGCGGGACTGGCCAACGCCACCTTCCTGTTCGCCCTGCCCGGCTCCACCTCCGCCTGCCGCACCGCCTGGGAGAGGATCGTGTGCACGCAACTCGATGCGCGCACGCGTCCCTGCAACCTGGCGATGCTGCGCCCCCGTCTGAAGGAATGAGGACTCCATCATGTCCATCGCCAATACCCTGCGCCTGCTGACCAAGGCCACCGGCATGACCGCCACGGACCTCGCCACCGCCATCCCGCGCGCCGGGGTGAACACGGTGAGCGCATGGTTGAAGGGCGAGAAACTGCCCGGGCGCGACCAGGTCGACGCCATCGCCCGCACCTTCGGCGTGCCGGCGGGCGCGCTGCTGTCGGAACTGGCGAGCACGCTCGACCCGGCCCGCACCAAGGGCGAGCACAGCCTGCTGGCCGCCTATCGCATGCTCAACACCCGCCAACAGGGCGCGCTGCTGGAAGTGGCCAACAGCATGGCCGCCGGCGTGAAGGCGGACGACGCGCCGCCGCCCGCGCGTCCCGCACGCAAGCGCGCCCCCGCGAAGCGCGCGCGGCGCACCTGATCTCGCCTCATCAGTTGAGAATCGGCCTGCGCCCTGCTGACTGCGCTCCTGGAAATCTCGTGCAGCCCCGACATGGCATATCGTCCCGATATGTGATGTCGCCCCGAGCGCAGCGAGGGACCTGCCTTTGACAGCATCGCAGTGAGGTTGAAAAGCAGCTCCCTCGCTGCGCTCGGCATGACACGAGCTGGAGCGCACGGACACACATTGGATGCCTGCGCAGGTACCGTGCCCGGCATCGATTCCGACGCGACGCCATCCCGCCCGCCTCACCGGCCACACCCTCCACGAACCCACAGCACATGAGCACACCCACCAAACTCAAGCGCAAGCAATACGAGGCCCTGCTCGAACCCATGCAGCGCGAACTCGCCGGGATGGCACGCTGGGCGCAGCACACCGGCCAGCGTGTGCTGGTACTGGTGGAAGGCCGCGACACCGCCGGCAAGGGCGGCGCCATCGATGCCATCCGTGCGCACCTCAATCCGCGCCAGTGCCGCGTGGTCGCGCTGCCCAAGCCCAACGACCGCGAACGCACGCAGTGGTATTTCCAGCGCTACATCGCCCACTTGCCCGCCGCCGGCGAGATCGTGCTCTTCGACCGCAGCTGGTACAACCGCGCCGGCGTGGAGAAAGTCATGGGCTTCGCCGACGCCGCGCAGGTGCAGGCCTTCCTGAAACAGGCGCCAGTGTTCGAGAAAATGCTGGTGGACGACGGCATCCACCTGTTCAAGTACTGGCTGTGCTGCGACCAGGACAAACAGGAAGAACGCTTCGCCGAACGCCGCGAAGACCCGCTCAAGGGCTGGAAGCTCTCGCCCATCGACCTCGCCGCACGGCAGAAATACGCCGAGTACACCGACGCCCGCGAGGCGATGCTCAAGGCCACGCACAGCAAACACGCGCCGTGGACGCTGGTGGACTTCAACGACCAGAAACGCGGCCGGCTCACCCTCATCCGCGACCTGCTGGACCGGCTGCCGGACACCGATGTGCCGTTCAACGGGGTGGAGTATCCGCCGCTGGAGCACAGGGCGAAGAAGGAGACGTATTCGGTGGTGAAGCCGTTGAAGCCGTACAGCCACATGTGAGCCTGCCGCTCAACCCGGGCCTTAAAGCAAAATCAAAAGGCGAAGCTTCCGCGATGGCACGGAAGCACTGCTTTTGCATCTCCGAAATTCAAGATGGCGTCGAGACTCCGAAATCGGAACTCGGTATCGCTCACTGCGCCTTCCGATACTGCTCGAACGACTGCAGCAACCACGGCTTCTGCGCGATCACCAGACTCATGCCGATGCGATCGGCGGCGGGCAGCGGGGCGTCGCGGACCAGCAGGGTGTCGAATTCGCGGGCGACGTCGTCCAGGCGCTGGCGCAGCTGTTTCACACCGTCCACGCTCAGGCTGCCGCTGAGCAGCAGCAGGCTGTCCTGTTCGCCGTCGAAGGGGTCGCGGAAGTAGTCGGAGGCGAGCTGTTCGCGGAAATAGCGCTCCATCGGCCCGTTGCGGCGCCAGCGGAAGTTGCGGGCGGTCAGTGGGCGCACGCGGTTGTTGGCGTGCAGTTCGATGATGCCGAGACGGTCCAGCTTCACCAGCAGTCCGGTCCACTTCGGCAGCGTGAAGGCGAACTGCGCCAGCACGTCCTCCTGCCGCCAGCGGTTGAGGCTGAGGAACATCGCCAGCAGCAGGGCCGGGTCGGCGACCAGCGCGCGCTCCTGCGCTTCGCTGAGCTCGGCCATGCTCTCCCGGCCTCGGCCAGCCTCGGCGGCCAGGTCGGACAGGCCGACATCCAGCACGTCGCAGATCTGCTCCAGCCGCTGCAGGCTGATCGCGCGCAGCGAGAACATGCGCTTGACCGCGGCCTCACTCATCTTGATCCGCGAGGCCAGCTCTCGGTAGGTCATGCCCTGCCCGCGCAGCAGGCGCTTGAGCGCGTCGACGATGTCGATGGAAACGGCCATGCGTATCGGATTCCTATACCGGTGATTCGTGCCTGTGTACACCGCGCGGATGGCGATTGCAAACGCGGGCCGCGGGCGGCGTGATCGGTCCCCATCGCAGTCCGTCCGCATCCGCCGAGGCCCCCATGCCCACTTCGATCCGCCGTCGCCCCGCCCACATCGCCGCCGCGTTGGCGGTGTCGCTGGCCACGCTGTTGCTGCCGCCTGCCGAAGCCGAGGCCGAAGACATCGACCCCAGCCGGCAGTCGCAGGTCAGCGCGGCGGCGTCGGTGGAGGTGCCGGTGGCGGTGCTCGGCGCGTTGTCGGAAGGCGGAAGGTTCGTGGTGCAGTCGCTTGTGGTGAGCGGCGCGGTGGCGGTGGTGACGGTCTCGGCGGTCGGGGTGGTGGGGGCATCCTTCGTCGTCACCCTGGCCGCCGGCGCCGTGCATGCACTCGGCCTGGTCGTGGGCGGCGCGCTGGAGGTGGTCGCGGTGAGCGGCGGCTGGCTGCTGCGCTCGGCGGGCGAGACGCTGTGCTTCATCGCCGACGAGCGCACGCGCGCACACCTGCGCTCGCGGGAGCTGTGAACATGCGCGGCCTGCACGCACGCCTTTGCGCCATCACACTCTCGCTCGCGATCTGCTTGGCGCCGGCAGCGCATGCCGGCGACGCCTGCGAAGACATGACCCTGCCGTCGCAGGCCGTGGCCGCCGCGGCCGACAACGCACTGCGCGTCGCCGCGGCGCTGGATGCAGAAGACGCTCCAGTCGCCATCGTGTCGCGGGTCGGCACCGACCTCTCGAAGCATGGCCTGTTCTACAGTCATGCCGGGTTCGCGCTGCGCGATCATCCCGACGGGCGCTGGACCGTGATCCATCTGCTCAATGCCTGCGGCACCGACCGTTCCGCGCTGCATGCGCAGGGGCTGGTGAATTTCTATGCCGACGATTTGGTGCGCCCGGATACGCGCATCACCTGGCTGCGCAACGATCTCGCCGACGCGCTGGCCGCGCATCTGCTCGCGCTGCAGGACCACAGCGCCCCACGGCTGCATACGCCGCGCTACAGCACCATCGCCCGACCGGGCAGCCGCGAGTACCAGAATTCGACCGCATGGATACTCGAAACCCTCGCCCTCGCCGAAGGTCGCGCGCGCGGGCTGACGGTGCGCGACCGCGGTGCGGCGTTCACGCTGGCGCAGCTGCAGGGGTTCACGCCCGACACGGTGCGCATCGCCTACCGCAAGCGCATCGTCGGTGGGTTGTTCGCGGCCAATGTGGCCTTTACCGACCACTCCGTCGGCACCCGTCTGTCCGGCGATTACCCGGTGGTCACCGTGCGCGCGATCCTGCGCTGGCTGGCGCGCAACGGTGCGATTGCACAGGAGCGGGAATGGCGCGACGGGCGCGAGTCGACTGCGCCCGAAGCCTCGATGGCCAGTATCGATCCGAATGCACGCAGGCAGTGGTGGGCGGAGAAGGCGTCGAACCTTCCGAGCTCTGGGAGCACCTGATTTACAGTCAGGACCGCTTTTGATCCACGGGATATCCGCCCGCTGCAGGCGATAAAAACCCCCGGTGTCCGCCGGGGGTTTTGTCGTTTCGGGCCGAGGCTCGACTCCACGACAGGTCAACCGATCACGAACCCTGCGGACGCCGTGGACATGTCGACCGCCTCGCGCTCGACCCGATCCACCCGCGCCATCGGCGGTCCGTGCGCGAGCCAGGCGGCGAGCGCTTCGACCGCGTCGGCGCTGCCGGCCGCAATCACTTCGACGCTGCCGTCGCGCAGATTGATCGCGTGCCCGCGCAGGCCCAGGCGCTGCGCCTGCTCGCGCGTGGAGGCGCGGAAATACACGCCCTGCACGCGGCCGGTGATGCGGAAGCGCGCGGCGGTCTGCGCGGTGTGGTCTGGGTCGGTCATGCACCCTTGTCCGCAGCCTGCTTCGCTGCGCCGCCGGGCGCTGCGCCGGCATGCGCGGCGATGGCCGCATCCAGGTCCTCGCCGGTGATCGGGCCCATGAAACTCTTGGCCAGGCGTCCGTCCGGCGTGATCAGATGGGTCAGCGGCAGACCCTGCGGAGTGACGAAATCGGCCGGCGGGTCGAACACGTCGACGATCGCGATGGGATAGGCCACCGGCCGCTCGCGCAGGAAGGCGCGCAGGTCGTCCGGCGTGGTCTCTTCATACGCCAGGCCGATTACCTCCACGTCGTCGCGGCGCTTGTCGTAGGCGTCGAGTTCGGGCATCTCCTTCAGACAGGGCGCGCACCAGGTGGCCCAGAAATTCACCACCACCCAGCGTCCGCGGCGCTCCGCCAGCGAATACTCGCCGTGATCGAGCGTGGCGATGCGCAGCGAGGGTGTCTGCGGCGAAGCAGCGGGCGTCTGCGCAGCGGCGTCGGCCGCGGCGACGGCTGCCGGTGCCGCTTCGGCGTCGACGCTCGGCGCGGCCGGGCTCTGCGCCGCGCCGCAGCCGGCGAGCAGGCACAGGGTCAGGGCGGCGATGCCGGGCAGCGGACGGCGGGTGATGCGATACATCGGGGTCATGCGGTCTCCTGTCGATACAGTTCGGCCACCGGCCTGCGCAGCAGATCGCGCAGCGGCACCCTGAGGTCGTTGAGCGCGCCGGTGGCGATGACGCCCAGCGGATCGGCCTGTGCGGGCAGATGCGCTTCGGCGATGGGGATGCGCAGGCCGCAGGCCTGGTAGAGGTCGGCGAGAGTGACGTCACCGAGGTCGCGCGCCAGCAGCCAGTCGCCGCGTTCGGCGCGGATCAGGATGCCGGCAGTGTCCAGCTGGCCGAGCAGCGACTGCACGGTCTCGTCGGTCAGTACCGGCTCCAGGGCGCGGATGTCTTCCAGATGCAGACCCAGGCCCTTGGTGCGCGCTTCGGCGAAACGCCCGATCAGCCGCAGCAGGCCGTAGAACTCGTAGCCCGGTGGCAGTCGCAGCGCCGCCGGCTGGTAGCGGAAGGCGGCCAGGGCCGAGGCCAGCGAGGCGCCGAGCAGCACCGCGATCCAGGTGATGTAGATCCAGGCCAGGAAGATCGGCACCAGCGCCAGCGTGCCGTAGACCTTCTGGTAGGTGGCGAAACTGCCCAGATACAGGCCCATCGCCGATTTGGCGGCTTCGATCAGCAGCGCCGCCAGCGCCGCGCCGGTGAGTGCGTGCCGCCACTCCACCGTGCGGTGCGGGACCACGCGGTAGACCAGGGTGAGCAGCAGGAATTCGATCACGACCGGGCTGATGCCCTGCAGCCAGCCGCCGAGCACCTGGCCCTCGTGGGTGGCGAAGATCGAGAGCGCGAAGAACCTCGCCGAGGTCGCCAGACTGGCTGCGGCCAGCAGCGCACCGAGCGTCATCACCGTCCAGTACATCAGGAACCGGCTGAGCTTCGGGCGCGCCGTCGGCACCCGCCAGATGCGATTGAACGCGGCCTCGATGCCGCTCATCGTGATCAGCAGCGAGGCGATCAGCACCACCACGCCGACCGCGGTGAGCTGGCCGGTGTTCTGCGAGAACTCGCGCAGATACGACTCCACCGAGCGCGCGGCGGAGGGCACGAAGTTGGAGAAGATGTAGGCGCTGAGCTGGTCGCTCCACTGCTCGTACACCGGGAAGGCGGAGAGCACGCCGAACACCACCATGCTCAGCGGCACCAGCGAAAACGCGGTGGTGTAGGCCAGCGCGCCGGCAGCCTGGAACAGACGGTCGTCGAGGAAGCGCCGCGCCAGAAAGCGGAAAAACGTGCCGGTGCGCGCACGGTCGCCGAGCACGCGGGCCAGCGGCGGCGGCAGCAGGGACAGCAGTGGCCGAGGCGGCAGGGACGGCATCGGCGAAGAGTAGCAGGCCGGCGCCGGCACGGTCGCGCGGGTGACCCGCGTCGTCGCGGGCGGCTATGCTGTGCGTTCGACCACCGCCCACCGCCGAGCCTGCCCGCGATGCCCGAGATCCTGATCCTGTACTACAGCCGCGGCGGTTCGGTCGCACGCCTTGCGCGCGCCATCGCGCGCGGCGTGGGCGAGGTGGAGGGCATGTCGGCGCGGCTGCGCACGGTGCCGCCGGTGGCGTCCGTCACGCAGCAGGCGGCGCCGCCCGAACCCGAGGAAGGCGCGCCCTACGTCGAGCCGCAGGACCTGCGCGAATGCGCGGGCATCGCGCTGGGCAGCCCCACCCGCTTCGGCAACATGGCCGCGCCGCTCAAGCACTTCATCGACACCCTGGGCGCGGACTGGGCCAGCGGCACACTCGTCGGCAAGCCGGCGGCGGTGTTCACCTCCACCGCAAGCCAGCACGGCGGCCAGGAATCCACCCTGCTCGGCATGATGCTGCCGCTGCTGCACCACGGCTGCGTGATCGTGGGCATCCCCTACACCGAGCCGCAGCTCTCGACCACGCGCACCGGCGGCACGCCCTACGGCGCCAGCCATGTCGCCGGGCCGCGCGACGACCCCGCGCCCAGCGAGGAGGAAACCGCGCTCGCCCGCGCGCTGGGCCGCCGCCTCGCCACCATCGCCGGGAAACTGGCATGAGCGCCGCACCGCAGGGCGACCCCGGCGCTCCGCCGCGCACCACGGGCCCCGAGCGTGGCCTGCTGATCGCGGCCCTCATGGCGCTCGCCGCGACCTATGCGGTCTGGTTCCAGGGCGATGCCTATCCGGTCCTGGCGCTGATCGTGTTCGCCCTGCCGCCGCTGGCGCTGGCCATCGGCGTGGCCGCCGGCCGGCGCACGGCCGGCTTCTGGGCCGGGGTGCTGGCGCTGCTGTGGTTCTCGCATGCGGTGATGCTGGCCTGGTCCGAACCTGCCGGCCGCGGCTATGCGCTGCTGGCCACGGCGCTGTCGGTCACGGTGGTCTTCGCCTCCAGCATGCGCGGACTGGCCGCGCGCTTCTCGCGCGGCAAACCGCCGCAGGATCCGCCGCCGCCCGCGCCCGGCGCCTGAGCACGGTCGTCCCGCGGCGGCCATGGCCGCTGTGCGAAAATGCCGGCCCCGCGCCTATGCAGGACGCCATGCCCATGTCTTCGCCCACGCCTCCGCCGATGCAGGAACTGCTGGTGGTCACCACCGGCGGCACCATCGACAAGATCTACTTCGACGACAAGTCGGACTTCCAGGTGGGCGAGCCGCAGATCGGCCGCATCCTCGAAGAACTGGGCGTGGCCTTCCGCTTCACGGTCATCCCGATCATCCGCAAGGACTCGCTGCACATCGACGAAGGCGACCGCATGCTGATCCGCGCCGCCATCGCCGCGCAGCCCGCACGCCATGTGCTGATCACCCACGGCACCGACACCATGGTCGACACCGCCCGCGTGCTGGCCGGGCTCGAGGACAAGACCATCGTGCTCACCGGCGCACTCAACCCGGCCCGCTTCCGCGGCTCGGATGCCGAGTTCAACATCGGCACCGCGGTGGGCGCGGTGCAGTCCCTGCCACCGGGCGTGTACATCGCGATGAACGGCCGGATCTGGGACCCGCTGAAGGTCCGCAAGAACGTCTCCGCCAACCGCTTCGAAGCGGCGGAGTGACCGCGGCGGGGCCGGCGGTGGACGGCATACGAGCGCCGCACCGCCATCACCGGCCGTAGGTCTTCGCAGCCTCGCCCAGGAACGCCAGGCCCATCTGGGCGAACTTCGCGCTGTGCTGCGCGGAATCGCCCATGTTCGCCAGGGTGTCGTTGCCGGTGTGGATGTAGGGAAAATAGCTGCCGTTCGGCGCACCGGCCTCGAAGAAGTACGCAGAGGGATACCCGGCCGCGGTCCAGGAGGCATGGTCGGAGCATGCGTAGCCGCAGGTGTCGTAGCCGCGGGTCATGCCGCGCGGCGCGAGGTAGGTGTCGAACAGCTGCAGCAGGAAGGTCTGCAGCGCGGGATTGGAATAGTCGGTGATCAGGCGCATGTCGACGCCCGCACCGGCGTTGTAGTTGGTCATGTCCATCTGCAGCACCGCCACCACCTTCGCGTTCTGCGCGCGGTGCGCGCGGGCGATGGCGTTGGAGCCGCGCAGGCCCACTTCCTCGGCCGGATAGGCCATGAATTTCACCGTGCGCCGCGGGCGCCAGCCGGAGGCCATCGCGATGCGCAGCACCTCGGTGAGCGTGGCGATGCCCGAGGCGTCGTCGTCGGCGCCGGGGGCGTACTGCGTGAGGCTGCCGTTGCCGCCGATGACGATCGAGTCCAGATGCCCGCCCAGCACCACGATTTCATCCGGCTGCACGCTGCCGCGGATGGTCAGCACCACCGACGGCTGGGTGCTGCAGGTGCTGCAGGCGATCAGTTCGGCGCTCACGTCCTCGCGGCCGGCGGCCAGCGCCAGCCAGGTGTCGCGGATCCATTCCGCGGCCTGGCGCCCGGTCGGCGCCGCGTAGTAGCGGTTGCGGTAGGACGACAGGTGGGCGATGGTGCCGCGGATGTTGTCCTGGGCCACCTGCGGCAGCCAGGGGTCGACGGTGGCGGCGTTGTCCACGGTGTAGCGCACGCGCACGAACGGACTGAATTTGCTGTGTGCGCTGCGCTCTTCGCGCAGGAAGGTCTCGGCTTCGGCACGCGAGTCGAAGGCGAAGTAACCGCCGCAGCGACGCTCGCTGGCGTGGATGCGCTCGCTGATCGACGGCACACGCCGCGCACTGGTCTCGACCAGCATCAACTCGGTGCCGAGCGTATCGCGCTTGGGTTCGCCGCCGCGGACGAGATCGGGCATGCGCCGGTAGGTCTCGCGCGACATCACCAGATAGACCGGCTGGGCCCGCTCGTCCGGGGGCCGCGCCGCGTTCCGGGGCAGTTCCGGCAGCGCGGGTTCGCGCTCGAGGTGGCTGCGCCGACGCTCGACGGCACGCGGCGGCATGGCGGGTCGGCCCACGCGCATCGACGCCCCCGCCATCCCGGCCGTGGAGGCCTGCGGCAAGGCCGGGGCGTCGACGGCATCGGGCGCCGGCGGGACGGGAGCGGGGATCGCCCCCGGCACGCCGCAGAGCAGACCGAGCACGGCCAGCCGCAGCAACGGCAACACGGAAAACACCGGGCGCACCGCGAGGATGAGGTCCGTCGATGGCAGAGTGCGGGTCATGCGGAACTCCCTGATCATGGCGTACCGGCGAGCGGCACCCTTCGCAGCCTAGACCAGCCGACGGGGCGCCGGAAGTGACGCGCCCCTCCCCCGCATCGCCATCGCGTCATGCCGCCGGCGGACCGGTGGCCGCAGACCGCCGGTCGGGCACCGTGTCCGCGGGCACCGTGTCCGGATGCACGACGCCCCGGCCTGGGCCGGGGCGTCGTGGGCTCGCATGGAAACAGGAACAGTGCGGGCCGGGCGGCATCGACGGCACGGCCCCATGACGCGGGATCGATGGCCGGCGCCGCCGGGCGCATGCCGCCTGCGCTGCAGGTCAGGGCCCGAGCAGCAGGGTCAGGCCATAGTTGCTCAGGATCGGCCGCACCGGCTGGTGCCAGCTGATCGGGGTGCCGCCGGTGGTGCAGTTCTCGCCCGGGGGCACGCTCAGGCGGCCACCGGAGGCGACGCCCTGCGCCTGGCCCGACGGGGTGATGTAGGAACCACCGGAGTCGCCCTGGCCGATGCACGCGGTGGTTTCGGTCAGGCCGGTCACGGCGCCGGCCGAATAGTTCACGGTCACGTTGGTCGCACGCACGGTGCCGCAGCGGTAGCCGGTACGCGCACCCGAACGGCAGATGCTCGCGCCGATCGACGCCGGCGTGCTGCCGCTCACCAGGATGCTGCCGCCGGCGTAGTTCACCACGCGACCGCGCTGGACGACGGTGCTGTTGGTGATGCGCACCACCGCCCAGTCGCGGCTCGGGAACACCGAGCCGTCGAACACGCCGAGGCCGGCGCCGCTGGTCAGCGTGGTCAGCGTGCCGACGCGGCCGCAGTGGCCGGCGGTCAGGTAAAAGCGGGTGCCGGCGCTGTTGCGGGCGTTGAAGCCCACCGAGCAGTAGCCGCCGCCGGGCAGGTTGTAACGCTGCCCGCCGAACAGATCGACCGCCAGTTCCGGACGGACCTTGGCGGTTTCGAAGCGGATGGCCGCAGCGTCCACACCGCTGGTGGCCGCGAAGTCGATGCCGCGCTCCAGGGCACCCTCGTCGACGGTCACGACCACGCTGTTGGTCGGAAGGTCGATGCGCCAGGACTGGATCTGCGACTGACGGGCCAGCATCGGCAGGGCGACCTGCGCGTTGAGGCGGGCCATCGCCGCTTCGAGATCGGCAAGGCTGTGGCGGACGCGACGCAGCTCGGCGCCGGCGATGGAGGTGCGGGTGGAGCCCGCGGCGGCGACCACCTGGCGCACGCTGCCGTCGGCGCCGGCTTCCAGCCAGCTGCCGGCGAAGCTGCGGCCGAGTGCGCGACGCGCTTCGGCCTCGGTGCGCTCGGCGGCGGCTTCGTGCTTCATCCGCTCGGGCAGCAGCGCGGGGCTGAGGCCGAGATCGCGCTGCAGGGCGGAACGCATTTCGGCGGGCATGTCCGGCGTGGTGCCGGCGGCGGCGGCGCCCGCCGCTGCGACGAGCGCGGCGGCGATGGCGACGATGAGGGTCGTGCGGGGGGAGAGCGTCCGGTGGAGGTGATGCGAAAGCGACATGACTGAAGCTCCTTTGTCTGATGTTTTTCCGAAACGGCCGCCATTGCGGTACGACCGTGATACCGCCCGAGGCCGATCCCGACCTGCTTGCGGAACGCCGTGCGATCGACCATCGGGATCACCTCGGGCGGCGGCATCATAGCCACCCGCCGCCGCCGAAAGCGCGCGGAGGAATGTGATCGGAACGTGCAATTTTCGCGCGCGCCGCGACATTTTCGACGCAGCATTCAGCGTGACGTCATGCAAACGAACATGAACACGGCCGCATCCGCCGGCATATGCGACCCCGCTTCCGGCCCGGACGCACGAAGCCCCGGCCGGGGCCGGGGCTTCGTGGCGACGCTCGCGGACACTGCGCCTGTCGGCGCACGCGCGCCCTCCCGCGGAACCGGGAGGGGCGGTGCGGATCAGAACGTGATGCTCCAGCTGTTGATGTAGCCGATATCGCCGGCACCGTTGTCGTTCACGCGCAGGCGCCAGCTGCCGTTGAGCGCTTCGGTCGACAGATTGACCGAATAGGTCCTGACGATGTTGTCCGCACTGCCGCCGGAGCGGTTGTGCAGCACGTACACGCTGCCGTCCGGCGCGAGCAGGTCCACCTTCAGGTCGCCGATGTAGGTGTGCACGATGTTCACCGCGACCGACGTGGTGCTCGATGCGTTGCCGCTGCGGCCGGAGACCGTGATCGTGCTGGTGACGGTGGTGTTGTCGCGGATGTTGACGTCGGTGCCGTTGCTGTAGGTCTGGGTGGAACCGCCGCCACCGCCGCCGCCCGCCGCGGCGACCGCGGCGCTGGCATTGACGATGCCCGTGCCGATCGCCCGGCTCTGCGACACCGGGAACGGACGCACGGTGGTCTTCAACACGCTTTCCAGCTGCGCGGGCGTGTACAGCGGCTGGCCCAGCGCCAGACGACGGCTCTGCACCAGCGCGGCGACGCCGGCCACGTGCGGGGTCGCCATCGACGTACCGCTGTTGTAGGCATAGCTCTCGGTGGAGGGCGTGGTGGTGCCCGCATTGATGGTCGATGCGATGTCCACGCCGGGCGCCGCGACGTCGACCACGCTGCCGTAGCTGGACCAGGACGGGCGGACGCCGGCGTTGTCGATCGCGGCCACGGTGACGACGTTGGCGCAGTTGGCCGGGTTGTTGTTGCTCGCGTCGTTGCTGCTGTTGCCGGCCGCCACGATCACCGTGGTGCCGCGCGACACCGCACCGTTGATCGCATTCTGCGTGGTGGTGCCGCAGGCACCGCCGCCACCGAGCGACATGTTGATGACCTTGGCGACATTGGCCGACGCCAGCGTCGGCACGCCGCTGACCGTGCCGCCGGACGCCCAGGTGATGGCGTCGGCGATGTCCGAGATGCTGCCGCCGCACTTGGCCAGCACACGCACCGGCATGACCTTGGCGCCGAACGCGGTGCCGGCGACGCCCTTGGCGTTGTTGGTCACCGCCGCGACCGTACCGGCCACATGGGTGCCGTGCCAGGACGAATTGCTTGCCTGGCTGCCGCTGTAGCACTCGTTCGCGGTGGCGACCCAGTCGCCCTCGTCCGCGGGATTGGAGTCGCGGCCGTTGCCGTCGCGCGCATTGGCGGCGCTGGACACGAAGTCGTAGCCGGCGACCAGATTCGCGGCCAGGTCGCTGTGGCTGGTGATGCCGGTGTCGAGCACCGCCACGATGATCCCGCTGCCGGTGGACACGTCCCAGGCCGCGGGCGCGTTGATGCCGGCGTCGGCATCGTTGTAGCCCCACTGCACGCCGTAGTGGGTGTCGTTGGGGTTGAGCAGCGGGTACATGCGCACATCGACTTCCACATATTCGACGTTGGGGTCGGCGGCGATCTGGCGCATCAGCGCCTCGGCTTCCCCGCGGTCCAGCCTGCGGCCGGTGCGCACCACATCGGCGCCCAGCGACATGCGGCGGTGATGGCGGACCTTGACGTCGGCCCTGCCCGCCTTGGCGAACCCGCGCACGGCGGTTTCGGTGCGCAGCGTCTGCTCGGCACGCTCCAGACCGCGGTTGAGCGCATTGACGTCGCGACGCTCGATGCTGCCGTCGCGGTACTTGACGATGAACTGGTCGAATTCCTGCTGCGTTTGCAGTCCGGACGTCACCATCTTCCCGGCGAAGGCCGGGGTGGCGCACACGCCTGCGGCGAGCAGCAGGGCGGTCGCGAGCGGGCGAACGGCAGGACAGCGGGTGGAGCTGGGCATGACGGGCACTCCTGGGACGGATTTCTGTACGGAGGATTTGGTGTCGATCGCACATCGGCGCGCCGCATCGGCGGGCCTGCGTGCGGCATTTCGTATACGGTATGCGTGATTCGATGTGTAGTGGGTCACACTCGAAAAGCGACGCGCGCAACGGCCCGGCGCCTGAGCCAGGCAGAGGCACGCACCACGGCCATGCTGCAGGCAATTGTTTTTGATTGTTTTTTTATGGAACCGCAACGGGCGTGCAGCCGCGTGGAAGCCAGGCAGGGAAAGCTGGCCACTTATGAAGTTTTTTCATGAGAAATCAGGAACGCCAGCTGAACGTGACGTTCGTCACAACACGTGCCGCAACGCACGGTGCCCTGCGCGAAGGCTGCGGTCAGTCCTCGAACGCCAGCAGCGTGACCAGGTCCTCGCGGGTTTCCTGGATGTGGCGAGTGACCAGGCGTTCGACACGCGCGGCCTGGCCCTTCTTCCAAGCGAGGAAGATCGCGTTGTGCTCGTCGATGGCGCGTTCCGGACGGCCGGGCACGGTGAGGTGGATCTGGGCGTAGCGCTGCGACAGCGTCAGCAGCCGGGTCAGCAGCTCGGTGGCCACCGGCTGCAGGTGCGGCGTGGCCAGGCACAGATGGAAGTCGCGGTTCAACTCGCCGGTGTCGTCGTACGCGCCGGAAGCGACCTGATGATTGAGCGCCGCCAGCGCGTGCGCCGTTTCGACGTGTTCCCGCTCGCCGGCCAGCCGGGCACCCTGCGCGGAGATGCGCGGCTCCAGCAACAGCCGCAGGTCGTGAAGCTCCCCCGCTTCCGCGCGCGACATCATGCGCACCTGGAACCCGCGATGCGCCTGCAGTTCCACCAGGCCCTCGGCCGCAAGCCGCGTGAGCGCCTCGCGCACCGGAATCTTGCTCACCCCGAACTCGGCGGCGATGCTGTCCTGCAGCAGCTGGCTGCCACCGGGATACAGGCCGGAGAGGATGCGGCGACGCACCTCGCGGGCGATCTGGACACTGATGGTACGGTCGATCGCGGGCGCTGGTGTGGCGCGTGTGGTCGGGACGCGCGGTGCCGATGCGCGCGGCGCCGATGGGCGTGCGGCGCTTCGCGGCGCGGCGGCCGCATCGGCCGTGCCCGGGTGACGCGCGGCCGGTGTGGCCACCGAACGTCCCCGCCCGCCACGCTGCCGCTGTTTGCCCGCCTCCATTCGATACCCCTGCGATCAACTCGGGACACCATACCGCAAAGTCCTGAAAAACGTATGTACGGGAAGGCGCGGCAGGTTGCCGGTGCACCGCCCGAAACGACAGAGCCCCGGCGTGTGCCGGGGCTCTGCGTCATCGAGGCTCGCGCGCGAGTGGATCGCGCGTGAAGCGTGCCGGACCGGCGGCTGCCGGTCCGGCATCGACGTCCTCAGAAGGTGATGCTCCAGCTGTCGATGTAGCCGGTATCGCCGCCTGCGTTGTCGTTGACGCGCAGACGCCAGGTGCCGTTGAGCGTCTCGGAGGAGAGGTTCACGGTGTAGGTGGTGTTGATGTTGTCCGCACTGCCGCCCGAGCGGTTGTGCAGCACGTACACACTGCCGTCCGGCGCGATCAGGTCGACCTTGAGGTCGCCGATGTAGGTGTGGACGATGGCGACCTGCACCGGGGTGCTGGCCGGGGCGTTGCCACTGCGACCGGACACCGTGATCGTGCTTTCCACCGTGGTGTTGTCGCCGATGTTCACGTTGGTGCCGTTGGAGTAGGTCTGCGGCGTGCCGCCACCGCCGCCGGTGGTGTAGTCGCCCACCAGGCTGACGCCGGAGAACGTGCTGTAGGCCTTCACGCGCACATGCCAGGTGCCCGCGGAAGGCGTGGCGAAGGTGCAGGTCTCGGCATTGCCGCCGAGATACGGGCGGCAGTCGTACACGGTGTCGGACGGCGCCGAGCCGAACTTCACGTACATGTCGGCATCGCCGGTGCCGCCGGAGAGGGTGAAGGTCAGGTTGGTCGCGCCGGTCGGCACCGACATCGTGTAATTCAGCGAATTGCCGGTGGTCGCGGTCAGGCCGGTGACCGGCACGCCCCTGGTCAGCGTGTTGCCGCCGCTGGGCGCGGTGCCGGTGAAGTTCTGTCCGCTCACGTTGGCGCTGTTGACGGTGACGCTGCGCGTGGCCGGCGAGAAGGTGTAGCCGGACAGGCTGGGAGTGAGGGTGTAGGTGCCGTTGGCCACACCGGTGAAGGTGTACACGCCGCTGCTGTTGGTGACGACGCTGGTGCTGCCGTTGCTCACGTTCACGCCGGAGATGCCGGCGCCGGCGCTGGTGGCGATGGTGCCGGTCACCGAATAGGTGGTGGGCGTGGTGCCGCCGCAGGCCGGGAAGCGGAAATCGGCGATGCGGGTCTGCCAGCCGCCGGTCGGGCGGTACATGCCGACGAACCAGAAGGTGCAGTCGTCCACCGGGTCGACGGTCATCTGGTAGTAGTCGCCCCAGCGGCCGGAGGTTTCGGCGGCGGCGCCGACGGCCACCTCGTTCTCGCCCAGGGTCATCACGCCCAGCGCATCGGAGGCGGTGCGGCCGGTGTAGCCGAGGGTGGCGAACTTGGTCGGCGTGGTGGTCCTGGTGACGTTGTAGCCCAGGCCGATGTTGCCGAACTTGTCCATGGCCGCGGTGCCCATCAGGTGATGGGTGCTGGTGTCGCCCGGGCTGAAGGTGCCTTCCTGGTGCAGTGCCCAGTTGCCGGTGCCGCTGCGGCGCAGCTCGAACCAGCGCACGGCGGAGTCGACCACGGTGCCGGTACGGGCCGCGTTCTGGTTGGTGGCGAAGGTGCCGACCAGCGACTCGTGCGTGCCGAAGTTGCGGTAGCTCAGCTGGTTCAGCAGCACTTCGCGGATCGGGTCGAGGCGCGAGGTGGAGCCGGGCTGCGGTACGGTGGCGAAGGTGCTGTAGTCGCGGAACCAGCTGTTGAACTCGGTGATGGCCACGCGCGGCAGGGCGGCGATGCCGCTGTTGGCCGGCGTGTTCCAGTCCAGCGTGATCTCGAACAGCTCCAGGAAGTCCTGCGAACCGTTGGCGCCGGTGCCGTCGTGGGCTTCGTCGTCGCGGTGGCGGGCCAGGATCTGCTTGCGTCCGGACGGCGCCGCGGTGGTGCCGTAGAAGGTGGACGGGGTGAGGATCTGGAAGCCGTACCCCGGCAGCTTGGCGACGGTCTGGAAGCGCTGCGCCGCGCGCGCGGTGGCGCCGGTGAGCATGTTGGCGCGGTCGAACGCATACACCGCCACCTGCGCGTTGCCCTCGTTCGAGGCGCAGACGTAGGCGTCGTTCCACACGCCGCAGTGCGGATAGTCGGGCAGGCGCGGCGCGGAATAGCCGTAGAACCACCAGCCGCCGCTGACCGGGTCGGAAGTCTTCGACACGAAGGTGCAGAAGCCGGCGTCGTCCATGGTCAGCATGAACCAGCGCCCGGCCTGACGGTCGTAGTGGACCAGCGGGTCGCCGCGGTCGCTGCTGCAGGAATTGCCCGCAGGCGCCAGCGAACCGAAGCTGGTCGGACCGGACACCAGGGTGCCCGCCTTGTTGTAGATCTTGAAGGTGGTGGTGGTGCCGTTGACCGCGTAGATGACGTGGTTGGCGCCGACTTCGACCACCGGGTCGCCGGGGCTCACGCCGGTGTTCGGGTTGTTGATGCTCACGCGGCTGCGCGTGGCGGACTTGGCGCGCGCCTGCGGCGGTGCGTTTTCGTCCCACAGCGACTGCAGCTCCGACAGCGTATCGGCGGCGACCGGCTTGTCGGCCGGCGCATGCGGGCGGGTGCTGCCGAGCGGGAAATACTGGCGGCGATGCGCTTCGCGGATCGGCATGCCCGGTTTCCACTGGGCGGCCTTGGGCAGCACGCGCAGATCGATATCGATGCTGTGCGGCGTCACCGGCGCGCCGAGCTGCGGACGGGCGGCGCGCTCGGGGCGCTCGGGTTCGACCTCGCGCGTCGTGCGCGGGCCGGCGGCGAAAGCCATGCAGGGCATCAGCAGCGCGAACGCCGCCAGCCTGCAGGCCCGGAACAGGGAATTGGATGTCATGACGCTGACCTCGGGTGGATGGGTTGAGGTGGAATGCGACAGGGGCCGACGCGACGGAGGGCGCGAAACGGCGATACGTACGATGCGCAGAAGACGCGGAAGTACAGCCAACGACAGACTCGTGTGCAGAAACGGCAGTGTGTGCGCCCGTCCGTCGAATGTCTCGACGGGCGTGGCGTGTGCGGAACCGCGCCGGAGCGCGGTCAGTCGTCCGCCTCCCCGCCTTCCGGCGAAGCGGCATCGACGAATTCGATGCGGCGCCACAAACGCAGATTGCCGCGCAGGCTCTCGACCTCGATCAGGCCCGGCTGCGCGCCCTTGGCGACGCCGACCGCGGCCTCGGCGCGCTTGTCCGGCTCTTCGCCGTCGCGGCGCTCGATCCGGATCGAATAATCGGTGGTGATGCTGCCCGAGCTCGACAGGCGCAGCTCCGCGCCCAGCGCGTCGGTGACCCCGACCGAGATGTCGCCGGTGCGGGTGGACAGGTGCTGGCGCACGCCGGCGGCGGCGGGTTCGAGCATGACCCGGATCGCGCCGCTTCCGGTGTCGGCCTGGACCGCACCGGTGGTGCCGCGGGCGAGGATGTCGCCGGACAGCGAACGGAAATCGACGTCGGCACGCACGCCGCGGCTCTCGATGTTGCCCGCGGCGGTGCGCACGCGCAGCGGATGCCCTTCGGGCACGTACAGCACCAGGTCGATGCGCTGGGTGGCGGCCGGCGCGACGCCTTCCGGCAGGGTCGGCGCCACGCGGAAGACCTCGCCCACCGCCGCCGGCGCGAAGCCGAATGCGGGCGCACCTTCGGGCTGCTGCACGGTCGCGCGCACGTCCAGCTGATGCGCGTAGCCACCGAAGCGCAGGTACACGCTGCCGTAGGGGTTGTCGACCTCCAGCGCCTGCCCTGCCGGCAGGGTGAAGCTCAGATCGCTGCGTGCCGCTTCGGGTGCGGCCTCCGGCGGGGCGTCCTGAGGGGCGGACGCCTGCTGCGCCGTGGCCGGCAGCATGGCGCCACACAGGACCAGCGCCGCGAACAGGCGCAGCGGCATGCGCGATGCGGGTGTGTGGCGTGGACGCGACGCGATGCCGGAACGGTCTGTGGTCGGCGGGCATCGGAACTGGAGATCGGACATGGGACGCGGGCCTGGAGTCGGGTGCGGAGGGAGCGGGAAGCGAACGCGTGCGGTGGCAGCGGACGGCGGGCGTGAAACGCTAGTAACGATAATCGGCGGTGAGCACCAGATTGCGCCCCGGCTCGTCGAGGCCGGAGCCATGTTCGCGGTATCGCCTGTCGCCCAGATTCTCGCCGCGCAGCGCCAGCGACAACCGGGCGTCCACCTGCCATTCCAGGCGCAGATTGAAGGTGGCCCAGCCGGCGGTGCCGCGGGGATCGATGCGCGGGTCGACGCGATCGCGGGGGCTCAGCCTGTCCTGTGCGGCAGCGTAGAGCGAATAGGCTTCGAGCGTGAGCGCATCGCCGCGCCACACCGCCCCTGCGCGCCCGAACAGCGGCGGAATGCGATCGGCCGGGTCGCGCATGCCGTCCACGGATTCGTCGCCGCGCGTCCAGGTGGCCGTGGCGTAGGCATCGACGTGCTCGCCGCGCCAGCGCAGCCCGGCCTCGACGCCGCGCAGGTCGAGCCGCGCCAGATTGCGGTTCTGCACCACCAGCGCACCGTCCGGACGCACCTCACCGGTGAGTGTGGCGGTGATCTTGTCGCGATAGCGCGCACGGAACGCGATCAGTTCGCCCATCCAGCGCGCATCGGCGTACTTCAGGCCGACATCCACGCTGGTGACGGTTTCCGGATCAAGGTCCGGATTCGGTTCGCTCCAGCGGTTGCCCGGGCGCGGGCCGAACACGCCGAGATCGAAGATGTTGGGCGCCCGGAAGCCACGACCCAGATTGGAGACCAGGCGCAGCGACCGGCTCGCCGCGAAGGAGGCGCCGAGGTGGCCGGTGAGATCGTCCGGGCGAAGACGCACGCCGGGAACGCCCTCGGCGGCGGGAATGCGCACGTCGAACCGGCTGTAGCGAAGACCGCCCTCGATGTCGAAGCGGCCCTGCCGCCAGTCGTCGGCCAGATAGATCGCCTGGCTGTCCATGCGGGCGCCATCGGGAAACCGCGGCGCACGCGTCGATACCGCGCCGGTGTCCAGCTGCGTGCGCAGGCGCGAGGACGCGACACGGTCGCGGTACCACTCGACGCCGTAGCTGATGGTGTGCCCTGCGCCGAGCGTGCGCACGAACTGTCCGGCGACACCGTCGGTGGTGTCGCGGTTGCGCTCGCGGTCCTCGTTGCGGCTGCCGAAGGCCACGGTGCGCCGGTCGTCGTCGACCACCTGCCGGCCGATGCGCAGCTCCGCGGCATCGAACAGCGCGTTGCCCTGCCCGTCCCTGCTGCCGTCCAGCGCCCAGACCAGCTGGGCGAAGCGCCGGCGCTGCGGCTCGAAGAAGAACACCGCATTCTCCGGCACGCGCTGCCCGAAGCCCGGCACCAGCGCGTCGTGGCGCGGCGTACGCGGCTGCTCGGCGTACTGCACCGACAGTTGCAGGCTGTGGCCCTGCGCCGGGCGCAGGCCGAGCTTGAGATCACCGAAGCGCGCGCGGAATGCGGTGGACGCCAGCGTGTCGCCGCCGCCCACGCGCAGGTCGCCGACGTTCTGTGCGGTGTAGCCGAGCGCGAAGGCGGCGCGCTCGCCGCCGCCGGATACTTCGCCGCGCGCGATCGCCGAATCGTCGGCGCTGGCCAGCACGGTGCGCAGTGCGCCGTGCCACTGACGCCCGCCGTCTTCGGCATAGCGCAGGGTCGGCGTGAGCATCTGCACCACACCGCCCATGGCGTCGCCGCCATAGAGCGTGCCGCCGGGGCCGCGCACCACTTCGATCCGGTCCAGGCTCTGACCGTCGACCAGCGCGATGTACTGGTTGGGTGCGTTGCGGAAGATGGCGTTGTTGAGGCGGAACCCATCGACCAGATGCAGGACCTCGGAGCCCTTGAGCCCGCGCACGATCACCACGCCCTGCCCGGGCGTGGTCTGTTGCACATACGTGCCCACGGCGCCATGCAGTGCGTCCATCGGTGTCTGCATCGCGGCGCCGCGCAGGGTCTCGGAGGTCACGACGGTCACCACCATCGGCACATCGAGCACCGTCTCGCTGCGGCGGCTCGCGGTGACCTGCACCGCGTCGAGCTCTTCGGCTTCGGTACCGGCCGTCGCGGACCGATCCACGGACGCGTCGCCGGCCTGCGCCATCGCCCAGGGTGCGGACGTCAGTGCGATGCAGGCGAACAGGCAGCGAAGCGGTCGATGGGGCACGGGTACAGGCCGGGACAATGGAAATGCCGGCGCGAAGGCCGGAGCTGCGTGCCCCCCGCGACGGCGCGAGCGCCGCGCACGGAAGCACGAAAACCACAATGGATGAACACCAGAATGGAACAGCCACGACCGAAAGATCGCGGCGCCCTCAGCAAAAGAACCGCCGGGTACCGAAGTACCCGGCGGCAGGGCTGTCGCGCCGCAGGGGCGGCGGACGGGGTGGTACGTTCAGGCGACGCCGGATTGCCCGGCGTCGCCCGGGTGCATCAGAACGTGATGCTCCAGCTGTTGATGTAGCCGATGTCGCCACCTGCATTGTCGTTGACGCGCAGGCGCCAGCTGCCGTTGAGCGCTTCGCTCGACAGGTTGACCGTGTAGGTGCGGATGATGTTGTCCGCACTGCCGCCGGAGCGGTTGTGCAGCACGTACACACTGCCGTCCGGTGCCACCAGGTCCACCTTCAGATCGCCGATGTAGGTGTGACGGATGTCCACCGCGACCGCCGTGGCACTGGAACCGCTGCCGCTGCGGCCGGAGACCGAAATCGGGCTCTCGACGGTGGTGTTGTCGCGGATCTGGTAGTCGGTGCCGTTGGAGTAGGTCTGCGTGCCGCCACCGCCACCGGTGGTGTAGCTGCCGGTCAGGCTGACGCCCGAGAACGACGAGTACGCCTTCACCCGCACGTAGTAGGTGCCCGCCTGCGGCGAGGCGAACGAGCAGGTTTCGGCATTGCCGCCGAGATACGGACGGCAGTCGTAGGAGGTGTCGGTCGGCGCGCTGCCGAACTTCACGTACAGGTCGGCATCACCGGTGCCGCCGGACATCGTGAACGACAGGTTGGTCGCGCCCGAGGGCACGGACATCGTGTAGTCCAGCGAGTTGCCGGTGGAGGCGCTCAGGCCGGTGAGCGGCACGCCGTTGGTGAGGGAGCCCGGCGGCGGCGGCGGCGGCGGCGGCGGCGGCGGGGCCGAACCGCCCAGCGTGTACAGCAGCAGGTTGGGCGAACCGGTCTGTGCACCGGTGACCTTGCCCGGCGTGGCGCTGCCGGTCAGGGCCGAGGTGACCTGGGCCGGCGAGGCGGTCGGGTTGCTCGCCAGGTACAGCGCGGCGGCGCCGGCCACGTGCGGGGCCGCCATCGAGGTGCCGCTGATGGTGTTGGTCGCGGTGCTGCTGGTGTGCCAGGCCGAGGTGATCGACGAACCCGGCGCGAAGATGTCCAGACAGGTGCCGTAGTTGGAGAACGACGAACGCGCGTCGGTGTTGGTGGTCGAGCCCACCGTGATCGCGTTCGCGGCGCGGGCCGGCGAGTAGCTGCAGGCGTTGCCGTTGTCGTTGCCGGCTGCGACCACCACGGTCACGCCCGCGTTCACCATGCGCTGCACGGCGTCGTCGGTGGCCTGCGAGGCGCCGCCGCCCAGGCTCATGTTGGCCACGGCCGGCTTGATGTGGTTCTGCGCCACCCAGTCCATGCCGGCGATCACGCCGGAATTGGTGCCCGAGCCGTTGCAGCCCAGCACGCGCACCGGATGGATGGTCACGCCCTTGGCGATGCCGTAGGTGGTGCCGCCGACGGTGCCGGCGACGTGGGTGCCGTGGCCGTTGCAGTCGTTGGCGTTGCCGCCGCTGGTCACCGCGTCGTAGCCGTTGCCCATGCGACCGCTGAACTGGCTGTGCGACAGCAGCACGCCGGTATCGATGATGTAGGCATGCACGCCGGAAGCGGTGGTGTTGTAGGTGTAGGAGGAATCCAGCGGCAGATTGCGCTGGTCGACACGGTCGATGCCCCAGGTGGCGCCGGTCTGGGTGGCGTTGATCGAGACGTAGCCGTCTTCTTCCACGTAGGCCACGCGCGGATCGGCGAGCAGACGGGCGATCGCCTTGTCGTCGGCCTTGGCGACGAAGCCACGCAGCGCATGGCTGAAGCTGCGCTTGACCTGGAGGCGGTGGCTGGACGCCATGTCGCCGGCGACGCTGGACACGCGCGCGCGCGAGTTCGATTCGGTGGCGAGGCTGGCCGCCTCTTCCTTCAACACGACGATGACGTCGCCGGTGGGCCGCTGCGCGGTGCGGAACTCGCCCGCGAATGCGCACATGGGTGCGGACGCGGCGATGACGGAAACCCCAATGGCGACTGACAACAATGAAACTCGACGATTCACGGTCATTCCTCTGTGAGAAGCGGCCCTCGGGCCGCTGGTCGGGATGCGTCGTTCGGACGCATGGTGACGCGGACACAACATCAAACTGACTGTCGACGCAGCCTGCGCAGGTCATCGATCGGTATCCACCGTCTTCCTGCGGCAGGACTGACGCACTGCATCCTCTGCGGTGCGTTGGCTGCGGGCGTAGGGGGAACCCCTGCAGCCGGCCGGCTCCCCAAGCCGGCCTGCGTCGACCCGGCGTGGCGCCGGGTCCGCATCCCGAACGTAAGCGACTTTTCCGGCGTGCGCAAGACACCACGTGCACGAATCGCGGCATGCGCCGAAGGCCGGCTGTCGCTCGGGACGCGACATCGCAGAGGAGGCTCCGGGCAATTCGTGCAGGATCTCGAACATCGCCCGCAGGGAATTCCGTACGCCTGCGGGCTTGCGCAACAATGCGCGGGAGCGGTGTTGGCGAAGTGTTGGCGAATCTTGAACACCCGTGCCGCCGACAGAATCGCGATTGCACGCCCGCGCATGAACCATTCGACGCGGCATGACGCTGCGCAGCATGGCGCGGCGCGGCGGCGCGTGCGACATACGCGCGCGTACGCCGCGCCGTCTTGCGATCGACGCGGTGAAAGGCCGCGGCTACGGCGTGCGCGTGGCCTTGAGCGTCACCCCTGAAAACGCAGTGTAGGCATACACGCGGAGGTAGTACGTCGTGCCTGCGACCGGGCTGTCGATGGTGCAGGTCTCGTTGTTGCCCGAAAGATACGGGCGGCACGTGTAGGCGCTGGACGTCGGCGCCGCGCCGGCGCGCACGTAGAGATCCGCATCGCCGCTGCCGCCGGCGGTCGTCACCACCAGGCGCGTGGTGCCGGCCGGAATGCTCACCGTGTAGGTCGACGACCAGCTGCCACGCGCGATCGCCGGCAACGCGATATTCAACACCTCGGTGGTGCCACCACCGCCGCTGCCCGCGGTCTTCGCCGCCTCGCCGAGGAACGCGAGACCGAGTTTCGCGAATTTACCGCTGTTCTGGGCCGAATTGCCCATGTTGGCCAGGGTGTCGTTCTGGGTATGGATGCTGCTGAAATAACCGCTCGCGCCACCTTCGAACATCATGCCCGCCGGATAGCCCGCGCTGGTCCACGAGGCATGGTCGGAACATCCGTATCCGCAGGTGTAGGTGCCGCGGGTCAGGCCCAGCGGCGCGAGATAGGTGTCGAACAGCGAAGTCAGGAAGGTCTTGATGTCGGCGTTCGAATAATCGGTGATCAACCGCATGTCGGCGCCGCCCGAACGGTAGTTGGTCATGTCCAGCTGCAGCACGGCGTAGACATTGGCACCCGCGTTCCTGTGCGCCTGAGCGATGGCGTTGGAACCACGCAGGCCCACTTCCTCGGCGGCGTAGCCGATGAATTTCACCGTGCGTTTCGGCTTCCAGCCGCTGGCCAGCGCGATGCGGATCACCTCCGTCAGCGTGGCGATGCCGGACGCGTCGTCGTCTGCGCCGGGCGCGCGCTGGGCGGTGCTGCCGCCGCCACTGCTGTTGATCGAGTCCAGATGCGCGCCGAGCACCACGATCTCGTTCGGCAGTTCGTTGCCGCGCACGGTCAGGATGACCGAAGGCTGCGTGGAGCAGTTGGCGCAGGTGGACAGTTCGCTGGTGACATCGCTGCGGCTGCCCGCCAGCGACTGCCAGCGGTTGCGGATCCACTCCGCGGATGCCTTGCCGTCGGCGCTGGTGTAGTAGCGGTTCTGATAGGTGGACAGCGTGTTGATGGTGGTGTAGATGTTGGTGTGTTGCACCTGCGGCAGCCAGGGATCCACCGTGACACGGTTGTCGATGCTGTAGGTCGCCAGCACGCCCGGCCCGACGGCCGACGCGGCCTGGTCGGCACGGACGAAGGCTTCGGCCTCCGCCTGCGTGCGGAACGCGAAATACCCGCCGCAGCGTAGTTCGCGCTGATGCACGTAGGCGCTCACCCTGCTCAGTTCCCCGGCCTGGATCTTCGCGATGCGCAGCGGCGTGCCAAGGCTGTCGCGCGTCGGCGCGGCGTCCACCGCGAACTGCTTCGATACGGCGGCCAGACCGCGCCAGGTGCTGTCGGCGGTCACGATCCAGACCGGCGCGGCCGGGTCGTGCTCGAGCCGCAGCGATGCCAGCTGCTCGCGTGCGTGCGCCTGCGTGTGCGCGTCGGCGTGCTGCACGGCGGCGGCATGCGCCGCCTGCCCCGGATCCACGGCCCGCCTGGTGGCGGCCGATGCCATGCCCGCATGCGCGAGGCAGGCGACGTGAAGCGCGACGCATGCGAATGCGATGCGCGAGCCCTGTTGAATCTTCATCTCGACGGTCCTGTCGTTGGGCAGCCCGGCTGCCGTGTCTGGGGATTCGACGCGCGCAGCGCGCGGACGGTCTGTCCGGCCGCAGGCGCGGTCACGAACGGAGCTGGAGCGAAAAGCCCCCCGCGCGAACGCGGAGGGCTTGAGATTCGCGACGCCCGGCATCTCCGTATGCCGGGCGGTCGCTGCGGCCCCGTGCGTGCGCATCGGGGCCTCGTGGCGCACGGCTTACGGCGTGCGCGTGGCCTTCAGGTTCACGCCGGAATAGGCGCTGTAGGCACGCACCGCGATGTGGTACGTGGTGCCCGCTGCCGGGTTGTTGAAGGTGCAGGTCTCGGCGTTGCCGCCGGTGTAGGGACGGCAGCTGTAGCTGCTCGTGGTCGGCGCCGCGCCCGCACGCACATACAGGTCGGCATCGCCCGTGCCGCCGGAGGTGGCGACCACGAACTGGGTGGTACCGGCCGGGATGGTGTAGGTGTAGGTCGAGGACCAGCTGCCGGTGGCGACCGACGGCAGGTTGACGTTGAGCACCACCGTGCCGCCCGTGGGCGGCGCCGTGCCGCAGCTCACGCCGACCGCGCTGAACGCCGAGTCGATGTTGGCCACGGAAAAGCCCAGATCCGTCGCCGCCGTGCGCACGCCGCAGGCGCCCTGGTTGTAGTTGGTGCTGGAGGTCCAGTACAGATCGTTCGCGCGCGCGAACACCTGGAACGCCTTCTGGGTGTTCCACCCTGCGGTCTTGGCCAGCAGGCAGAAGGCCTTGTTGTACACGCCCGAGGAGTAGTGCACGTTCATGCCCGAGACGAAGTTCGAGGCATGGTCGATCGATTTGCCGTCCTGGGTCGGGGTGCACATGTAGCGCAGCGCACCGTTGGCCTTGAAGATGTCCGCGCCGACCAGGAAGTCGTTGCTGCCGCGCATGAAGTACTCGGCCGCTTCGCCGGCGATGTCCGAATACGCTTCGTTGATGCCGCCGGACTGGCCGGAATACACCAGCCCCGAGTTCTGCTCGGTGAAACCGTGCGAGACCTCGTGCGCGGAAACGTCCAGGCTCACCAGCGGATAGAACGTGCTCGCGCCGTCGCCGAAAGTCATCGCCGAGCCGTTCCAGAACGCGTTTTCGTAGTTGCTGCCGTAGTGCACGCGCATGGTCAGCTGGAAGCTGAGCGGAGCCTTGCCGATGTACGCCTGGTACATGTTGTAGACCACGCCACCGAAGTAGTGCGCGTCGTTCAGCGGCGAATACGCGCCGTTGATGGTCTTCACCGTGTTGCGCGGGCAGGTGTAGGAGAACGCGGTGCTGCCCGAGGAGCCGCCGTTGAGGTTGACCGTCTTGACGTTGGCGTTGCTCATCGTGCACGTGCTGCCCGACTGGGCGACGTCGAGCTTGCCGTAGTTGGTGCCGTATTCGTACTGGCCGGTCTTCTGGTTGCCGCCGGGGCCGGTGCCGACCAGTGCGTGCTGCAGGTTGTCCCACTGCTCGAGCACGCGGCCGCTGTCCGCGTCGACGATCACCGTCGGGCGGGTGGGCATGCCGCCGAGCGCGGTGTCGGCGAAATAGGTGACGACATAGGCGCGGTGCGCGCGGCCGGCGTCGTCGATCCAGATCGACAGGGTCGACTTCTCGTCGAAGGTGCGCATGAAGCCGACGCGCTCGCCCAGGCCGGCGCTCTTGCCAACCAGCATCGCGCGGCGCGTGTCGAGACGGGGAGCGGAGGCGGGGATTTCGGAGGCCAGGCCCGAGACTTTCTGGCCGAACAGGGTCTTCAGATCGCCGTTGAGGTCTTCGGCGACCACCACCTGTTCACCGAAGATCGGCAGGCCGCGGAAGGTCTGCTGGTAGCGATGGGCGCGCACGCCGCGGTCGGTCTTGCGCTGCAGCAGCAGCAGATGCGATTCGCCGTCCAGGCCGATGGCCTGCGCGTGACGGGCGTGCACGGTACGGGCGGCGCCGCTGGCGGCGATGCTCGCATTGGTCTGCGATGCGCCGACCAGGTCGCTGCGATGCAGGTCCGTGCGGGTGGCGGCGGTGGCGCTTCCTGCGCCGATCACCAGCGCAATGGCGCTGGCAAGCGCGTACTTCGAGTACGAACTGTTCACTGAAGATCTCTCCTTGAGAATGGCGATGCGGACGATGGTGACGGGCCCCGCCGATGCGGTGGCCGGAGAATCTGGCCCTGATCCGGAATCGCCCCCTCTTCCCTGCCGGATCCGCCAGATGCCGTCGTCAACATCAAGCTGAACGAACGGCAAACGGACGCTAAGGCCCGCCCGGAGAGATTGTCAATAGACCCGCTTCATATGCCGCCTTCGACACGGGGAGGCCCGTGTTCAGCGCCGCTTTTCGGCCGTAAAACTGAATTTATTCAGCAAGTTGCGAGACAAGTGATGCGCATCACACTTCAAGATGAAAGCCTGCTGAATCGACACGCGACGGGATGCCTGCGCGAAATGTCGCGCAAGGCGCCCCGGATCGGGAGCGCTACGGCCGGCCCATCCGCCGCTCAGAAACGGACCGGCAGGGCCGCGATGCCGCTGCACGCGGGCGCAAACCCGCGGCGGCAGGCACCGCATCATGCGAGGAGCAGTTGCGCCGTGGGCCAAGGCCCGCGGCAGGGCTTCAGAACATCCCGGTTTCGAGCCGCGCGACGTCCGACATCATCTCGCGCGTCCACGGCGGGTCGAACACCAGCTCGACATCCGCCTCGCGCACGGTCGGGATCATCTCCAGCTTGCTGCGCACGTCGTCGACCAGGATGTCGCCCATGCCGCAGCCCGGAGCGGTGAGGGTCATCCGCACCTCGACCCGGCGCTCGCCGGGGCTCCCGGACTGCAGTTCCACCGCGTAGACCAGGCCCAGATCGACGATGTTGATCGGAATTTCCGGGTCGAAGCAGGTCCGCAGCTGGTTCCAGACGATGCGCTCGACTTCCTCGTCGCCGGCGTGCTCGGGCAATTCGATCGGCGGCGGCGGCTCCTTGCCGATGGCGTCGGCATCCGCGCCGGCGATGCGCATCAGATTGCCTTCCACGAACACCGTCCAGCTGCCCCCCAATGCCTGGGTGATGTAGCCGACGCTGCCGGCGGGCAGGGTCACTTCCTCGCCCTGCGGCACCAGGACGGCCTTGCAATCGCGTTCGAAACGCACGGGTTCGCTGCTGCGGGAGTACACGCGAGGCTCTGACCGGTTCGTGGTGGGAGATGCTGCCCCGCGCAGGCGCGGATGCAATCAGGAGGAATTCGGTACGGATTGTACCGGGGAACCCTCACGCAGTGTGCGCCGGGCCTGCGCAGGGCCTCTGGCGCCGCACACGGGGCAGACCGGGACCGGGACCGGGACAGGGACCGCATCGCACCGCACCGACGCCGACCGGCGCTGTCGGAGTCGCGAAGAGGGGACGCCGTGAGTGGGGACTCCCGCTGTTCCGCTGCGATCGCACCGCCGTGGGCTACCCTATGGCGCATGTCCGCCCTCTCCACGCCCCGTCCGCATCCGGCACGATCCGCGTCCGCAGGTCACAGCGCCCTGTCGCCGATGCCGTTGTTCTTCGCGGTGCTGGGGATCGGCGGCATGGCCGCGCTCTGGGTGGTGGCCACCCTGTTCCTGCAGCGCCTGAGCCCCTGGATGGCGCTGATGACCGCGGCCGATATCGCCTTGCTGCTGCGCATCGCGGGCACCCTGCCCGGCCGCGGCCGCGCTCTGCTGTGCATGGCGGCCACCGCGGCGACGATCGCCGCCGCCAACTGGGGCATCGCCGGCAGCCGCACGGGCCGCGCCTTCGGCTATGGTCCGCTGGACGGGATGCAGTCGCTGGGCCCCGATCTGGCCTGGACACTCACCCTGCTCACCCACCATGGCCCCGAGCTGGCGCTGTATGCGCTCGCGCTCGCCCTGGCCTGGTGGCTTGGGCGCTGAGCGCCAGGCCTGCGATCGCCCGCAGAGAACCTCAGCGCGCCCTGCGCAGCCTCGGCAGCAGCAGACCGCTTCGCCGGCGGTACGCCTCCCACTCGGCATGGCGCGCCATCCGCGCGTCCTTGGCCAGCATGTTGGGCAGGAACACGCCCAGCCACACCCAGGCCAGCACCAGCCACGGCAGCCAGTGGCCGGCCACCAGCGCGAAGCTGCCGTAGATCAGCATCTCGCCCAGGTAATTGGGGTTGCGCGTGCGCGCGAAGAATCCGTCATCGATGAGCCCCGGCCTGGCGCGCAGCACGAAGAACTTCTGGGCGTCCGCGCCCACCATCAGCGCCACGCCGAGCACACACAGCAGGGAGGCCGCGGCCAGCACCGCAGGCGGCTGCTGCAGATCGTGCGCGACGATCAGCCAGGGCGCGAGCCAGTAGGGCCCGAGCACGAAGACCCAGGCGTTCAGCGCGCCGGGTAGGGTGATGGGACGCCGCCAGGCCGGGTCGGGGAACACGGCCTCCTTGAGCAGCCAGACCAGGCCGTAGCCCCCATGCAGCGCGAGATAGGTCCATGCCGTGGCCGACCACGTGTCGTACAGCGCCATCATCGCCAGCACCACCGGCAGGGTGGCGCCCTTCTGCAGGTTGATGACCCCGGCGAACGACACCCGCGGACCGCCGCCGACATGGTCGGTGAGGTAGTCGCGCAGGGCCAGGTAGCGGGCGAGCGAACGGGACGACGACAGGGCCATGGGGACGCCGCGAGGAGAAAAAGCCGGGACGGACCGGACGAGGCCGGGACGAGGCCGGGACGAGGCGAGGACGAGGCAGGATCGCGGTGAAGCGGATGCGCGCCGGATGCAGACCCGCGGCGCGACACGCTCTAGGATAGCCGCAGCCCGGAGCCCGCCACGATGACCAAGAGCTGTCTGATCGAGAAAATCGGCTACCACATCCCGATCGGCGAGCGCGATGCGCAGCTGCTGGCGGCGATGGAAGAAGCCCGCGAGGAATTCCGCGCACGCAGCGTGGTGCGCGACGCGGGCGAGCCGTCGGAGCGACTGTATGTGGTGAAGTCCGGCTGGTTCTTTTCCTACACCCTGCTGCCGGACGGTGGCCGGCAGATCCTGCACATCCACTACCCTGGCGACATCGTGGGCATCCCGGACATCGCCTTCCACCGCACCGGAGCGGCGCTGGCGGCGGCCACCGACGGCGTGCTCTGCCCGTTCCCGAAGTCGGCGCTGGACGACGTGTTCATCCGCTCGCCGCGGCTGTCCGCACTGCTCTTCAGCATCGGCATGGTCGAACACGCGGTGCTGGCCGACCGCATCCGCATCGTCGGCCGCCGCGGCGCCCGCGAGCGCGTGGTGCATTTCCTGCTGGAAGTGGTCTCGCGCCTGCGCGTGACCCGCCGCGATCTGGGCGCCCGGTTCGAACTGCCGCTCAGCCAGAGCATGATCGGCGACGCGGTGGGGCTGACCAACGTCTATGTCAGCCGTGCGCTCACCCGCCTGCAGCGCGAAGGCCTGATATCCCGCGAACGGCACGGCATCGAGCTGGTCGACGAAACGCGCATGAAACACGAAGTGGATTTCGAGGACCGGCATTTCCGCATCGATACCTCCTGGTTCCCGCGCGAATGACCCACCGCCACGCCTGCGCCCGGCCTGCAGGACGCAGGCCGGCGACGCGGTGGGGGCAGGCAGACATATCGGCGGAGGGGCGGAGGGGCGGAGGGGCGGAGAGGGGGAACGGGGGGCTTGCCGCGCCCTGCCCACGCGGCGCTTGCAGCCGGCCCCGATCCGCGGTAATTAAGCGCGCTTAATGCGCGCGCCAGGTCGCTGGGCTATGGTCCGCCGCCTTTCGATCTCCAGACGACACCTCATGACATCAAGCACGACTTCGCGCATGGCATCGCATGCGTCCCTCGCGCCCGCCTTCATCATGTGCGGGCCGGGTGCGGCATGAACCATTCCCTCCCCCTGCACGGACTCGCCTACGAAAGCCGCGCCTTCCGCCGACCGGACAGCGCCGAACTGCTGCGCCTGCTGGAAGATGCGCGCACATTCAATCTGCAGGCCGGCGTCACCGGCGTGCTGCTGCACCACGACGGACGTTTCTTCCAGTATCTGGAAGGCACCGCCGACAGCGTGCATGCCGTCTATGCCCGCATCCAACGCTCCTCGATGCACCACAGCCTCCAGGTGCTGTTCGAAGGCGAGGTCTCGGCTCGGCATTTCGATCGCTGGCACATGGGGTTCTGCGAACCGCCGCAGGCGCAGTACCAGGCCATTTCCAATGCCGAGTGGAGCGACGCCATTCCGCTCACCCGCAGCGACATGCGCCGCGACCCCGGCATCGCCCTGGTGGTGCGCTACTGGAACACCTGGGTGGCCGAACGCCTGGTGGAATGCTGACAACCGGGCGCGGCGCCCGCTGAAGCGCCGCGCTCAGCTGCGCAGCACCTGCTCCAGCACCGCCACGTAGTGGCAGACGCTGCCGGCGATGACGAACATGTGCCAGATCGCATGCGCATACGGCAGCCGCGGGTGCCAGTAGAAATACACCCCCAGGGTGTAGGCCACGCCACCGCCGATCAGCCAGCCGAAGGTCCACGGGTCCAGGGCTTCCATCACCGGCTTAGCCGCGATCACCACCAGCCAGCCCATCGCCACGTAGAACACGAGCGAAAGGCGGTGGAAACGCCCGGTATAGAACAGCTTGAAGATCACGCCGGCCACCGCCAGCACCCAGATCGTTCCGAACAGCCACCAGCCCAGCGCACCGCGCAGGCCCAGCAGCGTGAACGGGGTGTAGGTGCCTGCGATCAGAAGGTAGATCGCGCAGTGGTCGAACACCTGCAACCGGCCCTTGACCACCGGGTGCTGGATGGCGTGGTACAGCGTGGAGGCCACGTACAGCAGCAGCAGGGTGATGCCGAACACGATCGACGCCGCCACCGCCCAGGCATCGCCGTAGATCGCCGCCAGGGTGATCAGCACCGCACCGCCTGCGAGCGCTGCGGCGGCACCGAGGCCATGGGTCAGCGCACTGGCGATTTCTTCACGGACGGTGTCGATGCGGTCGGTCATCCGCCGACCATGCCGGGCGGCGATAGTGCAATTGCTCCAAACCGCGCCTTCGACAGTCCAACCACGGCTTAGCACCCGCCGGGCGTGCGGTCTGCGACCCGCCCGCGCGGCGGCCTGTGCGATCATGGGCCGCACCGTCGCTGCGCTCCGGCATGATCGTCTCCCACCAGCATCGCTTCATCTTCGTCGCCACGCCCAAGACCGGCACCCACGCCGTGCGTCAGGCCCTGCGCGAACGGCTGGGGCCGGACGACATCGAACAGGTCGGGCTGTTCGTCAACAAGCGCTTCCCCTACGCCGACATCGCGCGCATCTCGCATGGCCACCTGAGCGTGCGCCAGGTCCGCCCCTATCTGGGCGATGCCGTGTGCGATGCCTATTTCAAGTTCGCCTTCGTGCGCAATCCGTTCGACCGCTTCGTCTCCTACTGCGCGTTCATGACCCGGCAGCAGGGCGCGTTCGACCGCGACCCGCAAGGGACGATGCGCGAGATCCTGTTCCAGTTGCGCCCGCTCGACCATATCCACTTCCAGCCGCAGTGGACGCTGCTGGTGGACGAGGCCGGGCAACTGGAGATGGACCTGGTCGGCCGGGTGGAGACCATGCAGGACAGCTACGACGAGGCCTGCGCGCGGATCGGCATCCCCAGCCGCGCACTGGACCGGGTCAACAGCTCGCGCCGCGGCGACTACCGGCAGTATTACGATCAGCCGCTGATCGACGGCGTCGCCGCGCTGTACGCCGGCGACCTGGAACGCTTCGGGTATACCTTCTGAACCGACCTTCCGAGCCCCGCGCCGCATCGGCCGCGGCGGAGACGACACCCATGCACGCTCCCTACCCCAACCCGCGCAAGACCACCGCCATCCGCCCGCTGGGCAAGGTCGACATCGCCGCCCTGCGCGATGCGGTGCTGGCGATTCCCGAGGCGGTCTGGGACGCGGAGAACGCCGACAAACCCAATCGCTTCGAAGCGCTCGACCGTACCCGTCACATCGTGTTCCGCTTCGTCGACGACGTGCGCGACTGGCGCGGCTCGCACGACCGCCCGCTGTGGGCGGACTGGCGTACGCTGCTGGAGCCGGTGCTGGCCGCGGCGACGGCGGCGTACGGCTATCCGGCCGGCGCCTTCCCGCGGGTGATGCTGGCACGCATGGCGCCCGGCGGCGTCATCAAACCGCATCGCGACACCAACCCGGCGGCGAAGTGGCCGCACAAGATCCACGTGCCGCTGCTGACCAACGACAGGGTGGCCTTCTTCATCGAGGGCGTCACCTACCACTTCCCTGAAGGCGAGGCCGTGGAAGTCAACAACATGGGCGTGCACGCGGTGGCGAACGATGGCGACACCGACCGCATCCATCTGATCTTCGAGTATTACGACACCACGCAGCCGGCGCCGGAATGGCTCCCGCGGCCTGCGGACGGGGCGTGAGGCCGGCACGGCGCACAACGCATCGCGCGCACAGGCCCTGCCCTGGACGATCAAACGGTACGTCAGCCGCAGCCGCGGGCCATGCGGCGTCCAGCGTCGCCGCCGACGGGAGACGGGACGATCGCCGAAGCCTCAACCAGACGCCTCAACCCGAACCCTCAACGCTCTGCATCTGCATTCGCGGCGGCACCCGAGGCGTCTGCAGGTCGCTCAAGGTCATGGATCAACCTGTCCATCTCCGCGATTTCCCGCCGCTGCGTCTCGACGATGCTTTCCGCCAGCGCCTTCACGCGCGGATCGCGCAGGTCGGCGCGCGTGCTGGTGAGGATGGCGATGGAGTGATGCGGGATCATCGCCTTCATCCAGGCGATGTCGCCGATGCCGGTCTGCGCCCGCGTCATCCACGCGCCCGCCGCCATCAGGCCAAGACCGCAGACGACGATGAGTGTGTTGAAGCGTGCGTTGCGGTACATGTGACGCATGAAGAACAGCATCACCAGCGCCATCGCGCCGGCCATCATGAGATTCATGTAGAAGCGGGTGCGGCTGAACCAGATATGGTCGGCCGAATAGGTGGTCACGTAGGTCAGGGCGAACATGATCGCGGACGAAACGGCGATCATCAGCAGGAAGGTCCGGTATGAACCGTGGTCATGCGAGGTGGACATGGCGTCGCTCCTCGAAGTGTCGGTGGACTCACGAGCCTGCGAGCGTCGTATTGAGCGCACCCTGAACCCGACATCCTGCTGCAAGTGGCGATGGCTACGGGTCCGCGATCACCTGCGGTTCGCACGATGCCCGTGCGGATCGCAGACATGCAGACAGGCCGCGGAGGCATTCCAGGCGCCGTGTGCGCAGATGGCCGTCATGCCGACCATGTCGTCGCGGCGACGGTGCGCTCACTCCAGCCGGTTGAGCCGTCGCACGCGCCGCAGCCTGCGCACGATGCTGCGCGCATCGCCGGGTGCGGTGTCGAACAGATACTCCTCCACTTCCACCTGCATGCCGTCTTCCGGCGCGAACGCCTCGCGCATCGCATACAGCCGGCCGTTGCCCTCGAACGCCAGCCAGCGTGCGCCGTCGTGCACCACCTTGATCGCGGAGACCGAGGGAATGATCGCCTGCAGCGCCGCGCCGTCGAGCATGCGCGTGGACAGCAGCGTCTCGCGGTGCGCGCTCAGCGCCTCCGTGCGCTCGCGCGTGGCGGCCAGCGCGCTCTCGCGGTCGATGCGGTGGATCGGATCGAGCGCGGCCAGGGGCACGAGCGTGGTGCGCTTGCCGCTGCGCTTGCGATGGATGTCCAGGACCACCTTGCCCATGTAGGCGTCCTTGTAGTCCATCTGCGCGACCTCGCTGCGCTTGCCGAGCAGGTAGCGCCACCAGGTGCCGAGCGTGCCGGTCATGCGCTCCGGTCCACGCTCAGTCGATGCCGACCGCGTGCGCGTGCTCGCGGGTGGCCAGGAAGGTCACCGCCGGCGCGCGCTCCTGGGCGAGCTGCAGATTGACCCGGGTGGGCGCGAGGTACACCAGCTGGCCGGCGGCATCGAGCGAGAGATTCATCGCGTTCTTGTCGCGGAACTCCTCCAGCTTCTTCGCGTCGTCGCAGCGGATCCAGCGCGCGGTCGCCACCTGCACCTGTTCGAAGCTGGCGTCCACGCCGTACTCGTCCTTGAGCCGGTAGGCGACCACGTCGAACTGCAGCGCGCCCACCGCGCCGAGGATCAGGTCGTTGCTCATCAGCGGCCGGAAGAACTGCGTGGCGCCCTCCTCGCTCAGCTGCGCCAGGCCCTTCTGCAGCTGCTTGAGCTTGA
>ERZ1066122.368-NODE-368-length-48321-cov-14.268926_pt1 | contig 48321 bp, 52 predicted proteins | sample MGYA00382769_ERZ1066122 | MGnify/ENA primary metagenome ERZ1066122 (study PRJEB33369, sample SAMEA5778352) | biofilm metagenome | biome: Industrial cooling water; feature: Water cooling tower basin; material: Biofilm | place: United Arab Emirates | collected... | reverse complement strand
GCATGGTGCGTCCCTTTCTGTGCTCTGGCGGTCTGAAGCATCGGGTGATTCGCCTCGATGTTCCTGAAATGTTCCAACGAATTTCCAAGGCGATATTACACTTGACGTACCCAACAGCTTCCGCCGCTTACTAAGCGGTTAATACTCGGCCGGCCTTTCACCTTTCACCCACTTGCCATGTCGGCATGACACGTGTAGGTGCTGTTCGGTATGGAACACCTGTCTGCCCTGCGCGATGCGCTTTCGAAAGCTGAGGCCAAGGAAAAACGCCTTGCTTCTCAGCTTGATGCTGCGCGCACTGAGCGCGAGGAGTTGGAAACCGCCCTTCGAGTCGTGGAGCGCCTGACAGGCGCGACCGCGCAAGCGGGCGCTTCGTCGAGCCAGAGCGAGAACGGGCAGTTAATCTACGGCTTCGTAGGCGAAGGACCTGAAGCGGCTAAGCTTCCTAAGGAAATCATTGAGGATTTGCGCAAGGCCGGTCATGCGCTCGGCGATGATCTCGTTCGTACGCAACTGTGGCGTATGGCACGGCGCAAGGAATTGCATAAGCATGACGGGCGGTACTTCCGCCCTGTCGCCAAGGAATTTTCGTACGAGGATATCTTCGACGAAAATGAAGAGGCCCCCGACGCGGAAGCGACGGAGGCCTATCGAGTGGGTCGGGTAGCTGAACTGGAAGGTCCTGAGAAAACCGAACAGCACCCCTCTAGTAAAGGGGAGAATGTGGGTTCGAGTCCCACCCCGACCGCCTCTACTCAATACCCCCAACTTCGAGGTTGGGATTACGATGTTGACCCGCCTTTTTGACCGCGAAGACAAGAAAGGAGGCCGCTGTGTGGAACACGCCAGTTAGGAGATAGTCACCACCCCGACGCGCCCGGCCCTTGGCAAAGCCTTGGGTCGGGTTCGTTGCTAGCATCACCGCGCTAGCCTGTCTAGTGTTTTCCGCTGGAATCCTTCGATTCCAGACGCTTATTCGTGCTTTTCCGCACTAACCCATCAAGAGCGGCGTCCGCCTCGATGGGACTTAACGTGCCAGCGTCGATTAGCTTTTGCGCTTCGATCTTGAACCGCTCGCTTTGCTCGGCCTGGGTTTCCGTCCGTTTCTTCTTTGGCATCAGGCCCTCGCACTAGCCCTTTCGTAGGTGAGCCGCTTGCCGATCACACCGCGCAAGATCAGATCGGCGCGCTCGCCATCCTCGATACCAGTTGCCGAGCGGTTGGTGTAGCGGAAGTCGAACTCCGCCAGATAGCGGTGAAGGTGCTTTTTGCTGCAATGCTGGTAGATGCCCCGCATCCCGCGCTTGAAGATGCTGAAATAGCCTTCGATGGTGTTGGTGTGGACGGTGCCGCGCACGTACTCACCCGCCTTGTGGTTCACACGCTTGTGGTCGGCAACGTAGTAGGGGACGAAGCGATAGACCGGGCTTTCGTCGGTCATAATGCGGGTTTCTCGGCGCACGTTGGCGGCGACAATCGGCTCAATTTCGTCGGCACTCACCTTGTCCACGACATAGGACTTGGCGCGGCCCGAACCGCGCTCGACAAGCGAAACCACCTTCATCTTGTGGTGGTAGGCCTGACGCACTTCGGTGCCGGGTTCGCGCCCAATGAAGGTTTCATCGACTTCCACGGTCGCGCCGATGCCGCCTAGAGGGAAGCCGCTATCGTCCCGCATCGCTTCGCGGATGCGGTGCGACATGAACCAAGCGGTCTTGAGGGTCACGCCAAGGATGCGGTGCAGTTGGTTGCTGGAAATGCCCTTCTTGCTGCCAGCGACGAGGTAAATGGCCTGAAGCCACTTGTGCATGGGAACCTTGCTGTCCTCAAAGATGGTGCCGATCTTCACGGTGAAGGGCTTGCGGCACTGGTAGCACTTCCACACGCCTGCGCGGGTGGACTTGCCCTGAAGCTTGCCGATGCGCTCCACACCCCCGCAATGCGGGCAAACAGCGCCCTGCGGCCAAAGGCGAGTCTCGACGTACTCGTAGGCTTTTTCCTCGTTGTGAAAGTGCGGGGCGGAAATGTTCGACACGGCCTTAACTCCTTGGGTTTGTTCCTACCCCTTGGAATTGGGTACGTCAAGTATAATGACGCCATTTCCAACTTGTCTAGGATATTTCCTATGTGTAGGATAAGATCATGGGAAATGCTGCCACTGCTCTGCCCGATGGGGCGCGTGCCCGCCTGCTCGAACTGGCGCGGGCGCGGGGCGTAAGCCTTGCCAGCCTGTCGGATTTTCTCGGGCGTAACCCATCCTATCTGCAACAATTTATCCGCAAGGGCTCACCGCGACGGTTGGAGGAGCGTGACCGTCGCAAGCTCGCGGCCTTCTTCGGGGTGGCCGAGGATGAGCTCGGTAAAGCGCCGGAAATGTCCTACGCTCTGCCGCATGAAGAGGAAGGGCCCGGGGCTTGGGTTGTTGTCCCCCGGCTCGATCTGGGCGCTTCAGCCGGGCCGGGCGCGGTTCCGGGCGGTGAAGCGGCGTTCGATACGTTCCGCTTCTCGCGCCGCTGGCTGGCCGAGCAGGGGCTTCCCGGGGCGCAGCTTTCGGCGATCACGGTGGCAGGCGATTCAATGGAGCCGTTGCTCAATGATGGCGATGAAATCCTCGTCGATCGCACCCCGCGTCCGCTGCGCGATGGTATCCATGTGGTGAGGCTCGGTGATGCGCTGCTGGTGAAGCGCGTCGCGCAGGCGGGGGCAGGGCGCCTCGCGCTGTTATCGCAGAACCTCGCCTATCCGCCGATCGAAGTGGCGGCGGACGACATCACCATCATTGGCCGGGTGGTGTGGAAGGGCGGGCGGATTTAGCGCAGCTTGCGCTTGAACCCCGTGTGCGTCGGCACAAAGCCGAGCCGCCCGTAGAAGCGGTGCGCATCGGGGCGGTTACCATCGCTCATCAACTGCACCAGCGCGCAGCCGCGCTCCTCGGCGCGGGCGATGGCCCAGCGCATCATCTCCGCGCCGATCCCCTTGCCCTGATGTTCGGGGGCGACCCGCACGCTCTCGATCATCGCGCGCCATGCCCCGCGCCGGGCGACCACGGGGAGAAAGGATAGCTGGAAACTGCCAACCGGCTCGCCATCGCACTCCGCCACATACAGCGCGTGATTGGCATCGGCGGCAATCGCGCGGAATCCGGCAAGCTGCTGCGCGGCGTCATCGCTCGCAGGTGGATCGCGCGTGTCGGCCACGGGATCGCTGGCAATCAGACCGACGATGAAGGCAAGGTCGCCCTCGCAGGCCTCGCGGATGGTGAGCGTTGTCATGCCCGGTGCTTTAGCGGTGGAGGCCTTCCCCTTGCAATCGGCAGGCGAGGGCGGCACATCATGCCCACCATGACAGACCAAGCCAGCCTCCCGATGCGCGCCGCGATTGTTCCGGTGACCCCCTTGCAGCAGAATTGCTCGCTGATCTGGTGCACGAAGACCATGAAGGGCGCGCTGGTTGATCCGGGCGGCGATCTCGACAAGCTGAAGGAAGCCGTTGCCAAGGCAGGGGTGACGCTGGAAAAGCTGCTCGTCACCCACGGGCATCTCGATCATTGTGGGCAGACCGGGATGCTGGCGGACGAGCTGGGCCTGCCGATCGAAGGCCCGCACGAGGATGACCGCTTCTGGATCGACCAATTGGACGATGATGGCCCGCGCTGGGGCATGATCGCCAAAAGCTTCACCCCGACCCGCTGGCTAAGGCATGGCGACACGGTGAGCGTGGGGGAATTGACGCTCGATGTGATCCACTGCCCCGGCCACACGCCCGGCCATGTGGTGTTCTACCATGCCCCGAGCCGCTTCGCGATTGTCGGCGATGTGCTGTTTCAAGGGAGCATCGGCCGCACCGACTTCCCGCGTGGCAATCATCAGGATCTGATCGATTCGATCACCCAGCGGCTTTGGCCCTTGGGCGAAGATGTGATGTTCATCCCCGGCCATGGCCCGACGAGCACTTTCGGCCGTGAGCGCAAGACCAATGCTTTCGTGAGCGACTACGCGCTGTCCTGATCCTCCCCGAACCGGGGAGGGGAACCATGCGCAGCATGGTGGAGAGGCAGGCGCCGCTTTCGAAGACCGCGATCCTCCGGATCATCCGCAAGTGCCACTCCACCCCGCCGCTGGCGCGGCGCGGTCCCCCTCTCCCGAGGGAGAGGCCTACATCACACCGCCAGCAATCAGCGCTGCCACCACGGCAAGGCCCAGCTGCACCAGCATTGTCAGCAGCGTGCCGATCATCCGGCCGAACTGCATATTGCCGCCGTCCATCCCGAAGGCATGGGCGATGCGGCCAATGAAATAGGCCGCCGCGACATAGGCAAGCCACCAGTTGCCTTTGCCAGACAATTCGATGGCGCCGATCAGCACCAGCACAAAGGCGGTGTTCTCGACAAAATTGAGCTGCGCGCGCATCCGCCGCTGCAAGGCCTGATTGCCGCCATCGCCCACGCTGATACCGGTGGCCTGCCGCACCGCACCGATGCGGAGCGAAAGCCACAGGTTGAGAACGGCCGCGGCTGCGGCGGCGGTCAGGGTGACTTGCAGAATGGCCATGGCGGATGATCCCTTGTTGTCTGGCCCGCAGTGGTAGGCGCGGCGCGATCCGCTTGCAACGCGCGAATTTTCAGCTATAGCGCGCGCCTTCCCCGCCAAACCAGGGACAGGGCTGGTGCGCTCGCAAACGCTTGTGCACGCGCCTGCCTTACCGTAAGGGCGGCCCCGAGCAATCGCGTCGCGAGACGCAACACACATTGGTTATTTGAGGAATTGGTGCCACCATGGCTGTCCCCAAGAGAAAAGTATCGCCCAGCCGTCGCGGCATGCGTCGTTCGCACGATTCGCTGAAGGTCGAAGCCTTCCACGAATGTTCCAACTGTGGCGAACTGAAGCGCCCGCACAACCTGTGCCCGCACTGCGGCTATTACAACGGCCGTCAGGTCGTGGCCGTCGGTCTCTGAAGGCCCAAGCCTTAACGGTTTTCGGAAAGGAAGCGCGATGAGCCTGCCGCGTATCGCTGTCGATGCGATGGGCGGCGATGAAGGCGTGCGCGTGATGATTGAGGGCGCGGCGCTGGCGCGCCGTCAGCACGAACGCTTCCAGTTCCTGCTGGTGGGTGATAGTGCCCGGATCGAGCGCGCGCTGGACACGCATCCCAATCTGCGCGCCGCGTCCGAAATCCTCCATTGCGATGATGTTGTCGGCGGCGATGAATTGCCGAGCAAGGCGATCCGCCGCGCCAAGACAACCAGCATGGGCCTTGCCGTCAATGCGGTGAAGGAAGGCGCAGCGGGCGCCGCCGTCAGCGCGGGTAACACCGGCGCGCTGATGGCGATGAGCAAGATCGCGCTGCGCACCATGGCCGGGATTGATCGTCCGGCGCTTGCCGCGCTGCTCCCGACGCTGGAGCCGCATGATGTGGTGATGCTCGATCTTGGCGCCAACACCGAGGCCGATGCCCGCAACCTTGTCCAGTTCGCGGTGATGGGGGCGGCCTATTCGCGCATCGTCAACGGGTTTGAACGCCCGCGCGTCCGCCTGCTCAACATCGGCACCGAGGAAATCAAGGGCACCGAAGCGCTGCGCGAGGCGGCGGCCATGCTGACAGCCGCGGCAGCCCGTGAAGATGGCGGGCTGGCGATGCAGTTCGATGGCTTTGTCGAAAGCGACAAGATCAACCGCGGGCAAACCCATGTGGTGGTGACCGATGGTTTTTCCGGCAATATCGCCTTGAAGGCGATCGAAGGTTCGGCGCGGTTTGTAACAGACCTGCTCAAGCAGGCCTTCACCAGTTCGCTGCGTTCCAAGATCGGTTTTCTCGTCTCGCGCCCTGCGACCGAATTGCTCCGGCATCATCTTGATCCCAACAACCACAACGGCGCGGTTTTCCTCGGGCTCAATGGCGTGGTGGTCAAAAGCCACGGCAGTGCCACGGCTAAGGGTGTCGCCCATGCCGTGGCCGTTGCCGCCCGCCTGCTCGAAGACAAGCTGATCGAGCGGATCGCCCATGATCTGGGCGCGCTCAATTCCGATGCCCTGCGCGGCAACGGGCACGGCAAATCGCGCCCCGAGGCCGCTTCGTGAGCGGCTCACGCCTGCTCGGGACAGGCTCGGCCTTGCCGGCGCAGGTTGTCACCAATCATGATCTCGCGGCGCGGGTTGATACTTCGGACGAATGGATCATCGAGCGCACCGGAATCCGCCAGCGCTACATTGCGGGCGAGGGGGAGACCACCGCGACTCTCGCCACCGCTGCCGCGCGTGCGGCACTGGCCGATGCCGGGGTTGATGCTTCGTCGATTGGCCTGATCGTGCTTGCCACCGCAACGCCGGATAACACTTTCCCTGCCACGGCGACCAAGGTTCAGGCTGCCCTCGGCTGCAATGGCGGCGTCGCTTTTGATGTGGCGGCGGTGTGTTCGGGCTTTCTCTACGCGCTGGCGACCGCTGATTCGCTGCTGCGCACCGGCATGGCCAAGCGCGCGCTGGTGATCGGGGCTGAAACGTTCAGCCGGATTCTCGATTGGGAAGATCGCACCACCTGTGTGCTGTTTGGCGATGGGGCCGGTGCAGTGGTCCTCGAAGCGCCCGAAGCCGGGGCAAGCGATGATCCCTCGGCACCCGGCATTATCGCGACCCGCCTTCACGCCGATGGCGCGCAGCATGATCTGCTTTACGTCGATGGTGGTCCCTCGACCACGCAGACTGTCGGTCATGTCCGCATGAAGGGGCGCGAGGTGTTCCGCCATGCTGTTGTCAATCTTGCCGACGTCTTGCAGGAAGTGATTGAAGCAGCGGGTGTTTCGGTCTCCGATGTCGATTGGGTGGTGCCGCATCAGGCCAATGCCCGGATCCTCGATGCCACCGCGCGCAAGCTGGGCATTGCCCCGGAAAAGGTGATCGTGACCGTCCACGAACACGCCAACACCTCAGCGGCTTCGGTGCCGCTGGCGCTTGACGTGGCGCGCAAGGATGGCCGGATCAAGTCCGGCGATCTGGTGATGCTAGAGGCGATGGGCGGCGGCTTCACCTGGGGTGCAAGCCTGATCCGGTTGTGATCGCTTATCTGCAAAGCTAACAAAATCGACAGATATTGCGGAGAATGCAATTTTTCCCGCGGTATCGCGTTGCAAAGGCGGTAAAAATTTGCAAGGTCTTGGTGTGACGGGTCGCGCCAACCAAGGGGTACAACGCATGATGCGTTCGGTAGGCACGCTGACTCGCGCCGATCTTGCAGAGACCATTAACCGCAAGATGGGTTTGAGCAGGGCAGAATCACTCGATATGGTCGAAGCGATCCTCACCAAGATGAGCGACGCTCTGGCTCGCGGTGAAAACGTGAAAATTTCAGGCTTTGGCAGCTTTGTGCTGCGCGACAAGAATGAACGGATCGGCCGTAATCCCAAGACCGGGGTTGAAGTGCCGATTACCCCGCGCCGGGTGATGACATTCCGCGCCAGCCAGCTGCTCAAGGAGCAGATCGCCAAGGGTGACTGAGCCCGTTCGGCAAAACAAGGGATGAGGGGCTGATGGCCGAGTTCGATGATGGCAAGGATGAAGGCGCGCTGCGCACCATCGGCGAAGTCAGCGATGCGCTCGGCATCAAGCCCCACATCCTGCGCTACTGGGAACAGCAATTCCCGCTGCTGAAGCCGCTCAAGCGCAGCGGTGGACGGCGTTATTACCGGCCTGCCGATGTGGCGATGGTCGAGACGATTGATCGGCTGATCAACCGTGAAGGCTACACGTTCAAAGGGGCGGAAGCCGTGCTGCGCGCCGTCGCGAGGAAGCCTGCCAAGTCTTCCGAAACCGTGCCCGAGGCGCCCGGCATGCGGTTGGTTGTCACCGAAGGCCCTGATTTGAGCGATGTGATAGCCGGGCTCAAGGCGGTGCGCGCCAAGCTTGCCCGCGCGCTGGAGGCGTAGGGGCTAGATCCCAAGCTTTTCCCGCAAGGCTGCATTGATCCGTGATTGCCAGCCCTTGCCGGTTGACCGGAAGGCATCCAGCACGTCGGGATCGAGCCGCAAGGTCACTTGCTTTTTGGGATTGGGAGAGCGCGGGCGGCCTGCACCGCGATCACCCGGTTCGACGGGAATGATGCCTTCCGGGCCGAGCTTGCCCGTGGCAGGGCGGATCAGGGTTTCACCACGATAAATGGCTGCCGCCCGGAACATTTCTTCCGTCCAGACGACATCAGCATCATCAGGGTCAATCCAGGGTTCTGAAGATCGCTTCGTGTTCCTGCTCATGTGCATATCTCATCGTAATGATCCGGCGGGCATTCCCACGAAGTGTCCAAACCAGGCTCACTCGGCGACCGCGCAAATAGCCCCACACCCGATAGCGCCTCTCTCCGTAATCCTTGCGAGTGTCTTCCAGTTCGATGTGCCGCCCGGCAAATACGAGAGGAGGGTCATCGCGCAGGTCAAGGCCGCGCTCTTGGAGGAGCTTCAGGCGCTTGGATTCGTCAAATTCTATTTCCACAACAACGACATACCAAAGGTTTCCGCATCAGGCAAAGCCGGACGCGGGAGAGTGGTAACCATCCCCTTTGGTGTTGATTTCTGCTATTTAATGTAACGACAAAAAATGTCAAGCGGCTACTCCGCCGCCAGCCTTTCAGCCTCGCCCAGATCGACGCTGACCAGCCGCGAGACACCCTTTTCCGCCATCGTCACACCGAACAGGCGATGCATCCGGCTCATCGTCACCGCGTTGTGGGTGACGATCAGGTAGCGCGTCGCCGTGGTGCGCACCATCGAATCGAGCAAGTCGCAGAAGCGCTCGACATTGGCATCATCGAGCGGCGCGTCGACTTCATCGAGCACGCAGATCGGTGCGGGATTGGTGAGGAACAGCGCGAAGATCAGCGCCGTGGCGGTGAGGGCTTGCTCACCACCGGAAAGCAGTGAGAGCGATTGCAGCCGCTTGCCCGGCGGCTGGGCGTAGATTTCAAGCCCCGCTTCAAGCGGATCATCACTATCCACCAGCGCGAGATGCGCTTGCCCGCCTTCGAACAGGCGGGTGAACAGTACGCGGAAATGGCCATCGACTTCCTCGAATGCCGCGCGCAGGCGTTCGCGGCCTTCGCGGTTGAGACTGCCGATCGAACCGCGCAGCCGCGCGATGGCTTCGGTCAGCTCGGCCTGTTCGCTGGCATTGCTGCCCAGTTCACCTTCGATCCGCGCAAGTTCGTCGGCGGCGACAAGGTTGACCGGGCCGATCCGCTCGCGCGCGGCGGTCAGCCGTTCAAGCTCTTCGGCTTCCGCAGCCGCATCGCCCAAACCATCCTCGGCAAAGCCGAATTTCTCGGCAAGCAGCGGCGGCGGACATTGGAAACGCTCGCCCGCAAGGCGCGCCATTTCGCTGCGACGCTGTTCCTGATTTTCGGCCCGCGCAGCCAGCGTGGCGCGGCCTTCGCGGGCCTGTGCCAGCGCCTCGGTACGCTCGGCCAACAAGGTGGCCGCGCTGCGTTCGGTATCCTCACAGGTGCGCATCGCAGCCTCGGCCGCCGCAAGATCGGCCCCCAGCCGCGCGCGGGTGGCTTCGCCCGCTTCGATTTCGGCCATGAGCGCTGCGGGCTTGGCTTCGTGGACCGCGCGCTCTTCGGCAATATCGGCAAGACGCTGCGCTGCATCAGCCATCCGCCGGGTCGCTTCGGATGAGCGCGCTTGCCAGTTCGCATGGTCCGATTGCTGCGCGGCGAGCCGTTCACGGGTCACAGCCAAGGCCTGATCATGCGCGGCGAGTGCAGCCAGCGCGGCCTGCAAGCCGGTGCGGGCGGCTTCGTTGCGCGCGCGGGCTGCTTCGAGTGCCGCGCGCCCGGCATCGCGCGCGGGGAGCGCCGCACGTTGCGCCTCTGCCCCGGCAAGTTCGCCTTCTGCTGTGCGCACTTGTTCGGCAATGTCGCTGGCCGATGCCGCCAATTCGGCAGCGCGCGCGGCGAGGCGTTCGCGCGCAGCCTCCGCTGCATCAAGCCCCCGCAAGGCCTGCCGTTCGGCTTCAATCGCGCCGGCAATCGCGCGTTCCTGCGCGATCAAGCCGGTTTGCAGACCCGTAAGCTCGTCGCGCACCGCCGTATCCCTAGCCTCGGCATCGCGTGCTGCGCTGCGCAACGCTGGCAAGGCGGCATCGAGTTCGGCAAAGCGGTTCGCCGCTTCGAGCTGGGCGGCTTCAGCGGCCCCTTCGCCGCGGGCGATAAACCCGTCCCAGCGACGCAAATGCCCGGCGCGGGTCACCAGCCATTCGCCGGGTGCCAGCGCGCGGCCATCATCCGCCTCGACGCAATGCACCAACGCAAGCCGCGCCGCGAGTTCGGGCGGGCAATCGGCGAGATGTGCGAGCAGGCTTTCGGTCACCGGCTGGCCTGCCGCCGCGCCCGTCCAGAAGCGGCCATCCTGCGGCGAGGCGGGTGCGCCAAGCGGGGCCTTGCCATCGCGCCCCAGCACGGCGGCGAGCGCGCGTTCATAGCCGGGTGTGACGGTCACCTTGTCGAGCGCTGCGGGCAGGCCTTGCCGCGAGGCTTCGCGCTTGGCGCGCGCTTCCCGATCGCGCGCGAGCGCCGCATGCTCGCGCTCCACCCCGGCGAGTTCGGCCTTGGCCGTGGCAAGCTGCGCGGCGGCTTCATCGCGCACGGTTTGCAGGGCAGCCTTGCGCGCCTGGTCGGTTTCAAGCTGCTTGCGCAGTGCGGCAAGATCACGCCCTGCCACCGCAACCGCCTCGGTCGCGGCTGTGACCTCGGCCTCAGCGGTGCTGCTGGCGGCGATTTCGCTGCGCAGCCGTTCGATCCGTTCGACCTCGCGGGTGAGCCGTTCGAGCCGCGCACGGGCCTGATCGACCGCCGCTTCGGCCACGCGCCATTCGGCTTCGACCCCGGCCTGATCGGCCGTCGCCTTGGCAAGCGCGAGTTCAGCCGCGCGGCTGGCGCGTTCGGCATCCTCGCTCTTGTCCGCAAGCGCCGGGCGGGCACCCTCGGCGTCAGCGAGTGCTTGGCGCCCGGTCTCAAGCTCGCGGGTCAGACGCGCCAGCGCTTCGACCGCATCGCGGGTCAGCCGGTCAGCATCCTGCCGGTCCTCTTCGAGCCGGGTCTGTTGGCGGGCGAGATCGGCAAGGCGGGTTTGCGCCGCTTCAAGCTTTTCCGAAAGCGCCGCCATGCGATGGCCGTGGGCGCTGGCGTCATCGCGGCGGTCTGCCAATTCGTCGCGCGCTTCGGCGAGCGCGCGGGCGGCCTCGGCCTGATCGCGCTGCGCGGTTTCGACCGCGCCTTGGGCTTCGGCGACGAGCGTTTCGGCCTGTTCGGCGGCGGCGCGGGCTTCCTTCGCTGCGGCGGCGGCCTCGCGCCAGCGCGCAAAGATCAGCCGTGCCTCTGCCGCCTGAATTTGTGTTGTCAAAGCGGTGTAGCGTTCGGCCTGCTTGGCCTGTCGCCGCAGCGTGGAGATCTGCGCATCAAGCCCGGCCATCAGATCCTGCAACCGCGCGAGATTGGCTTCGGCGCCGCGAAGCTTGCTTTCGGCATCCTTGCGCCGCACATGGAGGCCCGCGATCCCGGCAGCCTCTTCCAGCATCGCGCGGCGTTCCGCTGGCTTGGCCGCGATCACGGCGGCAATCTTGCCCTGACTGACAAGCGCCGGGCTGTGCGCGCCGGTTGCCGCATCAGCAAAGGTGAGCGCCACATCCTTGGCACGCACATCGCGCCCGTTGACGCGGTAAGCCGATCCGGCGCCGCGTTCGATCCGGCGGGTGACAATCAGATCCTCTCCGATGTCATCCCTGGCGTGGAGCACCACTTCGGCAAAATCGCGCGGCGGGCGGGTGGATGTGCCCGCGAAGATCACATCCTCCATCCCGCCGGATCGCAGCGATTTGGCGGAGGTTTCCCCCATCACCCAGCGGATGGCCTCGAGCAGGTTCGATTTGCCGCAGCCATTCGGCCCGACAACACCTGTCAGCCCCGGTTCAATGCGCAGTTCAGCCGGTTCGACAAAGCTCTTGAAACCACTGAGCTTGAGCCGGCTGATCTCCATCGCAGCGCGCTTGCCTTGCGGCCCTTACCGCGCGCCAGCGCGTTGCAGCAGCGGTTCAAGCTGCGGCCACTGGTTGGCGTCGATCTTGCTGCCATTGAGCAGGAAGGTCGGGGTAGCCTGAATGCCAAGCTCGTCCGACTGCTTGGTCGAAGCATTGGCAATCGCTTCGATCTTGCCGCGATCAGCCAGACAGGTGCGGGCCTGATCGGCGCTGAGGCCGCGCGCAGCGAAGAAATCAATCAGCCCGGTGGCCTGTGCAATCGCGATGAAGCGCTGTTCGACCGGAAGATTGCCCGATGCCTGCAATTGGGCATTATTGGCATCCGCACGCGCGAAGATATCATTGAGCGCAGCCCATGCCTCGTCCGCGAGCGGCTGCATGTTTTCCTTCGGCCCGCAGCGCACCAGGGTAGCGATCGTCAGATCGATCGGATCGCGCACCAGATTGCGCAGTTCAAAGCTGACGACGCCGGTCGGGATGTATTGCTGCTTGAGCGCGGGCTTGCCCTGTGCGGCAAAAGCGGCGCAGGCTCCGCAGGTGTGCGAGGCATATTCGACCAGCTTGATCGGCGCTTCGGGATTGCCGACGAGGTAGCCCCCTTCGGGCGTGACCGTGACAGTGTCTGCCCATGCGGTGCCAGCCGGTGCGGCAATCGCCGGGATCGGCTCGCCCGCGGCTACACCGTCAGCCGTCTCCGCCTCGTCAGAGCAGCCCGCCAACAACAGTGGCGCGGCGAGGATAGCGGTCAGGAGCGAGCGATGGCGAGTAATCATAGTGCGGTGTCCAGATAAGAGGGTTGAGAATAGTCAGGCGGGAAGGGGCGCGGCAAGACGGGAGGGGGCAGGCCTGTGCACAAATGGGCGCACAAATCGCGCCTCTTGCGCCCGGCCTACCATGCCGATCAGCCTAGCGCGCCTTGGGTGCGCTGCCGGTTTGGGGCGGGGTGGGCGATCCAAACTGGGCCGACAGCACCGGGTACAGCGCTTGCCAATTGTGCACATCCTTGATGAGCTTGCCATCAAGCGCGAAGCTCGGGGTGCCCGGCACCGCAAATTGCGCGCGGTCGGCATCGCTGTCCTCCAGCAGCTTGGCGGCCGCCTTGTCGTCCATCAGGCATGCCGTAAGGACGCTGCGCGATTGGCCACCCTTGGCCAGCATGTCGACCAGCCCGAGCGCATTGGCGGCATTGACCCGCGCCGGGGCATCCCCGCGAAACCACACTTCAAGCTGGCTGCGCGGGGCTTGCCGCGCCTTTTCCAGCCATTCGCCCTGCGTGTTCATCAGCAGCCGGTGACGATCCTTGAACCCGGCCACCGGCCCGCAGGCAGCCAGCAGCGAGGCCGTCAGATCAATCGGATTGCGGATGAAGGAGCGCACCTCAAGGTTCATTGTGCCGGGGCTGACGAGCACGAGATCAAGGCTGCGCTCACCCTCGTTCGCGAAGTCGGCACAATGGGGGCAGGTATAGCTGATGAATTCGATCATCGTGCTCTGCGCCTTGGGATTGCCGATCAGGTGGCCGCGTTCGGTGCGGGTGACAGTGGCCTGCCAGGTGCCCTTGTTCTGGCCGGCGACAAAGGCACTGTCCGGATTGGCGAGATCCTGCCGCGGCGCGGGCGCTTTCTGCGCGAGTATCGGCGCAGCGCCGAGCGTGGCAGCGACGAGAGCGAGGGCACTGGCAATCGCAGACGCGGGCTTCATTGCTGATCCTGTTCCTTCTTGCGGTTTTCGCTGGTTTCCAGACTGCGGGCAAGCGATTCAAGCACGATGCGCAATTCAGGATCCCCGATATCGCGCAAACTGTCGCCAAGTTCCATCGGAATCGGCTTGAGCGAGGGCGGCGGCTTGGCCGCGCGCAGGCCTTCGGGCGGTTTGACAGCGCCGTGCCGCAGCTTGACCCGGGCCACGGCCTTGTATCCGAAGAAGCGGTTGACCCGTTCGATAATCTCCGGGGTGACTTGCTGGATCAGCGGCGCATGCGCCGGGATCACCACCAGTTGCAGGATGCCATCAGCCTTCTCGCCGGGCGGAAAGCGGATCGCTTCGGGCGCGCAGACGCGGGCGTGGGTCGGACCGACGATTTCGGGCCAGCGGGTCACGACCGAGCTTTGCACAAACCCGAACCGCCGGAACGCGGAGCGGCCGATATCGGGCGTCAGATCGCCGATCGCTTTCGCGCCGCCGCCGCGCGGGCGGACATAAGGTCTTGAGGTTTTGTTGTCGCTTCCCATGACGCCTTGCCCCATGCCATAGGCGCGGCGTGACTGCCAGCATCTCCGACATCCTGCTGCAATGGTATGATGCCCATGCCCGCGATCTGCCATGGCGCCTCGCGCCGGGCAGTGCGCTGCCCGATGATCCCGACTGGCCATACCGGGTGTGGCTGTCCGAAGTCATGCTCCAGCAGACCACTGTGGCCGCGGTAAAGCCCTACTTTGCCAAGTTCGTCGCGACTTGGCCTTCGGTTGTCGCGCTCGCGCAGGCGGATGAGGATGCGGTGATGGCCGCCTGGGCAGGGCTGGGTTATTATTCGCGGGCGCGCAATCTGGTGAAATGCGCGCGCGCCGTCGCCGAACGCGGCGGCTTTCCCGCGACCGAGGCCGAACTGCGCAGCCTGCCGGGGCTCGGCGCCTACACCGCTGCGGCGGTGGCGGCGATTGCGTTCGGGCAGCGCGCGGTGGTGGTCGATGCCAATGTCGAGCGGGTCGCCACGCGGCTCTTTGCGATTGCCGATCCCCTGCCGGGTGCCCGCAAGGCGATCCGGGCTGCGGCCGAGCAGATCACCCCGCAGGAGCGCGCCGGTGACTTCGCACAGGCGATGATGGATCTCGGCGCGCAGATCTGCACCAGCAAGGCACCGCGCTGCTTGCTCTGCCCCTTGCGCGAAGCGTGCGCGGGCCATGCCACCGGCGCGCCCGAAAGCCTGCCGGTCAAGCCTGCCAAGAAAACCGTGCCCGAGCGGCGCGGCACGGCGTTCTGGATCGTGCAGCCCGATGCGGAAGGCGAGCCCTGCGTGTGGCTGGTGACGCGGCCATCGGCGGGCATGCTCGGCGGGATGCGGGCTTTGCCCGATGATGGCTGGAGCGCGGCGCGCGATGGCACTGGCATCCTGCCGCTGGCGGGGAGCTGGCGCGATCTCGGGGCGGTGCGCCATGGTTTCACCCACGCGCATCTCACCCTTGCGGTGAAAGTCCTTGTGACCGATGCTCCTCCGCCCGGCGAAGGCCAATGGTGGCCGATTGCCCGGCTTGATGAAGCGGGCTTGCCGACCTTGTTTGCCAAGGCCGCGCAACTGGCGCTGGCTGCGACCTAGAAAAACCCGCCGCCGAGCAGCAGGCGTACGCTCGCGATGAAAAGCACGATCAGGCAGAAATCGCGCCCCGCGTTCTTGGATGACAGCGCGCCCAGCAGGATGCCCACGACAATCACCGGCAAGGCAAACCAGTTGCCCCAGCCCAGCAGGGGGATCTGCGCCGGGATGACGATGATCAGGCTGATAATGCCGAAGAGGAAGCTGAGGAGATTGAGCATGTGTCTTATATGGCTACTACACTTCGCCATGGCAAGCCTGCGCGATCTGCACGCGCCCGATTGACCCTTGGGCGATGCTGCCGCACACAGTCAAAAAACTGAACTGTCCGGAGATTCCCTGTCATGGCCTTTCGTGAGTTTGAGACTGCTGCTCTCAACCCGGCGTTGTCGCGCCGTTCGCTGTTTCGCTCGCTCGCACTGGCGGGGGCGGGGGTATCGCTGGCGAGCCTGCCGTTCGGGCGGCAATTGCTGGCGCATAATGTCGCGGAAAGCTGGCCCAATGTAGCCAAGCTTGCCGACAGCTATGTTTCATCGCGCAAGGTGGCCAATCTCTACTTGACTTTTGGCTGGGGTCAGGAAGATCACGCCCACAGCGTGGGGGGCGGCACGCTGTCGCTCGCGCGTCCGACGCCGGTCGATGAAAACTCGCTCTACCGCATCTATTCGATGTCCAAGCCGATCACCGGCATGGCCACGATGATCCTGATCGACGAAGGCAAGCTGGGGCTGGATCAGCCGCTGCATGAAATCCTGCCGGCTTTCCGCGACATGCAGGTGCTGGTCGATCCCAAGGGGCCGCTTGATCAGACGGTGAAGGCTGAACGGCCCATCACCATCCGCCAATTGCTGACGCATACCTCGGGTCTGGGCTATCAGATCATCAGCGAAGGGCCGCTGCGCGAGGCTTATAACAAGCTCGGGCTGGTGGGTGGACGGGTCAGCCGGGCGCCCATTCCGGGCTTCCCGCCAGTTACCCCGGCGCCGGATCTCGCTACATTTGCCGATCGCCTCGCGACCTTGCCGCTGATGTATCAGCCTGCGACCACGTGGAGCTATTCGTGCAGCATCGATCTGCTGGGCCGCGTGATCGAAGTGGCGAGCGGGATGGAATTCGAGGCCTTCCTCAAGCAGCGCATTTTCGAACCCTGCGGGATGACCAGCACTTACATGCAGGTGCCGCAGAGCGAGGCGGGGCGCCTTACCGACAATTACGGCATCATCAACGGCGCGCCCTTCCCGATCGATCCGGGCATCAACTCGGTCTATCTTGATCCGCCGCAATTCCCCACCGGCGGGGGCGGGCTGGTGTCGAGCCCGCGGGATTATGATCGCTTCCTGCGCATGCTGCTTGGCTATGGCGCGATTGATGGCAACCGGGTGATGAGTGAGGAAGCGGTGCGGGTCGGCGTCTCCGATCTGCTGCCTGCCACGGTCAACACCAAGGGGAGCTGGATCGAAGGCGCGGGGCATGGTGCCGGTGGCCGCTCGACGCCGACAACCTTCGGGTGGAGCGGCGCGGCCGGGACGGTGGCAGCGGTGGATTACGGGCTGGGCCTGCGCACCGGCCTGTTCACCCAGTACATGCCGTCCGAAGCCTATCCGATCCGCGATGAATTCCTCGCGGCGATGGAAGCCGATCTCGCCGAAATGCGGAAGAACGGCACCAAGGCGGCGTGATGCCTCACCCTGCGCATTCCGGTCTGACCCAACCGGCGCCGATTGCCTTTTCGGGATCGCCGATCGATCGCGCGGATCATATCCGCGCGGACGAGGCGGCCTTGGCAAGCCACATGAACTGGCGCGCGCGGGTGCTGCTGATGGACGGCCTGCTGCCGGTGCTGGATGATCGCGGCGGCCTGTCTTGGGGCACGCTGGCCGATGTCGCGCCTGATGCGGAACTGGTGTTTCTCGGCCTGCTGGATGGCAAGGCGCATTTTGCGCCGGTGCCGCGTGAGGGCGCCGAGGGCCCGGCCTATGCCATGCCTGCCGCGTGGCAAGTGATGCAGGTGCTTAGCCCTGATGATCTGGCGATCTATGGCGGGGCGCGAAGCCTCGTCGATTGGCATGCACGGCACCGCTTCTGCGCCCGCTGCGGTTCTGCCACCAAGCCTGCCAAGGGCGGCTGGCAGCGGCATTGCGACAATTGCGGGGCGGATCACTTCCCGCGCACTGATCCGGTGACGATCATGCTGGTCGAGCACGAGGATCGCTTGCTGCTCGGCCGCCAGCCGCGCTTCCCGCCGCGGATGTATTCGGCGCTCGCCGGGTTTGTCGAACCGGGCGAAACCATTGCCGAAGCGGTCGCGCGCGAGGTGTGGGAGGAGGCAGGATTGCGGGTGCGCGATGTGCGCTATATCGCCAGCCAGCCCTGGCCGTTTCCGAGCCAGCTCATGATCGGCTGTGCTGCGGTGGCGGATGATCCCACCCTTACCATCGATACCACCGAGCTCGAAGATGCGCGCTGGTTCACCCGCGCGGAGTTGCAAGCCGCACGCGCGGCGGGCGAGGCGGGGACGGACTTGCTCTATTTCCCGCGCCCCTTCGCAATTGCGCATCATCTCGTGTGCTGGTGGCTTGATCGATGAGCGCGGCGCGGCATCTCACCATCGACATCTATTCCGATGTGATGTGCCCGTGGTGCCTTATTGGTTATGGCCAATTGACCAAGGCTTTGGCCGCGCTTGAGGGCGAGATCGCCGCGGAAATCCGCTGGCGGCCGTTCGAACTGAACCCGCAAATGCCGTCCGAGGGCGAGGAGCAGGAAGCGCATCTCCAGCGCAAATATGGACGCTCGGCCGAACAAGGCGCAGCCTTGCGCGGACAGATGAAGGCGATTGCCGATAGCGCGGGCGTTTCGCTGTCCTACGAAGGGGAGGGCGACGCCCCGCCCGCGATGATGTGGAACACCCGCGATTGCCACAAGCTTCTGACCTTCGCGCTGGAAGAGGCAGGCCCGCAGGTGCAGACCGCGCTGAAGCTCGCGCTGTTCCGCGCGCATTTCAACGCGCGCAAGGCGCTGAATGATCGGGCGGTGCTGCTCGATATTGCGGCCAGCGTCGGCCTGCATCGCGAAGCGGCCAAGGCCGCGCTCGATGATCCCGCGCTCGAAGCCCGCGTCATCGCGGAAGAGCAGCAGGCTTGGGACTTCAACATTTCAGGCGTCCCGGCGATGATCGTGGAAGGCAAGTTCCTGATCCCCGGCGCGCAGGCCCCCGAGGTTTACGTCAACGCGCTGCGGCGTGTGGCGGAGAAAAGCCGGGCGGCGGGGTAAACCCTTCTAGCCCCTTCCCTTGAGGGAAGGGGTTGGGGATGGGTGGTCAGCCATTCGTCGGGCAGAACCCCCACCCCCGGCCCCTCTCCAAGGGGAGGGGAGAATTTCAAACCAGCCCCAGCCGTTCCAGCTTCATCGCCAGCTTGCCGGGCAGGGCGTCGCCGATATCCTCGCCCTCGCTCACATCGCGCGGGGCCTTGTCCTCGGTAAGATAGCGCCAGCCCTGATGCGCGCGCTTGGGCTGGGTGTGGACCCGGATCAGCACGGGTTCAAGGCAGATATCCCAGCGGCCATCATCGGTTTTGGCAAAGCCGATGATCGGCGAACGCGCCACGATGGCGTGATTGATGATCCAGTAAAGCGAGCCGCCGATGCACTCTTCGTGCCGGGTCGGGCGGTTGCGGGTGGTCAGCCGGATTTCGCCGCGTCCGCGATACCAGCCCGCGAGATGATCATAGCTTTTCGCGCCAAACGCGATCTTGGTGAGGTGAAGAGGCATGCGCCATCCCTCACGCGCGCGGCTGCGGCTGTCAACGGGAAAGGGGTGCTTGCCGGTTAGCTGACCAGCCCGCTCGCGACGGCCAGTCCCAGAAAGACGAGAAAGCCCATCGAGTCGGTTGTCATGGTGACAAAGATCGAAGAGGCGATGGCCGGGTCGGCCTTCATCTTCTGCAAGGTCAGCGGCACGAACACGCCGGCAAAGCCGGCAATCAGGATGTTGCATGCCATCGCGAGGCCGATCACGATGCCAAGCTGGACGTTGGCAAAGATCAGCGAAACCGCCAGCGCGATCACCACGGCCACCGTCGTGCCGTTGAGCGCGGCAATCGAAAGCTCGCGCCGCACCGCGCGCCAGGTGTTGCTGGCGGTGAGCTGGTTGGTGGCGAGCGCGCGCACCGTCACCGCCAGTGTCTGCGTGCCCGCATTGCCGCCGATCCCCGCGACAATCGGCATCAGCACGGCGAGCGCCACCATTGCCGCGATGGTATCTTCAAATTGCGAGATCACCGATGATGCCACAGAGGCGGTCAAGAGATTGGCCAGCAGCCAGCGTACCCGCGCCTTGTAGCTTTCGCGGATCGGCTCGTTGATGTCGCCATCACCCGCACCCGACAGCAGCAGCGCATCCTCGCCCGCTTCCTCGGAAATGATGTGGACGATATCATCCACTGTCATCTGGCCGACGAGCCGACCGGCATCATCCACCACCGCGGCGGAAATCAGCGCATATTTCTGGAACATCAGCGCGACTTCTTCCTGATCCATGGTGACAGGGATCAGCGTCTGGTCGCGTTTCATCACATCGGTGAGGCGGATATTGCGCGGGCTGGTGAGCACCCAGTTGAGCGCGCAGGTGCCAACCGGGCGGTGGAATTCATCGATCACGAAGACTTCGTAGAATTCGTGTTCGAGATCGCCTTCCTCGCGCAGGTAATCGATCAGATCGCCCACGGTGAGATGTTCGGGCACCGCCACGAAATGCCGGCTCATCAAGCGTCCGGCAGTCTCTTCGGGATAGGCCAGCGCGCTCGCGACAGCCTCGCGGGTTTCCGGCTCAAGTTCGGCGATCACCGCGCGCTGATCGGCTTCGTCGAGGTCTTCGATCAGCTGGACCGCATCATCGGTATCGAGCTGTTCAGCGATGGTCGCGACCGCTTCGGGCGGGAGCGCCTCCATCAGATCTTCGCGCACGAAATCATTGAGTTCGGCGATCACGTCGCCGGTCATCAAATCCGTGATCGCGGCGATCAGCGCGGTGCGATCGGGCCGATCAAGCAGTTCGATCAGGTCGGCAATATCGGCGGGGTGCAGCGGTTCGACCAGATCATAGGCCGTGCCCTTGTCGCCCGCGTCGAGCGCTTCGCGGATGGCGCTGACGTAATCGGCCTTGAGACGGTTTTCGCTGTCGAGCCGCTCATCATCCACCCGGTCATCCGGGCGCACTTCGGCCTCGCCCGTTTCGGCGATGTGCAGATCATCCTCAAAGGTGCGATCTTCGGCCATATGAGGCGTTTAGGGGCAGGGCGATGAAAAGCAAGCGGGGAGGGTGACAGGCGCTTGCGGCCTGCTAAAAGCGCGGCCAAACCCAACCCCAAAGCGGAGAATAGACATGGCCGAAACTTTGACTTTCACCCTCGACACCGGCGATGGCGAGGCGCGCGATGTGGTGATCAAGCTGCGGCCCGATCTCGCTCCGGGCCATGTCGAGCGGATCACCTCGCTGGCCAAGGATGGCTTCTATGATGGCGTGGTGTTCCACCGAGTGATTGCCGGCTTCATGGCGCAGGGCGGCGATCCGACCGGCACCGGGATGGGCGGCAGCGATCTGCCTGATCTCAAGGCTGAATTCAACGATGCCCCGCACGTGCGCGGCACCTGCTCGATGGCGCGCACGGCCGTGCCCGACAGCGCCAATTCGCAGTTCTTCATCTGCTTTGATGATGCGCGCTTCCTCGACAAGCAATACACCGTCTGGGGTCAGGTCGAGAGCGGGATGGAGCATATTGATGCCCTTCCCAAGGGCGAGCCGCCGCGCGCGCCCGGCAAGATCGTCAAGGCGACGGTTGCCTGATTTTCCCGGTGGGTCCCCGCGGATGCGGGGACCTTCCCAACCAGTGCGCGGGTTCGCTTGAAGCCCCGTATTGGCAGGAGCGCCCACGGCGTGCGCGCCCTGCGGCCCCGCACCAAACGCGCGCTTCCATGACAGCTCCAAGCCTCCGGTCCCGCCAAATCGGACAGCGCCTCCCCATTCCACTTGTGAGGGTGATTAAACCACTGTAAAGCATTAAGAATCATCAGCCATGGGTCGCCGAAAGGGATGGCATGAGCGCTCGGGTGCGAAAAAATGTCCGACTCTTGATTTACGGTGCGATGATACTTGGCTCTGTGGCGGCGTCCGCCCAGACCATCTTTGTGCAAATCCCCGTTGTTGCTTCTCCGGGGTCTTCGATCGTTCTTCGTAACGGCGGCGGATTTCAGTCTGGCGACGCGCGGTTTCAATTGAGGATACAAATCCAGTCTGGTTTCCAGCCGAATGGGCCACTCCGGCTTTTCTATGGAAATCAGGTTCTTTGGACGGCGCCAAATACAAATCCCCGATATCAAAGTGTTCCCAATGCAACTCTCGTAACCGAAGCGTGCATATTGAGATTCCAGTCGGATGGACATCTCGTTGTGCTTGGTGCGCAGGGTGTACTTCAGGCTCCAATCTCAGGTTGTGATAATCCCAACATCACAGAAAATAATATGCAGGTTATGTGGAGCAGCAATACGCATGGTAATCAGGGAGCGACTTTGGATGTTCAAAATGATGGAAATGTTGTCATAAAGAACGCGAATAACCGGGTGATATGGTCAACCAATACGTGCTGTAGATGATCGATATCGCAGGGAATTACACTGGTTACCAAGGATCGCCTGTCGATGCGTTTTCCTGATTTGAATTTTCGCAGACGGCATATCAGTCATTCTGTCAAAGACTATAGAAGAATAGTGCGTCGTAAATTGCGAAGTAACCCGCATGACCGGGCTCTCGCTCTTGCTCAAGCGATCGGTTCCGACACGATGGAGGCCTTCGTTGCTCAGGGTGATGCGCAGGTGAGCGCCCTGCGCCATCATGGTCTTACTGACGGGATGGCCATATACGATTTGGGGTGTGGAAGCGGGCGCACCGCCCAAGCATTGCAGCGATCAGGTTGGCGCGGCCGGTATATCGGGGCCGATGTCGTGCCCGAGCTTCTTGATGAACTGAGGCGGCAATGCCAAGGCTACGAAACGGTATTGAATACAACGCCGAACATCGTTGCCCCTGACAAGTCTCTGGACATCATTTTTCATTGGTCTGTTTTCACCCATCTTTACCCAGCGGAATCATACCTCTACTTGGCTGACTCATTCCGTGCGCTCAAATCTGGCGGTCGGCTGGTTTTCTCGTTCCTTGAACTGGAGGACCCGGCGCATGACGTGGTCTGGCAAAACAATCTTGCCCATCTGCGCCGTGGGGACGCAGCCCAGCAGCTCGACACATTCCTTCATCGCGACTGGATAGCCCGCTTCGCGATGACGGCCGGCTTTGCGCCCCCTCGGTTTACTGACGGCTTTGACGGTAGCAACCATCCGCCGCTGTGGCAGGCTTTGGCCATCCTGGAAAAAGGCTAGCCGTAGCAGGCATTCGGTTTGCGCTATGGTCACGCGGCGCTAGGTTCGAGGAATGGTGTGAAGGACAGGACGGTGGCGTTGTGGCCGGTGGCTATAGGGAAAGGCTGCTTGAGCTTGCGAACGGATGGCGTTCGGCGTGACCAGTGCCTGATAGGACCGATTGAACCCGGCGCGGCTTGGCGCTAAGGGCGCAGGCTCATGAAACCCTCCGCGCCTCCCAAGACCTTCCGCGTCAAGAGCTTCGGCTGCCAGATGAACGTCTATGATGGCGAGCGCATGGCAGAATTGCTGGGCGAGCAGGGGATCACCCCCGCGCCCGAAGGCGAGGAAGCGGATCTCGTCATCCTCAACACCTGCCACATCCGCGAAAAGGCCGCCGAGAAGGTCTATTCGGATATTGGCCGGCTGGTGAAGGCGGGCGAGGAAGCGGGCAAGAAGCCGCTGATCGCGGTCGCCGGCTGCGTTGCGCAGGCCGAAGGTGAAGAGATCATGGCGCGCGCGCCGGCTGTCTCGATCGTGGTCGGACCGCAGGCCTATCACCGCCTGCCTGCCATGCTGGAAACCGCCACGCAGGGCGGCCGCGCGACCGACACCGACATGCCCGCCATCGCCAAGTTCGACGCGCTCCCGCAGCGTCGCAAGCGTGCGCCGGCTGCGTTCCTCACCGTGCAGGAAGGCTGCGACAAGTTCTGCACCTATTGCGTGGTGCCCTATACCCGCGGTGCGGAAATATCCCGTCCGTTCAAGCATCTGATCGCGGAAGCCGAGAAGTTGGTGGAAGCGGGCGTGCGTGAGATCACCTTGCTGGGGCAGAATGTGAATGCCTGGACGGGCGAGGATGACAAGGGCCGCGCGGTCGGGCTCGACGGGCTGATCCGCGCGCTCGCCAAGCTGCCCGATCTCCAGCGCATCCGCTACACCACCAGCCATCCCAATGACTTCACGCCGGGGCTGATCGCCGCGCATGGCGAGGTCGACAAGCTGATGCCCTATCTGCACTTGCCGGTGCAGAGCGGCAATAACCGCATCCTCAAGGCGATGAATCGCCAGCACACCGCCGAGGATTATCTGCGCATCCTCGAACAGGTGCGCGCCGCGCGGCCCGATATCGCGCTCTCGGGCGATTTCATCGTCGGTTTTCCCGGCGAAACCGAAGCCGAGTTCGCAGATACGCTCAGCATTGTTGATGAAGTGCGCTACGCCGCCTGCTTCAGCTTCAAATATTCCCCGCGCCCCGGCACCCCGGCGGCGACGATGGATGGCCAGATCGCCGCCGAGGTGATGGACGCGCGGCTCCAGCGCCTTCAGCAGCGCATCGCCCACCACCAATTTGCCTTCAATCAGGCGAGCGTCGGCAAGGCCTGCACCATTCTGGTCGAACGCACCGGGCGCCATCCCGGCCAATGGCTTGGCAAATCGCCGTGGCTCCAATCGGTGTGGTTTGAAGGCGAAGGCGCGATCGGCGATCTGGTCGAAGTCGAACTGGCCGAAGCCGGGCCCAATTCGCTCAAAGGACTGGTCCGCCACCGCGCGACGGTTTGATGACTTTCCACCGTTGATGTGCCCCGGCTTGCTTGCTTTGGCGCGCAGGGCTCTTACCTTCCCGACTCAGGGCAGGGGATTGTCCCTTGCCCGCAGCCAAAGGAAGCTATGGGCCGCAGACCGTCCCGCGCCGAACACCCGGCACTTTCGCCCGATCCGCGCGGAATTCCCGCGCCGCGCCGCGCCCGCGTTGATCTCACCTTCGAAAATCAGGCTTTGCTTGGCCCGCTCTTCGGCCAGTTTGATGCCAATCTGGTGCAGGTCGAAAACCGGCTTGGCGTCTATATCCATGCCCGCGGCCATCAGGTTGTGATCGAGGGGCCGGAAGATGATGTCGCCCGCGCCCGCGAAACGCTCAAGACCATGTATGATCGCCTTGCCCGCGGCGAAGCGCTGGATAGCGGGGCGATCGAGTCGATGATTGCCATGTCCGCCGAACCGACGCTCGAAGGCATTATCTCGGGCGATCAGGGCGCGCCGCCTATCATGATCCGCACGCGCCGCAAGACGATTGTGCCGCGCTCCGCCACGCAGATCGAATATATGCGGGCGCTGGCGAAGGAGGATATCATCTTCGCGCTTGGCCCGGCGGGGACGGGCAAGACCTATATCGCGGTTGCGCAGGCGGTCAGCCAGTTGATCAGCGGCAGCGTGCAGCGGCTGATCCTGTCGCGCCCCGCGGTGGAAGCGGGCGAGAAGCTCGGCTTCCTGCCCGGCGATATGAAGGACAAGGTCGATCCCTATCTGCGCCCGCTCTACGATGCCTTGAACGATTGCATGCCGCCCGAGCAGGTCGAACGGCGCATTGCATGCGGCGAGATCGAGATCGCGCCGATTGCCTTCATGCGCGGGCGCACGCTCGCTGACAGCTTTATCATTCTTGATGAAGCGCAGAACACCACGCGCGAGCAGATGAAGATGTTCCTCACCCGCTTTGGCCAGAACAGCCGGATGGTGGTGTGCGGCGATCCGCGGCAGGTCGATATTCCGGGCGGCCCGAATATGAGCGGGCTGAATGATGCGGTGAGCCGGCTTGAGGGTGTCGAAGGCTTCGGCACCATCCGCTTCACCGCCGCCGATGTGGTGCGCCACCCGATCGTGGGGCGGATTGTCGAGGCTTACGAGGGCGGCGGAGAGTAGGCGCGAAGCGGGAGTTTACCCTTTCGGGGTTTGTGGTGAATAGCTGCCGTTCGGTTGTCGACCACGAAGCGGCTGGTCAGCGCTCGAACAGGATGGTTCAGAAACCGACATTCGCGAACAGGTCTTGGGCCGTCACACCATGCAAGGCTGCAGCGATCAGTAGTGACCGGTGGCACGCGTTCGGCCCCCGTTCGAGGTATAGCAGCCCAGTTTGAGACCCTGCGACCAAGCTGCGAAGCTGTGTGATCTGTGCCGGGGCTTCGGACAGTTCAAGCTGTCCTGCATAGATTCGCGCGTGTCGCGCATGATCACGCTTGCCCGCCCCTTGGTGCCAACCGCCAGTATTCTCGGATTTATTGAGAATTTCACGGGACCTGCACAAATCGCGCGCGGAAAAAAGCTTCTATGGGTCGAAAACCAGCCTATTCGTTGCACAGATGATGGAGACGCATGATTGCGCCTCCTTCGTCGGAACCCGTCCGGCGTCGATTCCGAGGGAAAGGAACCGAACGATGCATTATATGCTGATCTATCTCGAAACTGCTGAGGAAATGGGCAAACGCGAAGATCCCGCCCAAGCCGGGACCTACTGGGGCGGCTGGAATGCCTATATGGGGGCCATGGCGCAGAGCGGCGTGATGGTCAGCGGTATAACGGGCTGAAAACCCCGGAGGTGGCGACGACGTTGCAAGTAGTCGACGGCAAGCGCCACATTCATGACGGACCTTTTGCCGACACCAAGGAAATGCTTGGCGGTTATGTCATCATTGACGTAGCCAATCTCGACGATGCGCTCGAGTGGGCAGCCCGTGCCCCCTGCGCATCGGCCGGATCGGTTGAAGTCCGTCCCGTTCTGCCGGCACCGGTCTAACGCTCATGGATGAAGCGCGCCGCAACGCAGCCCTCACTGCCGAGCATGCGGCGCGCACATCCTATGGCAAGCTGTTGGCACTGCTCGTCACACGAACGAGGGACATTGCCGCGTGCGAGGATGCATTGGCAGCTGCACTGGAAGCCGCCCTGCTGCAATGGCCCCGTGACGGGGTGCCGGACAATCCCGTGGGATGGCTCCTTACGGTGGCGCGGCGCAACATCGGGCGGGCCGCCGTTCGCGCGCAGACCGCAGATCGGAGCTCAGAGACCTTACGATTGCTTGACGAGGAGCGCCTCGCCGCGGACGCGAGCCCATTCGGTGACCGGCGCCTTGAGCTCATGTTCGTGTGCGCCCACCCTGCGATTGATCCTGAGGCGCAACCGGCCCTCATGTTGCAGACCGTTCTGGGTCTAGATGCCGCACGGATCGCGGGCTCGTTTCTGGTTTCGCCAGCCACGATGAGTCAGCGCCTCGTGCGGGCAAAACGCAAGATCCGCGACAGTGGAATTGGGTTTGCCCTGCCGGAGATCGACGATGTGCCGGCTCGGATTGATGGCGTGCTGTCGGCGATCTATGCCGCTTACGGAACCGCCTGGGAGGATGTAGCCGGGTCCGACGCCAAACTGGTAGGTCTCGCCGAAGAGGCGATCTGGCTCGCACACTCGCTCACTGAATTGATGCCGGACGAGCCGGAGGTGCTCGGCCTTCTGTCGCTGATGCTCCACTGCGAGGCGCGCCGCTCCGCGCGGCGCACGCCCGATGGAGCCTTCGTGCCGCTCCATCGTCAGGATGTCAGCCTGTGGTCGCGGCCGATGGTTGCGCAAGCCGAGCGGCTGTTGCGCAGAGCCGCGCATCTCCAATCCCCCGGACGGTTCCAGACCGAGGCGGCGATACAGTCGCTGCACGCGCATCAAAGGTTCACGGGCGACAGATTTGCGCAGCCGCTAGTCGAGCTTTACGATGCTCTGGCACGTTTCGCGCCAAGCATGGGAGGACTGGTCGCCCGTGCAGTCGCCCATGCCGAAAACGGAGACGCAGAGGCTGCGCTCACCATGCTCGATAGAATGCATGAGGTCGTCACTTACCAACCTTGGTGGGCGGCGCGGGCACGGGTGTGCTGGTTGGCGGGTGATGAAGAAGGCGCGTGGTTGGCAGCGCGCACCGCTGCGGGTCTGACCGACGATGCCAGCGTCCGGCAGTTTCTTCTCAGCGGCGGCTTTGCCGACCGCGGTCGTTAGGCCGCCTATTATTCGCAGCCTTGTCGAAATCGGTCGCCGCCACCGCACACTGTCATGTGAACCTCAAGGGAGACTGACATGACCGAAGCAATCGTGACCAAACCCCGCTTGCCGCTTTGGCTGCTGATCGTGGCGCTGCTTGGCGCAATCTGGAACGCGTTCGGCCTGTTTCAGCTGGTGAGCGCGATCACGCAGACCGAGGCCGGGCTGATGATGCAGGGGATGAGTGCCGAAGCAGCGAGGACCTATTACAATCTGCCGCTCTGGATGGATCTGGCTTTTGCGGTGGGTGCCGGTGGCGGCGTTCTTGTCTCGGTTGCACTGCTCGCCCGGAACGCCATAGCCGTGCCAGTGGCGCTTGCGTCGCTGATCGGATACATCTTCTTGCTTGCTGGCGACTATGCATACGGCCTGTTCGCGTTGATCCCAGCTCAGCTTGCCATCTTGTCGACCGTGGTTGCGATTGCCGTGGTGCTGTTCGGCATCAGCCTGTTCGCCAAAGCACGTAAGATTATCAGCTGATGATAAAATACCCCATGCCTTCGAGGTCCAGACTCGTAATGGCCTCACGATGTTGTGTTTGGCGGTTCCGGATGAAGAGTGCATTTCGGTGACGGGTGCTGAAGTCTGAGGCCTGGAAAGAGCGGCATCGGAGGAAAGCGATAGGGCCGAAATGTGTTTTGAGCCGCCATTCGTAACCCGTTGCCCGCTTTCCAATTCCCGCCTTTGCTCTGCGCCTATCGCCAAGCAGCGCTTTCCTAAATCGGGTAATGCGCGCTATGGGCGCGGACGATGATCCGTGGCTCCTTTCCCGCGCAGCTGTGCCTTGCGAAACTCGCCTTTCGAGAGCGGAGGTTTTTGCGCTCAAGACAGTGTCTCACATGTCTCCATCACGGCGCCTATGCAGCTTGATATAGACATTGAGGATTGGCCTGCCGGGGAATGGCAGGCGCTGGCCGAACGCGCGGCGCAGGCCGCAGGCGAGGGTGAGCCCTTGCTCGCCAACCCGCGCCTGATCGTGAGCATCCTGTTCACCTCGGACGCGGAAGTGCACACCCTGAACCGCGAATGGCGCGACCGCGACAAGCCGACCAATGTGCTCTCTTTCCCGATGCTGGAACGGGCGGAACTCGCCGCGATGGGCCGCGATGGCCCCCCTGTCATGCTCGGCGATATCGCGCTTGCCCATGCGACCTGCGCGCGCGAAGCGGCGGACAAGGCTGTGCCGCTCGAGCACCATGCCGCTCATCTGATCGTGCATGGCCTGCTGCATCTTGCCGGCCACGATCATGTCGAAAGCGACACACAGGCCGAAGCAATGGAAGCGCTTGAAGTGGCAATACTTGCAAAATTGGCCATCCCTGACCCATATGGGCGGTGAAACAGCAGGAGCTTTCCAGACGGCCATGGCCGATTCTCCCTTATCCGCCGGAGACGCGGACAGTAGCAGCGGGCTGTGGCCTGCCATCCGTAAAGCACTTGGGCTGGGCGAAGGCGCGCGTTCGCTGCGCGAACAGCTTGAAGAAGCCATCGACGAGCACGAGGATGAAAACGGCGATTCCGCCGCGCCTGCCAAAGGCAGCGACAAGGGCGATCTGACCGCGCTTGAACGGCAGATGCTGCGCAACCTGCTGCATTTTTCCGAACATGATGCCGATGATGTCGCGGTGCCGCGCGGCGAGATCGTGGCCGTGGATGCCGCGATTTCGTGGGACGAGCTGGTGGCGAAATTCTCCGAACATGGCCATTCGCGCATGCCGGTCTATCGCGAGCGGCTCGATGATGTGATCGGCATGATCCACATCAAGGATGTCTTTCCCTTTCTCGCCGAACGCAAACCGCCGCCCGCCGATTGGACGGTGCTGATGCGCCAGCCGCTTTATGTCCCGCAATCGCGCGGCGCGCTGGATGTGCTCGCCGACATGCGCGCACGGCGGGTGCATCTCGCGGTGGTGCTCGATGAGTTTTCCGGCACTGACGGGCTGATCACGATCGAGGATCTGGTCGAGGAAATCGTCGGCGAGATCGAGGACGAGCATGACGAAACGCCGGCCGCGCTGATCGTGCCGATCGGCGAGGGGATGTGGGATTGCGATGCCCGCGCCGAGCTTGATGATGTGGCCAAGATGGTCGATCCGCGGCTCGCCGAGGTCGAGGAAGCGGTCGATACGCTGGGCGGGCTGGCGTTCGTGCTTGCCGAAGCCGTGCCGCCGGTGGGGGCGATTCTGGAACACCCGAGCGGCTGGCGCATTGAGGTCACCGCGGGTGACGAGACCCATGTGACGCGGTTGCGGCTCCATGCCCCGGCTGTTGCGAGCGAATTGCAGTAAAGGCAAGTCACCGCAAAATTTCTCGCAGCCACTTCGATTTTTTGCATCCTTTGGGGTTGTCGGGCGTATCTCCTTCGATCAAGGAGCCACACCATGCCTGCACGCCGCTTGCCTCCCCTGCGCGCTCTTGAAGCTTTCATGCGCACCGTTCGTCTTGGCTCGGCCCGCGCGGCGGCGGAAGAGATCGGGTTGAGTCCGTCCGCGCTGTCGCGGCGGATCACCAATCTGGAAGAATTCGTCGGCAAGAAGCTGTTCACCCGCGCGCGGCAATCGATGCAACTCACGGATGAGGGGCAGGCCTTCTACGAAGCGGTCAATCCGCACATGGAAGCGCTGGCCCGCGCGGTGGAAAGCCAGTCGGACAATATCGCGCTGCTCCGTCTGCGGCTCGGCGTGCTGCCGATGTTCGGCAGTCAGCGGTTGTTCCCGCGATTGGGTGAGCTGCGCAAGCGCCACCCGCTGCTGCACATTGATATTGATACTGCGCCACATCTCGAAGATCGGGTCGGGGACACGCTTGATGCCGCGATCATCCTTTCGCGCGGTCCGGCGAGCGGCCTCCATGCGGTGCGGCTTGATCACAATCTCGTCCACGCCATTTGCAGCAAGGAACTTGCGCGCGGGATCGGCAATGTCGTCTCGCCCGAGACCATGGCGAAACAGACCTTCCTGATCCACAACGAGCTGCCGGAAAGCTTTGTCGCGTGGAAGAAGGCCAATAGCCTGGAAGATATGGATCCGGTGGCGATCGATCATTACGATTCCGGCCAGCTGATGCTCGAAGCCGCAGCTCAGGGCCTCGGCATTGCGATTATGCATGATGATCACTTGCGCCGTGCGGGCGACAATCGCCTCACCAATCTGCCGGGCGTGCCGGTGGAAAGCCCCTATTCCTACTGGTTCGTGTGCAAGCCGGTCGCGCTCGAAAGCCGCCCGGTGCGGCTGTTCCACGATTGGCTGGTGCGCGCGGGGCTTTGAGCACCCGGCGCTAGTCCTGCGGCTGATAACGCACCGGGGCAACCGCGTGCGCGAAGGGGCGCAGCGGCTTGCCAAGGATCTCCCCCAGCGCTTCCTCGATGCGCGCCCGGGCTTCGCTGCTGATTGCCTTGCGGCCGCGGAAATGCTCTGGGCTGAAAGGTTCGAGGAAATAGAGCTTGAGCGGGAAGGAGCCTTTGCGCGCCAGCACCCGCTTGGCATTGTTGAGGCCGCCTTCCTCGCCGATCCAGCCGATCCACTCGGCAACCTCGCCATAGTCGAGCACCACCGGCTGGACCAGCACGCCGGGCGGCGGCGGATCGAGCACCGACATCATCGAGGTCTTGAACGGCAGCAGCGATTGCCCATCGGTGGTGGTGCCTTCGGGAAAGACTGTGACGGACCAGTTATCTTCCAAGGCTTCCTTGAGCGCGTTGATCTGTTCGGCGACGCCAAGCCGGTTCTCGCGCTTCACGAAGACGGTGCGGTTGAGGCTGGCGAGCCAGCCCACCACCGGCGCTTCGGCAAGTTCGGCCTTGGCGACAAAGGCTGTGCCGCTCGCACCGGCGAGCGCCAGAATATCCATCCATGAAACGTGGTTGGCGATAAAGAAGACATCGCGCTTGAGATGGGTGCCGATGACTTCCACCCGCGCTCCGCACACGCGAGCGGCATAGCGCAGGAACAGCATCGGGAAGGGCGAGCCATAGGCGAGCGTGCGGAACGCGTAGTGCAGCGGCACAAACACCAGCAGAAGGCCAATCAGGGCGGCGGCGCGCAATCCGATCCGCAGCCAGCCACCCAGTGAAACCGGGGTGATTTCCCCGCGCGCGGCCGCCGCGCGCAAGGCAGCGTCAGTTGCGCTCTTCACGGGACAGCCTGACGCCGTAAAGCTCCATGCGGTGATCGACGAGACGATAGCCCAGCCGTTCAGCAATCTGGCGCTGGAGCGCTTCGACTTCGGGATCGACGAATTCGACGACCTTGCCGGTCTCGACATCGATCAGGTGATCGTGATGGGCTTCGGGAACGGGTTCATAGCGCGACCGGCCGTCACCGAAATCATGACGATCAAGAATGCCCGCTTCCTCGAACAGGCGCACTGTCCGGTAAACCGTGGCAATCGAGATCTTGGAATCGATGGCAGAGGCGCGTTCGTGCAGCAGTTCGACATCGGGATGATCGGTGCTGTCGGAAAGCACCTTGGCAATCACCCGGCGCTGTTCGGTGATGCGCAGGCCCTTTTCGGCACACAGCTGCTCAAGATCGATTTTCTGGCTCAAAAGACGCTCCGCCCCGGGCACCATCGGCACCCGCCTGATGGAAATGGTTGCGACACTTTACCGGGCCTTGCCAATGGGCTCAAGCCAAGCGGGAAAAAGCGGTGGACGAGCACCGCGCGGGCGACGTGATCCGGGCTGGAGCCAAGCCTGTCAGCGCGCGCGGTGCCGCCTTGCCTTACTTGGCGCGCCGGGTCTTCGCTGTTGCGCCGGGCTTGCGCCCGAGACCGATTTTCTTGGCGAGATCGCGGCGGGTCTCTGCATAATTGGGCGCGACCATCGGATAATCAGCCGGCAAGCCCCAGCGAGCACGGTATTCTTCCGGGGTCATGTTGTAATTGGTGCGAAGATAACGCTTAAGCATTTTGAGCTTTTTGCCATCTTCAAGGCACACAATGTAATCGGGTTTCACCGAAGACCGGACCGATACTGCCGGTTCAGGCCGGTTTTCCACCACCGGTGCCGATTCACCAAGCCCTGCAAGTGCAGAGTAAACATTGGTGATAAGCCCCGGCAGGTCACCGACTGCGACATCGTTATTGCTGACATGCGCTGCGACAATATCGCTTGTCAGCGTGATTAGGGTTTCCTTCATTTCGAATTCCAAGTTCTGCATGAGTTCCTCGTGGTAACACTACCTTATTTTTTAAGGATTCCCAAATGCCGCAGAATTTCATCTTTTGCAAGAGGACTCCTTGAAATTGTGGAGGAATGTCCCGACCCTATCAAGGCTCTAGCGTCTTGCCAAAAGTAATAGCGTCGATGCGTTCCCCGCTTGGCGTGCGGTAATAGTTGAGTCGCTCACCAATCGGCGCAAATCCCAATTTACCATAAAGGGCGATCGCAGGGTTGCCGCGGCGCATCTCAAGAAAGACGCGTGTAATCCCGCGTTGCCGTGCCGCATCAAACAAGTGTCCGATCAATTGTTCGCCCAATCCACGGCGACGATGTTGCGGATCGACTGCGATCAGCAGCAATTCTTCCTCATCGGCGGCGTGGCGGGTGAGGGTGAAGCCGGCCGGGATCAGCCGACTTGGGCCGTCGGGGATGAGGGTACCCTCGGTGCTGATGACCAGCGCGTGGGTGCTGGCCAGCGTCAGCGCGTCGCTCACCTGCCGACGGTTCCATGCCTCGCCATAAGCCGGATCAAAAGCAACGCTCATCACTTGCATGATCCGGTCGAGCTGGCGCGGGCAGGGCGTCATGGCGTGGCCTGTTGTTGCGCCAGCGGCATGGCATCGGGGCCGCGGCCATAGATCGGTGCGAGATCGCGGGTCAGCAGGGCTTCGGGAACGGCAAGCGCCTGACTGGCATCAGGCAGCAGCGCGAGCGCGATGCCATCTCCGCGCTGGGCAACCCAAGGCTCGGCCCGGTTGCCTGCGATCAGCGGGTGGGGGCGCCGCGCCAGCGCTGCTTCGGGCTTGAGTGAGGCCGTGTCACCTTGGGGCAGGCCCTGCGCATCAAAATCGCCGACAAACCATTCGCCATGTCCGCCATGCATGCAGACAGTCACCGCGCTGTCGCCCTGTTGCTGGCGCGTCATTGCGGCGACCAGCGCCAGCGTCGGATAGCCGAGCACCTCAGCCCCCCACGCGAGGCCGAGCGCGCGCGCGGTCGCCAATCCGATCCGCACACCGGTGAAGCTGCCGGGGCCAAGCGAAACGAGGATGCGCGGCGCCTGCCCCTTGCCGGGCAGCGCGGCAATCATCGGCACCAGTGCCTCGGCGTGCCCACGCCCGATCACCCGGTGATCGTGCGCCAGCACACCGCCATCGGCCCCGAACAGGGCAATGGAGCAGGCTTCGCTGGCCGTCTCAATGGCGAGGGTGCGCATGAACAGCGCCGATGCCTCAGCCTGCGGCGCTATGCAAGGAGGCTTTGTGCGCCGTCAGGCGATGCGATTGAAGCGATCGAAATCAGGGCGGGGCGAGCGATCAAAGATGCTTGCCGGATCGCCATAGCCGACCGAGCAGATGAAATTGACGCGGTGGCGCGGTTCATTGGCGAAAAAGGCGGCGTTTACCGCGGCCGGATCGAACCCCGACATCGGCCCGCAATCAAGCCCGAGCGCGCGGGCGGCCAGCATCAGATAGGCGCCTTGCAGCGAGGAATTGCGAAACGCGCCTTCCTCACGCCCTTTTTCATCGCCTTCGAACCAGCTTTTGGCATCGGTGTGCGGGAACAGCCAAGGCAGTTCCTCGTGGAAGTCGATATCATAGCCGATCACCGCGGTGACGGGCGCGGCGAGCACCTTGGCGCGGTTGCCTTCCATCACGCAATCCGCGAGCCGTGCTTTTGCTTCGGCCGATTTGACCCACACGATGCGCGCGGGCTGCATATTGGCCGAGGTCGGCGCCATCTTCATCAGATCCCAGATCGCATGAAGCTGGGCGTCCGATACGGGCTTGTCGAGCCAGCCATTATAGCTGCGCGCTTCGTTGAAAAGCTGGGCCAGCGCGTCGGCGCTGAGGGCATGATCGTGGAATTGCATGATCAGGCTGCGCGCACTTCGACAACTTCGGGGACGTAATGCTTGAGCAGCCCTTCGATGCCGTGCTTGAGCGTCGCCGTGCTCGACGGACAGCCCGAGCACGATCCTTGCAAGGTAAGATAGACCACCCCGTCGCGAAAGCCGCGATAGGCGATATCGCCGCCATCGCCAGCAACAGCAGGCCTCACGCGGGTTTCGAGCAATTCATTGATCGCGGAAATGATTTCGGCATCTTCCGCGCGCTCTTCCACGGCCATGTCCATTTCGGGCGGCACGGCAATGCCGGCCGCGCTGCCGCTTGCGAACAGTGGGGCTTCGGACACGAAATGATCAAGCAGGATCGCGATGACCTGCGGCTTGAGCGCGCTCCAATCCGCGCCGGGGGCGGCGGTGACTGTCACGAAGTCCCAGCCATAGAACACGTTGACCACATCGCCCGTGTCGAAAATGGCCTGTGCCAAGGGGCTCGCTTGTGCGGCTTCGGGCGAGGAAAATTCGCGGGTGCCAACCTCCATCACGGTCTTGCCGGGAAGGAACTTGAGGCTGGCCGGGTTGGGCGTGGTTTCGGTTTCGATGAACATGGCTGGCGATTTAAGACCGATCTTGTCGGATTTCAAGCACGCAATCCTGTCGTCATTCACTATCCCTTCAGAAATTGCGCCCCTATAATCAGCTCCATGACCATGCTTGATCGGGCGGGCCGCGCCCTCTTTCTGCTTGCAGCGCCGCTCGCGCTCGCGTCCCCGCTGCTTGCCCAGACCCGCGAGGCCACCGCGCCCGCGCCTGCGGCGGAAAATGCGATCCCCGCGCCGCGCTGGCTTCAGGGCAAGGGCGAAGTGCCCTGGCTCTATCGCGGCAGCGATGTTCCGGTCGATGAAGAGTGGCTGTTTGGCGAGATGCCCAACGGGCTGCGCTATGCGGTGCGGCGCAATGGCGTGCCGCCGCGGCAGGTCGCCATCCGGGTGCGGATCGATGCCGGTTCGCTCCACGAGGAAGACAGCGAGCAGGGCTTTGCCCACCTGATCGAACACCTGCTGTTCCGCGAAAGCCAGTATCTCGGGCAGGGTGCGGCGATTGCCGCATGGCAGCGGCTCGGGGCGACATTCGGAAGCGATGCCAATGCCGAAACCAGCCCGACCCATACAGCCTACAAGCTCGACATCCCCAATATTGACCGCGCCAAGCTGTCCGAAAGCTTCCGCCTGCTGTCGGGCATGGTGCGCGCGCCGGTGCTGAATGATGCCAATGTGCGCGCCGAATTGCCGATTGTGCTTGCCGAAAAGCGCGAGCGCGGCGGTGCCGGGCAGCGCGTGTCTGATCTGACGCGCAGCACGCTGTTTGCCGGGCAACGTCTCGCCAGCCGGAGTCCGATCGGCACAGAGGAAACCCTGCGCGGGGCAACCGGGCGCAAGGTGCGGGCCTTCTATGATCGCTGGTATCGCCCGGAAAATGCGGTGATCGTGGTCGCCGGTGATGCCGATCCGATGGAGCTGGCAGGCCTTGTCGAACAGTGGTTCGGGGATTGGCAAGGCTCGGGCACGCCGGGCGTTGCGCCGAATTTCGGCGATCCGGTTGTTCCCAAGGGCGCAACCGATGAACCCGTTATCGGCGCGCCGCTGGGCGAACTGGCCGTCGCGGTCGAGCCTGATCTGCCCCGCAGCCTCACCTATGCCGTGATGCGGCCTTGGCGCCCCAAGAATGACACGATTGTCTATAATGAAGGGCTGCTGCTGGATGCCGTGGCGCAGGCGATCATCAACCGGCGGCTCGAAGCGCGCGCCCGCGGTGGTGGCAGTTTCCTTTATGCGCAGGCAAGGCAGGAGAATATCTCGCGTTCCGCCGATGCGACCTTCATCACATTCGCCCCGCTGTCAGGCGATTGGCAGGCTGCGCTCAATGATGTGCGCGGGGTGATTGCCGATGCGCTCGCCGAGCCGCCGACGCAGGAAGAGATTGATCGCGAAGTGGCCGAATTCGATGTTGTCTTCGCCAATGAAGTTGAACAGGCGCCGGTGCAATCGGGTGCCGATCTGGGGAACACGCTCGTCAATGCGGTCGATATTCGCGAGACCGTTGCCGCACCCGGCACGGTGCTCGCGGTGTTCCGCGGGATGAAGGCGCGGCTCAACCCCGAGGAAATCCTCGCCAGCACGCGGCGGCTGTTCGATGGCGATGTGCTGCGATCGGTCTATGTCACCCCGGTGGCGGGTGAGGCCGATGAAAGCGCCCTGCGGCTCGCGCTGGCCCGCGAGGTTGTGATTGATCCTAGCGCGCGGCTCGCGGCGCAGAGCATTTCCTTTGCCGATTTGCACCCTGTCGGCGCGCCCGGCGAAATCACCAAGCGTGCGCCGCTTGGCGTGTTGGAGGTGGAGCAGATCGAATTCGCCAACGGCGTGCGCGCCTTGGTGTGGGCGAGCGATGCCGAACCGGGGCGCGTGACAGTGCGGGTCCGGTTCGGCGCCGGGCAACGCGCGTTCGACCAGAGCAATGCGGTCTATGCCTCGCTCGGCGAAGCCGCGCTGGTGGGCTCGGGCATTGGCGAACTGGGACAGAACGAGTTGGATCGCCTGGCGACCGGGCGCAAGCTCGGCTTCGATTTCGCGATCGGGGAAGGGGTGTTCACCTTCACCGCGCAAACCCGGCCCGATGATGTCGCGGGCCAGCTGTATCTGTTTGCAGCCAAGCTCGCCAATCCGCGTTGGGATGCTGATCCGGTGATCCGCGCCAAGGCTGCCGCTGGGCTTGCCTACAACACCTATTCGACAAGCCCTGGCGGGGTGTTGCAGCGCGATCTCGACTTTGTCGCCACGGGCAATGATGCGCGCTTCGCCACGCCATCGCCTGAAGCTCTTGAGGCCGCCACGCCCGAAGGCTTCCGTGCGGTGTGGGAACCGCTGCTGAAGCAGGGCCCCGTCGAAGTGCTCGTGTTCGGCGAAGTGGATCCCGAAGCCATCGCCGAACAGCTGCGCCTGACTTTCGGTGCCTTGCCACCGCGTGAGCCGATTGCGCCCGAGATCGCGGCGCGGGTTCCCGGCTTTGCCAAGGCGAGTGACGGGCCGAGCGTGCTCTATCACCGCGGCGATGCCAACCAGGCCGCAGCCGCCGTGATCTGGCCGAGCGGGGGCGGGATGGCGAGCATCCGCGAATCCCGCCAGCTCGAAATCCTCACCCAGTTGTTCAACAACCGCTTGCTCGATGCGCTGCGCGAACGCGCCGGGGCGAGCTATTCGCCGCAGGTGTTTTCAAACTGGCCCACCGATGTCGAGAGCGGCGGGCGGATCACCGCGCTCGCCCAGCTTGAGCCGGATTTCGTGCCGATCTTCTTCGCCGAGGCTGATCGGATTGCCCGCGACCTCGCGGCAAACCCACCCGCGGCGGACGAGCTGGAGCGCGTTACCGGGCCGCTTGGCCAGATGATCCAGCGCGCCTCGACCGGCAATCAGTTCTGGCTCTACAACCTCGAGGGTGCGAGCTTCGATCCCCAGCGCGTCGCGCTGCTGCGCTCGCTGCTGGTCGATTACACGCAGACCACGCCCGAAGTGATGCAGTTTCTGGCGGAACGCTATTTCACCCAGCGCCAACCGCTGCGGCTGGCGGTGATCCCGCAAGGTCAGACACTTGCTGCCGAACCTGCCCGGCGCAACAGCCGGGGTAATGCCCGGGCACGCTGACCGGACGAGAAATAATATTGTCGCAAGAGGCATTGAGGCTTTACAAATCTAACGCGCCTCCTGTAGCGGCGCGGCCCGCGGCTGGAATGTGCCGCACATTCTTGCCATATGGCCTGATGACATTTGGAAGACTTGCAAAGTGACGAAGACCTGGACCCCGCAAAGCTGGCAGACCCACGAAGCGCGCCACTTGCCGCATTACGAGGATGCGGCGGAGCTCGCTGCGGCAGAAGCGACGCTTGCGTCCTATCCGCCGTTGGTATTCGCGGGTGAGGCGCGCGCGCTCAAGGCCGATCTGGCGCAGGTTGCGCGCGGCCACGGCTTCCTGCTGCAAGGCGGGGATTGTGCGGAAAGCTTTGCCGAATTCCATCCCAACAATATCCGCGATACCTTTCGCGCGATCCTGCAAATGGCCGTGGTGATGACCTTCGCCAGCAAGCGTCCGGTGGTGAAAGTGGGACGCATGGCGGGTCAGTTTGCCAAGCCGCGCTCGTCGCCGACCGAGACAATCGATGGCGTGACCCTGCCGAGCTATCTGGGCGACAATATCAACGGGATCGAATTTGATCCTGCCGCACGCCGTAATGATCCGGCGCGCATGGTGCGCGCCTATTCGCAGGCGGCGGCGACGCTCAACTTGCTGCGCGCCTTTGCCGGCGGGGGCTATGCCAATCTGCGGCAGGTCCACCAGTGGACACTTGATTTCATGGGCCGCACGCCGTGGACCGAGAAATTCTCCGAAATGGCCGACCGGATCGGCGAAGCGCTCGATTTCATGGAAGCCTGCGGGGTTGATCCCGGTACGGTGCCGCAATTGAAGGGCACCAGCTTCTATACCAGCCACGAAGCGCTGTTGCTGCCTTACGAGCAGGCGATGACGCGGCAGGATTCGCTCACCGGCGATTGGTATGCGACCAGCGCGCATATGCTGTGGATCGGGGATCGCACCCGCTTCCCCGGTTCGGCGCACATCGAATACGCCCGTGGCATCGGCAATCCGCTCGGCATGAAGTGCGGCCCCTCCCTCGAGCCTGATGCACTGCTCACCTTGCTCGACACGCTCAACCCCCGCCGCGAGGCGGGCCGGATCACGCTGATCAGCCGTTTTGGCCACGACAAGGTTGAGGAAGGCCTGCCACGGCTGGTCCGCGCGGTGGAGCGTGAAGGGCATCCGGTGGTGTGGAGCTGCGATCCGATGCACGGCAATGTCATCAAGTCGGATAATGGCTTCAAGACGCGGCCGTTTGATCGCATTCTCAAGGAAGTGCGTGGTTTCTTTGCGGTGCACCGTGCCGAGGGCACCCATCCGGGCGGCATCCATATCGAGATGACCGGGCAGGATGTGACCGAATGCGTCGGCGGGGCGGTGGCCATCACCGAGGAACGGCTGGGCGATCGCTACCACACCCATTGCGATCCGCGCCTCAATGCCGAGCAATCGCTTGAGCTGGCTTTCCTTGTTGCAGAAATGCTCAACGAGGCCGCGGGCGAACGCGCTCCGGCACTGGCGGCTGACGCGGCCTGATTGTCGCCGGGCACGCGGAAACCGGCTCTGCCCCCGCGCGTTGGGCGGGCATGGAAACGACGCATCACGATATTCTGATTATTGGCGCAGGCATGGCGGGCCTGTCCTGCGCCCGGCATCTGGCTGATGCGGGGCTAGCGCCTGTGCTGATCGACAAGGGCCGCGGTCCCGGCGGGCGGATGGCATCCCGCCGCGTGACGATTGCCGGCGCAGACATTTCCTTCGATCACGGCGCGCAATATTTCACTGCGCGCGATCCGGCGTTCCGGGCCGCAGTCGCCGCTTGGGAGGAGGCGGGGGCAGCAGCGCCTTGGCCCGACGCCGGGGACGAGGCCTTCGTTGGCACGCCCGGCATGAACGGCCCGCTCAAGACGATGGCGCAAGGGTTTGATGTGCGATGGGGCGTGCGCGCCACGCAGCTTGCCAAAGAAGGCATGGGCTGGCGTGTGACGACCGATGCGGGCGAGATCGCCGCGCGGTGTGTGGTGGTTGCAGTTCCGGCCGAGCAGGCGCGTGACTTGCTTGCCGCAGCCGCGCCCGAACTCGCCGTGCTGCCCGCTGCCGTCACGTCTGCGCCGTGCTGGGCGGTGCTGGTGGCTTTTGCCGAACCCCTGCCGCTGACCGACGCCTGCCTGCGTCGTGACGGGCCCATCAGCTGGGCTGCACGCAACGCGGCCAAGCCGCAGCGGGCTCCGCTGGAAACCTGGGTGATCCACGCCTCGCCAGCGCGCAGCCGCGAAGTGCTCGACATGCCGCGTGATGCGGTTGCGGCGCTGCTGCTGGAGGATTTCCGCACGGCTGCTGGTCTGGCGTGCCTGCCCGAGCTTGTCCACTGCGATGCGCATCGCTGGCTTTATGCCTTGCCCGGCGTTGCTGCGGGTGAGCCAGCGCGCTTCGATGCCGCGGCGGGCATCGGGATTGCGGGGGATTACCTGCACAGCCCGCGGGTTGAAGGGGCCTGGCTGTCGGGCCGCAAGCTGGCCGATGCGATCTTGCACGAGAGGGCAGCGCCGCAAGCTTGCTGACCGGCACGGCTGGGCGGCGAGCTTTCAGCCAACAAAAAACCCCGCACCAAGGCGGGGTTTTTCAGGCTGTTTCGATGGTGGGCGTAGGAAGGATTGAACTTCCGACCCCTGCGATGTCAACACAGTGCTCTACCACTGAGCTATACGCCCACGCTATCGAACAGCGCGCCCTTGCAGGCGGAGCGCGCCCTTAACCCAAGCACGCGAGGCACGCAAGCGATTCGCGCGATGATCAGGGTTGGGCTTCGCGCGCGTTTTCGAACATGCGTTCCACTTCGAGCACGAGATCGCGCAAATGGAACGGCTTGGAGAGCACTTTGGCCGAGGGCTGTTCCCGGCTCGCGCGCAAGCTGACCGCCGCAAAACCCGTAATGAACATCACCTTGGTGCGCGGGCTGATCTCGGCACAATGCTGTGCAAGCTCGATCCCGTCCATTTCGGGCATGACAATGTCCGAGACCAGCAAATCGAAATCGCCGCTTTCCAGCAAGGGCAGCGCTGCAACACCGCTTTCCACGGCGCAGACTTCGTAACCCGCATTGGTAAGCGCGCGGGCAAGGTAGGTGCGCATGGCCTCTTCGTCTTCGGCAAGAAGGATACGCGGTGCAACAAGTGTTTTCATGGCGAGGCGTCTAGCACGAGGGCCTTAAGAAATCTTTGTGCGCGATCCGCTGCCGTTTGCGCGATTGCCGCTTTGACAAGCCGCAGCAATCAAGGCAGCACAGGGCTGGCATGGCTCAGCACCCTGATCTTCCGCAGCATTCCGATGGTTCCTTGGTGCCGCAAGGGGCCGAAGCCAGCCAGCGGATCAGGCGGCAGGGTGGCAGGACGGCCCATGGCCTTTCCGATCCGGCCTTCACGCTAGATGCCCCGACCGCGCCTGGCTTGCCGGTGCTGGTCGCGGTGCCGCATGGCGGGCGCGCCTATCCGGCTGATCTGCTCGCACGGATGCGCGCGCCCGATCTGTGCCGGCTGCGGCTTGAGGATCGCCATGTCGATCAACTCGGCACCGCCATCGCCGAGGCGACAGGTGCATCGCTGCTGCGCGCCCATGCGCCGCGCGCGATGCTCGATCTCAACCGGGCGGAAAGCGATATTGATTGGGAGATGATCGAAGGCCCGCGGCTGGCCCGGCCGGTTGCGGCACCCGGTACGAATCACCGCGCGCGCAGTGGTCTGGGATTGATCCCCCGGCGCTTGCCCGGGCATGGGGAAATCTGGCGCACACGCCTGCCGCGCGCTGAACTCGATCGGCGGATTGCCGATGTGCACCAACCCTACCACCGCGCCTTGGCCGAAGAATTGCAGCGTATCCGCGACCTCTGGGGCGCGGCGCTGCTGATCGACCTGCATTCGATGCCGCCGCTTACCCAGCGCGATTCACCCACGCCGGCGCCGGTCATGGTGCTCGGCGACCGGTTCGGGGCTTCGTGCCATCATGCCTTGGTGAGCCGGGGCTTGAGCTTCTTCGAAAGCGAAGGCGTGCCCGCCGCGCAGAACCGCCCCTATTCAGGCGGCTATGTGCTCGATCGTCACGGCGCGCCCGAGTCCGGGATTCACGCCCTGCAGATCGAGGTCTGCCGATCGCTTTATCTCGATGATGGCTTTGCCGAACTGACCCCGGCGGCGGCAGGGGTTGCGGCCTTGCTCGCGCGGCTGGTCTATGCCCTCGGCCAGGAAACCGCGGCGCTAGGGCAGGCGCGCAGCATGCTTGAGGCGGCTGAATAGCAACGCCCGCCGCCTGCGCCCTGTCATCAGGGGCAAGCGACGGGCGCGCATGATCACGGATGGATCAGTTGACGGCAGCAGCCGGAATGGCGGGCATCTTGCCCATGGCCGCCTGGCGTTCGAAGATATGGCGCATCAGGTTCAGCGAGAACAGGTGCGCATGGATCAGCATGAGGATGCCGTTCTTGCTGATTTCCTCGAGCTTTTCGACGGGCAATTCGCGCAGCTTGGTTTCATCGACCATGCGGAAGCCGCGATAGATGAAGGGCGTATCGGGCTGATCATTGCGGGTGATCGCGACTTCGCCGTCCATCATGATGCCGAGGTCGTCGAGCACCTTGATGAAGGCCTGTGTGCGCTGACCGGCTTCTTCGAACTGGCGGCAGAACTCGAGCACCTGCTGGGTGTAGTCGGTCGGCTCACCCTTGTCCGAGAAGAAGGCCTGACCTTCGACATTCTTGCCGATGTTCTTGACCGACGGATCAAAGCACAGCGACAGTTCCTGCGCTTCGGGCTGAAGCCGCGCGAGCATGAAAGGATAGCGGCGCACATAGGCAGGCAGATAGACTTCGGAGACCAGCTTGTTGTCATCGCCCATGAAGGTGTTGACGCCTTCGTTCAGGCCCAGCAGCGCGATCGGCACCGGGTTTTCGCCGACAGTGAACACGATCGGGAAATGGCGCTGCGCGTCGACGAATTCCTCCACCGTCAGCGGGATCGCATGGGTGTTCGCCATGAAAGCGGCGTTTTCCAGCGGCCCGACTTTCCAGTCGGTATGATCACGGCTGTTGAGCGGAATAAGATCACTGTAAAAGAGCGGAAGGGTCGGCTGCGGCGCGCTGGCCATGAAGTCATCTCCGAGAATAGTGGGCCGGACAAGCCCTTGAACACTATCCGTGCGACCAGCAGCATATCCGCCCGCCCACCGGATGGGCGGGGCTTTAGGGCTTTGCGCAGCACGGTGCAAGCCGCAGCGGATAATCCGGATCAGGCCCTCAACAGTTTGCCCGGATTGAGCAGTCCGGCAGGGTCCAGCGCCTGTTTGATCGCCCGCATCATGCCAAGCCGCACCGGATCCGCGAGGCGGGCGAGTTCGTCCACCTTCATCTGGCCAATGCCATGTTCGGCGCTGATCGAACCGCCCCAGTCGCGCACCAGATCATGCACCGCTGCGCTGATGGTTTTGCCCTCGGTTTCTTCCCACACGCCGGCAACCGCGCCAGCAGGGGCGAGCACGTGGAAGTGGACATTGCCATCGCCAAGATGGCCGAAGGCAACAGCGCGGCAGCCCGGAAAGCGGGCTTCAAGCGCAGGACTGGCGGCGAGGATGAATTCCGGCATCTTTTCGACCGGCACGGAAATGTCGTGCTGCATGGCCGGGCCAAGCGCCCGTTCGGCCGCCGAAATGCCATCGCGCAGCGCCCAGAAGGCTTCGGCCTCGCGCTCGTTGGCGGCCATCACCGCGTCCGCGATCAGGCCCTGTTCGAGCACATCTCCCAGCGCGGTTTCGACCGCTTCACGCAAGGCCGCAGGATCATCGCCGCTGGTGACAAACTCGATCAGCGCATTCCACGGATGGGCCTGCGCCAAGGGCGCACGTGCGCCCGCCTGATGCGCGAGCACGCTAGCCAGGCAATGCGCGGGCACGACTTCGAACCCTTCGAGCACATCGCCGAGCCGCGCCTGAAGGCGTTGCAGCACGCTGCGCGCCGCGGTGATCGAAGCCAGCCCGGCCCAGATCGTCACCCGCCCGGTCGGGGCGGGCAGCAGCCGCAGGCAGGCCGCTGTGATGATCCCCAGCGTGCCTTCCGAGCCGATCAGCAGTTGTTTGAGATCAAACCCGCGATTGTCTTTCTTGAGCACCGCCAGGCCATCGAACACCGTCCCGTCCGCCAGCACGGCTTCGAGCCCGAGCACCTGTGCCCGCATCGTCCCATGGCGGAGCACTTGCGTGCCGCCGGCATTGGTAGCGATGAGGCCGCCGATTGTCGCCGAACCCTTGCCACCCAGCGTCAGCGGGAAGCGCATGCCCGCCGCCTCCGCCGCATCGTGGAGACTTTGCAGCACCACACCGGCTTCGCAAATGACTTGCCCATCATCCGCGCTTAGGGTGCGGATCGCGTTCATCCGCCGCAGCGAGAGGATGATCGCGGTGCCACTGGCATCCGGCGTCGCCCCGCCTGCCATTCCGCTATTGCCGCCTTGCGGGACAAGCGGCACGCCGAATTCCGCGCATAACTGCACCAGCGCGGCCACTTCCGCGGTGCTGGCAGGGGAGGCCATCGCCAGCGCACGGCCGGCATAGCGTCCGCGCCAGTCGGTCAGCCACGGCAGCAGCAAGTCAGGATCATCCGTCAACCCGCGCGGGCCGAGCAGATCGTGTGCCCGATCAAGAAACCGGGCTGTCAGGGCGGGATCGCGGCGAAGAGCGGATGCGGTTGTCATGGGCGGAGGTATGCCACAGCCACGATGCTGTGCACCAGTTGCTTTGCGGCATCACCTGCATGATGCACAACCGCTATCGATGCGTCAGTTCATTTTCGGTTCAACCATGGCTGATAAGGCAGGTAAGGGATCACAGCTTCGTCCCGCGTGCCATCGCCACCATTCGGGACATCAGGAGGAAGCCAGGCCATCATGCCCCGCGCGTCTGTTCTGGGAGCGCTGCTCGCGCTGGCCGCCGTGTGTCTGCCAACGGGCAGCCAAGCGCGGGCAGGCGTGGCCTCACCCGCCGAAGTCTGGGGCCTGTTCAATCCGCTGCAGGCATGGTGGGAACGGCAGACCGCCCGCCAGGTGCGGATCGAACAGCGGGTCGTGGTGCGAATCTCACCCCAACCGATGAGCAATCGTCAGGAACTGGCGGCACAGGCCTTCGAACGGGCGCTGACCACCCGCTATGAGGAAAAGCGGATCGGCCGGTGCCTGCCGCTTGAAGAGATTGCAGGGGTCAAGACCGGCAGCGGTAACCGGCTGGTGCTGTTCCTGCGCGATAACCGGATGGTTTCGCTCAATCTCGACAAGTCGTGCCGGGCCCGCGATTTCTACTCCGGCTTCTATGTCGAACGGCATCAGGATGGGCGGCTATGCGTGGAACGCGATCTGTTGCAGTCGCGCATCGGGCCCAAGTGCGAAGTCGAGCGCTTGCGCCAGCTGGTCGCGATCGAGGATTGAGCCGCGCTTTCGCCGCAGCCCGCTATGGGGCGAACCCCGCAGATTTCTTGACTTTGCGCGCCATTTGAGCAAAGGCGCGGGCACCGTTGGCGATAGGATCGCCCGGGGGCAAGCATTCGGGCAGCGATAACTGCCCCTTATCCGGACAACATACCCAGCATGACCTTCGCCGATCTCGGCCTTTCGCCTGAATTGCTTAAAGCCGTCGAGGATGCGGGCTACACCACGCCCACAGCCATTCAGGCGCAGGCGATCCCGACCGTGCTGATGATGCGAGACCTCATCGGGATCGCCCAGACGGGGACGGGCAAGACGGCCAGCTTCGTGCTCCCGATGATCGACGTGATGGCCGCAGGCCGTCGCCGGGCCTTGATGCCGCGTTCGCTAATTCTCGAACCGACGCGCGAACTCGCCGCGCAGGTTGCCGAGAATTTCGAGAAGTACGGCAAGAACCACGATCTCAAGATGGCGCTGCTGATCGGCGGGGTGCAGATGGGCGATCAGCTCAAGGCGCTGGATGAAGGCGTCGACGTCCTGATCGCCACGCCGGGCCGCCTGATGGACCTGTTCGAGCGTGGCAAGATCCTGCTGACCGGCTGCGAATTGCTCGTGATCGACGAGGCTGACCGCATGCTCGACATGGGGTTCATCCCCGATATCGAATTCATCTGCTCGAAGCTTCCCGAAACCCGGCAGACGATGCTGTTTTCGGCGACGATGCCGCCTCCGATCGAAAAGCTGGCCAAGAAATTTCTCAATAATCCCAAGCGGATAGAGGTAAGTCGCGCGGCTTCGACCAACGCCGATATCACTGCCTTCAAGGTGCCGGTGAAGAGCCGGGCCAAGCGCGAGACCTTGCGCTGGTTCCTTGAAAATGATCTTGTCGAGACAGCGATCATCTTCGCCAACCGCAAGACCACAGTGCGCGAACTCAACCAGAGCCTCAAGCGCCACGGCTTCCGTTCGTCCGAGATCCATGGTGACATGGATCAAGGCAGCCGCTTGAAGGAACTGGATCGCTTCAAATCGGGCGAGGTGAATATTCTCGTCGCTTCCGACGTTGCGGCGCGCGGGCTCGACATCAAGGGTGTGAGCCACGTGTTCAACTTCGACACGCCGTGGCACCCCGATGATTACGTCCACCGCATCGGCCGCACCGGCCGGGCGGGGGCCAAGGGCCGCGCCTTCACCTTCGTGTCGGAGGAAGATGCCGAAGCCATCGCCAATGTCGAAAAGCTGACAGGCAGTGCGATCAAGGTGTTCGGCAAGGAAGACGTGCGCGTCGATTTGTCTGAAGTCATCGCCCGCGCCGAAGCCGCCAAGGCCGAAGCCCCGCGCGAAGAGCGTGAGGAGCGCCCTGAGCGTGAGACCTCGCGCAAGCCCCGCCGCGCCCGCGAAGAGCGGGCCGAACGCAAGCCGCACCGCGAAAAGGATGCGCCGCGTGAGGATCGTGGCCCGCGCGCGCCGCGCGCGCGCCGCTATCACGAGGATGATGAACCCGTGCCCGCCGGTGAATGGAACGGCCCGCGTCCGGCTTTCCTCGATGTCGGGTTCGGCTGATTTAACGCTTTGTTCGCTGTTCTTGTGGCAGTGATCCTGCCCGATGGAACCGTTCGTTTCCGCCGCAATGGAAAGCCTTAGGGAAATCGCGCCGATTGCGCTGATTTTCATGGCGCTGGCCTATGTGCTCAAACGGGACGAGGTGTGGGCAGGGCTCAAATCCGCCCGGCGCGAGGTCGGCACCAATTTCGGCCTGCTGCTGTTCAACAGCGTGGTGATGATCCCTTTGCTCACAGTGCCGCTCGGCCTGTTCCGCAGCAATATCCCCCAATTGCCGATGATACCCGCGTTCTGGGAAATGCTGCCCAAGCTGCTGGTGGTGATCATCGCCATCGTGATCATCGATTTGGCGGCCTATTGGCGCCACCGGCTGGAGCATAGCCGTGCCTTCTGGCGCATCCATGCCACCCACCATGCCGACGAAGCGATGAACTGGCTGACCTTGCATCGCAAGCACCCGCTCGGTGAATTGCTAAGCCTTGTGCTCGATCTTATCCCGGTGCTGCTGCTGGGTCTGCCGATCTGGGCCATCGTTACGGCCGCCCTGCTGCGGTCCTGGTGGGGTTATCTGATCCACGCCGATGTGCCGTGGACCCTTGGCATCTTTGGCAAGGTGATGATGTCGCCCGCTGCGCATCGCCTGCATCATATTCGCGATGAAGCGCTGATGGGGTCCAATTACGCCAACACCATCACCTTGTGGGATCGTCTGTTCGGAACATACATCGATCCCGCGCCCTATCTGAACTGCGAGACGGGCATTGCCGAAGGCTCGCGCACTCTGATCGGGGAATTCGCCCGTCCGTTCGAAGCGCGCTATTGGCGGCGTCCGGCTAGACCGGTCGAGGCCGATCAGTCAGCCGCCTAACCCACCACCGTCACGAAGCTGTCGAGGACGCGCTTTTCGCCGGCCTCCTCGAACTGGATGGTCAGCTTGTTGCCTTCCTGATCGATAACACAGCCCGTGCCGAACTTGGCGTGGGTGACCATCGCCCCGATTGCGATGTCTGACC
>ERZ1066122.367-NODE-367-length-48478-cov-42.091713_pt1 | contig 48478 bp, 32 predicted proteins | sample MGYA00382769_ERZ1066122 | MGnify/ENA primary metagenome ERZ1066122 (study PRJEB33369, sample SAMEA5778352) | biofilm metagenome | biome: Industrial cooling water; feature: Water cooling tower basin; material: Biofilm | place: United Arab Emirates | collected... | reverse complement strand
CCGCCAGCGTCGCGGCACTGCGCGCGGCGGCCGGGCTGGTGGCGATCACCACGTCGGCGTCCAGGGCCGCGGCGAGCGCGGCGCGCGTCGTCGCGTCGTCGCGGGCCGCGATCCGCCACGGCGACAGCGCCAGCGTGCGCAGCCCGCGCGCGGCGGCCGCGCGGCGCAGCGCGGCGTGATCGCCGACCGGGCGCAGGGACAGCACCAGGGGCGGCAGAGGCTCGGGCGTGGTGCGAGGGACACGGGGCATCGTTCGAGCTTCGCCATTCGCGGCGGGCGGTGCAAGCGCAGCGCATCCGCGAGAGGTGGCGACAGGGCCGCCCTGCGCCACAATGCACGCCCGCCTGCCTTCCACCGCCGGCCCCGGCCGCAACGACGATGACCGAGACGACTCCCGCCATGTCTGCCACGCCCGCGTCCACGGACGACACCGCACAGGCCGACCTGTTGCACCGGCTCGAAGCCGAACTGCTGGCGATGCCGCCGGTGGCCGCGCTCGGCCTGCGCATCGCCGAGGCCGACGACGACCGCCTGTGCCTGCATGCGCCGCTGGCCGCCAACATCAACGACAAGGGCTGTGCGTTCGGCGGCAGCCTGACCTCGCTCATGACCCTGGCCGGCTGGAGCCTGCTGACCCTGCGCCTGCTGCAGGCCGGCGTGGACGCGGATGTGTACGTGGCCGAGAGCGAGGTGAAATACCGCGCGCCGCTGTTCGAGGACCTGCGGGCAGCGGCGCGTCCGGCGCCGGACGCGAACGATGGCGGCGGTCTCGACGCTTTCGTCGCTGCGGTGGCGCGACAGGGTCGCGGCGAGCTGCGCGTGGACGCCGACGTGCACTGCGCCGACGGCACCCTCGCCTGCCGCAGCCGCAGCCGCTTCGTGGCGAAGCGGCGGGGCTGAGCGCCTGTTTGATATCTGCGCATACACCGCGTTGCGTCACGGCGGCCCGCGGGCGGATCGGGCTTTAGCAGAGTGTTGAAAAACAGCCTGATAACGCAGTCAAGGATGGCTGCGACGACGAGGCAAGCGCGCAAGCGATTGATTCGTCGGGAGCCAGTCCGGACACATGCCGGACTGGCGACTTGAAAAACGCGCACGATGCGCGTTTTTCAACAGCCTGCTAGCGCCCCGGGCCGACGTCGATGAAGGTCAGGAACTCGCTGCGGGTGCGGGCGTCTTCGCGGAAGGCGCCGAGCATCTTCGAGGTGATCATGCTCACCCCGCGCTTGTGGATGCCGCGGGTGGTCATGCACTCGTGCGAGGCGTCGATGACCACGCCCACGCCATGCGGCTGCAGCGCGGTCTGGATGCAGCGCGCGATCTGCGCGGTCATCTTCTCCTGCACCTGGAAGCGGCGGGCGTAGGCCTCGACCACGCGTGCGAGTTTGCTGATGCCGACGACGCGGCCGTTGGGCAGGTAGGCCACGTGCGCGCGGCCGATGATCGGCGCCATGTGGTGTTCGCAATGACTCTCGAACGGGATGTCGCGCAGCACCACCATCTCCTCGTAGCCCTCGACTTCCTCGAAGGTGCGCTGCAGGTATTCCTCGGGGTTGGTGGCGTAGCCGCTGAACCAGTCGGCATAGGCCTTGACCACGCGCTTGGGGGTGTCGAGCAGGCCTTCGCGCGCCGGGTCGTCGCCGGCCCAGCGCAGCAGGACGCGCACCGCGTCCTCGGCCTGCTCCCGACTCACGCCGAAGCGCTCGGACGCAACCGCCGCGGCGGCGGCGCCATCGGCGTCGGCATGCGCCTCGTCGTCGCCGTGGTGGGCGTGGGCGTCGCAACCGCAGGCGCCGTGGTCGTGCGCGTCGTCGTGCGAGGGATGGCGCATGGTCGGATCCGGTCGAAAGGTGGTCGATCATGGTAACCCGCGCACTGCGCACGGCCGTTGCGGGCATGCACGGCAGCGTTGCGCAGGCCGCGTGCATCCGCGGCGCATGCCGTCGCGTGGGCGTGCGGCGATGCGTTTTCGGCAGCCGCGATCAACCGCCCGCGCGCAGCCGCGCCAGCAGGCCGGAGTCGCGCATCGCCGGGCGCTCGATCGCCTCGCGCACGCGCTCGGGCGCGGCCCACAGCCACAGCGCGCGGCGCGCACGCGTGGCGGCGGTGTACAGCAGCTCGCGGCCGAGTGCGCGGCTGTCGCGGTCGGGCAGGATCAGCGCCACCTGGGCGAACTCCGAGCCCTGCGCCTTGTGCACGGTGGTGGCGAAGGCGAGATCGTGCGCCGGCAGCTGCGCCGGGCGCCAACCGCGCCAGCGGGTCTCGCCGCCGGCCTCCTGCAGCGCGAACCAGGCCTTGAGGCTGCCGTCGCGATCACGGCGGATGACGCCAAGATCGCCGTTGTACAGCCCATGATGACGGCTGTTGGCGGCGATGGCGATCAGCGCACCGTGGAACCAGCGGCCACGGGCGCCCAGCTCGGCCGCGCACCAGGCGTTCCAGGTCTCGGCCCCGAACGGCCCGCGCCGCAGCGCGGTGAGCAGGCGCAGGCGCTGCGCCAGCGCCAGGGCCTCTTCGGCGCTGTCGGCGTCGCGCACCGCGGCGAACACCGGCAGCGCCCAGGCGCGCAGCCAGACCGCGAGCGCGGCCGGGTCGCCGTGCAGGCGCTGCAGGGCATGGGCCTGCGGATCGGCGTCGTGCGCATGGTCGTGGTGCATGCCGTCGGAGGCGTCGACAGTTGGGCCGACAGATGGGTCGGCAGACTCACCGGCAACGCGCATGTCGCGGCCGGCGCCCTCGCGCGCGGGCAGCAGCGCGAGCGCGCGCTCGGCATCGCCAGCACGCACGGCCGCGGCAAAGGCCTGCAGTGGCGCCGCGCCGGCCTGGCGCCAGCCGTAGACCAGCTGCACCCGGGCGCCGGCGAGCGGCAGCGGGACGGTGTCGGTGCCGTCGCCTTCGGATGAACCCGGGGAGGACAAACCCGGGGACGGAACCGGGAGGGACGAAACCGGGACACCCACTGTCTGATCCGGAATCAGGCGATCCGGAACAGCCGGAACAGAACCAGCCGGTACAGAACCAGCCGGAAAAGCAGCCGGGACAGGGATCGCCGGAACAGGGACACCCAGTGCCAGCGCTGCCGCCGACACATCCTCCGCGGCCACCGCCAGGCCGTCGCCGGCCGCCGCGCACAGGGCACCCAGCACATCGCCGGCCTCGACCGCAGGCAGCTGGTCCGGGTCGCCGATCAGCACCAGCCGCGCCTCGGGTGCGACCGCCGCCACCAGGCGCTCCATCAGCGGCAGGTCGATCATCGAGGCCTCGTCCACCACCACCAGATCGAACGGCAGCGGCCGCTGCGCGTGGTGGCGGAAGCCCGGCGTGCCCGGGCGCACGCCCAGCAGCCGGTGCAGGGTGGAGGCCTGCCGCGGCACCGCTTCGGCCAGCGCGGGGTCGAGCCTGCCGTCGGCGAGATCGCGCGCCAGCTGCGCGCCCACCGCCTCGGCCAGCCGCGCCGCGGCCCGGCCGGTGGGCGCGGCCAGCGCGATCCGCGGCGGCGGCAGGCCCTGCGCGCGCGCGCCCTCGACGGCCAGCGCCAGCAGCCGGGCCACGGTGGTGGTCTTGCCGGTGCCCGGGCCGCCGGTCAGCAACAGCAGACGGCGACGCAGGGCGATGAACGCGGCGAGCGCCTGACGGTCGAGCGCGGCGGATGCGGAGGCAGCGTCCGGGTCGCCAACAGGCCCGGGCAGGTCGAACAGCCGGCGCAGTCGGGCGAGGGTCTGGGGGTGGGGGTCGCCGGAGGGGGTGAGAGGAGTGGGTGTCCCGGATGGGGGTCCGGATCGAAAAGTGGGTGTCCCCGACGACGGCGACGTCCCCGACGACGGCGAGGGTTCTGAAGGCATAGGGCCGACGTACTCGCCGCCTCGGTCGATCTCATCGGCCGTGAGAAAAGTGGGTGTCCTCGAACTCCCGCTCGAACTCCCGCTCCGACTTCCATGCCGCTCCAGCAGCCGCCGTGCCAGGTCGTGCTCGAACCGGGCATAGCGCAGCAGGGCGACGCGGTCGTGTTCGAAGATCAGCAGCGGCGCGTGGGCGTCCGCGGCGGGCCGGCGGCTGTGGCCGGAGGCATCGCTCGATTCCCCGCCCTGGCCGCCGCCGACAGAGGCCTCCGGCGTGACCGACAGCGCCACCCAGCGGCTGGCGCGCAGCGCCCCGCGCCAGGCATCGAGCTCGGGCAGGGTCGCGCTGGCCTCCAGCGCCGCCAGCAGGGCCTGGGCGCGGGTCAGGGCGAAGCCGCTGTCGCCCAGGGCCACCGCGCGCATCGCCAGGGCCCCGGCGAGGGCGACCTCCGGGCCGGCGCCCAGCCGCAGCAGCAGGTCGGCGAACGCGGTGTCGACCGTCCGCAGCGCGCCCGACAGGCCCAGGCGCTGCAGTGCGCGGCGGGCGACATCGGCACTGCGCTCGGCGCCCGGGGCCGCGGAGGACGGAACGGAGCCGCTCACGACATGCCTCCCGCATCGTCGGCCGGGGCGCCGTCGAACAGCGCGTCCAGGGCGGCCAGCAGCGCGGGCGACACCGGATCCACATGCACCCCGTTCGCCGCGCCCGTGTCCGAAGCGACAGTGGGTGTCCCCGTTTCGGTGGATTCAGTGGGTGTCCCAGATCCGTCCGATCCGGCGCCGCCCGATGCACTGGCACTGTCCACCCCGCGCAGAAACACATACACCGCCCCGCCGAGGTCGCGCTGCGGGTCGAAGGCCGGGCCGCGGCGCAGGCGCAGCCAGCGGTACAGGGCAACCAGATAGATCAGGTACTGCAGGTCGTAGTCGTTGCGCCGCACCGCGCGCGCGAGGCTGGCGGGGTCGTAGGCCGGCAATCGATTCGTCTTGTAGTCGAGCACGTAGTGGCGGCCGGCATCGTCGCGGTACACCAGGTCGATCCAGCCGTGCATGAAGCCCGCCAGCGTCTCGCCCGGCGCCCGCTGCGGGCGCGGGTAGCCGTGGGCGGCGAGCAGGGCGAACAGCGCCTCCATCCGGGTCGGGCGCAGCCGGAAGTGGAAGCCCAGCTCGCGCACGCAGCGCGCGGCGGGCAGCGCGTGCAGGCGCACGTCGCCGGGCAGCGGCACGGTGAGCGCGGCGCGCACCAGACGCGCGGTCTGCGCCAGATGCGAAGGCGTGGGCAGCACGCCGGCACGGCGCAGTGCGCGTTCGAGCAAGGGCTGCTGCGAGGCCGGCCAGGCCTGCTCCATATCGGTCGATCCGGGTGCCGCAGCCGCAGCCGCCGATACCGATACCGATGACGCGGGCGATGCGAACAGATCGCCCTGCCTGCGCACATCGCTCTTGCCGCGCGCAGCCGCGCGGGCATCCGGTGAATGCAGCTGTGGCGGCGGCAGTGGCGATGCGGGCGCCCAGGCCGCGAAATCCGCCGCTTCCAGCACCTCGTGCACGGCATTGCCGAAACCGCTGCCGCCCAGAGTGTCGTCTTCTGCCAGAGGCATCGGCGCGTAGGCCAGCAGCGCGGCTTCGTCGGCCGCGCCGCGTTCGGCGTCGTGATCGCCACCGTCGCCGGGCAGCGGCGGCTCGACCTCGGCGATGCGCGCGTGCAGCGAGGAAAAACTGTGCAGCCGCGGGTCGATGCGGAAGCGGTGCGCGGTCTCGCGCGCGGGGCCGGGCGTCGCCTGCGCGGTCACGCGCCGCGCGGCGCGTGCGGCGGCGACGTCGATCTCGCCCTGCAGCCGCTCGGCATCGACATCGCGCACCGCGATGGTGCCGGCGGCGGCCGTCTGCAATCGCTGCAGACGTGCGCGCATGCCAGCGGCGTCGAGCGTGTCGCTCTTGTTGCCCATGTGCGCACCGCGGTGCAGCAGCCAGTGTAACGCGGTGTCGTGGGTGCCTCGGTTGCGGCTCCAGACGATGTGCAGCGCGTTGCGCGCGCGGGTGAGCGCAACATAGAGCAGGCGCTGGGCTTCCTGCGCGTCTTCCTGGTCTGATGCGTCCTGCAGCGCCTTCAGGTCGCGTGGCACCAGCAGCTCTTTCTGCGTCCACACGCGCGCGGGCATGGTGTGCGTCGGCGCGTGTTGTTCCGACGCATCCTGCATCGGCATCGACATCGACATCGACGCGGGGACATCGGCCTCGTCGCCCGCGACCGTCGCAGAGGCGGCATGCAGATCGTCGTCGCGATCGACATGCAGATCGAATCGCCGCAGCGACTTCGGCGGCGACCCACTCATCCAGGCGACGAACGGCAGCACCACCACCGGGTATTCCAGGCCCTTGGCGCGATGGATGGTGCCGATCTGGATCAGGTCGGCGTCGGCTTCCAGGCGCAGCTGGCGGGTCTCGGCGGCGTCGCCGGGCGCGTCGATCTGCAGCTCCAGCCAGCGCAGCAGCTCCAGCGGGCCGTGCTGCTGCGGGGCCTCGGCCTGTAGCAGTTCCAGCAGATGCAGCAGGTCGGTCATCCGCCGCGCACCGCCCTGCTCTCCCAGCCAGCGCTGCGCGGCGGCGGTGGCGAAGGGCAGCAGCGCCGGCAGCGGGCCGCGGCTGCGCCACAGCGCGGCGGCGCGCTCGAAGTGCGCCCACTCGCTGTCGAATCGCGCCGGGTCGTGCTCCAGCGCCAGCAGCGCGGGCGCATCGAAGCCGAGCAGCGGCGTGGCCAGCGCCGCGCGGAACAGGCCGATGTCGTCCGGCGCGGCCAACGCGCGCAGCATGCTGCGCAGCATCGCGGCGGCCTCGCTCTGGAACACGCCGTCCTTGCTCAGCAGCGCCGATGGCAGCCCGGTCGCGGCCAGCGCCTGGTGCATGCGCATCGCCTCGTCGTTGCTGCGGGTGAGCACGGCGATCTCGCCGGGACGCAGTGCGCGCGGTTCGCCCTCGCCGTCCTGCAACGTGCCGTCGGCCAGCAGCCGCGCGATCTGCGCCACCGCGGCGCTGCACATCAGCGCGAGTTCGTCGTCCTTCTCGCGAAAGCCCTTGTGCGCGTTGCTGCTGTGATGCTGCGTACGATCCGGTTCCGGCGCGTCCAGCCAGTGCAGCGTGAGCGCCGGCTCCGCCGCGCCGTTCACGCACAGATCGCCGTCGCCAGCGCTGCCTTGGGCGCGCAGCGGGTGGTAGGCGATGCGCGCGTCGCGGAAGGGGTCGGCGGAGCGCTCTGCCGTGGACGCGTCGTCTGTCGCCGCATCCGCTGCGTCCTGCGTCGCATCGTCCTGGCTCGCATCGCCCTGGATCGCATCGTCCATGGCGAACAACACATCCAGTGCGTGCAGCAGTTCCGGCCGCGAGCGGTAGTTGGCGTCCAACGCATATTCGCCCGCTTCGCCATCGCGCCCTTCGTCGTCGCGCCCTTCGTCTTCGCGCCCTTCGCCATTGATCGTTTCGCGAGCACGCGCCTGCGCATCGCGCACGCGCTCGCGCGCACGCAGGTAAGTCTCCAGATCGCCGCCGCGGAAGCGATAAATGGCCTGCTTGGGGTCGCCGATCAGGCACAGCAGACGCCGCGCAGGCTTCGCCGCGTCGTACATCGCACGGAAGATGTCCCACTGCCGCGGGTCGGTGTCCTGGAATTCGTCGATCAGCAGAAGCGGCCAGCGTTCGGCCAGCGCGGCGGCCACATCGGCGCGCTGCGCGGCCTGCCAGACCGCGGCGATCAGCTGGTCCTGGGTGCGCTCGCCGCGGCGGGCCATGACCTCGGCGAACAGGCGCTGTGCGTCGGCCTGCAGCGCATGCAGGGCCGTCGCATATTCCATGGCCTTCGGCGCAGCCAGGTCGGTGCGGTCCGCTGTCGGCAGCAGCGCGCGCGCCGGGTCGCAGAGTGCAGGAAGATCTTTCGCCAGCGCCGTCGGTGTCTTCCATGCCGCACGCAGCAAGGCGTGCATCGTTTTCAGCGACGCATCCTCCTGCGCGCCCGCGGCGCGGCGCCACAGCTGCGCGGCCACTTCGGCCCAGGCCTCGGGCGCGGCATCGACCAACTGTGCATCGGCGAGCACGCCGATACGGAAGCCGAACTCGCGCAGCACGCGCTGGCTGAAGCCGTGGATGGTCGACACCAGCGCTTCGTCCAGCTGCAGCAGCGCGGTTTCCAGGCGCTGGTGCAGCATGGCGCGATCAGCGTTGCGCTCCGCCTGCATCAGCACCGCGCGCGCGGCGGCGGTTTCGGCATCGTCGGCATCTTCCGGTGCATCGTCCAGCACCTTGCGCGCGGCCTGCAGGCGCTTGCGCAGACGCCCGCGCAGCTCCTGTGCGGCGGCGCGGGTGAAGGTCACCGCCACCACTTCGGTCAGCGGCGCACCGCGCTCCAGCACCAGGCGCAGCAGAACCGTCACCAGCGCGAAGGTCTTGCCGGTGCCGGCGCTGGCCTCGATCAGGCGCAGGCCGTGCAGCGGCAGGCGCAGGCCGAGATCGCCGCTGTCGCCGGCAGGCGGTGCGCCGGGCGTGGAGATGGACGACGACGACATCGGCATGCTCATGCGCCGTCTCCGTCGCTGTCCGCAGCATCTGCGGCTTTGTCTGCTGCGGCTTTGCGCGTCGCGCGCTTGCGCGGTGCCTTCGCTGCCGCGGCGGCCGTTCCTTCGGCGGCAGTGTCTTCGGCAGCTGCTTTTTCAGGTGTTTTCAGCGGCAGCTCATCCCAGATCGGCAGCGCGTCGAACACCATCCGCGCGGTTTCGGCGAAGTCCCGTGCGTTGGCGCTGTCGACGGCATCGAACAGGCCATCCGGACGGAACGCGAGGCTGAGCCAGCGGTCGTTGACTTCGCCGAAGTCGCCGAAGTCGGGCGCGAAGTTGTCGTGGGCCTTTTTCCAGGCCTCCGCATGCCCCGGCGGCTCCGCGTTCTTTTTCGGCGCCTGACGCAGGGTGTCGACATAGGTCCACGAGGCGTTCGGCGCGAATGCCAGCGGCCGTGCGCGTCCGCGTCGTGCCAGGGCCAGCAGCGTGTTCAACCTGCGCTGCGCCTCCTCGCTCTCCAGCGGGCAGGCCTGTTGCGCGATGGCATCGGGCGGCTGCTGTTTCTCTTTTTCGCTCTTCCGATCCCACTCCGTCACCAGCACCGTGCGCGCGTCCGCGCCATGTACTGCAGCCAGCAGCAGATGGTCCAGCCCGGCGCGCAGCAGGCGCTTGCCGTTGGCCTTGCCCGGTTCGATCAACAGACGCAGGTGCCGGCCCTCGGCATCGCGCCAGACGTCGTCGAAACGGAAGGCCACTGGCGCAGTGGATTCGACCGGCGTGCGTTCGGGCTGCGCGTCCGCGCGCACGCGGCCGACGCCGCGCCGGAAGGCCTGCGCCAGCGGGCGGGTGTCGTCGATCAGACGCTCGCCATCGAGCCCGGGCGGCAGCGCGCCGCGCGCGCGCAGTTCGCGGGCGAGCGTGTCGGCGTCGACGCCTGCGGAATCGTTGCGTTTGGAATCGTCCGCTTGTGCGCGGTCGGCTGACGCAGCCGATGCATCCATGCCGTCGAGATCGCTCAGCAAGGCGCGCAGCACGGCGTGACGCAGCAGGCCGTCCTCGCCCAGCGGTTCGTCGTCGTCCACGCTGCGACTGCGCTCGCCGAGCTTCAGGCCCAGGCGCTCGCGCAGCCAGGCGCGGGCAGGGTTGGCGAAAAAATCCTGCAGGGCGTCGCGGTCGGGCAGCGCATCGGCCGCTGATGCATCATCGCGCGCGTCCGCATCCACAGCATCGATCGCCCACTGCGGCGGCACGAACGGCGGCGGTGTCGCCAGCGCGGCGGCGGCGACCGGCGCCACCCGCCATTCGCGGCGATAGCTGAAACGCGGCAGCGCGGAGTTCGCGTCGTACGTGTCGCCGGTCTGCGCGTCCGGCCGCGTCGCCGGCCCGAACGCCGTCGCCGAGAACGGCTGCAGCGGGTGCTCCAGACGCAGCCGCGCAGGCGCATCGGCACCGTGCATGCGTTCCACCACATCCAGCAGCTCGCTCACCACCGCAGAAGGCTCGCGCACGCTGCCGTCGCGCGCGTCCTTGCCGCCGTAGCTGAGGTAGAAGACATCGCCCGCGGCGCACAGCAGCTGCAGGAACAGGAAGCGGTCGTCCTCGCGCACCGAGCGGTCGCCCAGCCTGCGCGGGGCGCGGCCCTGCAGGGCATCGACCGTGCGCTGGATGTCGGCGCCGCCGTCGCGCCGCGGGAAGGCGTCGGCGTCCAGGCCCAGCAGGCAGATCACCCGGAACGGCACCGTGCGCAGCGGCACCATGCCGGCGAAGGTCACGCCACCGGACAGCCACGGCTGCTGCCGCGGCGGCTGCAGCAGGCGCTCGCGCAGCGCAGTGCGCACCACGGCCGCGGGCAGCGCGGTGTCGCCAGCCCCGGCAGCGTCTTCGGCGAGCGCATCCAGCGCCTCCAGCAGCCGCTGCCGCGCCTGCGCCTCGGCACCGTCGGCCGGCACCGGCGCCAGCACGCCCTGCAGGTCCTGGCCCAGACGCTCGGCCCAGGCCTGCGCGGCGTGCGGCGTGCGCATCCACGCGGCCAGCGCGCGCAGCCGGGCGTAGACCGCCAGCGCGCGATCCAGCCCCTCGGCATCGCCGCCCTCCAGCACCGGCACCGGCGCCAGCGGCAGCGCGTCGTCGCCCGGCCCCGGCAGCAGCGCGTCGCTGCCGGCGGCATAGCCGGCCAGCAGGCGGTCGAAGCCGAAATCGAAGCTGTACTCACGCCAGCGCCCCACCCCGGCGCGTACCCGCGCGTCGGCGTCTTCGCCCCAGCGGATCGCCGCGGCCTCGCACCACTGCGCCAGCCGCGCCAGCGCGGCTGCATCCAGCCCCTGCGCCTGCGCGATGGCCGGCACCGACAGCAGGTCGAGAAAAGCCCCGGCGCGCAGCGGGGTATCGCCGAGATCGAGCAGATCGACGAATGCCGCCAGCAGCGGATGACTCTGCACCAGCGGGCGGTCGGCCAGCGAGAACGGGATGTGACGCGGGTCGTTCGCGTCGACGCCGCCGAACACCGCGCGCGCCAGCGGCAGATACGCGCCGATATCCGGCGCCATCACCGCCACCTCGCGCGGCTGCAGCGGCGGGTCGAAAGCGCGGCCTTCGGGGCTGTGCGGGTCGAGCATCGCGCGCAGGCGGTCGTGCAGCACCTCCACCTCGCGCAGCCGCGAGTGGCAGGCGTGCACCTGCAGCGACGCATCGCGCGCGGCCAGCGTGTCGTCATCGCGCGGCGGCGCGCGGTGCAGGATGTCGTCCTGCAGCCGGTGCAGCAGGCTGTCGCGGCCGGGCGGCGCGAAAACCTCGATCTCGCTTTCCGGCACCACGGAGTCGTAGGAGAACAGCTGCGCCACGATCTCGCGCCCGCCCGCGCCCCAGTCGCGCAGCAGCGGGTTGTCGGCCTGATACTCAGCCAGCGCGGCCGGCAGCTTGTCCGGGCCGTCCGCGCGCAGGCGCGTGCGCAGCGCCTCGACATCGCCCCAGTATTCGGCGCTGGGCGTGGGCAGATAGAAATCCACCGCGCACCACTGCGCGGCCACGCCGAGCATGCGCAGCTGGTCCGGCGGCACATGCAGGGTGCCGAACGCGGACAGCCGCGGCGGCAGCGCCAGCGGCCGGGTGGCCTGGTCGCCCATCGCGCCTTCGCGGTCGTGGCGCTGCAGCCAGTCGGCGATCAACTGCGCGCGATGCGGGGCCTCGCCCATGCGTCGACGCAGCAGCCGCCACAGCGTGGCCTGCCAGTCGTCGCGCTCGGCGCCGGCCTCCCACTGCGCCAGCCAGTCGGCGCGGTAGCCGAGGTAGCGGTCGAAGGCCTGCGCCAGCTGCCCGGCCAGGGCGAAGCGCGCCAGCGCCGCGGCATCGCCGCCGCCTGCGGCCTGCAGATGCGCGCGCACCGCGGGCGGCAGCGCCGCGTCGGGGTCGGACAGCAGCGCATACAGCGGCCAGCGCAGACGTTCCGGGTCCCAGGGCGAGGCCACGGGCAGCTCCGGACGCTCGGCGCGCAGCAGCACCCAGATCAGGTCGGTCGGCGTGCGGATGTCGAGGTTCGCGGCCACGCCGTGCTGCTCGGCCAGGGTCTGCAGCAGCCAGTGACGCAGCGCCGGCTGCGGCACCAGCACGGTCTCCGGGCGCAGATCGTCGTCGTCCACGCCCGCAGACGGCTGCGCCAGACGCGCGCCCAGCCGCGCCGCCAGCCTGTCCAGGCGGTTGCCGGAGATCAGCTGGAAGCGGGCCGAGGCGTCGGATGTTGTCGCAGACGGTGGGGGCATCGCGAGGATTGTAGGCCCTGCCCTGCGCGCTCACTGCGCGCGCGATGCGTGGGTGCGACGGCGGGGTCGCAGCCGGTTCAGCCCTGCGCGCCGCCGATCGGCCCGAGGAAATCCGCCTTGCCCAGCGGCACGCCCGCGTGGCGCAGCAGGGCGTAGGCCATGCTGGCGTGGAAGTACACGTTGGGGAACACGAAGCCGTACAGGTAACCCATGCCGTCGAAGCGCAGGTCGCCGCGGGCGCGCGTGGGGATCACGATCTCGCGCGTCTCCGCGCCTTCCCAGGCCTCCGCGGGCGAGGCCTGCAACAGCTCCAGCACGCGGCCGATCCGGGCATCCAGCTCGTCGAAGCGGGTTTCGTTGTCCTCGAAGCGCGGAACCTCGGCGCCGCTCAGCCGCGCCGCCGCGCCCTTGGCGATATCGGTGGCCACCTGCACCTGCCGCACCAGCGGGAACATGTCCGGCGCCAGCCGCATCTGCAGCAACACCGCGGAGTCCCAGCCCTGCGCCTCGGCGTGGGCGGCGCCCTTGCGCAGCACGTGCTGGAGCTGGGTGAGGGCGCGAACCAGAGTGGGAACGGCGGCGGCATGCAGCGACATGGCAAGAACTCTTCGGGAGATGGGACGCGCAGCGTAGCCGGCCGCGCGGCGCGGCGGAGCGGATGCGCGGCGAACGCAGTGTTCGCGGCTGCGGCGCACCGGCAGTGGCCTCCGGGGCCTCGCATCGCGATGCGCGCGGCCCACACGCACGAAGCCCCGGCATGCCGGGGCTTCGTGGTCTCGCGTGTCGCTTGTCGCTTGTCGCTTGTCGCGGGTCCGGCGCGCGTCGGCGCCGGTCGCTGGCTCAGTACTGCTTCTCGACGTTCAGCAGGAACCCGTTGTCGCGGTCCTCACCGTCGATCAGGCCGCGGTACTCCAGGCGGAATGTCCAGTCCGTCTCCGTCCGGAACAGCGCGCCCAGCCCGAACACGAAGCGGTTGCGCTCGTAGCCGGTCACGTCCGCGCGGTAGAACGGGTCCAGGCCGTCCGCGTAGCGGATGCCCGCGTCCGCGTCCGCGTCGAAGTCGTGCTGGTATTCCAGACGCAGCTGCGGCGAGAACATCCCCCACGTCGTCTTCTTCCGGTAGTCCACGCGCAGGCCCACGCTGCCGGTCGTCGTGTCCACGTCCATCGACTCGTAGCGCAGCGCCAGCAGCGGGTCGCCGGTTTCGCTGTAGCTGTCCAGCGTCGCACGCGCCACGTCCAGTCGGCCGTACGGCACCCACAGCCACGCCTCGTTGGCGAATTCGCCGCCCGCGCTCACCGATGCGAACCACTGCTCGCCGTCGCGCTGGCCGCGCACCAGATTGCCGTTGAACGTGATCCGGCGACGCAGTTCGTAGTCCAGGCGCTGGATACCGAACAGCGTATCCAGATAGAACACCTCGCCCGGGTGCCAGCTGGCGTAGATCGCCGCGGTCGTCGCCTCGCCGTCGATCCGGCTGCCCGCCTCGCCCACGCGGCTCTCGTCGCGGCCGTAGCCCAGGCCGCCGCCGAGCACGAAGCTCGGGCTGAAGCGGTAGTCGGCGCCGACGCTGATGCCGTCGGTCTCGAAGTCCACACCGCCGCCGCCACCGCGGCCGTCCTGGTTGCCCGAGCGCAGTGTGCCGCTCACCCACAGGCTGATCGGGCCGCCTTCGTCGTCCTGCGAACCGCCGCGCTCGTCTGCAGACAGGCTGCCACTGCCGAACGCGCTGTCGCCAGCGCTCGGGCCGTCGGCGTTGTCGCCCTGGCGGCAGCTCTCGCCCGGCCTGGCGCCGCTCTCCATCGCACCGGTCTGCTGCACGCAGTGCTGGCGCAGCGAGAAGCCGAGCGCATTGTCGAAGCCGCCGCCGCCACCGCGCTCACCGCCGCGGTGCAGGGTCTCCATGCGCTGCTGGAAGTTTTCGGTCTGCGCCTCGGCAAAGCGACGCATCGCCGCCGTCTGCGCGTTCAACAGACCGCGCACTTCGGCATCCTGCGTGGGATCCGGACGCTCGATCACTTCCAGCGTGTAGTCGCGCGTGCCGGTGAAGCCAAGCGCGTCGGTCGCGGTGATGGTGAAGCTCGCCGTCGCCTTCGGTGTGCCGGCGAATCCTCCGGTCGTGGCATCGAGGCTCAGGCCCGCGGGCAGCGCACCCGCGGTCACCGCGAAGCGATAGGGCGCGGTGCCTCCGCTCACGCTCAAGGTCTCGGCGTACGGCAGCGCCGCCACGCCGTCCGGCAGTGTCTCCGGGCCGATCACGATACCCGGCGCCGCGACACCCGCTTCTGCGCCGGAGGCCGCATCGATCACGAGGCTGTACGCACGCACGACACGACGCGGCGTGCCCGCGGCGCTGTCCGCAGCCTCGATGTCGACGTCGTAAGTGCCTGCTGCGGTCGGCGTGCCCAGTATCTCGTCGTTCACCAGCGCCAGGCCGGGCGGCAGGTTGCCCGCCGCCACGCGATAGACATACGGCGCCGCGCCGCCGGTCACGCGCAGCTGCGCGCGCCAGGGTGTGCCGACCACACCCGGCGGCAGCGCCTCGGGCTCCAGCAACAGCACGGCGTCTTCGACACGCAGGGTGAACGGCACGACCGCGGTTTTCGGGGCGACCGGGTCCGATGCATCGCTCACGCGGATCTCGAATGCGAATTCGCCGGCAGACTGTGGAGCGCCGGACAGCTCGCCCGCTTCGGACAGGCTCATCCCCGGCGGCAGAGCGCCGCTCTCCAGCGCATAGCGATACGGCGCAAGGCCGCCCTCGGTCTGCAGGGACAGCGCATAGGCGCGGGCCTCTCTGGCGGATGGCAGCTGCGACGGGGTCACCGCCAAGCCGGACGGCAGGATACGAATCACCGTCTGGTGCCACAGCTCCAGCACGCCGGTCGGTGTGCTGTCGCCGATGTAGATCGTGATCGGGAAATCACCCGCCTCTTCGGGAACTCCACGGAATAATCCATCTTGGCCCAGGGTCATGCCGGACGGCAGCGCTCCGCTGGCGATCTCGATGGTGTAGGGCGCGACCCCGCCGATCGGCACCAGCCCATCCCGATCGAACGGGCGCCCCACCACGCCTTCGAAACGCGGCGGGCTCTGCAATCTCAGCGTCGGGGGCTCGATCCTGATGACGAAAAACGACTGCACGCGCGCCGGAAGGCTCTCGGTGCTGTCGGCAACTTCGAGCACGATCGGGAATTCGCCCGCTGTCTGCGGTATGCCCGAAAGCTCCCCGTCCGCATTCAGCGTCAAGCCGCCCGGCAGCGCGCCTCTCGCCACGCGGAAGCTCAACGGCGGCGTGTAGATGCCCGGGACAAGGAACCGCACCCACAGTTCCACGCCGACCCGGCCGGCAAGCGGCTCATCCGTCGTGATCGCAAGCTCGGGTGCAGCGACGAACAGCGTGTAATCGCGTGCGGCCGTAAACGGACCACCGGGACTGCTGTCGGTCACCGATATCGTGAACGCGTAGTCACCCGTCGTTTCCGGCCTGCCGACGAGTCGCCCGTTCTGTTCGAGGACCACGCCTTCCGGCAAGGCACCGGCCGTCACGGCATATCGATAGGGCGCCGTGCCCCCGCTGGCGGGATTCAATACAAGCTCGTAATCCTCACGGAAGGACGCATTCGGCAGCGTCGTCGCCGGCAGGGTCAATCCGTGATCGGCGATGGTGATGACGTAACTGCGATAGGCGACGGACTGGTTCGACGTCGCATTGGCATATGCGACGACCTCGATCGGGTATGTGCCCGGCGTGGTGGGAAAGCCCAGCAGATACCAGCGCCCGTTGGGCGCGAAATAGGTGTATTCGACGCCGGGTGGCAGGGCGCCGGAGATGACGAAGCGCGCGCCGGGATACGCGTCGAGGTAGAAGCCCTGATCGTAGCGCTCGCCCACGCGACCATCGGCCAGGCTCGCCGGACGGATCGAATACTGCCCCGCATCGTCGGTGATGATCTCGATGCGCGCATCGCCGCCGTATTCGACGCCGACCAGGTCGTAGAAGCCCACATGGAAATATTCCGTTGGCTCGTCGAGGGTGTCGCCGATCACCGCGATCTCCACCGTCTTCGTACGCTCTCCCGGCGCGAAGACCAGATCGCCGGTGGCGTTCACATAATCCTCGCCAGGCCGTGCGCTTCCCGGTGCGGTCTCGTACGACACGCGGACTTCCTCGTCCAGCGCCGCATCCAGCTCGATACGCACGCTGACCAGGGTCTGCCCGCTGTCGCCCTCGCGGACCGAGGCATCGCGCGCGTAGACCTGAGTGATGAGGTCGTCGTTGAGAATCGTGCCCGTGGCGGTCGAGTTCGCGACGTTCGCGCCGCTGAGGTTCGAGATCTCCAGAAAGAAGGTTTCGTCCTGCTCCCGGCTGCGATCCCCGAGGACGGCCACGGACACGCTGGTTTCGGTCTCGCCCTCGCCCATGTAGAGAAATAACCAGTCCTGCGCTTCGTAATCCGTGTCACCGGCTGTTCCATGGCGCGTGGCGAGGTCGAACCTGACGCCTTCCGGAGGCGCCGGTTCGCTCAGCAGCACGCGGAACTCGAACAGGGTGACATCGCCTTCGCCGCCTTCGGGCAAGGCCACATCTTCGATCGACAAGGTCGGCAGTGTCTGTGCCGACGCAACGCCAGACCATGCCGCCGACAGCGGCGCGATGCAGACAGCCAAAACGGCCGCCATCGAGGCGATCCGACGGATCGTGTGTCGCACCATGCCACGGCTCCTTGCTGGAAACGGAATCTTAGCGCGTATAAATCGCAGCCAACGCGACGCCATCCACCCGAATTCTCACTGCGACTTCAGAAACACGAAGCCCCGGCATGCCGGGGCTTCGTGGTGTCGCTTGTCGCGGGTCCGGCGCGCGTCGGCGCCGGTCGCTGGCTCAGTACTGCTTCTCGACGTTCAGCAGGAACCCGTTGTCGCGGTCCTCACCGTCGATCAGGCCGCGGTACTCCAGGCGGAATGTCCAGTCCGTCTCCGTCCGGAACAGCGCGCCCAGCCCGAACACGAAGCGGTTGCGCTCGTAGCCGGTCACGTCCGCGCGGTAGAACGGGTCCAGGCCGTCCGCGTAGCGGATGCCCGCGTCCGCGTCCGCGTCGAAGTCGTGCTGGTATTCCAGACGCAGCTGCGGCGAGAACATCCCCCACGTCGTCTTCTTCCGGTAGTCCACGCGCAGGCCCACGCTGCCGGTCGTCGTGTCCACGTCCATCGACTCGTAGCGCAGCGCCAGCAGCGGGTCGCCGGTTTCGCTGTAGCTGTCCAGCGTCGCACGCGCCACGTCCAGTCGGCCGTACGGCACCCACAGCCACGCCTCGTTGGCGAATTCGCCGCCCGCGCTCACCGATGCGAACCACTGCTCGCCGTCGCGCTGGCCGCGCACCAGATTGCCGTTGAACGTGATCCGGCGACGCAGTTCGTAGTCCAGGCGCTGGATACCGAACAGCGTATCCAGATAGAACACCTCGCCCGGGTGCCAGCTGGCGTAGATCGCCGCGGTCGTCGCCTCGCCGTCGATCCGGCTGCCCGCCTCGCCCACGCGGCTCTCGTCGCGGCCGTAGCCCAGGCCGCCGCCGAGCACGAAGCTCGGGCTGAAGCGGTAGTCGGCGCCGACGCTGATGCCGTCGGTCTCGAAGTCCACACCGCCGCCGCCACCGCGGCCGTCCAGGTTGCCCGAGCGCAGCGTGCCGCCGACCCACAGGCCGACCGGGCTGTCTTTTCCGCCGGAGCCGGAACCATTGCGCTCGCCTGCGGACAGTGTGCTGTCGCCAGCGCTCGGACCCTCGCTCTCGCCGTCCTCACGGCAGCTCTCGCCCGGCCTGGAACCGCTCTCCATCGCACCGGTCTGCTGCACGCAGTGCTGACGCAGCGAGAAGCCCAGGCCATTCTCGAAGCCGCCGCTGCCGCCGCGCTCACCGCCGCGGTGCAGGGTCTCCATCCGGCGCTGGAAGTTCTGCGTCTGCGCCTCGGCGAAGCGACGCGTCGCCGCCGCCTGCGCGTTCAGCAGGCCACGCACTTCCGCATCCTGCGTCGGATCCGGACGCTCGATCACCTCCAGCGTGTAGTCGCGCGTGCCGGTGAAGCCCAGCGCATCGGTCGCGGTGATGGTGAACGTGGCCGAGGCCAGCGCCGTCGGCGTGCCGGTGATCGCACCGGTCGCCCCGTTGAGGCTCAGGCCCGCAGGCAGCACACCTGCCGTCACCGCGAAGGTGTACGGCGCCGTGCCGCCGGTCGCGCTCAGCGTCTGGTTGTACGGCAATGCCGCCACGCCGCCCGGCAGCGTTGCCGGGTTGACCACGATGGTCGGCGCCGAGATCACCAGCGTGTACGCCTGGGTCACCGTGCCGGCGGTGCCGGTGGTGCTGTCGGTCGCGGTCACGCTGAAGTTGAAGCTGCCGGCCACCGTCGGCGTGCCGCTCAGCGCACCGGTGGTGCCGTTGAGGCTCACGCCCGCAGGCAGCGCACCCGCGCTCAGCGTGTACGCGTACGGCGCGATGCCGCCGCTCGCCGCGAAGGTCTGGCTGTAGGCCGTGCCGGCCGTGCCGCCCGGCAGCGCGCCGGCGGCGGGCGTCAGGGTCAGCGTCGGGGCGGCGATCACCAGCGTGTAGTTGTTGGTGACCGTGGCCGCGGTGCCGCCGGTGCTGTCGGTCACGGTCACGCTGATATTGAACGTGCCCGACTGGGTCGGCGTGCCGCTGAAGGTGCGGGTCGCGGTGTTGAAGCTCATGCCGGTCGGCAGCGCACCGGTCAGGGTGGTCGTGTACGGCGCGATGCCGCCACTGATCGTCAGGGTCTGCGTGTAGGCCGTGCCGGCCGTGCCCGCCGGCAGCGTGGCCGGGGTGAGCGTGAGCGTGGGCACTGCGACCACGATGCTGTACGCCTGCGTGCCGGTCTGGCCGAAGTTGTCGGTGGCGGTCACGGTGAAGTTGAACGTGCCCGAGCTGGTGGTGGTGCCGGACAGCGCACCACCCGCACCCAGAACGAGGCCCGGCGGCAGGCTACCGGCGGTCACGCTGAAGGCATAGGGCGCCGCGCCGCCGCTCGCGCTGAGGCTCTGGCTGTAGGCCAGACCCGCCGTGGTGCCCGGCAGCGTGGCCGGCGCGATCACGATGGTCGGTGCAGGCACGTCGATGGTGTAGTTCACCGCGACACTGAAGGGCGCGCCGGCCCCAGTCAGCTGCGTGTCGGTGGCCGTGACGGTGATCGGGTAGCTGCCCGGCGCCGTCGGCGTGCCGCTGATCGTGTTGCCGGCGAAGCTCAGGCCGGTCGGCAGTGCGCCGGTCAGGGCGTAGCTGAAGCTGCCCGAGCCACCGGTGGCGGTGAAGGCCTGGGTGAACGGCGTGTTGTACGGGGCGTTGAGCGTGCCCGCGGCCGGGGTCATGGTCAGTGTCGGCGCCGCGATGGTCACGGTGTACGCACGGCTGCCGGTCTGGCCGAAGTTGTCGGTGGCGGTCACCGTGAAGTTGAAGCTGCCGACTTGGTTGCTGGTGCCCGACAGCACGCCGCCGCTGCTCAGCGTGATGCCCGGCGGCAGGCTGCCGGCGGTCACCGCAAAGCTGTATGGCGCGATTCCACCACTGGCGGTGACGCTCTGGCTGTAGGCCACGGCTGCGGCCGGGTTGGGCAGCGTGGCCGGGTCGACCACGATGACGGGCGGCGCCACGTTGAAGGTGTAGCTCTGGCCGATGCTGAACGGCGCGCCGGTGCCGGTGGAGCCGGTGTCGGTGGCCGTGATCAGCACCACGTAGTTGCCCGGATTGGTCGCCGTGCCGGACAGCACGCCGCCGCTGCTGAGGGTCAGCCCGGTCGGCAGGGTGCCGGTCACCGTATAGGTGTACGGCCCGATGCCACCGCCCGCGGTGAAGGTCTGCGAGAACGCCGCGCCGTAGGTCGGGTTGAAGGTGGTCGAAGCCGGCGTCAGCGTGAGCGTCGGCGGTCCCACGTCCAGGGTGAACGCCTGGCCGACCGCGAACGGGCCGTTGCCGGTGCTGCTGTCGGTGGCGGACACGTTGAGATTGAAGCTGCCCGCCTGCGTCGGCGTACCGGAGATGGTCACCGTGTTGGCGGTGGTGCCGGTGATCGCCAGGCCCGCCGGCAGGTTGGTCACCTGATAGCCGGTCCACGGCTGCGCGCCGCCGTTGAAGGTGAAGGTCTGGGTGTAGGCCGCGGCCACCGCGGTGGTGAAGCCGCCGGACGGGGTGATGGTGATGACCGGATCCTGCACCGTGATGCTCACGGTCGCCGGCGCCGACGTGCCGCCGCTGTTGGTCGCGGTGTAGGTGAAGCTGTCGGGACCCGCGTAGCCGGCGTTCGGCTGGTAGGTGATGGTGTTCGGGCCGGTCACCAGGGCCGTGCCGTTGCTCGGCGGCGTGGTGATGGTCAGCGAAGTCGGCGCACCGCCGCTCAGGCTCAGCGGCACGTTGGTGGCCGCGGCGTTGTACGCCACGGTCAGCGACGAGTTGCTGGCCACCGGCGGCACGTCGATCACGGTGATCGCATAGCTCTGGGTCGCCGTGTACGGGCCGGTGCCGGTGCTGCTGTCGGTGGCGGTGATGCTGAAGTTGAAGGTGCCCACCGCACTCGGCGTACCGGTGATCGCGCCGGTGGAGGCATTCAAGGTCAGGCCGCCCGGCAGCGCGCCAGCGGTAACCGCATAGGCGTACGGCGCGGTGCCACCGGAGGCGGGAGTGATCGCGTCCGAATACGCCGCGCCCAGGGTGCCTCCGGCGAGCGTGGTCGCCGGCAGCACCACCGTCGGCGGCGTGATCGTCAGCAGGTAAGCCTGACTGCCGGAGAACGGACCCGGGAACGCACTGCTGTCGGTCGCGGTGATGGTGAAGCTGAAGGTGCCGCCCGCGGTGGGCGTACCGCTCAGCAGGCCACCGGGGGACAGGGTCAGGCCGGCCGGCAGCGCGCCGGCGCTCACCGTGAAGCTGTAGGGCGCGACGCCGCCGCTGGCGCTGATGGTCTGGCTGTAGGCCGCGGCCACCGCGCCGTTGGGCAGCGCACCCGGCGACACCGTGACAGGCACATCATCGTTGCTGATGGTGCCCACGCTCTGGTTGTCGGCGATGGTGGCGTTGGTGGCGCCGCTGAGGTTGACGAAGAAGGTCTCGTTGGCTTCGGGGACGATCTCGCCGATCACGGGGACGGTGATCGTGCGGGTCGTCTGGCCGGGGGTGAAGGTCAGCGTTCCCGACGTGTTGGTGTAGTCGGCCGGCTGGGTCGCGGTGCCGTCGGCGGTCGCATAGTTCACGGCCACGGTCTGACCGCTGGCTGCGGACAGCGTGACGGTGAAGACCGCATTGACCGTACCTGCATTGCCCTCGACCACCGTCACGTCGTTGATCGACAGGCTGGGTAGCGGGTCGTCGTTGACGATGGTGCCCACGCCCTGACCATCCACCACCACCGCGTTGACCACGTTGGTGACGTTGACGAAAAAGGTCTCGCTCGGCTCGTTCAGCAGTTCGCCGTTGACCAGCACCGTGAAGGTATAGGTGCTGCTGCCCGGCGGGATGGTCTGCGAGGTCAGGCTGCTGGCGACGTAGTCCACACCGGCGGTCGCGCTGCCGTTGGCGGTGCCGATGTCGAACGTCACGCCGCCCGGGCCGGCGGGAGCGCTCAGGCTCACCGTGAAGGTGAAATTGGTGATGCCGGCATTGCCCTCGTTGGCGGTGACGTCGTTGATGACCAGGTTGGGCAGGTCGTCGTTGAGGATGGTGCCGGTGGCCGCATTCGGCACGCCCACCGTGTAGCCGGTGCCGGCATTGAGCGTCAACGTCACCGTCTCGTTGGTCTCGATCGTGGCATCGGCGGTCGGATTGACCGTGATCGTGCCGGTGGTGTTGCCCGTATTGATGACCAGCGGCGAGGTGATCGTCGCGTAGTCGGTGCCGTTGGTCGCGGTGCCGCCGATGGCGTAGTTGATGCTGATCGGGTTGAACGCGGCCTGGTTCAGGGTGACGGTGTAGACCAGATTGGGCGCGCCGTCCTCGGCGACGTTGGCCGGAGAGACGCTGATGGTTGCGCTCGGCACGTCATCGTTGAGGATGGTGCCGGTGGCGACGGACGGCGTGCCGATGGTGTAGCCCGTGCCGGCCGCGATGCTGAAGGTGACCGTCTCATCGGGCTCGACGGTGCCGTCGACCATCGGGTCGATGGGGAAGGTGGCCGTGGTGGCGCCCGCGGGGATGGTGATGTTGGCCGGCGCGCCGGTGTAGTCGACGCCCGAGGTGGCGGTGCCGGCGAGGTTCAGATTCACCACCGTCGGCGAGGAGAGATTGGCGCTCCGGGTGACGGTGAACGTGAAATTGGTCGCCCCGTCCTCGCTCACGCTGGCCGGCGAGACCGCGATGGTCACGTTGGGCGGCGGGGCGACGGTGAGGGTGTAGGTTTCCAGTTCGAAATAGACGCCAGGACCCGTGCTGCTGTCGGTGACGCGCAGGGTGACCGGGTAGTTGCCGGGCGCGGCGTTGGTGGTGCCGCTGACCACACCGGCGCTGGAAATGGTGATGCCGGCCGGGAAGCTGCCGGTCTCGAGCTGGTAGGTATGCGGCGCGACGCCGCCGTTGGTGGACAGCGTCTGCGAGAAGGGAGCCGACTGGATCGCCGTGCCGCTGGCGGAGACCAGGGCAAGGCTGGGGTTCTGGACGGTGCCGGTGTAGCCCCTGTCGACGAACTGCGCGGTCGGCGAGGTGGAGTCGGTGGAGCGCACGCTGAAGGAGTAGGCGCCACGCTGGGTGGGCGTGCCGCTGAGCACGCCGCCGCTGGTCAGACTCACGCCGATGGGCAGCGCGCCAGCCTGCAGGCTGTAAGTGTAGGGCGCCAGACCGCCGGCCGAAGTCAGGGTCTGCGAGAACGGCGTGCCCGCAGTCAGCGTGGGCAGCGCGGCCGGTGCGACCGTGATCGGCGAGGCCGACGGGGTGATGGTGATGGTGAAACGGATGTCCCCTGCGCCGATATCGTCCGACAACTCGAACACATCGGTCGACCCGATGCCGGTGCTACCGTTGTGGCTGTAGTCCAGGAACCATTGGGTGCCGACCAGCCGGGTGGTGGCGACACCGTGATCTTCAAAATCGCCGGCCCCGGCGGAGCTGCCGCCATCGATAGGACCAATCCCGCCATTGCCGGGGATTCGCTGGCAGTCGGTGATATTGATCGTGACCGCGCCCCCACTGGAAACGGTCGCCGTCTGGGGCGGACATTCCGCCGTGGTGTGCTGCGCGCTCGCCAGTGTTGGCCACAGCGACCCGAGGGTCAGCAGCCAGACAAGGAGGCCGAGGCCTGCGAAGCGGCCGCGGCGGCCGTACTGCGACGAAAGCGTATGCATGTCCCTGTTCCCCTGATGGCGACCTTGTGGCGGCCGACCGCTTGTCGTAAGCGACAAAAGTGTGCAGGTACAACGTCGTGCCCGGGTCCAAAAGGACATCGCAGGGCGCTCTTGCGACATCGCACCGTCTCGACAGCATAGCATCGACTCCGAACGTGCGAGGGCTCCGTCCAGACCCCCGGGGGTGCGCCGGAACGGGCCCGCATACGGGGTTGTACGGTGCGGGACAGCCCTTGTCCGATCAGCGGTTCAGGTTCAGAGTAGGCCGGCGCGGCGCACGACGCGTCGCGCCAACCATCCAAGGGGAGGATCACGATGAGTGAGTTCTTTATCGGCCAGATCATGATGGCCGGCTTCGGTTTCGCGCCGAGGTTCTGGGCACTGGCCAACGGCCAGCTGCTGCCCATCAATCAGAATCAGGCCCTGTTCTCGCTGCTGGGGACGCAGTACGGCGGCAACGGCACCACCAATTTCGCACTGCCGGACCTGCGCAGCCGCACGCCGATCGGTTATGCCTCGTCGGTGGACCCCAGCTGGCAGCCGCCTTCGGTGCAGATCGGCCAGGCATCGGGCGTGGAGAATGTCACCCTGCTCAGCACCAACCTGCCGGCGCACAGCCACAACGTCAATGCGACCACCGCCGCAGGCGACAACCGCTCGCCCATTGGCCGCATCTACGCGACCAGCTCGAATGCGGGGGGCTCTCCTCCCAACCTGTACACCGCGAGCAATACCGCTCTGGTGCCGATGAACCAGCAAACCATCGCTCCCGCAGGCGGCAATCAGCCACACCCGAATCTCCAGCCCTACAGCGTGATCAATTTCTGCATCGCACTGAGCGGCATCTTCCCGTCGCGCAACTGATCTTTCGCCATGGATCCGGGCCGATCGGCGTTCGCACGCCGGCGCCCATCAACGCTGGAGCAACCACATCATGAGTACACCCTATATCGGCGAGATCCGCATGTTCGGATTCGGCACCCGCGGCGCGCCCAACGGCTGGCAGGCCTGCGACGGCAGCCTGCTGCCGATTTCCGAATACGACGCACTATTCGCCCTGATCGGCACCACCTATGGCGGGGACGGCCAGACCACGTTCGCGGTGCCCGATCTGCGCGGCCGCCTGCCGATCCATCAGGGAACGGGGCCCGGGCTGAGCAACTATGTCCTCGGTCAGCGTGCCGGCACGGAGACCGTCACCCTCCTGCCGACGCAGATGCCGGCACATACCCACACTCTCGTCACGACGAGCGGCGCCGCAACGTCGCTGACACCGGGAAATACATTGCTTCCCGGCACGGTCAGCGCGGATAGTTTCTACGTCAACGATGTGTCGGGCGCGACTGCAGTGGCCATGTCTGCGCAGGCGACCAGTTTGGCAGGCGGCAACCAACCGCACGAGAACTGCATGCCCACGCTGACCGTGCAGTTCTGCATCGCCACCCAGGGCATCTTCCCGTCGCCGGCATGACTTCCGTCGTCGCCCACTCTCACATTCCATCGCGCCACGCAGGCGCGGCCGCGCGTCCGCGCGCGACACCCCTCATAGGAGGAACCAGACCATGACCGAACCTTTCATCGGCGAAATCCAGCTGTACGGATTCAACTTCGCCCCGCGCAGCTGGGCGTTCTGCAACGGCGCCACGTTGTCCATCGCACAGAACACCGCTCTTTTTTCGCTGATCGGCACCATCTACGGCGGCAACGGGCAGACCACGTTCCAGCTGCCCAACTTCGCCGGCCGCGGCGGCTGTCAACAGGGCAACGGCCCGGGACTTTCACCGCGCACGCTGGGCGAGACGTTCGGCGTCAACACCGTCACACTGACCTCGAACCAGATCCCGCAGCACAACCACGGCATGAACGCCTACATCCCGTCGAATGCGAGCTCGCCCACCGTCAACGGCGGCCTCTCACAACCGCAGACCACCGCGAACAGGACATACAGCGCTGGCGCTCCCAACACCACGCTCGCACCGAACATGCTCTCCCCGAGCCAGGGCGGCGGCCAGCCCCACCAGAACCAGCAGCCCTACCTCGGCGTGAATTTCTGCATCGCCCTGTTCGGCGTCTATCCGTCGTTCCCCTGACGTGGAGACCGGTGGCACGCCGCAGCTGATGCCGTCGCTGCGGCCGTTCCCCGCAGAGCGGGCAGACCGTCTGCAGACACCCGCGTCCCTCGCAGGACGCGGGTTTTCTTTGCGCGGGCTGCGCGACGACGACGTGCCCTGGCTGCGCGATCTGTACGCGACCACGCGTGCGGAGGAGATGGCGCCACTGCCATGGCCGGCCGCCGCCAAGCGCGCGTTTCTCGATCAGCAGTTCGCGCTGCAGCACAACCATTATCTCGCGGTGTACGGCGACAGCGATTTCCTCGCGATCCAGCGCAACGGCATTCCGCTGGGACGCTTGTATCTGCAGCGTGCGGGCCGAGCGGATGCGACCGCGCACGCGCTGTCGGAAGCCAGGCCCGACGAACATCCGGACGAATATCTCATCGTCGACATCGCGCTGTTCCCGCAGGCGCGCGGCGAGGGCATTGGCGGTGCGCTGATCGCCTGCGCGCAGGCGCGCGCCGCGGCCGAGGGCTGCGGCATGCGCCTGCATGTGATGACCACCAATCCCGCCGCGCAGCGCCTGTACGAGCGCCTGGGTTTCGTGGTGGTGCCGGAGGGCGGCACGCCGACGCATCGGCTCATGCGCTGGAGCGCCGCGGACGCTTCGCTCGACTGAGCGTGTCGCGAAGCGTGCCGTGATAAATGCCGCGCTAATTGCCGCGCTGCGCGGGCAGCGCAGGACCCTTCGTTCGCGTGACGCATCCACGCGCCGAGCAATGCGCGCAGGCATCCACTTTTTTCGACGAAGCCGGCGCTGCCGAAGACAGGCCTGCGCCATCGCGCCGCCTGCCGAACCCGCGCGTGCCGGGCAGAGGTGGGCCGCAGGCCGCTCCGCTATGCAGAGACACCAATCTGAGCCCGATCAGGCCCGCCCCCCTGCAGCGCCCGGAGAGAGACTGCGGTGAGCCTGCGGAGCGCCCGACAGGACACTGAAAAGACACCGGAGAGACACCGTGAAGCGCTCGCAGGAAACCCGGGCAGACCCCGGCGGGCATTCGCGGGGGCCGAGTGTGCGCGGAACAGGCGCCAAACCCGGGGAGCCTCTGATCCATTCAGAGGTTCCGCGCGGCATGGATGGCACGCTCGCGAATCGATCGCACAAGCGATGGATCGGGCGGGAGCGGGCTCAGGCCTGGCCTGAGTGCGAGACGTCCGAACGACTCCAGGGTGGGCTAGTTCAGACCCTCCCTGGCGTCCGCCTCCTGCTTCGGGAGGGGGACGCAGGCGGAGCGCGGGCCGATCGCTCAGCCGCGATGCTCGCGCGCCAGATAGTCCGCCGACTGCATCTCGATCAGCCGCGAGGCGGTGCGCTCGAAGGCGGCGGTGAGGCGTTCGCCGCGGTAGAGCGCGGGCGGGGCAGCCTCGGCGGTGCACACCAGGTTGACGTTGCGGTCGTACAGCTCGTCGATCAGGGTGACGAAGCGGCGGGCGGCATCGTCGCGATGCACATCGAACACCGGCACGCCGCCGAGCAGCACGGTGTGGAACTCGGTGGCGATCTCGATGTAGTCGGCGCTGCCGCGCGGGCCTTCGCAGAGCGCGCCGAAATCGAACCAGGCCATGCCCTGCGCGCGGGCGCGCACCGGGATGCGGCGGCCGTCGATCAGGATGCCGGCGTCGCGGTGCGCGCTGCCGAGCAGGGTGCTGTCGCCGCCCAGCTCGCGCCAGCGCGCGTCCAGCCAGGCCTCGCTGTCGTCGGCCAGCGGTGCGCGGTAGACCGGCGAGCGGGTGAGCGCGCGCAGGCGGTAGTCCAGCGGGCTGTCGAGATACAGCACCCGGCAGTGACGTTCGAGCGTGGCGATGGCCGGCAGAAAACGCGCGCGCTGCAGGCCGTCCTTGTACAGCTCGCCGGGCGCGGCGTTGGAGGTGGTGACCAGCACCACGCCCTCCTCGAACAGACGGGTGAGCAGCCGCCCGAGCAGCATGGCGTCGCCGATGTCGCTGACGAAGAACTCGTCCAGCACCAGCACGCGCAGGCTGCCGCGCCATTCGCGGGCGATCGCCGCCAGCGGGTCGCGCTCGCCGGCGTGCTCGCGCAGGCGCGCGTGCACATCGCGCATGAAGCGGTGGAAGTGGGTGCGGCGCTTTTCGGCGATGGGCAGGCCGGCGTAGAACAGGTCGATCAGAAAGGTCTTGCCGCGGCCGACGCCGCCCCACAGGTACAGCCCGTCCGGCGCTGGCTCCACCGGCTTGCCGAACAACCGCTGCAGCAGCCCGCGCGGTTCGGCCGGGCCAGCCAGCGCCTGGTGCAGGCGGTCGAGTTCGGCCAGCGCGGCATGCTGGGCCGGGTCGTCGTTCCAGTCGCCTGCGGCGACGCCTGCGGCATAGCGCTGCGAGGGCAGCGCCGCCGGCCCTGCATGCTGGGTCATGGCGCGGGCAGGTGGGCCTGGGCCCAATGCTTGAGCGCGCCGCGCAGGTCCATCAGCTTGCGATGGAAGAAATGGCTGGTCTCGGGCATGCGCACCAGCTCGGCCTGGGCCTCGATCCGCTCCAGCCAGTCGTAGACCGCCTGCGGGTCGACCACTTCATCGTCCTCGCCCTGCACCACCAGCCAGGGCATGGTGGGTGTGCGGATCTCGTGGAAATTCCAGCGCTCGGCCGGTGGGGCGATGGAGATCAACGCCGCCGGGGCCAGTTCGGCGGCCACGCTCAGGCTGACGTAGGCGCCGAAACTGAAGCCCGCCAGCCACAGCTGTGCCTGCGGGCGCTGCGCACGCACCCAGGCCACCACCGCACGCAGGTCGTCGCCTTCGCCACGGCCCTCGTCGAACGTGCCTTCGGACGTGCCCACCCCGCGGAAATTGAAGCGCACCGTGGTCAGACCCGACTCGCGCAGGGCGCGGGCGGTCATGGTGACCACCTTGTTGTGCATGCTGCCGCCCTGGGTGGAGAGCGGGTGGCAGATCACCGCCACCACCGGCCGCGCCGTGGCCTCCGGGTCGGGCGGTTCGACGTGCACGTCCAGGCCGCCGACGGGGCCGGGCAGGACGAGCGTGGTGTCGGTCTCGGGGAACGCGGGAAAGATCATGCGTCGATGATACGCGAGGGCTCATCCGCGGGCGCCGGCGCACCCCCGGAGGCGCGGGGCTTCGAAGGCCCGTGCAGGATTTCGATCCTCGAGCCTGCTTTTCTCGATCCCAGGCGGTCGGAGCCCCCCCCTCGCTTCAGCGCCGAGGCGCGAGCTAAGGCTGCTTGGGCTTGCTGCTTGGGCTTGCTGCTTGGGCCTGCTGCTTGAGCTCCCTCTCCCCCGCTTGCGGGGGAGAGGGTTGGGGTGAGGGGGTGAGGGTGAGGGGCCTGGCGTCATGACGCGATCGAGTGCCCCCCCTCACCCGCGCCTGCGGCGCGACCTCTCCCCCGCGAGCGGGGGAGAGGTGGGATTCCGAACCCGCCTCAGGGCTCTGAACCCGCCTCAAGATTCCGAGCCCGCCTCAGGGCTCCAAGCCCATCTCAGTCTTCCAGGCCCACCTCAGGGCCGGCGCAGGCGCAGGCCGAGCAGCAGCGGGTCGTGGTCGGAGCTGCGCCACGGGCCGGCGGCATCCGGGCGCTCGCGGTAGCCGGCGGTGACCGGTTCGTCGGCGTTGGTATGCCACTCCGCGGCACCGGCCAGGCGCACCGCCAGCGCCGGGCTGAGCAGGGCGTGATCGAGCCGCCCTGCCTCTCCGTTGTAGACGTAGCTGTAGGGCATGGCCTGCCCGGCGAAGGCGTCGCGCCAGCCGGCCTGGGCCAGGGCGCGCAGCGGGTCTTCCTGGGCGTAGGCGTTCAGATCGCCGACGATGGCCGCAAGATCGCTGCCTGATCCGGTCGGGTCGCCACGCAGCCAGGCGTCCAGACGCTGCGCCGACCGGGTGCGGGTGGCGTTCCAGCAGCCCTGGCCATCGCGCTGGTCGGCATCGGCACCGGCAGCATCGCCGCAGCCCTTGGACTTGAAGTGGTTGACCGCGACCGTGAACACCGGGCCGTCGCCGGCGCGGAAGCTCTGCGCCAACGGTGGCCGGCTGCGGCTGCCGAACAGGTCGTCGATCAGGCTGGCGGCCGGCCCGACCGTGGCCACCCGACCGGCGCGATAGATCAGGCCGACGCGGATCTGGTCGCTGCCCAGGTCCACGCCGGCGGTGGGCACCGCGCGCCAGTCCTGCGCCCCGCCGCGGCCGGCTTCGGCACGATTGAGCGCATCCACCAGCGCGGCCAGGGCCGATTGCGGGCCGTCGCCGTCGTTTTCCAGCTCCATCAGGCCGGCGATGTCCGGGTTCATCGCCACCAGGGTGGCGACCAGACGCCCGCGCTGGGCGGCGAATTCGGCCGGCGTGCGTGCGCCGCGCTGGGTCGGGAAGCCGCCGCCCTGGCCGTCGCCGTTGAAGAAGTTCTCGAGATTGAGCGCGGCGATACGCACGTCGCCGCCCACTTTCGGCGCCGGGGGACGCGGCGCGGCGCGCACCGTCGGCGCGCGGGTGAGCTGCAGCACATAGCCACCGCCGCGCTGGTCGAGCACACCTTCCACATTGCGCAGCCGGCTGCCGGTGCGCGGCGCGCCGTCGGGCAGATACCAGACCGCATCCGGACGCTCCTGCAGGCTGCCGTCGTCCAGGCGCAGGCTGCGCGCGGCATTGGCCGCGGCCAGCGCGCGGGCCGCGTCGCCGGGGGCCACGACATCGGTGGGCACGCGCAGGCGCTCGCCGACATGCACCACCAGCTCGCCCTCGCGGCCGAGCCTGTGGGTGCCGGCGAGGGTCAGCGGCACGGCGAGACGGACGCGCATGCCTTCGTAGCGCTCCCAGTCGGTCGGCAGCGCGGCGAGACGGACCGGGCGCGGCAGCGCCGCCGCTCCCTGCAAGCCGGCCCCCAGCGGCGCCACGCCCTCGGGGCGCAGCGCGGTCAGGCTGCCCTGCCCCGCGTCCAGCTCGACCACGGTGCCGCGCACGCGCACGCGGGTGCCGACCGGCGGGCCGCCAGAGTCGAGCACGAACAGCGCATCCGAGGTGGCCGGGTCGCCATCGTTGCGGCCCTGCAGGAACCAGCCGTCGCGGCCTTCGAAGAATTCGGGGTGGCGCATCACCGCCGTGACCACGCCCTCCACCGACACCGCCTCGCCCAGCAGCGGGCTGCGCGGCCCGGCCCCCTGCACCTCGCCCACCGCACGCAGCGGCGGGGCGTCGGCCGGCTGGGCGAAGACGGCGGGCGCCAGCAGGCTGCAGATCAGCAAGTGGCAGAGCAGCAGGCTGACGAACGGGAACAAATGCCGGACGCGCATGGGGTGACTCCGATCGGTGCGGGACGGGGCGGGCAGCGAGGCGCGCCGCTGGCAGAAAACGGCGGATGGAACGCCGGACGGTACGGCGCGCCGACGGCGGCGGGATGTCGCGCAGGCGATGCGCCGCCCGGCCGCCGCGCAGTGTACGCAAGCGCGGGGGAGGCGCGATGACGCCGGGACGAAGCGATGCCACCGGACGCCGCGCGGCGCCTCGCGCAAGCGGGGCATGACGAAAACGCCGCGTGCGCGGACCCCGGATGCGCGAACGCCGCCCGGAGGCGGCGTTGCGTGGCGAGCGGAGCGGTTCCGGCGAAGCGGCGCCCGCTCGGCGGGCGCGGATGCGGCTCAGCCGCCCAACATGTAATCGACCGCGGCCTTGACCTGATCGTCGTTCAGGGCCGGGTTGCCGCCGCGGGCCGGCATCACGCCGGCGTCGCCCTGGAAACCCTCGATGGCGTGCTTGTACAGCAGGTCCTTGCCCTTGGAGGCGCGTGCGCCCATGCCCGCGGCGTCCATCATCGGCGCGCCGCCGACGCCAGACTTGTGGCAGCCGGCGCAGAGGTTGTTGTAGATCACCGCACCGTCGAGCGTGCCGCCGTAGGCGACCTGCGAGGCGGCGGCGAGCTTGGCCGCGGCTTCCGCGGCCGCGCGGGCGGCTTCACCGCTGGCGCCGGCAAAGACATCGCCGACCGGAGCGATGCGGGCGACGGTTTGCCTGACCTGGGCCTCGCTCGGCTCGCGCGGCTGGCCGTAGTGCAGGTACATCGCGAACAGGATGAGGGCCAGGGTGACCGCCATCAGGAAGGCGATGACCATCGAGAACCGCTTGAGGAAATCCAGATCGTAGTTGCGCACGACTCACTCACCTGACAGGACGGGCGGCCCCGGGCCGCAAACCTCGGCATTATAAAGCGTCGGGGCGCCCCTGACACGGCATCCGGGCACGTGCGGCCACGGGGGCCGGGCGCCGCCTTGGGCACGGCCCGCCGCACATGGCACAATTGGGCCGATGTCCGTCCCTTCTTCCCGCGCTGGAGACCACGCAGCCGATCCGCAGGCCCTCGACCCGGGCACGCAGGGTCCGGACGCGCTCGATCTGGGCAAGCTCGATTTGATCCAGCTGCGCCGCGGCTGCACCTATTGTTCGGTGCGCCAGCTGTGCCTGCCGGGCGGGATCGGCAGCGAGGAGCTGAGCCGGCTCGACCGCATCGTCCAGCGCAGGCGCGAGGTCAAGCGCGGCGAACGCCTGTTCCGCCAGGGCGAGCCGCTGAACGCGCTGTACGTGGCCCGCGAGGGTGCGTTCAAGTCGGTGGGCGTGACCGAGGAAGGCGAGGAGCAGATCCTGGGCTTCCACGTCGCCGGCGAGCTCATCGGCCTGGACGGCCTGGGCGGCGGCGAGCACCGCTGCGAGGGGGTGGCCCTGACCGCGGCCAGCGTCTGCGAGCTGCCCTACGAGCAGCTGGGCGAGGTCGCCGCGGAATTGCCCGGCCTGCAGCAGCAGCTGCTGCGGATCATCGGCCAGAGCCTTGGCCGCGACCAGGACCATCTGTCGATGCTGGTCCGGCGCCAGGCCAACGAACGCATCGCGCTGTTCCTGCACAGCCTGGACGAGCGCCTGCAGACCATCGGCCAGCCGGCGCACCGCATGACCCTGCCGATGAGCCGCGAGGACATCGCCGGCTATCTGGGCCTGGCCCTGGAAACCGTCAGCCGCGGCTTCACCCGGCTGCAGGAGGATGGCGTGATCGCGGTCACCGGGCGCCGCGTGGAGATCGTGGCCCCCGAGATGCTGCGCCGCATCGCCCACGGGCAGGCCGCCGAGGGCGGCACGCAGCGCAGGGCCTGAGCGCCGCAACCCCATGCCGATTCACGGCTGCGCCCATGCGTTCGAGGAGCTTGCATCGACCGTGCTGCCTCGGCATATGTCCCGCATGTTTGCAGCGATGACGGAACCGAAGCGGATGGCCGATTTCGCGCAGCCCGGAATCGGCACCAAATCCCTGTTGAAGCAGTTCGATTTGGAGCGCGACTTTCCGGGCTGCTACGTGCTTCTGGACAGCCGCTTGCCAATTTACGTGGGAATATCCCGCGGGGTGATCGGGCGACTTCGCCAGCACGTGCGTGGCAGGACGCATTACGATGCGAGCTTGGCATATCGCATGGCGGTCGCGAGGTATTCCGGTCCGTGTCTGAAGCGGTGGACACGCGAGGAAGCCATGCAGGACGAGATGTTCCGCATGTCCTTCAAGGACGCACAATCGGATCTGCAGTCGCTAGAGGTCGCCTCGATTCAAATCGAGAACCCGCTTGAGCGGTACGTGTTCGAGCCTTATTGCGCCATGAAACTGGATACGCACCAGTGGAATTCATTCGAGACCCACTGATTCAGCGGAGCCGACACGTTTGACACGCGCGGCGAATGGGCCGGCACACCCTCCGCTCAACCCGCTCCGCAGCACTTCTTGAATTTCTTGCCGCTGCCGCAGTTGCAGGGGTCGTTGCGCCCCGGCAGCGCCGCGGCGCGGATGGGGGTGCGCGGGGTGAGCGCTTCGACGCGGTGGACGTTGAGGTCGTACAGCAGCCAGGGCAGGTCGAGCACCATCTCGATGCGTTCGGCCGGCGTCAGCGGGGGCGCTTCGCCGGCCTCGTCCGCGTCCTCCGTGCCCTCCACGCCCTCGGCCTCGTCGTCTTCAGACGCTGCAGCATCGGACTCGGTGTCGGCGTCGTCACGAGTCCCGCCCTCGCCGTCGACCTCGCCGTCGACCTCGTCTTCATCCTCGTCGGCATCCGGCGCGTCCCGGGTCACGTCGCGACCCAGCACCAGCGAAATCATGTCGAGGTAGTGCTCGGCGATCCATTCCTCGCCCTCGAACCAGGCCTCCCAGGCCGACTTGCGCAGGTCGACGCCGCGCAGGAAGCCCAGCGCCCAGTCGTGGCCCACGTAGTCCGCATCCGGGTCGTCCTCGCCCTCGGGCAGCCAGACCACCGGCAGCAGGCGTTCGCTCATCTCGTCGCCGGCATGGCGCACGCGCTCGGCGACCAGATTCCAGTGGCCGGTCAGCAGGTCCAGCACTTCCTGCGCCTCGGTCTGCGACTCCCAGTTCGGCGGCTTGGGGCCCCAGATCTCGGCCATCCATTCCTCGGGCGCGACCGCCTCGGGGCCGACATTCAGCGCGGAAAAGAAGCCGTCCAGCGCCTCCAGGTTCATGCCGCCGAACGGCACCGCGCGGGTGTCGAGCAGGCGGGCGAGGATGTCGAGGGCGTCGTCGTCGGGGGTCTGGGCGGCAGGCATGCTGGGCAGTCGAAAGGCGGGAGCGCGCACGGCGGGGCGCGGAGCGGCCCGTGTGCGTTGTGCGGGAATGCGCGGCGATGCGCAGGAAGGTGACAGGATACCCGCAGACCACGGACGAGACTGTCCCGCCTTCCACGAGACCACGCCCATGCCCATCCCGTCACACCCGCGCCGATCGACCCTCGCCGTACTCCTGTTCGGCGCGATGGCCTGCGCCGCACAGGCGCAACCCGCGCCGACGACACCCGCATTACCCGCTCCCGCACCCGCGTCCGCACCGGCGGCGCCAGCCTCGGCACCGCAGCAGGCCGCCGCGGTCTCGCCCGCCTGCAGCGGCCCGGAGCACCGCCAGTTCGATTTCTGGCTGGGCGTCTGGGATGTCTACGGCGGCGCCGACGGCAGCCAGCGGATCGGCGGCAACGACATCCGCCGCGTCGCCTCGGGCTGCGCGCTCGCCGAGCACTGGACCAATGCCCGCGGCCAGGACGGCCGCAGCCTCAACGCCTACGACGCCGCGGCCGGCGGCTGGACCCAGTTCTGGATCGGCGGCGACGGCGTGGTGCTGCGGCTGTCCGGCAGCCTGCGCGAAGACGGCGCGATGGCGATGGAGGGCACGCTGGCCGACGGCAAGGGCGGCGTGCAGCGCCAGCGCATCGTGTGGACGCCACAGGCCGACGGCAGCGTGACTCAGCGCTGGGACACCTCGGACGATGCTGGCGCGACCTGGGTCACCGCGTTTCAGGGGACATATCGGCGGCGGGTGGGAGCCGGCGAGTCGCCGGAAGCGGAGTCGCAATAAGCGGAAGCGCAATAAGCCGAAGCGCGACAAGACGATGGGCTGCCATCGGCAGCCCATCGGGGTGAAACACGGCATGCGGGTCCGACGAAGCGACTGCGGCCCGCAGGCGCGACGACTGGACGGCGCGATTATTGGACGGTGAACGTCCTGGTCTGCTCGACCTTGTCGTTCATCAGCACTTCCAGCGTATAGGTGCCGGTGGGCAGGCCGTCCGGCATCGAGATCTCGAATGCGCTGACGCCTTGCCCGGTGAAATTGATCACCTTGGGCTCTTCACTGACCACCTGGCCATCCTGATAGGTCCACTTCGCGGTCAGTTTGCCGGTCATCGCGACGGCCGGGTCGCTGGTGGACGTGACGACGGACGCGATCACCTTGTCCTTCGGCGCAAAGGTGGTCTTGGGCGACACCACCTTCATATCGGCGCCGGTCTCGGTGCCCAGATCCACCGACACCACCGACACCGACGGGGCGGGTGCTTCAGGCGTGATCGACGGAGCGGGAGCGGGCTCGGCCGCTGCCGGCGGCGGAGCGGGTGCCGGCTCTTCCTTCTTCTTGCAGCCGGTCGCGATCAGAGCGGCGATGGCGATGGACAGCAGGACCGGGGTAATGCGAAGCGTGCGGTGCGGCAGGGTGCGAGATGCGTTCATGGGACGTCCTCGTGATGGAATCTGTTGGGGTGCTGGCTTGGGGCGGGGATGCGATCCGCGGCCGGGTATCGACGATCAGGGATCCGCGATCCGGGATCCGCGACAGGCAATTCGCGACCCGGGATCAGGGATCCGCAGGCTCGTCGAGATCGCCGTCGCCGTCGGTGTCGATCGCCGGCAGCACGATGTTCTGGCCGGGGAAGATCCGATCCGGGTCGGGGATCGCATCACGATTGGCCTCGTGAATCTGCCGCCAGTATTTGGCCTTGCCATAGAAGCGCTTGGCGATGTGCGACAGCGTGTCGCCCTTCTCGATGGTGTAGGTGCGCTGGGCGGCTTCAGGTTCGCCGACCACCTCTTCCGTGGTACGGAAGCCTGTCTGCACTGCGCTGAAATCCGGGCGCACTTCTTCGGTGGTCTTGAATCCGGTCTTCACGCCGGAAAAGTCGGCTTTCTTGTCTGAGCTACTCATGGTCGTGGCCGCTCTTGATGGGATGGCGGCGCCACGATGACACGGCCGATGTTAAGAATCCATCATCGCCCGGAGGCCGCCGCAGAACGCCGGACCGGGCATGCGCGATGCCCGCCCCGGGCCTGCGTTCACTGCCGCAGATCGCGCCCCGCAGCCGGTGCGGACAGGCCCGGCGTGGCCCGCCAGGGGTTGATGTCCAGCCCGCCGCGGCGGGTGTAGCGCGCCTCCACCGAGAGCGTGTGGCAGCCGCAGCGCGCCAGCAGGTCGACAAAGATCCGCTCCACGCATTGTTCGTGGAATTCGGCGTGGTCGCGGAACGACACCAGGTAGCGCAGCAGCCCGGCGCGGTCGATCCGCGGGCCGCGGTAGTCGATGCGCACGCCGGCCCAGTCGGGCTGGCCGGTGACCGGGCAGTTGGACTTCAGCAGCGCCGAATGCAGCGACTCCTCGGTGATGTCGCCGGCATCGGCCGAGAGCAGCGATGCGTCGGGCGGGCCGTAGCGATCGATGGCGATGTCCAGGCCGTCGATGCTCTGCGCGTCGTCGCTGGCGTCGCCGTCGAATGGCGGCAGGCCGAAATCGAAGCCCACCGCCGCGCCCGCGGCAGCCGACAGGTCGGCGATGGCAGTGCGGCGCACGGCCTCCGCCGAATCGAAACGCGCGGCGTTGAGCGAATTCAGATACAGCTTGAGCGACTTGGATTCGATCAGCTGCGGCGCATCGGCCGGCACGGTGAGCGTGGCGGTGGCGACCACGGGCTTGCCGCGCGCATCCAGCCAGCTCAGCTCGTAGGCGTGCCAGCGGTCGTGGCCGACGAAGGGCAGCGCATCGCCGCGCACGCCGATCTCCTCCCGCGCCTGCGCCCGCGGGATGGGGAACAGCAGCGACGGGTCGTAGCGGTCGGGGTAGGCGACGTCGCGGCCGAGGGGGATGTGGGCTTGGGTCATGGCGTGAATTATCCCCCGGAATGCCGGGTGCCGCCGGGCCTTTGTCGCAAGCCCCTTCTTCAGCCCGCGTGGATTCGTCGCCGGCCGTCAGCACCCTTGAAATCCAGCACCCCCTTTGGAAAAGGGGGGCGGCGCGCGCGAAGCGGGCGCGGGGGATTTGCACGCCGGGGGGGGGGGGAGAACGGCAAATCCCCCCGTCATCGCTGCGCGATGCCGACCCCCTTTTGCAAAGGGGGCGAATGCGCTGCTGCCCAGCCTTACACATGGGTCGCGCATCCTCCGGTATCCATCAGGCTTAGCAGGGTGCTGAAAAACGCGCATCGTGCGCGTTTTTCAAGTCGCCAGTCCGGCACGTGTCCGGACTGGCTCCCGACGAATCAATCGCTTGCGCGCTTGCCTCGTCGTCGCAGCCATCCTTGGCTGCGTGATCAGGCTGTTTACAACAGCCTGTTAAGGCCTGCGCAGCGCCTGCAGCGCTTCGTCTTCCGCCAGAAAGGTCAGCTGGTCCCGGTCAAGGTCACGGCTTCGCATGACTCCCATGCAGATAATCCAACGCCACCTGCATCATCGACCGGAACCCCACATCCAGCGCGGTTTCGTCGAGGAAGAATTCCGGCGAATGATTCGACGGGGCCTTCATCGGGTCCTGGCCCTTGGGCGTGGCGCCGACGAAGAAGAAGAAGCCGGGCACTTCGCGGGCGTAGAAGGAGAAGTCCTCCGCGCCCATGTTGAGGCCCAGTTCGGTGACGTTGACGGCGCCGACGGCGCGCTTGAGGCTGGGCAGCATCTTCGCGGTGAGTGCGGGGTCGTTGACGGTGACCGGGTTGCCCTTGGTGTCGGGCACCTTGGCCACCGCGGTGGCACCGTGGGCGGCGGCGACTTTCTCGGCGACGTTCTTCAGGTCGGCGAACACCGCCTGGCGCATGTCCTCGTCGAAGGTGCGGATGGTGCCGACCAGTTCCACGCTGTCGGGGATGATGTTGTAGCGGATACCGCCCTTGATCGCGCCGAAGCTCACCACCACCGGCTGTTTGCTGATGTTCTGGCGGCGGGACACAATGGTCTGTGCGGTGCCGATCACGTCGGCCGCGGCGACGATCGGGTCCACGCCGCCCCAGGGCCGCGAGCCGTGGGTCTGGCGGCCGTTGATGACGATGTTGAAGCGGTCGGAGGCCGCCATCGCCGGGCCGCTGCGCCAGCCGACGGTGCCGGCGTTGAGCGTGCTGAAGACATGCAGGCCGAATACCGCCTCGGGCTTGAAGTCGCGGAAGATGCCCTGCTTGAGCATCTCCTCGGCGCCACCCTCTTCGCCGTCCGGCGGGCCTTCCTCGGCGGGCTGGAAGACGAACATCACTTCGCCCGGCAGCTGGGACTTCATCGCGGCCATCGCTTCGGCCACGCCCATCAGGATCGAGGTGTGCGCGTCGTGGCCACAGGCATGCATCACGCCGACGGTTTCGCCGCGGAAGGTGGTGGTGGCCTTGGACGCGAACGGCAGCTCGCTGCGCTCGGTCACCGGCAGCGCGTCCATGTCGGCACGCAGCGCGATGCGCGGGCCGGGCTTGCCGCCCTTGAGCACCGCGACCACGCCGGTGGTGGCGATGCCGGTCTTCACCTCCATGCCCAGCGCGCGCAGATGGTCGGCGACCAGCGCGGCGGTGCGGGTCTCGCGGTTGCCGAGTTCCGGGTGCTGGTGGATGTCGCGGCGCCAGGCGACGACCGAGGCGCGCAGGCGCTGGGCAGCCGCGTCGACCTCCGGGCGGACGCCATCGGCGGACTGGGGCGCGGGCTGCGGCGCGGACTGGGACAGCGCCGGGCCGGCGAGGACGGCGAGCGTGAGGGCGGCGGCGATCAGGGTCGTGCGAGGCATGCGGGCTCCAGTCGAAAACGGCGAGGTCGCGGGCATGCTACCAGTCGAGACACCGCGGCCCGCAGGGCGGCGGTGTGATGCAGGCGTGCGGATGCGACGCATCCGACGGGCGCGGCTGAGCACATCTGGCCAAGTCCAGCGACCCGCGCCCCGCCCAAGGCCGCTGAATTCGCAACGCAATACGCGCCAATCGCGTTGACAGGCCCTACAGCAGCTGCTGCGGCGAGAAGGCCCGCGCTTCGGGCAGCTGCTCGCAGAGGCTCGCGGCCTGGCCGAGCAGGCGGTCGGCCGGCGCCGGCCCGAGCAGATCGGCGGCCAGCAGATAGAGCATGTGGATGAGCTGGCGCAGTTCGTCCTCGCCGCGCACGTAGGGCAGCGCTGCGGGGTCGAAGCGCTTCGCCGACCACAGCATGAAGGCCTGATGCAGGCTCTGATCGCGCCCCTTGAGCCCGCCGCCCAGGTCGGCGACGGCCTGGCCGAGCACGCCGGGCTGGCGCTCGGCCTTCTGCAGGATGGTGTCCAGCATGTGTGCGGCCATGGCCTTGAACACCACGCGTTCGGGCGGTTCGGCGGCATGCGCGGCCACGGTTTCGGCGAAGGCCTCGGCGGCCATCCTGGCCGCGGGCGAGGGCGCCGGCGCGGGAACCGGCGGCGGCGCGGACGCAGCTGCCATCGCCGGGTGTTCGGCGGTCTGGTTGGCCGCCGGCAGCATCTCCTCGGGCACCCGCGGCAGGGACTCGTAGGGCTGGGTCAGGCCGTGGAACAGGCGGCGCTGGAACAGCGAACGCCGTTCGGAATCGAACCCCGCGTCCTTGGACACCACCGCGGCAAAGCGGGTCACCACGAAGTGCGCTTCCTGGCTGTGGTCGCTGTGCCACAGGGCGAAATAGCGGCGGACATCGGCGTCGTTGGCGAAGGTCTCGCGCAGGGCCTGGTAGATCACCCGGCGCCGGAAATTCAGACCCATCGTGTTCTGCATCGCGCTCATGCCTCAGTTCCGTGCCTCAAGTCTCAGCCTTCGCCGCCCAGATCGCGGTGGGTACGCGCGGCCATGAATTCGCCGTAGCCGATCTCGTAGTGCTCGGTGTAGTCCAGACCGCGCTGCTCGTGTTCGGTGCTGGCGCGCAGGCCGGTGGCCAGATCCAGCCCCTTGAACACCAGCAGGCCCACGCCGAAGGCCCAGGCCGCGGCGACGCCGGCGCCGAGCGCCTGCACGCCGATCTGCTGCAGATCGAACAGCCGCTCGCTGTGGAACAGGCCGACCGCCACGGTGCCCCAGAGCCCGCAGAAGCCGTGGACCGACACCGCGTCGACCACGTCGTCCACCCTGAAGCGCTGCAGCACCGCCGGGCCGACCACCACGATCATGCCGCCGACCAGGCCCGCAGCCACCGCGAAGCCGGGGTCCATGTACTTGGCGCCGGCGGTGATCGACACCAGGCCGCCGAGCGCGCCGTTCACCACTGCCGACATCAGCTGCGGACGGCCGTTGATCGCGAGCGCGGCGATCGCGCCGACCACGCCGGCCGCGGCGCCGAGATGGGTGTTGAGCACGATCCGGCCGAGGTCGCTGAAATCGCGTTCGACCGCGCCGCCGTTGAAGCCGATCCAGCCCACCCACAGCAGGAAGGCGCCCAGCGCAGAGAGCGGCAGGTTGTGGCCGGGAATGCTGCGCGCCTCGCCGCTGCGCGAGAACCGGCCGAAACGCGGGCCCACCACCAGCAGCGCGGCGAGCGCGGTGAAGCCGCCGACGGTGTGGACCACCGCGCCGCCGGCGGTGTCGAGGAAGCCCATGCCGCGCAGCCAGCCCGGCGCGTCGGCGGTGCCGCCCCAGACCCAGGCGCCGTAGATCGGGTAGATCACGCAGACCACCAGCACCGAGCCCAGGATGTAGGGCCCGAAGCGCATGCGCTCGGCGACCGCGCCGCTGATGATGGTGGCGGTGGTGGCGGCGAAGAAGGTCTGGTACAGCACGTCGACCAGCGAAGCGCCGCCGCCGCCGGGCAGGAAGTCGCTGGTGCCGACCCAGCCGTTCCAGCTGGTGCCGAACATCAGCCCGAAGCCGACCGCCCAGTAGGCCAGCGAGGCCACCGCGCAGTCGGTGAAGTTCTTCATGATCACGTTGACCGCGTTCTTGGCGCGGCAGAACCCGCTTTCCAGCAGCGCGAAGCCCGGCTGCATCATCAGCACCAGACCGGCGCAGGTGGCGATCCACACCATGTGCAGGATCTGTTCGGTCGACGCCGGTGCGGCGGACGATTGCGCCGCGGCGAGGCCGGGCAGCAGGACAAGCGAGACGGCGCTCCAACGAGCACGATGGACCATGACATTCCCCCTGAAGTCGGTCTTCATTCCCCGGATGGACAGTACACCAAATGCACACTCGGACCGAGACCGTGCGCACATGCAAGGGTTTTTGCAATGCAACATGCCCATGGACCTTCGGCCAAGGGGAGCACCGCCCGCGGGTCTCCCGGCAGGGCAGACGGACGCGGGCAGTGGCGCCGACGCGCGGTGCGCGGCAGGCGGCACCTGATCATCGCCCGAGCCGCACGGCGCGCGTCGACCACGGCATGCCGCGGCCCTGCATCGCCGCTCTGCATTGCCGCCCTGCCTGCCCTGCCTGCCTGCTCTGCTTGGCAGCCCGCAGGCACTCAGATCAGCTGCAGCGGCGGACAGACGCGGGCCTCGGGCAGCGTGCCGGCTTCCACCAGCGCCGCCGCGAGCAGGTGGTCGGCGAGCGCATCGCCACCGACGTCGGCCGCGACCCGGCGGAGCAGGGTCAGCAGCGTGCGGTAGCCGTCGAGGGTCGCCATCACCGGCAGGTCGCGGTCGATGAAGCGGGCGTCGGCCCAGGCCGTCAGGCGGGCATGCGCCGGACGCTCCTGGGCGTCGAGGCTCTGCGCAAGCTCGGCCAGCGCGTGCCGCAGCAGGCCGGGCTGGGCATCGGCCTCCTCCAGCACCGCCGTGGCCAGCGGCCGGGCCAGCGCGCGGAACACCACGCGCTCGGCACGCTCGGTCGGCAGGGCCGCAGCCGTCGGCGCTGCAGGCAGCGTCGCGGTGACGGACGTCGGTGCGGGGAGCGCCGTCCGAGCGGCTATGGACGCGACCGGCAGCGCAGGGAACTCGCCGGTGTGGTTGGCGGCCGGCATCCAGTCGTCGGGCACCCGCTGCAGCTGCTCGTAGCGCAGGCTCAGGCCCTCGTACAGCGCGCGCTGCAGGCGGCCGCGCGCGGTGGCGTCGAGCGTGTCCTCGCGGGCCACCGCCGACACGAAGCGGGTCAGCGACACGTGCGGCTGATCGGCGAACTCGCGGTTCCACAGGCTGAAATGGCGACGCGCGCGGCCCTCGTCGGCGAAACAGGCGGTCAGCGCCCGATACACGACGCGTCGTCTGTAGTTGAGCCCCATTCCCTGTTCGGCCCTGTCCTGCACCGGTCTCTCCCGTCAGTGCGCATCGGCGCTGCGCCCTGCGGCCACGCCATCCGATGCGTCGAAGTATGGAAAGCAGCACCATACATCGGGTGGGCGTGCCCGCGGCCGGCCGGAGGCGGCTTCGGCCCGCGAAACCGGCGCTGCGACCCGCCGCGGGACGGTCGGTGTTCAGCGGACGAGCGCCCGACGAGGGGGGGTCGGGTGGTCGGGCCTCAGCCGCCGTCGCGCCAGTAGCGCACCCGCTGCCGGTACAGGCGCCAGACCGCAGGCGATTCGAAGGTGCTGACCGGCAGCCCGGAGAGTTCGGCGGTGTCGGCATCGAAGCGGGTCGCGGCGCGCAGCGTGGCGGGCTGCAGCCAGCGGCGCGGCAGATCCAGCCGCAGCGCGTCCCAGTCGGTCGGTGCGCGCGCCGCCAGCACGAAGCCCCATTCGCCGAAGGCCGGCACGTTCACCCGGTAGGGCACCGGCTGCAGGCCGACCGCGCGCAGGGTGGCGACCACGCACCAGTAACTTTCGCGGGTGTAATACGGCGAGCCCGCCTGGGTCACCAGCGCCCCGCCCGGCGCCAGCCGCTGCAGCAGCCGGGCGTAGAACTCGCGCGAGTAGAGCCGGGCGATGGCCTCGGTGCGCGGGTCCGGCAGGTCCAGCACCACCGCGTCGAAACGCTCGCGGGTGTCGATGAGGTAGCGATAGCCGTCGGTATGCACCGTCACGACGCGCGGGTCGGCCAGCGCGTCGCCGTTGAGCGCCACCAGCGGCGGCAGGCTGCGCGCCAGGCGGGTCATCGCCGGGTCGATGTCGACCAGCACGATGCGCTCCACGCGCGGGTCCTTGCGCAGCTCGCGCACGCCCAGGCCGTCGCCGCCGCCGATCACCAGCACCCGCCGCGGCGCGGCCACCGCGGCCAGCAGCGGGTGGATCAGGCTTTCGTGGTAGCGGTATTCGTCGCGGCTGGAGAACTGCAGCTCCTTGTCCGAATACAGCCGCAGGTCGTCGCGGTAACGGGTGACCACGATGCGCTGGAAGCGCGTGGTTTCGGCCCAGACCACTTCGTCGCGATAGATGCGGTGTTCGAACCAGGCCACCATCCGCGCCGACAGCAGCAGGCCGGCGACCAGCACCAGTGCGGCGCCGGCCAGCGCGAGCCACTGGCGGCGATGCCGCGCGGCCGGCTGGCCCTGCAACAGCAGCAGCACCGCGGCGAGGTTCAACCCGCCCAGCAGCAGTGCGGTCTTCACCGCGCCCACCGTGGGCAGCAGCAGAAAAGGGAACGCCAGCGAACCGAGCAGCGAGCCGACGTAGTCCAGCGACAGCGCGCTGGCGAAGGCACCGCGCACGCCGCCGGCCTCGCGCAGCAGCGCGGCGAGGATCGGCAGCTCCATGCCGACCAGCACGCCGATGGCGGCGACCAGACTCACCATGCACGCCAGATAGCCGCCCGGCACCACCTGGTAGGCGCTGTACAGCAGCAGCGCGCTCAGCCCGCCGATGGTGGCGACCGCGATCTCGATCCACACCAGCCGCCGCAGCAGCTCGGCGCCGTGCGCGTCTTCGCCGGCATCGCGGGCCATGAACGCGCCCAGGCCCATCGCGGCGAGGAAGGTGCCGATGGTCAGCGAGAACTGCAGCGCGCTGTCGCCGTGCAGATAAGTGGACAGCGTGCCGATCAGCAGCTCGTAGACGATCGCCGCCATCGCGGTGAGCACGGTGACCAGCGCGAGCCGCGCGCCGGTCAGCGGTGCGAGGCCGCGTGCGTGTTCCGAATGTGGCGCGTCGGATGCGTCGTCCGCGCTCACTTGCCGTTCCAGCCGCCGTAGCTGCGGCCGCTGCTGCGGCTGCGGATGCCGTCGTCATCGCAGACGCGCTCCTGCTGGCCGGTGACCGGATTGGTGCGGGTGTAGCAGTCGTCGTCGCAGCTGCCGAGCATCAGCATCAACGCGGCAATGATGCTGAAGACTGCAATCGAGGCCACGTTGTTGCCGCCGGAGGTCGTGCCCGACGTGCTGCCGCCACCGGCCGCCGACAGCATGCGGCCGGGCATCGGCGCGTTCGCGGCGCGCTGCGCGAGCACGCCCCCGGCGGCGCGCGACCAGGCGATCAGGTCGTGTTCGCCGATCTTCCGGCCGCGGGTCATCGCCGCGCCGCGGGCGTCCCATTCCACCGACACCTTGCGCTGCCCGCTGCGCAGTTCGGCATATTCGAATGCGGCGCCGACATTGGCCTCGCCGCCGACATCGCCCTGCACGCTGTCCACCCGCGCACTGTCGCGTTCGACCACGCGGTAGCGCATGCCGGCGATCAACGCCGAGTCGCCGTGGCTCAGGGCCTGCGGCTGCAGCTCCGCCGGGATCTGCTCCGGCAACCACAGACTCAGGCCGTCCTCGTCCTTGCACAGCCAGCGGTGGGCCTGTTCCTTCAAGGCGAACGCGGGCGTGCTGTCGGCGGGGATCAGCAGCCATTCGCTCCAGTAACTGCCGTCTGGCGCGCGCAGCACCATGCGCCCGGCCGCCTCGTAGGCGATACCGTCGATGCGCAGGGCATCGCCTGCGCGCAGGGCCTCGTAGGCGCGCGACACGGGTCAGCCGGCGATGCTGGCGGCGATCACGATGGACAGACCGAGCACGAACGCACCGGCCAGCACCGCCACAGCGGTATTGCCTTCCTCGAAGATCTTGGCGTGCATGTCACCGGGCGTGAGGCGGTCGAACAGGCGGTAGCCGATCCACAGCAGCAGCGAGCCGGCGGCGGCATAGCCGAGGGTCAGCAGGAACACGATCAGGGCTTGGGGCATGGTGACGGGCTCCGGAAAGGCGGTCGGGGTCGGCTGCGGATGGTAGCCGGACAGGGGCGCGCCGACATCGGTCGCATGTCTGCGTCCGCGGGTTCGGTGCGGGTCGGGTCGGGCCTGAAGGCCCTCCTACGACAGGGCGGTTACTGTGGGGCGGTTACTGTGGGGCTGTTACGGCGGGCCGGTTTCGCCAGGGCCTGTCAACGCGATTGGCGTGCATTGCGCTGCAAGGCTGGCGCCGCATGGCCAGGAAGAGTGAGGGGGTGGATGTCGATCCACGACCGAGCGATGACGCCGCCATGCGGCGCCAGCCTTGCAGCCCTTCGGGTTGCGTTTCAGCGGCCTTGGGCGGTCCCGACGGGACGGTTCTGATGGGACACGCGTGATGCATGGGCGCCGCAGACGCGCATTACGGGGTCGCGGACATCGCGCACATCATCGATATCGCGGTAATCGCTTTCATCGCAGATATCCCGGATATCACCGACATCACGGCTTTCCAGGACATCGCGGGTATCGCCCCCTCCAGCGTAGGAGGGCCTTCAGGCCCGACCTGCACGCATCTCTCTCGTCCCGCCTACACCGGCTGCACTCAGCCCAGCAGCGCCAGCAGCGCCGCGCGCGGCAGTTTGCCGGTCTCGTTGCGCGGCAGGGCCTCGACCAAGCGGAGGCGACGCGGCAGGAACACCGGATCGATGGCGCTGCGCAGGGCGGCGAGGATGGCGGCCTCGTCCAGGCCGGGCGCGACCGCGAGCGCGGCGATGCGGCCCACGCCGGAGCGGTCGCAGGCGTCCAGCTGCAGCACCACGCCGTCCTGCACGCCGGGCACGGCCAGCAGGCGCCGGGTGAGGTCGCCGAGCGAGGCGCGTTTGCCGCCGATTTCCAGCAGGTCGGCCTGGCGGCCGCACAGGGCGAAGCCGCCGCAGTCGGCGACGGCGACCAGGTCGGCCAGGGCCACCGGCTGCGCCAGCTGCGGCGCGTGGACCAGGGTGCCGTCGGGCTGCGGCTGCAGGCGCACGCCGGGGAACGGCCGCCAGTGCGACTCGCGCGCGGTGCGGCGCTGGGCGATCACACAGGTTTCGCTGGAACCGAACAGCTCGCGCACTTCGCAGCCGAAGCGCGCTTCGGCCGCCTCGGCCAGCGCCTGCGGCAGCGGCGCGGTGGCGGTGACGATGCCGGCCAGCGGCGGCAGCGGCACGCCGGATTCGACCAGCGCGCGCAGATGCACCGGGGTGGTGACCAGCAATGCCGGGGCGTCAGCCTCGGTGAGCGCGCGGGCGACATCGTCGGGGAAGAACGGCCGCGCCGCGTGCACGCCGACCGCGGCGAACAGGGGCAGCAGCACCGACAGCTCCATGCCGTACATGTGCTGCGGCGGCACGGTGGCCACCACCCGCCGCGGGCCGTGGCCCGGCCACAGGTCGGCGAGCGCGGCGAGGTTCTGCGCGGTGCTGCAGGCCACCGAGGCCCAGGTCTTGGGATTGGGCGTGGGCGTGCCGGTGCTGCCAGAGGTGAAGGCGACCAGGGCCACGGCATCGGCCACGACCGTGGCCGCGGCGACCTCGGCAGCGACAGGGCCGTCCGCGCGGGTGCCCGGCGCCGGCAACAGCAGCAGCCCCGGCGGCGCCGGGCTGGGCGTGCGTTCGGCGATACAGATGCTGCCGGGGTACTGCGCCAGCACATCGGCAATGGCCGCGGGCGTGCGCGAAGGCGGCAGCAGGGTGGTCAGGCCACGCACCGCAGCCGCGGCGAAGGCGACCAGGAAGCGGTCGCGGTCTTCGCAGAGATTGATCACCGCGGCGGGTGCGCCCGCATCGCCCGCGACGGGCTCGGGCAACACCGCGGCGGCCGCGGCGACTTCGGCCAGGAAGGCCTCGCGCGCGAGCGCGCCGCCAGGCCCGAACGCGACCGCATCGGCCAGGGCGGCGAACAGCGGCAGCCGCAGTTCCGTCGGCGCATCGGGCCCGAAATCGTCGGGCATCACGTCGATCACCGCGGCCATCGCGGCGCTCCGGAACGGACTCTGGACAGGACCCTCGCTGACGACATCTCGGCTGCTCTGACTCGACACGACCTGCGCGACACGACGTACCCGGCACGCGGTCCGCCCGACTTTCGCGGCACCGTGGCGCCGCCCCCTGGTGCCGGCACCGCACGGGCGCCGACCTTTGCACCGGCCGACGCTGCGCCGGGACCGGTCGTTCGCACCGGCCTTCACCGGAGTCGACCCGCGCACCCGGGCCGACATCGGCGGCCGCGGGGTCGCGCGGATCGAGCGCGACATCGCCGGCTAGCTTACGCTGGCCGGCAGGACCGCTCAAACCCGCGGCAGCGAGCGGTCCGACGCGGACGCCATGCCGCCGTCGGCACCCCGCCCCGCCGCACGCACCTCGCATTCCATGGCCCCGACCCTTCCACGCACCGTTCACGCCACCCCGGACCCGGCCCGGCCCGCGCCCGAGAGCGGCGCGACGCTGCGCCAGCTGGGCGCGGTGCGCACCGCCTGCTGGCCCTACCACCGCGGCGAGACGGCCGCGCCGCGGGTGACGGCCTGGCTGGCCGCGGCGCCGGACCTGCCGCCGGGCGCGCTGCCGCTGTGGCGCGATGCCCGCGGCCGGCCGCATCTGGCCTGCGCCGAGGCGGACGTGAACTGGAGCCACAGCGGCGAGGCCCTGCTCGCGGCCTGGACGCCTGCGGGCCGGGTCGGGGTGGACATCGAACTGCTGCGCCCGCGGCCCAAGGCCCTGGCGCTGGCCCGGCGCTTCTTCGCGCCCGAGGAAACCGCCGCCCTGGAGGCGCTGGCCGTCGACCCCGCGCAGCTGGAACACGCCTTCACCCGGCTGTGGTGCGCCAAGGAGGCGTTGCTGAAGGCCGACGGCCGCGGGCTGTCGTTCGGCCTGGAAAAACTGCGCTTCGTCATCGACCCGGAAACGGCCGACGACGCCCCGCCGCAGCTGATCGCCTGCGACCCGGCCCTGGGCCGCCCCGAGCACTGGAGGATCAGTGCCTGGACCCCGCGACCGGGCTACCTGGCAACCCTGGCCTGGCGGCCGGGCTGAGGCCGCACGGCGCCTTGCTCCCCCTTCCTTCTCCCGCCGGGAGAAGGTGGCCCGCAGGACCAGATGAGGGTCGGTCCGGCACGTGCCCGGGCTGAGGCTGCACGGTGCCTTGCTTGCTCTTTCCTTCTCCCCCGGGAGAAGGTGGCCCGCAGGGCCGGATGAGGGCCGGTCCGGCATGTGCCCGGGCTGAGGTTGCGCGGTGCCTTGCTTGCTCTTTCCTTCTCCCCCGGGAGAAGGTGGCCCCCAGGGCCGGATGAGGGTCGGTCCGGCACGCGCCCGGGCTGAGGCTGCGCGGTGCCTTGCTTGCTCTTTCCTTCTCCCCCCGGGAG
>ERZ1066122.366-NODE-366-length-48488-cov-36.484153_pt1 | contig 48488 bp, 46 predicted proteins | sample MGYA00382769_ERZ1066122 | MGnify/ENA primary metagenome ERZ1066122 (study PRJEB33369, sample SAMEA5778352) | biofilm metagenome | biome: Industrial cooling water; feature: Water cooling tower basin; material: Biofilm | place: United Arab Emirates | collected... | reverse complement strand
CCCGGTCGCGCCGCCCCCACCACGCTGCGGCCAGCAGCGCCAGCAGCAGCGCCGCGCCGGCGAGCGCCGGCAGCCAGCCGGCTCCCGGCGGCGGCAGGTTCGGCGGCAGGCTCATGCCACCTTCTCGCGCAGCGGCGCCATCTCGGCGCGCAGCTTGGAGACCGCCTTGGAGCGGATCTGCGAGACGCGGCTCTCCGTGAGGCCCAGGATCTCGGCGATCTGCAGCAGCTTCAGCTCTTCGTAGTAGTAGAGCGAGAGCACCACGCGCTCCTGCTCGTTGAGCCGCAGGATGGCGTCGCGCAGGAACTCCTTCTCCTGCTCCAGGTTCAGCGTGTCCTCGATCAGCTCGGCGGTCTCGCCGGAGAGCTGGTCGGAGAGCGGCAGCGCGCGCTGGTCGCCGGGCGTCTCCGGCTGGTGCAGCGAGATGTGCACGGTGCCCTCCAGCTCCGAGTTCCAGCGCCGCAGCGTCTCCGGCTCGATGCCCAGCTCGGCGGCGACCTCGCGGTCCTCGGGCGCGCGGCCGAGGCGGCGCGTCAGCGTCTCGCGCGCCGCGCCGATCTCGCGGTTCTTGCGCCGCAGGCTGCGCGGCACGTGGTCCTGCCGGCGCAGCTCGTCGAGGATGGCGCCGCGGATGCGCGGTGCGGCGAAGGTGCTGAACGCCAGGCCGCGCGAGGCGTCGAAGCTGTCGAGCGCGTTCATCAGCCCGATGGTGCCGGCGCTGATCAGCTCGTCCAGCTCGGCGTCGACGGTCAGCCCGCGCGCGAGCTGGCGCGCCACGTGGTGCACGAGCCCGAGGTTCTCCTCCAGCAGGCGGTCCCGCTCGCTGCGCTCGTCGCCGCGCGGCGTCGGCCGCAGGGTGGTGGGTTGCATCGTCATCCGAGGGGTTGGGGGATGTGCGGGGCGACAGCCGCCGCGGCTCCGACAGAAGTGACCAGGCGGCGGGCCACGGCGTAGAGCACCGTGGCCGCCGGCGAACCGTCCGCGGCGTCCTGAACGCTCATACCGGCCGCCACGCCGGCATGCAGGCAATCGTCGTCCGGCACGGCGCCGGCGTACTCCAGGCCACGTGCGAGGAAGCGCTCGGCCGCGAGGCTGAGCTCGCGGAAGGCGCGCGCGCCGCTCGCCTCGTCCGCGCGGTTGACCAGCACCTCGATGGCGCAGCCGGCGTGGCGCGCCTCGACGGCCTTCGCCAGCGCGTGCGTGGCGGCGAGCGCGATGCGCTCCGGCGCCGCCACCAGCAGCAGGCGGCCGAGCCCGGCGTCGCAGGCGGCGAGCAGCGCGTCCAGCCGCGAGCCGCCGTCGACCACCACCAGCTCGTAGCCGCCGTAGAGCGCGCCGACGCGCCGGAAGAGCGTGCGGCGCTCGACGGGCGAGAACGGCGCGTCGCCGGCGCCGCCGCCGGGCAGCAGGTCCAGCGCGGGCGAGAGCGAGTGCAGCCGCCGCTCCGCCTCGCCGCCGCCGCGCAGCGCCGGCCAGCCCGCGGCCGGCTGCGCGCCCAGCAGCAACGCCAGCGCGCCGAGCGTCTCGTCCGCATCCACCAGTAGGGTGCGCGTGCCCTCCGCGGCGGCCAGCAGCGCCAGCAGCGCCGCGACGGTGGAGGTGCCGACGCCGCCCTTGCCGCCGCCGACGACCACCGCGCCCCGCTCGGGGAGCGGGGTGGACGTCGCCGCGCGGGGCGCGACGTGGCGGCGCAGCGCCTCCAACTGAGCGCTCATCAGGCGGCCTGCGGCGCGGCGCCGAGGCTGGCGAGGATGCGCGCCGGCGCGGTCCGCAGGTCGGCGGGGATGTCCTGCCCGTCGGTCACCCAGCGCGCGGGCAGCGCCAGCGCGGCCGCCAGCTCGGCGACGCCGCTCTCGCCCGGCACCTCGTCCAGCTTGCTCAGCAGCAGGTGGGTGACGCCCAGCGGCGCGTAGGCGCGCTGCACCGAGGTGGCGATGTCCGGCCGCAGCGTCGCCGGCAGCACCAGGTGCACTTCGTCCGGGCGCGCGGCGCGCAGCAGCGCGCTCCACTCGGCGTTCAGCGCCTCGGCCTTGGGGCTGCGGCCCGGCGTGTCCAGCAGCACCACGTCGCAGCCGTTGAGTCGGCGCAGCGCGCCCTCCACCTCGTCCACCGCATAGACGACCTCCAGCGGCAGCCGCGCGATCTCGGCGATGATGCCCAGTTGCTCCACCGCGCCGACGCGATAGGTGTCCAGCGAGAGCAGCCCGACCTTGCGCTCGCCGAACGCCTGCGGGTGCACCGCCAGCTTGGCGGCGGTCGTCGTCTTGCCCGCGCCCGTCGGCCCCACCAGCGCCAGCAGCCAGGGCCGGCCCTCGCCGCGCCGCCGCGTGCGCGCGCCCAGCTCCGGCAGCGGCTCGCCCTCCAGCCGCGCGCGGAAGCCGGCCAGCTCCGCCGCCTGCGCCGCGACGACCTCGAAGCCGCCGCCCACCAGCCGGCGGGTGCGCACGATCATGGCGTCCTCGCCCAGCGCGCGCTGCGCCGCGGCCAGCGCCTGCGGCAGCTCGGGGGCCCGGAAGGGATGCAGGGTCATGGCTTCCAGCTTCCAGCTACCCGCTTCCGGCTACGCGCGGCGCCAGCCCCGAGCGGGCTGGCAGCCGGCAGCCGGCAGCGGGTAGCGCAGTTCATTGAAGCTCCCACGTCGCCACGCTCTGCAGCCCGACGTGCGGCGGCAGCTCGGCGAGTGAGACGACCGGCACCTGCGGCATCACCGGCTCGATGAGGCGGCGCACGCCCACGCGCAGGTTGGGCGGCGTGATGACCGGCAGCGGCCGGCCCTCCACGGCGTGCATGGTGACCATCTGGTTCAGGCTGCGCAGCAGTGCCGCCAGGCTGTCGGGGCTGAGCATCACCGCCGGCTGCCCGGCCTTGGGGCTGAAGAGCCCCATCAGCGCGGACTCCAGCCGCGGGCCCATGCTGATGCCGTGCACCTCGCCGCTCGCGTCCATGTAACCGCGGGCGATGACGTTGCTCAGCGCGCGGCGCACGTGCTCCACCAGCGCCTCCGCGTCGCGCGTGCCCTCGATCGCGTCGCCCAGCGCCTCCAGGATGGTGACCAGGTCGCGGATCGGCACGCGCTCCTTCAGCAGCCGCTGCAGCACGCGGTGCAGCAGGCCGAGCGAGAGCTTGCCCGGCACCAGCTCGTCGACCAGCGCGGGGTGGCTCTTCTTGAGCGTGTCCAGCATCTCCTGCACGTCCTGCCGGCCGAGCAGCTCCGCGGCGTTGGCCTTGAGCATCTCCATGAGGTGCGTGGCGACGACCGTCGCCGGCTCCACCACCACGTAGCCGAAGCTCTCGGCCTCGATGCGCCGGCCCGGTGCCACCCAGCGCGCCGGCATGCCGAAGGAGGGGTCGACCGTCTCGATGCCCTCCACCGGGCGCATCACGTTGCCCGTGTCCAGCGCCAGCAGGAAGCGCGGCATCGTCTCGCCGCGCGCGATCTCGGCGCCGCGCAGCTTCACCACGTACTCGTTGGCCGGCAGGCGGATGTCGTCGCGGATGCGGATCGGCGGCACCAGGATGCCCAGCTCCAGCGCCGCCTGCTTGCGCAGCAGGCTGATGCGCTCCAGCAGGTCGCCGCCCTGGCTCTCGTCGACCAGCGGGATCAGCGCGTAGCCGACCTCCAGCTCGATGGGGTCCAGTTGCAACAGGTCCTGCAGCGGGGTGGCCTCCGGCGGCTGCGCCTGCGCCGCCGCCTGCTGCTGCGCCTGCGCGGCGACCAGCGCCACGCGCTTCTTCTCGCTCTGCTCCGCCGCGCGCGCCAGCAGCGCCGTGCCGCCGCCGAGCGCCAGGAACGGCAGCGTCGGCAGCCCGGGCACGATGCCGAAGGCGACCATCACGCCCGCGGCGATCCACAGCGCCTTCGGCTGCGCGCCGAGCTGGCTGGTGACCGCGCCGCCCATGCGCTTGCCGCCGCCGCTGCTGTGCGTGACCATGATGCCCGCCGCCGTGCTGATGACCAGCGCCGGGATCTGCGAGACCAGCCCGTCGCCGACGGTCAGGATCGTGTACTCGCTCAGCGCCTGCGGCATCGGCAGCCCGCGCTGCACCACGCCGATGAAGAAGCCGCCGACCAGGTTGATGCCGGTGATGAGCAGCCCGGCGATGGCGTCGCCCTTGACGAACTTGCTGGAGCCGTCCATCGCGCCGTAGAAGTCGGCCTCGCGCGCGATGGTGTCGCGGCGGCGGCGCGCCTCGCCCTCGTCGATGAGGCCGGCGCTGAGGTCGGCGTCGATCGCCATCTGCTTGCCCGGCATCGCGTCCAGCGTGAAGCGCGCGGCGACCTCCGCCACGCGCCCTGCGCCCTTGGTGATGACGATGAAGTTGATGGCGATCAGGATCAGGAAGAGCACCAGCCCCACGGCGTAGTTGCCGCCGATGACGAACTCGCCGAACGCCTCGATCACCTCGCCCGCCTCGCCCTCGGAGAGGATCAGCCGCGTGGAGGAGACGTTCAGCGCCAGGCGGAAGAGCGTCAGGAGGAGCAGCACCGCCGGGAACGAGCTGAACTCCAGTGGCTCCAGCGCGTAGACCGCCACCAGCAGCACCACCAGCGAGCTGGCGATGGACGCCGCCAGGAAGAGGTCCAGCAGCAGCGGCGGCAGCGGCAGCACCAGCAGCGCGATGACGAAGACCACGCCGATGGCGAAGCCCGCCTCCGCGACGCGCTTGGAGCGCGCCTCCACCGCGTTCGGCTGGGCGCTCATGCGCGCGCTCCCCCGGCGTGCTCACGCGGAGCGCCGGGCAGGGCAGGGGGCGGGGCGGACGCGGTCTGGCGCAGAGTTCGTCTCCACGGGCCGAGGGTGCCGCACGGCCACGCGTGGCCGTGCGGGCGCCAGGAAAGGGCAGGCCGCATACCAGGTGGCCCGGGCCGCGCGGCATGCCGCGCAACCTGTTGCGATAAAGGGTCTTGGCGGGAAACGGAACACCCCGCCGCACGGATGGGTGCGGCGGGGTGGAGGGCGCCGGGCGGCAGAAGCTGCCGGGCCGCGGGCGGTGCAAGTTGCCGGGGCGCCGAAACCACGGCACAACGCGGCGACCGTCAGCTTCCCGCGTACAGCCGCGCCAGATCGACCAGCTCGACGTCGCTGCGGCGCGCTGCCGCGTCCGTGAGTTCGGGAGCACACTCGGCACCGAAGAGAAGGAGCTTGGCACCGGCGGCGCGGGCGCCGAGCGCCGAGCGGACGACTTCCAGCCGATGCAGGTGCCGCGTGCTCAAGAGCTCCCCCGCCTTCGCTTCGCCAAGCGCGAGGATGGTGCGCTCGGGTGCCGTGCGTCCGTCATCTGCAGCGACCACGACGTCGAGCTGCCGTTCGGTGCCGTCGCCCATCACCAGTGTGGAGGGGCCCACGTGGTCGGGAAACCCGCCCAGGGTGTCGGGATCCGCGAAGTGCGTGACCCAGTACCGTGCCGCGGCCTCGAAACCGGGTCCTACCACCTGCGATTCGAAGGTGGGGAGCAATTGACTCCAGATTCCCGCAGCGTCCGCACCGTGCCGCGATAAGCGGCTCTGATGCCGCCGGATGACGGCATAGTGGAAGCGGATCAGCGCGTCCGTCAGATGATACGTGGGTCGGTTATCACGAATCGGGTCCTGGACGCGCTCCACGAGTTCAGCCGATACGAGGGTCTCGACGATGGGAGCGAGCGATGCCCCGGGAATCCGTACGTAGCTCGTCAGACTGCTGTGTGCGTGGTTCCCCAGCGCCACGCCTGCCAGGGTCGCATGATAAAGGTTGATCTTCCGCGCCTTCGCGGTCGTCGGATCCTCGCTCAGCAGGAGCGTGACCTCGTTGAACAGCGGCGCCGCCGGGGACAACACGCGTTCACAGACCCAGCGGTCGAAGTCATCCGGCCCGGCGGGCAGGTCATCCCCGGACATCTCGCGGGCGTAGGCCGCGACACCACCCACGACGGCGTATGTCCGCAGCGCGGTCTTTCGATCCACGATCCCGTGGAGTTCGGCGGCCATCCGGAAGTCGAAGGGTGAGATGCGCAGGTCCAGCCCCGCACGCCCGCGCAGTGGAGCGGTGCCGCTGAGGGTCCTGCTCATCACCGTGATCGCCGAACCGCAGAGGATCAGTCGCGTCCGACTCGCTGTGCGGGACGTGCTCCGTGGCCCGAGCGCACGCTGGATGATGGAGTCGAGTTCCGGTGTGTGCTCCAGCAGATAGGGGTACTCGTCGAGCACGACGACGGTATCGCGCTCGCGCCCCAGCGCCAGCAGCGCGTGCATTGCCTGATCCCAATCCTCGAACGCGAGCGGCGCCGCGGTGCCCTGGAACGCCCCGACTCGCTCGCCCAGCTCCCGTAAGGCTTCGGCGCTCGATCCTCGCACCGCGCCGTGATAGAACCCGCCGGTCTGTTCCACCAGAGACTGCAGGAGGAACGACTTGCCAACGCGGCGCCTCCCCCAGACGATCGCCAGGCTGGCAGTCGCGATCCCGCTCTGCGCGAAGCCCAGCAGGCGGCTCCACTCCGCCTCTCGGCCGATCATGTCGTCGGGGTAGGGGGCTGGCACGGTTCCTCCCTTTGGTCAGGTGTAGTTTACTAAAGTATACCCGATTGAAGCGCCCGAGCAAGCCGGTGGAGTCGGACAGCGCCGGTGCGCTACCCCAGCGGAAGCCCGGATCGGCTCAGCGCCGCCGCGATCCGGGCCCGCCCGGCCCACCCCGACCGAACGACCATCCCGCGCCTACCTCCAAGAGGAGCAGGGCTGCAGCCTGGTCTCCACGCGTTCTGTCAGCAGGCGAGCGCAGGGCCGGGGAACCCGGCGCACCGCACCTCTCCAGCGACGTTGGGTCGTCAGCGTATCCGGACTGCGAGCTCTACGCCTGCGCGCTGCCCGCCCAGCGGCCGCGGGTGGCGCGCGAGCGGATGACGAAGGCGAGCACCTCGGCGACGGCGAGAAAGAGCTCGGCGGGGATGAGGTCGCCGACGCGGGCGCTGGCGAGCAGCGCGCGGGCGAGCGGCTTGTTCTCGACGGTGGGCACGCCGGCCTCGCGCGCGATCTGCTTGATGCGCTCGGCGACCTTGCGCTGGCCCATCGCCAGCACCACCGGTGCGGAGTGCCGCTCCGGATCGTACTTCAGCGCGACGGCGATGTGCGTGGGGTTGGTGACCACCACGTCGGCGTTGGGCACGTCCTTGAACATCTGCCGGCGGGCGAGCTGGCGGCCGATGCTGCGCATGCGCGCCTTGAGCAGCGGGTCGCCCTCGCTCTGCTTCATCTCCTGCTTGACCTCCTCCTTGCTCATGCGGAGGTTCTTCTCGTGCTGCCAGACCTGCCAGGCGTAGTCGACGCCGGCGATCGCCAGGTAGGCCAGCCCCGCCTTGCGCAGCATGCCCAGCGCGTGCTCGCTCACCACGCCGACGAGCGAGAACGGCGCGCTCTGGATCAGCGCGAGCGACGCCGTCCAGGCGGCCTGCATCCCGCCCCAGACGATGGTGCCGACGAGCGCGAGCTTGGCCAGCGACTTCAGCAGGTCCATCGTCGGCTGCATGCCGAAGAAGCGCTTGGCGTTGCTCAGCGGGTTGATGCGCTCGAACTTCGGCTGCATCGGCGTGGCGCTGGCGACGCCGCGCGCCTGCAGCGCGCCGACGGCGACGGCGATGCCGGAGAGCGCCAGCAGCAGCGGCGCGAGGGCGGCGACCGTCTTCCAGCCGGTTCTCTGCAGCAGCGCGACGGCGCCGTGCGCGTCCAGCGTGGTGGCGCCGATCGCCGCCAGCGCCGAGACGAAGATGGAGCCGAGCGAACGGGCCAGCGCCGTGCCCAGGCCCCCGAGCAGCGCGGCGGAGCCGAAGAGCAGCACCGCCGTCGTCAGCTCGGGGCTGCGCGGGATCTCGCCCTTCTCGCGCGCCTCCTGCCGCCGTTTCGGCGTGGGTTGCTCGGTCTTCTGGTCGCTGTCGGCCATCGCTCCTCACCCGCGCCCGGGCTCAGCGGCCGCCGGCCAGCGCGCCGAAGACGCGGCCGAGGATCTCGTCGTAGAAGCCCTCCCAGCCGGTGAAGAAGCCGGCCAACAGCGGCAGCGAGGCCAGCAGCGCCAGCAGCCCGACGCCGATCTGCAGCGGGAAGGCGATGGAGAGCACGTTGACCTGCGGCGCCACGCGCGTCAGGATCGCGAGCGCCGTGTTCGCCAGCAGCACCACGGCGATGACGGGCGCGGCGAAGCGCAGGCCCAGCGCGAAGAGCATGCTGCCCAGTCCGGCCATGGTGGCGAAGCCGGCCTGCGCGTCCAGCGGCGCGCCGACCGGCAGCAACCGGGTGCTCGCGCTCAGCGCGTCGAGCATCAGCAGGTGCGCGTCGGAGGAGAGCAGCAGCGTCAGCGCCAGCAGGTTGGTGAACTGCCCGAGCACGGGCACGGAGTACGCGGTCAGCGGGTCGAGCACGGAGGCGCCGGAGAGGCCGATGTTGACCGCGAGCAGGTCGCCCATCGCCTCGGCGGCGCCGACGAGCAGCGCGGCGCCCAGCCCGATCGCCAGCCCCACCAGCGTCTCGGTGAGCATCGCGGCGGGCGTCAGCGCCGGCGCGCCGGCCTGCGCGCGTACCGCCACCGGCGCCAGCAGCCAGGTCAGCAGCACCAGCAGCGCGGTGCGTACCGCCATCGGCACGGTGCGCGAGGAGAAGACCGGCGCGATCAACAGCAGCCCGCCCACGCGGCTGGCGAAGAGCACCACCGTCGTCACCGCACCCGGCGCCAGCAGCTCGGCCGTGCTCATCGCGACGCCATCGGGTGCGGCAGCGGGAGCGGGGGAGTGGGTGCTCCGGACGCCGCGAAACTCGCTACGCTCGGACGGCGCGGCTGGCGCTGCATCGCTTCGCGATGCAGCGGACTACGCCTGCGACCCACTTCTGCGCTCCCGCTCACCGGTTTCCCCCTCGGCATCATGAGACCAGCGACGGGATCGAGCGGAACAGCTCGGTGGTGTACTTCACCAGCATCTGCAGCATCCAGGGCAGCGCCACCAGGAAGGCGGCGGCCACGGCAATCAGCTTGGGCACGAAGGAGAGCGTCTGCTCCTGGATCTGCGTGACCGCCTGCACGATGCTGATGACCAGGCCCACGCTCAGCGCGACGAGCAGCAGCGGCCCGGCCAGCAGCAGCGCGATGAAGACGGCGTTGCGGGCCAGCTCCAGGACGAGGGCGTGCGGCATGGCTCGGAGGTCGGAGGCGATCGGCGCCGCCGCCCATCCGCGGGCGCCGGCCTCGGGCCGAAGGGCAGGCCCCGTACCAGGCCCGGCCCCGGCGCGGCCGGCACGGGGCGCCGCTCCGTAAGTGTAGAGGGTAGGGTGTGTTAGGCAGGATCGTGCGGACGTGCGGTGCGGTGTGTCGCGCGCGCCCGCGGCGTGCCGGGCGGCAGCTTCTGCCGGCCCGGCGGCGGCGGGGAATGCCGGGCGCGCCGTGCCGCCTTCCGGTGCGCGCTCAGCCGGCGCGCCGGACCGCGGCCAGCGTCGGCAGCCGGATGGCGGCCTCGCCTTCCCACTCCGCGCCCGCCGCGCGCCGCAGCGCCTCCAGCTCTTGGCGCTCCGCCGCGCTCAGCCCCGCGTCCGGCGCGCCGGCCCGCACCGCGATGGCGGTCCAGGCTTCGTCGCCCGTGCAGTCTACGCGCACCGAAGCGTCGGGGCGGGCGCACGCGCGCAGCGCGGCGCGCTCCAGCAGCACCAGCAGCAGCCGCGCGAGCGAGCCGCGGTGTGCCCATGCCGGCAGCACCCCGGGCTGCGCCGCCAGCGCGCAGCCGGCGTCGCGCAGGTCGGTGCGCAGCAGGTGCAGGTGCACCAGCTCCGTCAGCAGCTCGGCGGGCAGCACGGGCTCGGGCGCCTGTGCCTCGTCCTCCGGCAGCAGCGGCAGCAGCAGCACCACGCCGCGCAGCCGCTCCACCTCGCCGGCCAGCACCGCCAGCACGGGCGGCGCCTCGACGCCCGGCTGCTGCAGCACCTGCGTCAGGCCGGAGAGCGTCGCCAGCCGGTTGCTCAGCGCGTGGGTCACGCCGCGCAGCAGCGCGTCCAGCGTGCGGGCCCAGGGCTCAGCCGGCATGGGCCAGTCCAGTTCTACGCGCCTTCCGCCGATACTCCCAACCAGCGATGTGCGGCCCGGCCGCAACCCTAACCGGAGGCGCGTGCGTGTTCGTCATCATCGGCTTGCTGGTCGTCATCGGGAGCGTCGTCGGCGGCTACACCATGCACCACGGGCACCTCGCCGTGCTGTGGCAGCCCTCGGAGTACGTCATCATCGGCGGCGCCGGGCTCGGCGCGCTGCTCGCCGGCAACCCGATGGGCCTGCTCAAGCGCCTCTTCGCCGACCTGCTGGCGCTGCTCAAGCCCAACCCGTTCGACGAGAAGGCGTACGCCGAGCTGTTGCAGGTACTCTACGACATCTTCCAGACCGCCCGCAAGGACGGGCTCGTCGGGCTGGAGTCGCACATCGAGGAGCCGGAGAAGAGCACGATCTTCCAGAAGTACCCCGGCTTCATGGCGCACCACCACGCGCTCGCCTTCCTGGCCGACACGCTCAAGGTGCTGCTCACCGGCGCGGTGGAGGACCATCACCTCTCCGAGATCCTGGACATGGACCTGGAGAAGCAGCACGAGGAGGCGATGGCCGTGCCCGCAGCGCTGAACAAGGTCGGCGATGCGATGCCCGGCTTCGGCATCGTCGCCGCCGTGCTGGGCGTCATCATCACCATGGGCGCCATTGGCGGCGCGGCCTCGGAGATCGGCGAGAAGGTCGCCGCCGCGCTGGTCGGCACCTTCGTGGGCATCCTGCTGGCCTACGGCGTCATCGGGCCCATGGCCGGCGCGATGGAGGCACGCATCAAGGCCGAGCACGTTTACATGAACTGCATCCGCACGGCGCTGCTCTCCTTCGCGCGCGGCGACGCGCCGATGACCAGCGTGGAGTTCGCGCGGCGCAACATCGAGCCGGCGGAGCGGCCGTCGTTCGCCGAGCTGGAGGAGCTGACCCGGCGCAAGGCAGCCTGACGTGGCCAAGGAGAAGCGCCCGATCGTCATCCGCAAGGTCAAGAAGCACGGCCACGGCGGCCACCACGGCGGCTCGTGGAAGGTCGCCTACGCGGACTTCATGACCGCGATGATGGCGTTCTTCCTGGTGATGTGGATCCTGGGCATGGACCAGAACGTCCGCAACGCCGTGGAGGGCTACTTCTCCAACCCCATCGGCTACCGCAAGGGCTATTCGAACGGCATCAGCCCCATCTCCGCCGGCACCTCGCCGGGCCGGGTCAACACGCGGCCGCTGCAGTTGGTGACGCGCGCGCAGCAGACAGAGCGCTTCCGCGAGGCCGGCGAGCGCATCCGCACGCAACTGCAGGGCAACGCCGAGCTGAAGGGCCTGGCCGCGCAGGTGGAGATCGTCATCACCGACCAGGGCCTACGCATCGAGCTGGTGGAGGACGGCAGCGGCGAGCTGTTCTTCGCCTTCGGCTCCGCGCAGGTGAAGCCCTCCGCCGCGCAGGCGCTGCGCATCATCGCGCAGGAGCTGCAGACGGTGCCCAACGCCATCGTGCTGGAGGGCCACACCGATTCGGCGCCCTACATCAACGGCAGCTACAGCAACTGGGAGCTCTCGGCCGACCGCGCCAACGCCGCGCGCCGCGTGCTGCAGATGGCGGGCGTCGCCGGCGAGCGCATCGTCGAGGTGCGCGGCCACGCCGACCGCGACCTCAAGGTCGCCTCCGCGCCGCTGGACCCGCGCAACCGCCGCATCTCCGTGCTGCTGCCCTTCACCACCGCCGACGCGTCGCCCGCAGAGGCCTCGCCCTCCTCCGCGCCGGAGCTGCCGGGGCCGGGGTCGCCGAAGCCCGACCTGTCGAAGCCCGGCCCCCGCCCGCCCGCGCTGCCCGCCGCCAGCGTGATGCGCTGAGCGGCGCACCCTCTCCCTTCACGCCGCGCGCCTATGGCCTGAACCCCGCCCAGTGCTGTGCAGCGGCTGCGCCGCGACTCAGACCCCCGTCATCACTACCGTCAGAGCACCCCGGCCGCGAGGCCGGTCCGCCAAGCCAGGGGCCTCCCTGAGGTCGCCCGGTTGCCGACGAGATGGCACACCCATCACCGTTGAGGCAGTATCAAGATGTACTCTGCAAGGTAACCCCCTGATGCTCACGCTCCTCTGTGGAGCCACCGCGCTGCTCGCGCTCGCCTGCTCGGACCGCGTCCCCACGGAGCCGCGCGCGCCGCTCGCCCCCTCGTTCGACCTCGCGGCCGACCAGGCGCCGGTGCCCGGCGGCTGCGCGCGCTTCGAGGTGCGCCTCCTCGGGCGCGACCGCGTGGAGGTGACCGTGGCCGACACCGCGAGCTGTGGCCCGGTGCAGCCGGTGCTGGCCGGCACGCCGGTCTTCGACCACAGCCGCAAGACGCTGCGGCTGCCGGTTGCGCTGGAGAACCGCGGCGAGCGCCGGCTGAGGGCGCCGGCGCGGCTCTACGGCTGGGAAGACAGCCTGGCGGTGACCGCGCCCGCCGGGCTGGCGAAGAACTGGCATGCGGGTGAATACCTGGCGTTCACTGCGCCGGACTCACTGATTGCCGACACCGCCATGGCACTGGCCGGCGCACGCGTCTGGCGGTTCGACACGCTGCTGGCGCCGCAGGACAGCACGCAGACGCTGGCGGCCGGGAAGCGCAGCGGCGTGCGCTGGGTGGAGCTCTCCGTGCACGCCGGCGTGGAGCGCTTCCGCGTCACGCTGCACGCCGAGGCGCGGCGCGCGAGCGCGCCGGTGCCGGCTGTGCCGCCGGACACGATACCCAGCGATCTCTACGCCGCCGAGAACCTGCGGCAGGATCCCACGGTGATTGCCGGCGAGTTTCTCAAGAACATCGTCGTGGTGATGTTCGAGCGGGAGGCGACACCTGCTCAGCGCAGCGAGGCGATCGCCCTGATTGACGGCGAGGTCATCGGCGGGCAGCGCTGGGGGACCGGGGACGGGCTCTACTACGTCCGCATTCCTGGCGACGACAGCGCCGCACCGATCCTGCACGCGGTGCGGGTGCTGGAGCAGCTCCCTTACGTCGGATTCGCCAGCTTCGAGTTCACCAATGTCGTTTCCACGGTCGGTCTCCGGCCAGATGACGGCAGCAGTTTCCGCGAGTGGCAGCGCTATCCGCTCCTCGCCGACCGCGACAACTGGGGTCCGGAAGCCGCCGTCACGCCGCCGTAGCCGGCCGCGGGCGGGGGGCGGCTAGCGCGGCGGGGCGGGCGGCGCCTCGGGCGGCGGCGTGGGGGCGAAGGCGATGCGCGCGATGCGGCGGCCGTCCATGCTGAGCACGCGGAACACACCGCCGGCCGCCGGCACCTCGTCGCCCTCGACGGCGATGCGGCCGAGCTGGCCGAAGACGAAGCCGCCGATGGTGTCGTAGTCCTCCTCGGGCAGCTCCAGATCGAAACGCTCGTTGACCTCGCCGAGCGGCACGCCGCCGTCGATGTGCACCTCGCCCGTGGCGCCCTCCTCGAAGGGCAGCGGCTCCTGCTCGTGCTCGTCCTGGATCTCGCCGACGATCTCCTCGATCAGGTCCTCCAGCGTCACCAGCCCGGCGGTGCCGCCGTACTCGTCCAGCACGATCGCCATCTTGATGCGCTGCTGGCGCATCTCGCGGATCAGCTCCTCCACCGGCTTCGATTCCGGGACGAACGTCGCCGGGCGGAGCACGTCAGCGAGCGCCGCGACGCCCTCGTGCTCGGCGCGCCAGAGATCGCGCGCCAGCAGCACGCCGACGACGCGGTCGACGGAGCCGTCGTAGACGGGCAGGCGCAGGTGCCCCTCCTCCAGCATCACCCGGCGCGCCTCGGCGAGCGAGGCGGTCCGCGGCACCGCCACCATCTGCGTGCGCGGCGTCATCACCTGGCCCACGCTGACCTCGTCCAGGTTCATCACGTTGGTGACGACCTGCCACTCCTCCTCGTCGATGGCGCCCTCGCGCCGCCCGATCTCGGCCAGCACTTCCAGCTCCGCACGGCTGACCGTCTGCCCTTTCTCGCCCTTCGGGCTGATGAGGCGGTTGAAGAGGGCCAGCGGCACCAGGATCGGCTTCATCAACAGCACCATCCAGCGCAGCACGTGCGCGGCCGGGGGCGCGAGCCTCTGCCAGTAGGTGGCGCCGATCGTCTTGGGCAGGATCTCGGAGAAGACCAGGATCGCCAGCGTCAGCACGGCGGAGAAGGCGGCGATCCAGGCCTGGCCGAAGACCTCCAGCGCGATGGCGCCGCTCATCGCGGCGCCCACGGTGTGGGCGATGGTGTTCAGCGTCAGGATCGCCGCGATCGGCTCGTCGATCTGCTCGCGCAGCCGCGCCAGCAGCGCGCCCGCCGGCTCGCCGCGCTCCTGCAGCAGCGCGACGTAGGAGTGCGAGATGGAGAGCAGCACGGCCTCGAGGACGGAGCAGGTGAAGGAGACCGCGAGGGAGATGCCGATGACCAGCAGCAGGGTTGTCATAAAAGGGCGATGGGGAGGCCGGGAAGCGGGGGCGCTCCCACGCGCGGCCGCGCGTGGAAGCCTGCCGGCCCGCGGGCCGCGGCGCTCAGCGCCGTGCCGCGGCGAGCTCCTGCAGCCGCGCGACGCGCTCCTCGGTGGGCGGGTGCGTGCTGAAGAGCCGCGCGATGCCGCCGCCGTGCGCGGCCAGCGGGTTGACCTGCGCCAGCGGCGCCGCCGCCGGCGCCACGTCCATCGGGATGCGCCGCGCGTAGGCGTCCAGCTTCTGCAGCGCGCCGGCCAGCGCCAGCGGCCGCCCGCAGATCTCGGCGCCGACGGCGTCGGCCTTGAACTCGCGCTGGCGGCTGATCGCCATCTGCACCAGGCTGGCGGCGATCGGCGCCAGGATCATCATCAGCAGCGCGCCGAAGGGGTTGCCGCCCTCCCCGTCGTCGCGCCCACCGCCGAGCAGTGCGCCCCACATCGCCATGTTCGCCAGGTACGAGATCGCGCCGGCCAGCGTGGCGGTGAAGGTCTGCAGCAGCATGTCGCGGTTCTTGATGTGCGCCAGCTCGTGCGCGATGACGCCCTCCAGCTCCTCGCGCGTGATCACGTTCATGAGCCCCTGCGTCACGCAGACGACGGCGTGCTCCGGGTTGCGCCCGGTGGCGAAGGCGTTGGGCTGCGGCTGCGGCGCGAGGGCGACCGTGGGCATCGGCAGGCCGGCGCGCTGGCGCAGCCGGTCCACCATTTCGTAGAGCTCCGGCGCCTGCCGCGCGTCCACCACCTGCGCGCCGTACATCTTCAGCACGAAGTCGGCGGACTTGTAGTACATCAGCAGGTTCATGCCGCCGGTGAAGACGAGGGCGATGAGCATGCCGCCCTGCCCGCCCAGCGCGTTGCCGATCGCCAGGAAGAGCGCGGTCAGCAGGGCCATGAGCCCGAAGACCTTGACGTTGTTCATGATGTCCTGTCCAGGTAACCCGAGTGAGCGCCCGCGGCGGAAGCTGCCGCCGGGCGAGGCCCCCGCCGCAGTGTGCGGCCGAGGCCAATCAAGCAGGAGAGGGGCTACCGGGAGGGGGCCCACGCGGGTGCGGGCCGGTCGTGGGCACGCTGCGTGGAGCGGTGGTACGCACCAGGCTCGGCCGGACCGTCCGGACCTCGCGGGTCGGCAGCGCGCGCCAGGCCGGCGGCGCGGACAGGGCGGGGCCCGTGCCGGGGCCGGGCGCCGTGCGCGAATGCGTCAGCCGCGCGCCGAGGGCGTGCACGGCGGCCGACTTCTGCTCTGCGGCGCTCCGCGCTTCGCTCGTCAGGCCGGCGCCGTAGCCCAGGCCCACGGCGATCAGCAGCGCCCCCAGCAGCAGGCGGAGCCGTCTCGATGGAGGGTGGTCGTTCACACGAAAAACTTAGATCCTCGCGCCCGCCTGTGGAAGGGGCGCGGCCGCCGCGGCCGCGTCAGCCCCCCGGGCCGGTGTCGTCGCCGCCCGCCCAGCGCCACTCGCGCAGGATCACCAGCGCGCGCGGGGTGAAGCCCTCCGCGTAGTCCGGCGGGTACTCCATCACCAGGTAAAACCAGCGGCCGGCGTGCTCCCCGAGGGAGAGGAAGCCGTCCGCCTCGCCCTGCAGGCGGTACGACGCGTGGGCCCACGGGTACTGGGGCCGCTCCAGCGGTGTTCCGCCCCGCCGCTCGGCCGCGGCGCGCGCGAGCTGCCACGCGCGCTCGCCGTCACTGCCGGCGGGCAGCACCACCAGCCGCAGTTGTGCTCGCTCGTCGCGCGTGCCGCCGAACGCCGAGACGAAGCGCATCGCGTCGCCGTCCTCCGAGCGCGCGGCCTCCGGCTGCACGTCCGCCGGCACGTAGGTGGAGAACGGCAGCGCGAAGCCGCTCGGCGAGCGGTAGAGCCGCAGCGTCATCGCTTCGCCCATCCCCTCCACGTCCAGCTCCACCTGCTTGGTCTCGGGGCGGTCCGGCGCCGGGGGTGGTGGCACGGCCGGCTCCTCCGCGGCGGCGGGCGGCGGCGCGACGCTGTCCGCCGCCGCCCGCGCGTCGGGGTCCGGCGCGGTGCAGCCGGCCAGCAGCAGCACGGCCGAGAGCAGTCGCAGGGTCTTCACGTCGTCACCATCCCTGGTCGCGGGGCAAGCGCCGAGAGAGCACCGTGGACGGGCAAGCTTCGGGCCGGCGAGTGCCGGGTGCCTCGCGATAAAGGACGAGCACGGCGGCGGCGAGGCGAGGGCGCGGTGAGGCGGATAAGTGGTGATTGTGCAATGGCTTATCGTTTGCGTATCCATCCGGCGGCGCCACGGTCGGTGTCGCGGCGACGGGGACTCGTCTTTCAGCGCGGCAGGTTCATGAGCATGGTCACGTGCCGGTCGGCTCGGTGGGCAGGAGGAGCGGGGCTGCTCGCTCTGACGGCGGCGCCGGCCGTGGCGCAGCCGCCGGCGCGGCAGATCGCGGCGCAGGCGCAGGCGTCGGTGCTGGTGGTGACGGCGCTCGGCGCGCGCGGCGACACCGTGGGCACGGGCACGGGCTTCGTCGTCCGCGAGGACGGCGTCTTCGTCACCAACTACCACGTCGTCGAAGAGGCGGCGGCGCTGCAGGTGGAAACGCTGGACGGTGTGGCGCTGGGCGAGGTCTTCCTGCTGGCCGCCGACGCGCCGCGCGACCTGGCGATCCTGCAGGCGAGCGGCGCGGCGGTGCGCGCGCTGCCGCTGGGGCGCGACGCCGAGGCCGAGGTCGGCGACCGCGTGTATGTGATGGGCAACCCGCTGGGGATGAACGGCACCTTCAGCGACGGGCTGGTCAGCGCCAAGCGCCCGGTGCAGGGCGTGGCGATGCTGCAGATCAGCGCGCCGATCTCGCCCGGCTCCTCGGGCGGCCCGGTGATGAACGAGCGCGGCGAGGTCATCGGCGTCGCTACGCTCTTCGCCGCCGGCGCGCAGAACCTGAACCTGGCGGTGCCGGTGCGCTACGTGAAGCCGCTGCTGGCCGCGGCGCGGCAGCCGCGCCGTTTCGGGCCGGGTGTGCTGCCGCACGCACCGCCGCAGGGGCTGGTGCTCGTCGGCGACTCGGCGCGCCCGATCCGCCGCGAGCCCGGCCGCGCCGCCGACGAGGCCGGCCGCCTGCGCCAGGTGCGGCACCAGCTCCAACTGCTGCAGCCGCTGCTGGGCGAGCGTGGCTTCGGCGGGCCCGTGGCGACGGTCTTCGGCACCACCGCCGCCGCCGAGCCGCGCGCGCATTCCGTCCAGTTGCAACGCGGCGTGCGCTACCTGCTCAGCGCGCACTGCGACAGCGCCTGCCGCGGCGTGCGCCTGGAGGTCGAGGCGGCGGACGGCGCGCGGGTCGGTACCCGGCCGGGCGACCTGCCGACGCTCACCTTCACCCCGGAGCGCTCGGGCCGTTATGCATTGCGCGTGGACCTCGGCGAGTGCGCGGCGGCGCGCTGCGGCTACGCCGTCGGGGTCTTCGCCGCGCGGCGCGACGGCGTACAGCCCGCCGCGCGCTGAGCCCGCCCGCAGCCGGGCGCACGGTTCGTCACCCGCGGGTGCGCCCTCCCTGCTCGGGGCATGCGGAGCTGTGGTGGCGCTGGCCCCAATCCCCTTGTAGCTCACCTGTTTGTCGGCATTATTGCGCACGGGGCAGCGGCTGCCGGGTCGCGGCCTGCCGCCGTGCCCCGTCCACGCTCTCCGGAGGTGCCTCATGACTACGATGCGACGCCCGCTGCTGTGGTCGTGCGTTCTCCTACTGGCCGCGGGAGGAACGCCGCTCTCGGCGCAGCCGGCGCCGACGCTGCGAAAGGCCGCCCTGCTGCTTCCCACTACCACCAGTTCCGCCAGCGCGCGGGAGCACTTCGAGATCGGCCAGCGCCTGCTCGACCTGGGCCGCCCCACGCAGGCCCGGCCGCACTTCGAGCAGGCGGTACGCGCCGACGGCGACTTCGCCCTGGCGCACCTGCAGCTCGCCAGCGCGGCCGAGTCCGCGACCGAGTTCAAGCTGCACCTCGACCACGCGGTGCAGCGCGCCGCACGGGCGAGCGAGCCGGAGCGGCTGCTGATCCAGATCGCGGAGAGGGGCCTCCGGGGGGATGTGGAGGGGCAACTGCAACTGGCGCAGCAGTTGACCCGTGTGGAGCCGGCCAATCCGCGCACCTGGCTGGCGCTGGCCGGGGTGCAGCAGGCGCTGGGCCGCGAGGCGGACGCGCGCGCCACCATGGGCAGGGCCATCCAGGCCGCGCCGTCGTTCGCGCCCGCGCACCTGGCGCTGGCGCAGTCGTTCCTCGCCGAGCCGCGGGATCTCGCGCAGGCCGAGCAGAACGCGCGGCATGCCGTCGAGCAGGAGCCCAACGAGCCCACGCCGCACGATGTGCTCGGCGACGTGCACCGCATGCAGGGCAAGCTGCAGGAGGCGCGCGCCGACTACACCCGCGCCGCCGAGCTCGACCCCGGCAGCGGGCTGGCGCTGCAGCAGCGCGGCCACGTCAACTGCTTCCTCGGCAACTACGACCAGGCCCGCGCCGACTACGACGCCGCCATTCGCCTGGGCCAGGCCAACGAGCCGGCCACGTATGGCGTGTGGCGCGCGCTGGTGCAGGTCCACGCCGGCAAGCCCGACGCCGGCCTCGCGGAGCTGCAGCAGCTCGTGCAGGCGGTCGACGGCATGAACCTCCCCGACCCGGACGGCACCCGGATCTTCGCGCTCAGCGAGCTGGTGCTGATCGCGCTGCACACGGGCAAGCACGACGTCGCCGAGCGTGCCATCGCGCAGCGTGCTGCGCTGGTCCGCAGGGAGGCCGAACGCATCGGCACGGAGGAGTACCGCCGCATGCAGGAGGCGGACGTCGCGCTCTACGAGGGGCGGCTCGCGTTGCGCAAGGGCGACTACGCCACCGCCAGGGCGAAGGCCGCCGAGGCGATGCGCCTGCGCGCCGCGGAGCCGAACCCGCGCAAGCACGAGGGCGCACACGGGCTGCTGGCGATGACCACGCTGAAGCAGAAGAACTACGCCGAGGCGCTCACGCACTTCGCCGACGCGGACCCGAACAACGTCTATCTTGCCTACCACCACGCCCAGGCGCTGGAGGGCGCCGGCCGCGCGAGCGAGGCGAAGGCGATGTACAAGAAGGTGGCGAGCTACGCCTTCAACAACGCCGGCATCGCGCTGGTGCGCACGGACGCGATGCAGAAGGCAAAGATGTAGCCGGTAGCCGCGGCAGCGAGGGCCGACGAAACGGGGCGCCGCCGCGTGGCGGCGCCCCGTTTCGTCGGGACAGCGGCGATCGGCTCGCCCGGTCCAGGACCCTGCCGGTCCTGGCTCCGTGCGGCCGCGACGCGCCCGGGCATCCAGTAGCTCGGGGTAGCCGTGCAGCTCCGCCCGCCGGTGGACGCTGCGCGCCACGTCACGCGCCCGGGCGAGAGCCAGCTCGATCTTTGACGCGGCCACGCCGCGCTCCTACTTTGCGCCGTCCGTTCTTGCAGGGCCTCCCCACAGCGACGCACGACCATGATCCTCGACCGCCTCGCCAATGCGAGCCTCTACCACGACGCCCACCCCGGCCTCGCCGCCGCCTTCGCCTACCTCGCGCGCTTCGACGACGCCACCGCCGACGGCCGGCAGGAGCTCGACGGCGAGCGGCTCTACGCGCTGGTGCAGCGCTACGTCACCCGGCCGGCCGGGGAGAAGCGCTGGGAGTCGCACCGCCGTTATCTGGACGTGCAGTACCTGGTCGCGGGCCGCGAGCGCATCGACCACGCGCCGCTCGCCATGCTGCAGGGCGCCACGGCGTACGACGAGGCGAAGGACGTGATCCACTACGCCGGCCCGGCCGGGGAGAGCAGCGCGCTCTGCCTGGAGGCCGGCGACTTCGCCGCCTTCTTCCCCGAGGACGGCCACCGCCCGGGCGTCACGGCCGACGGACCGGCCGCGGAGGTGCGCAAGGTGGTGGTGAAGGTGCTGCTCTGAACGGGAGCGGGGGTCGGGAGTCGGGGGTCGGCGGTCAGGGGAACGGCAAGCCCGGTGCATGCGCCGGGGTCGGGGCAGCGGGTGGGAGACAACACCGGGTGCGGGGGAGTAGGGCGCGTGTGGGTGGCCGGCCGGTGCTCAGCCGTAGTGCGGCACGTCGCGCAGGCTGCCCTCGGCGGCACCGGACGCGCCGCTGCGCAGCACGCTGAAGCTGCCGTCGGTCTCCAGCACCACCGCCTCCACCTCCTCCAGCGCGGCGATCCCCTGCGCGCGCAGCGCCGCCAGCAGCTCCGGCTCGGTGACGCGCTCGCGGCGCATCGCGTCGCGCAGCGGCTCGCCGCGCCGCAGCAGCAGCGCCGGCTCGCCGGTGGCGATGCGCCGTGCCCAGCGCGTGCGCACCGAGAGCCAGGAGACGACGTACTGCAGCCCGGCCAGCACCAGGAAGGCGACGAACGCGTCGGAGAGCACCACGTCCGTCGCGGTCATCGCGCTGGCGAGCGTGGAGCCGAGCGCCACGGTGACGATCAGATCGTAGATGTTCATCTGGGCGACGGTGCGCTTGCCCGTGACCCGCAGCATCGCCAGCAGTACCAGGTAACTGAGCGCCCCGACCAGCGCGGTGCGCCCGACGCTTTCCCAGCCGTCGAAGAAGAGCTTGGACATCGTCGCCTCTGTGCGAGAGCCGGCGTGGCGCGGCGCAGCGAGGTGCGCCGCGATCTCGCACGCCCGGGCCGCGCCGCCACGGGCAGGGCATGTGCCAGCGCTGCGCTCGTGCGTGCGCCTGCGCTCGTCGCCGCTGCCGCCGCCGCGCCCTCCCCCCGCTGCCGGTCGTCAGTCGTCGGTCAACGTCAACCGCGCCCTTACTCCCGGCGCTGCGCGCCGCCCCCTCTCCCGCTTGCGGGAGAGGGGGCGGAGGGGGTGGGGCTTCTGTTGCGGGTGAGGGACGACTGACGACCGACAGCGGGTGTAGGAGGGTCGCGCCCTTACCGCCAGATCGGCATCAAAGGGCCTGGGCGCCGGGCGAGGCGCTCCACGAACCAGTTCGTGTAGACGCGCAGTTGCGCCATGCTGGGATACCACTCCATCAGGTAGATCTCGTTGGTGTTGTAGAGCGAGATCTGGTCCATCCCGCCGATGGCAGGCAGCTCATCGATCACCACACGGACCGGCTGGACCCGCCCGCGCACATAGGCGCAGTTCTGCCCGCCGCCGGGCACGTTGATGTAGCTGGGGCAATAGGCGGGCATGATCCCCAGGCGTGTGCGCGCCACGTCGGCGGCGTTGAACGCGCCGCTCAGCGCCAGCTCGTCCTGTTCGAGGGCGCGAACGGCGAAAGCGATGGCCCGGCGGCGGCGCTCCAGCCGGTTGCTGGTGACGTTCAGCCGCTCCAGCACCAGCGGCTGCGGCGTCAGCGAGACCTCCAGCTCGGCGCCCTCGGTCACCTGCGCCTGCACCTCGACCGTCTCGTAGCCGACACGGCTGACCTCCACGGCGTGTGTGCCGACGGGGATGCGCGCCAGTTGGAAGCGCCCCAGCGAATCGCTAACCGCCATCGTCCGCAGCTTGGGGAAGGCGATGACGGCGCGGGCCACGGGTGCCCGGGTGCCGGCCTCCAGCACCGTGCCGCTCACCGGCACATGTGGGGGGGCGCCGGCTTTCTGTGCCGCCAGCGGTGGCGCGGCGAGGGCGGCGGCGAGGAGCAGGGCGGCGAGCGCCTTCGCGACTGCGGCGGGAGCACTCGGGGCGGGACGTGATGCGGAACTGGCCATGGCGGTCGCGTGGTGGAGGGTAAGCCGCGGCCGGCCGGGGAGGCCGGCGTACGTCCGACGAGAGCGGCGGCAGGGACACTCGCGCCGGCGTTGCCTGCACTCTATGCTACTGCTCGGGAAGGGTGGATTGTTCCCGCGCCCGTAATCCCCGGTGCCGGTCCGTTCGCCCCATCGCTTGCCGCATTCGTCCCGCTGCTCTGTCCGCTGGCGTGCGGGGTCCGTATTCATCAACGTGCACTCCCGCGCGGGCCCGGCCTGCGCGGTCCGTGACGCCTGTACTCCTCACCGAAAGGGAAACCACCGTGAACCGCCGCCTCCTCGCCGCTCTCGCGCTCGGCCTCGCGGGCTGTGCGTCGGCCAGCGGGAAGCCCGCCCCCGCCGCCCAGCCTCGCCCGGCGACGGGCGGCGCCGCGTCGCCCGCTACTCCGGCTTCCGGCACGGCCGCTGCGCCGGGCGCGGCCGCCCGCTCCGGGCTCAAGCCGTTCGCCGAGCTGACCAAGGACGCCACCCACCGCGCCGGCTTCTTCGATACCTACGAGAAGGGCGACGCGCTCTACCTCGTCGTCCCCAAGGAGCAGCTCGGCAAGGACTTCCTGCTCACCTTCCAGCTCGCGCAGGGCGTGGGCGCCGCCGGGCTCTACAGCGGTACCATGCTCGACATCTTCGAGGGCGCCGTCGTCGCCTTCGAGCGCCACGGCGACCGCGTCTTCCTGGTGCGTAAGCCCACGCGCTTCACCGCGCCGGCCGGCAGCGCGGTGGCCACGGCGGTGGAGAACGCGTTCGGCGCCTCGGTGCTCGCCTCCGCGAAGGTCGAGTCGCAGCGCGCGGACAGCGCGCTGGCGATCAACGTCTACGACTGGGTCGTCTCGGACCTCTCGGGCATCGGCGAGTACGTGAAGTACGCCACCGCGCCGCGGCCGGGGCAGCCCGGCGCGGCGATGTTCGACAAGGAACGCAGTCACCTCGTCTCGGTGAAGGCGTTCCCGAAGAACCTCAACCTGCGCGCGCGGCTGACCTTCCGGCCGCAGCAGCCGGTGGGCTTCAACTCCGTGCCGGACGGCCGCTTCCTGCCGCTGACCGTCGCCTACGTCTTCGCCGCGCTGCCCGAGGTGCCGATGACACCGCGCGAGGCCGACGACCGGCTCGGCTACTTCATCACCGCGCGCAAGGACTTCTCGCGCGACGGCGAGAACAGCTTCTTCGTGCGCTACGTCAACCGCTGGCGGCTGGAGCCCAGCGGCCAGACCGTCGACGGGCTGATGGTGCCGAAGCAGCCGATCGTCTACTACATCGACCGTAACGTGCCGGAGGCCTACCGCCCGTACCTGAAGGCGGGCGTGGAGGAGTGGGCGCGGGCGTTCGAGGCCGCGGGCTGGAAGCACGCGATCCGCGCGGAGATGCTGCCCGACAGCGCCGACGCGGAGGACATCCGCTACGCCACGCTGCGCTGGGGCACCAGCGACCAGCCGGGCTACGGCGCCATCGGCCCCAGCATCGTGGACCCGCGCACCGGCGAGATCCTGGACGCCGACATCATCTTCGAGGCGCAGATGGTGCGCGGCTACAAGCGCGACTGGAGGACGACCGTCTCGCCGGCGGCGGCCGTCGAGCAGGTCTTCGCTCCGCAGGACGTGCGCAGCGACCACGGCCTCATCGCCAGCGAGCTCTCGGCGCAGGGCACGCTGCTGAGCGCGCTGCTCGCCGCGCGCGGCGAGATCGCGCCCGGCGACGCGGTGCCGATGGAGTACGTCGGCCAGGCGCTGAAGTGGGTGACGATGCACGAGATGGGGCACACGCTGGGGCTGCGGCACAACTTCCGCGCCTCGGCCGAGACGCCGCTGGAGAAGCTGCACGACCGCGGCTGGGCGGAGCAGCGCGGCCTCTACAACTCGGTGATGGAGTACCCGGCGCTGAACGTGGCGCCGCGCGGCGCCTCGGCAGTGACGGGGCCGGGCGGCTACGCCTACAACCCGAGCGTCGGCCCGTACGACGTGTGGGTGATCGCCTACGGCTACACGCACGACGCGGCGCGTGCGCAGGCGCTGGCGCGCGAGGGCGCCGCCGCCGGCCACGCCTACGGCACCGACGAGGACGCCAACGGCCCCGGCGCACTCGATCCGACGGTCGCCGTCTTCGACCTCTCCAGCGACCCGCTCGCCTGGGGCCGGCAGCGCGCCGAGCTGCTCTCCGGCCTCTGGGCCACGCTGCCGCAGCACGTGCTCGCCGACAACTCGCGCTACGCGGACCTGACCGACGTCTTCCAGACGCTGCTCGGCCAGTACGCCCGCGCGCTGGTGCCGGCGGTCAAGTACATCGGCGGGCAGTACCAGTACCGCGACCGCGTGGGCGACCCGCAGGGCCGCGCGCCGTTCGTCGCCGTGCCGCGCGCCAAGCAGCGCGAGGCGCTGACGTTCCTGGCGGAGTACGGCTTCGGCGAGGACGCCTTCCGCGTGCCGCGCCCCGTGCTGCAGCAGATGGGCGCCAACCGCTGGAGCCACTGGGGTGAGACGAACAGCTACGAGGGCCGCATCGACTACCCGCTGCACGAGCAGGTGCTCGGCGTGCAGACGGCGCTGCTGCGGCAGCTCACCAGCCCGCTGGTCTTCGCGCGCATCCGCGACGCGGAGCTGAAGTACGGCAGTGCCGCGGTGCTGCCGATCCCCGAGCTGATGAGCGAGCTGACGCGCGCCGTCTGGAGCGAACTCTACCGCGGCGACGGCGGCATCCCCGCGCAGCGGCGCGACCTGCAGCGCGCCTACCTGGACCGCATGACCACCATCCTGACCACGCCCGAGCCGCGCACCCCGGCGGACGCGCGCTCGGTGGCGCGCTACACGCTGCGCACGCTCGACGGCCGCCTCGGCCAGGCGCTCGCCGGCGGCGGGCTGGACACCTACAGCCGCGCGCACCTGCTGGAAGCGCGCGCCCGCATCGGCAAGGCGCTGGAGGCGGGGCTGGAGGCGGAGAAGTAGAAGGGGCTACCGGCTGCCGGCTACCGGCTACCGGCCGCCGGTAGCTGGCAGCCGGCAGCCGGTAGCCGACAGCCGCTTCCTTGCATCCCGAACCCTGCCATGCGCACCCGAGTACTCGCACTGGTCTCGCTGGCGTTGCTGCGCGCCGGCGTCCTTTCCACCCAGCAGCCCGCGCTGCCGCAGCCGGTGGAGGTGCGGCACGACGAGACGATGTTCACGCTCTGGGCGTGGATCACCGTCGCCGACACCGCCGCGCCGCGCGACCGCTGGCCCGAGGTGAAGCGCTTCGCTCACGAGCGGCTGACCGCGCGCCTGCCGGCCCCGTACCTGGACACGCTGCGTCAGGTGCATCGCCGCCACGCGGCGCGCCGCTTCGACTACGACGCCACCATCCTGGCGCTGCTGCTCGCGCCCGGTCCTCTCCGCTACTCCCCGGAGATGATCGCGGGCTATCGTCAGCGTGGAGGGGGGGAAGCGTATCTCGCCGGGCTGCAGAAGATTGGCGACGACCTCATGCCGCTGCTGCAGGAGTTCCATCGGCGCGCCGACGTGCCGGGCCTGATGGCCGAGTGCGACCGCTGGTACCGCCCCGCGCTCGCGACGTACCGCGACAGCACACTGTACTGGATCGACCGCTCGCTCGCCTACCTGCGCGGCGACGAGCGGCTGCTCGCCGAGGTCGGCCGCATCGTGATCGTGCCCAACCTGATCGGCCCACCGGGCACGGCGATGAGCGTGCCCATCGGCGCGGCGCTCTACGACGTGGAGTCGCCCGCCGCCAGCGGCGCGAGCTTCACGCCGCACGAGTACCTGCACTCGCTGGTCGCGGACCTGACGAAGGGCGAGCGCCACCGCGGGCAGATCGAGCAGGTGGTGGCGGGCGTCTGGGAGCGTGCGAAGGCGCTGCGCGCCGGGCAGTACTACCCGAACTCGCTGAGCTACTTCGACGAGTCGCTGGTGCGCACGCTGGACTTCACCGTGCGCCTGGGGCCGGAGCTGGCGTACGACAACGAACGCCTGAAGGCGGCGCTCGGCAAGCAGTACGAGATGGGGTTCCTGCTGGTGCGGCCGATGCGCGACGCGCTCGTGGGCTACGAGGCCGCGAAGCAGCCGTTCGCCGAGTATTTCCCCGTCTTCCTGGCGCGGCTCGCCGCCGCGGCACCGGCGTACGCGCTCACGCCACCGCCAGCTCCAGCGGCGCGACCTCGATGAAGCGCGCCCACTCCCGCGCGACCTCGAGCACGCGGCCGTCCTCCGTCTGCAGCCGCAGGACCTCCGCCGTGCTCTCCCGGCAGCGCACGACCTCGCCCTCGCGCACGCCCACCGCACCACAGCGCTCGCGCACCTGCTCGAAGAGGATGCAGCGGATCTGCACCCAATCTTCCGCGTGCACGGCATCCAGGCTGACGGCGGGCCCCGACGACGACCGCATGACTCCTCCCGGGCGAGCGAACCCCCTCCCACGTGCTGCGATGAGGTTACGCTACACCGGCGCCACCGTGGCCGAAGTCGGGAAAAGGAAGATGTCGGGTGGGGGAAGTCGGCGCGCTGTCGGGAGCGGCGCGTAAGGAGATCCGCGGGCGCCGGGCGGCGCTCGGCGTAAGAAACCCTCGGATGCGGCACGTGCGCATCCGAGGGTCTCTTCTCCGCTGGCGGAATCAGGCTCGTCTCTGTTTCGGCATCGCCACGTGCGTGACCGAACCTGGCTCCTCTCCTCTCCACGCGGTCCGTGGAGTCGGTGCCCCTCAGCTTACGGGGCTACGGTTGCGGCCAGCGACCTCGCAACCGGCTCTCCGGGGCCGAACGCCCGGACAGCACCTGAGCGACAGCGTCCCGTCGTTCAGGCCGAACGCTCACGGGCAGTTGACCGCTCCCGTCAGCGTCTACCCCCAGCATGCAGTGCGCGCGACAGGGCGTCAAGGCCTTCGCTTTCTGTTCGCAGCCGGCGGCTCACAGCCGCTCGATCGCGTGCGCGCGCACCACCAGCTCGTCCTGCTGGAAGTGCCGCTCCAGGCGGGTGCGGAAGGCGCGCCACCACTCGCGGTCGAGCTGCTCGGCCATCACCTCCAGGATCACGACGTCGTCGTGGCTGACCTCGCCGTCGCCGGCCTCCCAGGCGCCGTGCGCCGGCGCGCGCAGATACGCGGTGACGCCGCCGAAGCACGCGACGAGCTCCGCGCGCACGCGGTCGAACTCGACGCGCGCGAACGGCCGCTTGTCGTTGTCGTACAGCGGCAGCAGCAGCTGAATCAGGTACACGCGGGCTCTCCGGATCGGCAGGCTCGGCGGCGACGGTGCTCTGGGCTGGGCACGGATCGTACCCGCGGTCCCGGCCCGAGCATTGCGGCACCGCGCGGGCCGTCACGTTGCTGCGGCTTCCCGCGCGCCCTAAGTTGTGCGCGCTCGAACCGTGAGACTCCGAACCCCGAGGTGAAGCTTGGCGGACACGACCTTCGACATCATCATCATCGGCGCCGGGCCGGGCGGCTACGTCGCCGCGATCAAGGCCGGGCAGCTCGGCTACAAGACGGCGTGCATCGAGGAGGACAACGTCGGCGGCGTTTGCCTGAACTGGGGCTGCATCCCCACCAAGGCACTGCTGGAGAGTGCCGCCATGCTCGCGCACCTCGGCCACGCGAAGGAGTTCGGCGTCGAGATCGGCGGCGAGGTCAAGGGCAACCTCGCGCAGGCGGTCAAGCGCTCGCGCCAGGTCTCGGACCGGCTGACCCGCGGCGTGGCGTTCCTCTTCAAGAAGAACCAGGTCACGCACCTGCCCGGCCGCGGCGTGCTCGCGGGCAAGGGCCGGGTCGAGTACACGCCGAAGGACGGCGGGCAGAAGCAGACGCTCGCGGCCAAGCACGTCGTGCTCGCTACCGGCAGCCGCCCGAAGGACCTGCCGTTCCTCCGCATCGACCACGAGCGCGTCTGGGACAGCACCGACGCCATGCTCGCCACCGAGGCGCCGAAGACGCTCGCCATCGTCGGCGCCGGCGCCATCGGCTGCGAGTACGCCGACGTCTACGCCGCCTTCGGCACCAAGGTCACCATCATCGAGGCGCTGGACCGGCTGCTGCCGCTGGAGGACAAGGACTGCTCGGCGGTCGTCGAGAAGGCGTACCGCAAGCGCGGCATCGAGATCTACACCGCCGCGAAGGTGCAGAAGGCGGACATCGCCGCGGACAAGGTGACGCTGACCGTCGAGACGGCAAAGGGCGAGACGAAGACGATCGAGGCCGAGCGCGTGCTGCAGGCGGTCGGCCGCGCGCCGAACGTGGAGAACATCGGGCTGGAGGCCGCGGGCGTGAAGCTGACCGAGCGCGGCTTCGTCCAGGTCGACCGGCAGATGCGCACCAGCGTAGAGGGCATCTACGCCATCGGCGACGTCGCCGGCCCGCCGCTGCTGGCGCACAAGGGCAGCCACGAGGGCATCGCCTGCATCGAGGCGATCCACGGCGACCCGCACGCGGGTATCGACTACACGAACATCCCGAGCTGCACCTACTGCCACCCCGAGGTCGCCAGCGTCGGGCTGACGGAGGCGCAGGCGCGCGAGCAGGGTTACGACGTGGAGATCGGCACCTTCCCGTGGAGCGCCAACGGCCGCGCGCTGACGGCGGGCGAGACGGACGGCTTCGTCAAGATCGTGCGCGACAAGAAGTACTCCGAGCTGCTGGGCGCGCACATCGTGGGGCCGCACGCCACCGAGCTGATCGCCGAGTTCGTCGTCGGTCGGCAGCTGGAGACGACGGTCGAGGAGATGGACCGCGCGATGCACCCGCACCCGACGCTCTCCGAGGCCGTCGGCGAGGCGGCGCTCGCGGCGCTCGGCCATCCGCTGCACATCTGAGTTGCGAGTTGAGAGTTGAGAGGTCTGCCCCTCCTGGCTGCGGCGACGGCCGGGAGGGGCGGGGTCTATCCGCTACCCGCTACCTACCATCATGTCTGTTCGCGTTCTGATCTGCCTGGCGAGCCTGGGGCTGGCCGCCTGCGCTGGCGGCGTGCCGGCCGCCGCTCCCGTGCCCGCGGGCGCACCCGCCGCCGCCGCGGCGCCGCGCGCCGACAACGTGCGCAGCGAGACGCTGGCGCCGGGCGTGGTGCACCGCTCGCTCCGGGACGCGCGCGGGCCGTGGGCGGTGCACGTGGTGGAGGCGGAGCTGAGCGCCTGCGGCGTCGACCTGCGCACGCTCAAGGCCGGCGGGCGGCTCGTCGGCCGCGCGACGACCAGCGCCCTGGCCGCCGAGGGCGCGCGCCGCTGGCAGCGGCCGGTGCTCGCCGCCATCAACGCGGACTTCTTCAGCTTCCGGCCCGACGGCGTGCCCATCGGCGCGCAGGTCAGCGAGGGCGAGATCCTGAAGGGCCCGGCGCCGCGCGCCGTCTTCGGGCTGACGCGCGAGGAGCGGCCGTTCGCGGAGATCGTGGCGCTGGAGGGCGAGCTGCGCGCCACTGGCGGCTACCGTGCGCCGCTCGGCGGCGTGAACACCCGCCCCGCCCCCGATGCGCTCTCGCTCTACACGCGCTTCGCCGGCGAAGCGACGCCGGCGGACACGGGCGCCGTGGAGGTGACGGTGCGGCGGCTCGGCGGCGGAACGCTGGTGGGCGACTCCGCCTGGGGGGTGGTGACGGCGCGCGATACGCTGCCGGCCGGCGTCGCGCTCGCGGCCGACGTCGTGGTGCTGGCGGGGCGCGGGCGCGGCGCGCGCTTCCTACAGGGGTTCGCCGCGCCGGGCGATACGCTGCGTTGGACGGCGAGCCTCGCTCCAGCGCCGGGCCCGATCGCGGAGCTGGTGGGCGGGCATCCGCGCCTGCTGGCGCGGAGCCGCGAGGTCTGGGCGGAGGGGCCGGGCTTCAACCGTGCCTTCGCCGAGACGCGCCACCCGCGCACCGCCGTCGGCTGGCGTGCGGACGGCACGCTGCTGCTGGTGACGGTCGACGGCCGCCAGCCCGGCTACAGCGTGGGCATGAGCCTGGCCGAGCTGACCGCGCTCTTCCGCGATCTGGGCGCCAGCGACGCCCTCAACCTCGACGGCGGTGGCTCGACGGCGATGGTCGTGCGCGGGCGGGTGGTGAACCGCCCCTCCGACAAGGAGGGCGAGCGCCCCGTCGCCAACGCGCTGCTGCTGCTGGGGCCGGCGCCCGGCGCCTGCGCTGGAGGCTGAGGGTACGGCGGCTGTCGGCTGCCGGCTGCCGGCTGCCGGCGAACTGCGCCCTCACCCCCTGGCCCCCTCTCCCAAGTCTGGGAGAGGGGGAACGGCGCCAGCCTTCTGCCGTTCTCCCCCTCGCCCGCCAGCGGGCGAGGGGGCCGGGGGGTGAGGGCCTCTGTAGCCGACAGCCGACAGCCGGCCGGGCAGCACCTCCAGCTTGAGCGTGGACCTCGATGAAACGTCTTTCCCTCGTTCTTCTCGCCTCGATGGCCGGCGGCTGCGCCACCGCATCACCGCCTGCTGCCGCGCCGCGTGCGGACAGCACCCCGCCGGCCGAGCCGTCGAGCGCGGGGTCGCCACGGCTCGCGGCGCTGCACGACGAACTGCGCGCCGTCATCCGCCAGCACGGCGCGGACACGGTCGTGGTCGCCGTGGCGCTCAGGGACCTGGCCACGGGCGACTCGCTGCTGCTCGACGCGCACACGCCGCTGCACGCCGCCAGCACCATGAAGGTGCCGGTGATGCTGCAGCTCTTTCGTCTCGCCGATGAAGGCGTGCTCTCGTTGGAGGACTCGCTGCCACTGCGCAACGAGTTCATCAGCATCGCCGACGGCAGCCGCTACACGCTGAGCGCCAGCGCCGACAGCGACACCGCGATCTACGCGCGGCTCGGGCAGAAGGCGACCGTGCGCGAGCTGATAGATCGGATGATCACCCGGTCCGGCAACCTGGCGACGAACCTGCTGATCGACCTGGCGCAGCCGCGGCGCATTGCCGCGACGCTGGCCGGGCTGGGCGCCGGCGAGATGCGCGTGCTGCGCGGCGTGGAGGACGGCCCGGCGTATCGCGCGGGGCTGAACAACACCACCACGGCCTACGGGCTGATGAAGACGCTGGAGGCGATCGCCGCCGGCCGCGCCGCCTCGCCGGCCGCCACGCAGGAGATGCTGGAGATCCTCGCCCGGCAGGAATTCCGCGACCTGATCCCCGCCGGGCTGCCCGCCAGCGTGCGGGTGGCGAACAAGACCGGCTGGATCCCCGGCATCCACCACGACGGCGCCGTCGTCTTCCCGGAGGGCCGCGCGCCGTACGTGCTGGTAGTGCTCACCCGCGGCTTCCAGCAGACGCCCGCCGCGCAGCAGACGGCGCGCGCGATCTCGGCGCGGGTGTACGCGGCGCTCACCGCACGCCGAGACGGGTGAGCGGCCGTCAGGATGCGTCCTCGGCGAGCGGGAAGACGGCGTCGATGCGCTCGCCCTCGCGCACGCGCGCGCGGCCGCTGTTGAGGCTGCGCCGCTCCTCCGCGCTGCCGTCGGCGCGCCGCACCTGCAGCACCACGTGCGTGGCGCGGGTGAGGCCGGGGTTCCAGGTGGCTACCGTCGCCTCGGCGGAGAGGCGGGCGGGCAGGGGGGCGGTGGGCTCAGGCGGCAGGGGGCCATCTGCCACGGCATGGCGCATCAGTTCCTATCCTTGAAGACGTTGGGGCGCGCGCCCGCCGTCGCCGCGGCCGGCTCGTGCTGAGGGCGATTCAGCCGCTCCCAGGCCCGGCAAGAACGGATCCAGCGGTGCCCCGCCAGGCGCCACGAATCGCTCCGCCTCGCCGCAGGGGCGGGAGTCGCCCGCTCTCCTGTCCACCCACCACCACGGAGGCCGCGGCGGAGGAGCTGCGTCGCCACCGGGACCCCCTCTGATCCGTAGGGAGGACGTGAGGCGAAAGCGCTTCGCGGCCTGGAGGTGGCGGCAGCGAAGCCGGGGCTCGCGCTCGCTGCACGGAGGCCCGACATGGACTTCGTATCTCATACCCTGTGGGGTGGAGCTGCACTCGGCCGGCGGAGCCGGAGGGCCTTCCTCGGGGCGGCCACGGTCTCGCTCCTGCCGGACCTCCTGACCGAAGGCCTGTTCACCACCCTCTCCCTGATGAACGTGGGCGCCATGCCGGACTGGAGTCATGGGCACCCGAACGTCACGGCCTACCCGACGTGGGCGCAGACCCTCTACAGTGGCACCCATAGTCTGGTAGTGTTCACGCTGGCGTTCGTCCTGGTCTGGGTGCTCGCGAGACGACCCGTGTGGGTAGTGGCCGCGTGGGGCGTACACGTTCTGCTCGACATTCCAACCCATTCCCTGGCGTTGTTCCCGACCCCCTTCCTCTGGCCGCTCTCCGACTTCAAGGTCGACGGCCTGGGTTGGGACAACCCGGCCGTCCTCGGCGCGAACGCGCTGCTGCTGGTCACCCTCTATTCGTTCTGGCTGTGCCGGTCGAAGCGACGACGGCGCGGCTGATCCCGCGGCGCCGCCCGTCGAGCGGTGGCGAGGCGCTGCGCCTTTTCTCGCGTCCTACGGCCAGGGGAGGAGAACATGCAAGTCACCGCCGACGTCACCCAGAACGACATCGAGCGCGCGAATCGGTCCCGACCTTTCGCCCAGGCCTTCCGGCCTCGTGGAGGCGGGCTGCGCACGCTGCTGCGCACCCTGCTGCTCTGTCTGCTGGCGCCGGCCGCCGTCGCGGCGGCCCAGGACAGCCCGCTCAGTGCCGGCCAGCGCTGGGTCTACGGAGGGCTGAAGGACATCCTGCTCCGCTCGGCCGAGAAGATGCCCGAGGAGCACTACGGCTTCCGGCCCACGGCCGCGGTCCGCAGCTTCGGCCAGATCGTCGGGCACGTCGCCGACTCGCAGTACGCGTTCTGTTCCATCGTGCTGGGACAGGCGAACCCCGCGCCCGGGGTCGAGCAGACTCGAACCGCGAAGGCCGACCTGATTGCCGCGCTCAAGGACGCCTTCGCCTACTGCGACCGCGCCTACGAGGGAATGACCGACGCGTCTGCGGCTCAAACAGTGAAGTTCTTCGGAGCCGAGCGACCGAAGCTGAGCGTACTGATGGTCAACACCGCGCACGGCACGGAACACTACGGCAACCTCGCCACCTACCTGCGGATGAAAGACCTGGTGCCGCCCACCAGCGAGCCGCCGGCCTCGCCGCAGCCGAGGAACTGATACGAACTTCGGGTGAGCAGTGAGTGATTGGGGGCTTCGCAGGAAGCCGCTTTGTCTGAGCACAGCGAGTTTAGCGGCTTCCGGAGAAGCCCCCAATCGCGAACGGAGCACCCGAAGTTCGTATGACGTGCCGCGTGCAGCCTATCCCTGCGCGTGGGGGCGCGGGCACGCAAGGGGCCGACAGCCAGCGTGCTCGCGGCGATGCTGACCAGCTACCTGGTGGTCACGGGGCCGAGCATGGTCCGGCCGCGGCCGGCGCTCCTTCCGCGGCCGCGCCGGTGTCGGCGCACCGTGGGCCGCACCCGGGGCGCGGCCCGCCCACACGAGCTGACGAGGGGTACGTATGACGCCAGTGGAGTGGCGTGGGGAAGAGATACGTGCTCGGCATCACGGTGAGTGCGTGACGATCTCCCGTCGCCACTTCCTGCTGGGCGGTGCCGCCACCGCCGCCGCGCTCGCTGCAGAGGGGCTGCTCATCGAGCCGCAGCGGGTGACGGTGACCCGCCATCCGCTCGGTACGCCCGGCGCCGGCGTCGTGCTGCGCATGGCGCAGCTCTCGGACCTGCACCTGCGAGCGATCGGCCGCCACCAACACCGCATCGCCAGCGCGGTGCGCCGCCTGCGGCCGGACCTGCTGCTCTTCACCGGCGACGCCATCGACCGCGCGCAGCGGCTGGACGTGCTCGCGCGGTTCCTCGACCTGCTGGGCGCGAGCGTGCCGGGCTTCGCGATCCTGGGCAACTGGGAGCACTGGGCGCGGGTGGATCTCGACGCACTGCGCCGCGCGTACGCCGCGCGGCGCATCCGCCTGCTCGTCAACGAGACGGCGCACCACGCGCACCGCGGCCGGCGCGTGCTCGTCACCGGGCTGGACGACGCGACGGGCGGAATGCCGAACCTGGAGACGGCGCTGCGCGGCGCGCAGCCCGCCGCCAACCACCTGCTGCTCGCGCACTCTCCCGGCTACCGCGACCGGCTCCCGGCCGGCTCCCGGCCGACGCAGGCTGCGGGACTTCCGGCGTTCGGTGGGGCGGATCTGAGCCGCTACCGCTTCGCCTGCATGCTCGCCGGGCATACGCACGGCGGGCAGATCGCGCTGTTCGGCTGGGCGCCGGTGCGGCCGCGCGGCAGCGGGCGCTACGTGAGCGGCTGGTACCGCGACGGCGGCGTGCCGCTCTACGTCTCGCGCGGGCTGGGCACCTCGGTGCTGCCCGTACGGCTCGGCGCGCCGCCGGAGATCGCGGTCTTCGAGTGGTATCTGGCGGAACGCGGGTGAGCGCTCGCGGCGGCCGGAGCGCGGCGCTACCGCGCTCCGCCGCCGGCGTGGGGCTCCGCCTCGGGCGTCGCCAGCGCCACCGCCTCCAGGCGGGCGCCCTGATCGACGGCGCGGCGCTGCGGCGCCGGCTCGTCCGCCGCCGACGGCACGGGCGCCGCGCCGGCGGCTGGCGCGGCGGCCGGCTGCTCGGCGAGCTTGCCCAGGTAGCTGGGCAGCTCCACGCCGCCGATCTCCTGCACCACGTTCAGCATCGGCGGCAGCGTCCGGGCGATGCTCTGCAGGAAGCCGGCGGTGCCGCCGGCGCCGTTGCCGTTCGCCTGGCCGCCCTCCCAGACGACGACCTTGTCGAACTTGATGTTCGAGATCGCCTTCGCCGCGGTCTCGGCCAGCGTGTCCAGGTGCTCGATCATCAGCATGCGGTACGCGTGCTCGGCACCGCCGCAGGCCTCCACGATGCGCTGCAGGCCCTCGCCCTTCTTCGCCAGGATCTCGTACTGGCCGCGCGCCTCGGCCTCCAGCCGCGCGAAGACGGCCGCCGCTTCGGCCTGCGCCGCAATCTTGCGCCGCTCGGCGTCGGCCTCGGCCTCCACGATGATCTTCGCCTTCTCGGCCTTCGCGGGCGCCTCCAGCTCGGCGCGGCGCTCGGCCTCCACGCGCTCGGCCTCGGCCAGCGCGGCCCGGGCCAGGGCGCGGTTCTGCGCCTCCTGCACCGCGGCCTCGGCCTCTCTACGCTTCGTCTCGGAGAGCTGGTAGGCCTCGGCCTGTCTGACCTGCAGCGTGGCCTGCGTGGCGGCGACCGCCGCCTGCGACTCGGCCTCGCCGGCGATGGCGCGCGCGTCGGCGTTGGCGATGGCGACGCGCTTCTTCTGCTCGGCCTCCTTGACCTGCGCCTCGCGCTCGAACGCGGCCGTCTGCTCGCCGACCTTCTGCTCCTTGTCCAGGTTCGCGATGCGCACCGCCTGCTCGCGCTGCGCCTCCTTGATCTTCGCCTCGCGCTCCAGCGCGGCCATCGCCTCGCCGACCTTCTGCTCCTTCTCCAGCTCGGCGACGCGCACTGCCTGCGCGCGCTCCGCCTCGCGCATGCCGATCTGGCGCTGCATGCTGGCATTGGCGACCTGCACGCTCTTTTCGCGCTCGGCCTCGGCCACGCGGATCTCGCCCATGCGCTCCTGGTCCGCCACGTCGCCGCGCGCCTTCTGCACCGCCTCGGCCGCGGCCTTGCGGCCGATCGCCTCGATGTAGCCCGAGGCGTCCTTCAGGTCGGTGATGTTCACGTTGATCAGCACCAGGCCGATCTTCTTCAGCTCCGGCTCCAGCGACTGCTGCACCTTGTGCAGGAAGGCGTCGCGGTCGCGGTTGATCTCCTCGATCTTCATCGAGGCGATCACCTGGCGGAGCTGGCCGAAGATGATGTCCTGCGCCTGCCGCTTGACCTGCATCGTGTCCAGCCCGAGCAGGCGGATGGCGGCGTTCTGCTGCACCTGCGGCTCGGTGCCGATGGCGACGGTGAAGACGCTGGGCACCGCGACGCGGATGTTCTCGAAGCTGAGCGCGTCCTGCAGCGGGATGTCGATCTGGATCGGCTCCAGCGACAGGTAGGCGTACTCCTGGATGACGGGCCAGACGAAGGCGCCGCCGCCGGAGATCGTTTTCGCCGCATTGCCGCCGCCGACCTTGCCGGAGACGACCAGCACGCGGTTGGCCGGGCAGCGCTTGTAGCGCGAGACGAAGAGCAGCACGCTGCCGAGCACGACGGCGAGCGCGGCGACGATGCCGCCCAGCAGCACGGTCGGCAGGCCGCCGAGCGGCTGGAGCAGCGCGAGCGCGAAGAGCTCAGGCATCGATGGGTCCTCCAAGCGTGGGAGTGGGGGCGACCTCCACGGTGTCGGGGCCGAGCACGTCGACCACGACCACGGCGGCGCCGGTGGGAAGCTCGGTTTCGGAGACGGCCTGGTACTCCACGATGCGCCCCTGCAGCGCGAGCTGCACCTTGCCCGCGCCCGCGCGCTCGCCGGGAATGCCCAGGTACACGGTGGCCGGCGCGCCCAGCGCGCCCTCGATGTGCACGCTGCCGTCGTCCTGCAGCCGCAGCAGGCCGCGCATCAGCGCCGCCACGCCCAGCATCGCCCCACCGGCGGCGATCGCCGCCACCGGCAGCGCCAGCAGCCAGCCGCCGCCGGCCGCCGTCACGCCCAGCCCGCCGACGCCGAAGAACGTCAGCCCGGCCGAGAGCGCGCGCATGCTCAGCAGGTTGAAGGCGTCGGCCTGGTCGAGGTGCACGTCGCCGAGGCCGGGAAGGTCGTAGTGGCCGAGGCCGAAGAGGCCCAGCACGAGCTGCAGGGCGAGCAACGCGCCGCCCAGCAGCGCGCAGACGAGGAAGAGCGTGGTCACGGGTGTTCTCCCGCACGGGGGAACGGGCCGGCCGCCCGTCAGAAACGGATGGTGCCCGGGAGGGCAAGCTAGGGCGCGGTGTCCCCGAAGTCAACGGCGCGGGCGCCGCGCCTAGCCATCCGTTCCTCCGTACGCGCCGCGTGCGGCCGACGTTTCAGCCCGGCCGCGCGCCGCCAAGAAAACCGCCCGGAGGGGTCGCAAGCCTCCGGGCGGTGCTGGATGGAGGGCGGCACGGGCAGCGACGTCCGAACCGCCGTCAATGGCTACCCGTCAACGCATAAGCTGTTCCAGAGCGGCAACTTGGCCCCACCGGACGCCGTCCTCCGCCACGGTGTCGGCTACCTGCCGCGGCCGGTCTTCTCCTGCAGCTCGTCGATCTTCTTCGACGCCTCGGCCTTGGTGAGCTCGTCGTCGACCTGCTCGCCGGCCTCCTGCGCGAGCGTGTTGAGGTAGGACTTCTGGGCGCCCGTCATCGGCTCGTCGCCCGTCGTCCACTGGTCCGGGTCCTTGATGGTGTTGCCCGGGTCGGCCCGGTCCTGCGCGTTGTTGTCGCTCATGGTGTTGTATCCTCCGGTGTGGCTTCAGGTTGCGAGCAACGCTCCGAGGTGCTTCGGTGCAGGAACCATACCAAACAGATGCCGAATCGCCGTCGCGGCGTGCTCGCCCCCCTGCCGGGTGCACGGTGGCGGCTGCGCGTCGGCGCACGCCCGGCTAGATTGCCGCATGCGCACACACCGCCTCCGCCTGGGGCACATCGTCTACAGCAACTGCTTTCCCGTGCATGCGCGGCTGCTCGACCAGCCGCGCGCCGGCGATCCGAGCATCGTCGAGGGCGTGCCCTCCTACCTGAACGGACTGCTGGAGCGTGGCGCCATCGACGTCGCGCCGTGCTCCAGCATCGAGTTCGCGCGTCACGCCGAGCGCTACCGCGTGCTGCCCGAGCTGGTGATCGGCGCGCGCGGGCCGGTGCAGAGCATCCTCCTGCTCGGCCGCCGCGCGCCCGACGCGCTGCATGGCCGGCGCGTGGCGCTGCCCACCGCCTCGGCGACCAGCGTGGTGCTGCTGAAGGTGCTGCTGCGGCTGCGCTGGCGCGTGCAGCCGGAGTTCTTCGCCTTCGACCAGGCGCACGAAGACCCGTTCGCGCGCGGTGCCGACGCCGCGCTCTTCATCGGCGACGTCGCGCTGCGGCCCGCGCTCTACCCGGCCGTGCCGCTGCGCTGGGACCTGGGCCGCGAGTGGTGGGAGTGGCGCGGCCTGCCGTTCGCCTTCGCCGTCTGGCAGGCGCGCGACGACGTGGACCCGGAGCGGCTGCGCGCGCTGCACGCCGCACTGCTGGAGTCGCGCCGGTACGGCCTGGGCAGCCGCGCGGAGCTGGCCGAGCGCTACGCCGCGCACTTCGGGCTGCCCGCGGCGCTGCTCGACGCGTACTGGGCGAGCCTGAGCTACGAGCTGGACGCGCCGATGCGCGCGGGGCTGGAGAGCTTCTACGCGCTCGCCGCCGAGATCGGCGAGCTGGGGCGCGCGCCGGAGCTGCGCTGGCTGGAGTGAGCCGCGTAGGTCGACCGACCCAGGTGGCGGAGCGTCGCGTCTTCGATCTTCCGTGCGCCGGGCCGCACCGTGACGAGCCTTGCGGCATTGGGGAAATCGGGCGTATCTTGGCGCCACCCGCAGGTTGGCGCTCCGCAAGGAGCGCGTCTCACTCCCGGTCGAGCGTTTAGCCGATTGCGCCGATGCCTGCCGAGAAGCGCGCAGCGCCGGATCCCGGTCGGCCCGTCACGCCGCGGAGCCTCGCACCCCTCACTTCACAAGGAGCCTCCATGAACAGAGTCGTCGCGCGCACCCTCGGTCTGGGCCTCGTGCTGTCGCTGGCCGGCTGCTACCACGCCACCATCGAGACGGGCCGCCCGGCCGGGAGCCAGGTGGTGGAGAACCAGTGGGCGCACTCGTTCATCGCCGGCCTGATCCCGCCGTCGGTGGTGAACGTCGCCTCGCAGTGCCCCGCCGGCGTGGCCCGCGTGGAGACGCAGCACTCGATTCTCAACATGCTGGCGCAGTTCGTGACCTTCAACCTGTACTCGCCGATGACCATCACCGTGACCTGCGCGGCCGGTTCGGCGATGATTCCCGCGGGCGCCGAAGTGCTGGCGGTGCAGGAAGGCGCGACCCGCGCAGAGCTGGCGAAGACGCTCACCACGGCGGTCGAGCGCGCGCAGGAGCGCGACGCCGCGGTGTACGTGACGTTCTGAAGCTGCCGGCTGTCGGCTGTCGGCTGTCGGTCAACTGCGCCCTCACCCCCCGGCCCCCTCGCCCGCACTGCGGGCGAGGGGGCCGGGGGGTGAGGGCTTCTGTTGTCGTTGACCGACAGCCGACGACCGACAGCTAGTGGGTCCGTTGGCTCGCACAGTGCCGTCGCTGCGCCGCCGGGGGCATGAAGCCCCCGGCAGGCAACCCCTCGCCCGTGCGGGCGAACAGCGAACCGGGTGTCCCGCGGGTAGGTCCGCCCGGCAGGGCGGGCCGTGCCTTGCCGGGGGCTTCATGCCCCCGGTGCCGTTCGGCCAGACCCAAGCCAACTGACCCACTAGAACACACTCACACTCAGGTACTTTCGCGGATTGGCGCGGATGTCGGCGACGAGCTGGCGCAGCTCGGCGGCGGCCTGGGTGCTGTTCGCGTAGAGCGCCTCGTCCTGCGAGAGCTTGCCGAGCGTGCCCTCGCCGCGCTCCAGGCGGCCGAGCACGACCTCCAGCGAGCCGCTGCTGCGGCCGAGCGAGGCGACGGTCTGGTCGAGCCGGGCGCTGATCGAGTCCAGCCGCGCGACGGTGCGCTGCAGCTCGGGCGCGTTGGTGGTGCGCTCCAGCCCGGCGGCCGAGCGCTGCAGGCTGGTCGTCAGCGTCGCCAGCTCGCTGCGCTGTTGCCGGGCGAGCGCGGAAAGCTCGGTGAGCAGCGCCTGCAGCTCCAGCGTGCTCTGGCCGACGGCGCCGATGGTCTGCGGCGAGAGCAGCGCCTCGATGCGGCCGAGCACCGTGTCGGCGTGCGTGCCGATCTGGTCGGCGGTGTCGAAGATGTCCTTGCCCGCGGCGATGCCGGGCAGGCGGTCGCCGTTGCCGAGCGCCTCCTCGGCGCGGCCGGGCACGACCTCGGCCGTCAGCCCGCCGAGCAGCCCGGAGGAGCGGAACTGCACGCGCGAGTCGCTGGGTATCTCGTACTCGCCGTCCAGCTCCATCGTCACGTCCACGCCGCGCGGGCCGATGTGGAAGCCGCGCACCCGCCCGATGTTGACGCCGCGCATCTGCACCGGGTCGCCCTTGCGCAGCCCGCCGGCGTCGGCGACCAGCGTGGTCACGTAGTAGCGGCCGCGGAACAGCCCGGCGTCGGTCAGCGTGAGCAGCGCGACGAGCGTGGCCAGCACGCCGATCAGCACGAAGAGCCCCACCTTGATCTCGCGGCTGCCGCTGCGCCGCGGCACCAGCGCCAGCAGGTCCTCGTCGCTCAGGCGCGAGCGCGTCGCCGGGTTCGTGTCGTTAATCGTCTTTCCGTCCTGCCCGCGGCTCATACCACCTCCACGATGTCGAGCGAAGCCGACGCAACATCGCGCTTCAGGAAGGCGCGCGCCAGCAGGTCATCGCTGGCGCGGAACGCGTCGGGTGTGCCGACGAAGCGGATGCGGCCGTGGTCCAGCATGGCGACGCGGTCGACGATCGGCAGCGCGCCCTCGATGTCGTGCGTGACGATGATCGAGGTCACGCCCAGCTCCTTGTCCAGTCGCGCCATGAGCCGATGCACGACCGTCGCGTTGACCGGGTCCAGCCCGGTGACCGGCTCGTCGTAGAGCAGGATCTCCGGTTGCCCGACGATGGCGCGCGCCAGCCCCACGCGCTTGCGCATGCCGCCGGAGAGCTCGGCGGGCAGCTTGGTCAGCACCGCGGCCGGCTCCAAGTTGACGTGCTCCAGCGCGCCGGCCACGCGGCGCAGCACCTCGCGGCGCGGCAGCGTCTTCAACTCCTCCTCGGTCAGCCCGTAGGAGACGTTGTCGAAGACGTTCATCGAGTCGAAGAGCGCCGCATTCTGGAAGACGTAGCCGACCTTGTGGCGGATGCACTCCAGGTCGCGCGCGCTGCAATGCACGATCGAGCGGCCGCCGATGCGCACGTCGCCGCGGTCGGGGCGGATCAGCCCCAGCGTCGTCTTCAGCAGCACGCTCTTGCCCGTGCCCGAGTGCCCGATGACGGCCATCGTCTCGCCGCTCTCGACCCTCAGGTTCACCCCCGCCAGCACCGGCCGGTCGAAGCTCTTGTAGACCTCGATGTATTCTACCATGTGAACCCCAGTTGGGAGTTGCGAGTTGAGAGTTGAGAGAGCCGGCTCGCAACTCTCAACTCTCAACTCGCAACTATCAGTTCAGCAGCAGCGGGGGGAAGAGCGCATCCAGCACGAGCACGGCGAGCGTCATGAAGACGACCGCCTCGGTGGTCGCACGGCCGACGCCCTCGGCGCCGCCTTGGGTCTGCAGGCCCATGTGCGCCGCGATGAGCGGGATGATGAAGCCGAAGACCAGCCCCTTCGTCAGCGAGTAGAGCAGGTCCCAACTGTGCCAGAAGAGGCGCGCGCCGTAGAGGAACGTCTCGTTGCCCAGGCCGAGCGTCATCTGCGCCGCGAGCATGCCGGCGACGATGCCCGCCAGGTTGGCGATGCCCACCAGCATAGGCACGGTGAGCACGCCGGCGAGCACGCGCGGCGCCACCAGCTCGCGCACCGGGTCGCGGCCCAGGGAGAGCAGCGCGTCGATCTGCTCGGAGACCTTCATCGTGCCCAGCTCGGCGGTGATGCGCGCACCGACGCGGCCGATCAACACCACCGCGGTCATCACCGGGCCCAGCTCCAGCACCACGCTGCTGACCACCACGCTGCCCAGCACGTAGAGCGGCACGGAGCCGGTGAACTGGTAGCCGCCCTGCTGCGAGGTCACGATGCCGGCGAGCGTGCCGGTGACCAGCACGATCGGCAGGCTCTGCGTGCCGACCCAGTACATCTGCGCGACCACCTCGCGCAGCGGGATCTGCCCGCGCAGCACGCTCCTCGCCACGCGCCAGACGAGCAGCGCCAGCTCGCCCGTGTGCCGTGCCACCGCCTCGCCCCGCCGCCCCAGCAGGCGCAGCAGCGCGAGCGTCGGCGAGTACCGCGCGTAGCTGAACTTTCGCCGGGGCGGCGCGTCCGTCTGCGTGCCTGTCGCCATGCCTGTCTTGCGCTGAAAGAAATGCGAACCCGCGGCGCGGGCCCGTCCGCCCCGCACCGGGCACGCGCGCTCGTCTACCCCACACGGCGGCGGGGGTTCGGCTATCGCACAAGAGGCCGCGGGCTGGGCGCGGGGCAGGGGCGGGCAGCCGCGGTGTGCCGGGCGGGCCACGCATGGTGTGCCGCTTGCGGCGCGCCCGAGCCGTGCATTCTGGTCCGGAAGCCGGGGCAGCATCCCGCCCGCGCCACTCGGGGCCAGCGCCAGGGAGGGAAGGACGATGAGCGCCACGCCTGTCAGCGCCAACATACCGGGCATCCACCACGTCACCGCCATCTGCGGCGACCCGCAGCGCAACCTGGAGTTCTACGTGGGCCTGCTCGGCCTGCGGCTGGTCAAGAAGACGGTGAACTTCGACGATCCCGGCACCTACCATCTTTACTACGGCGACGGGCTCGGCTCGCCGGGCACCCTCCTGACCTTCTTTGCCTGGATCCTGCCGCCCACCGTGACGGCGCGGGCGCGCCAGGGCACCGGGCAGATCACCGCCACCTCGTTCCGGATCCCCGCCGCCTCGCTCGGCTTCTGGGTGGACCGGCTGGCCGCCGCGGGGGTGGACTTCGACGGGCCGGCGCCGCGCTTCGGCGAGCCGCTGCTCTCGCTGCTCGATCCCGACGCTCTGCCGCTGGAGTTGGTCGCTCGCGGCGGCGGCGCGCTGCGCGCGCCCTGGCATGCGGGGCCGGTGCCGGTGGAGCACGCCCTCCGCGGCTTCGCCGGCGCGACGCTCCGCCTGGACGGCTACGAGAAGACTGCAACACTGCTCACCGCGACGATGGGCTTTCGGGAGCTGGGCCAGGAGGGCTCGCGCTTCCGCTTCCAGGTGGGCGAGGGCGACGACGCGGCGACGATCGACCTGCACTGCCAGCCGGAGGGCGAGCCGGGGCGGATGGGCATCGGCGCCGTGCACCACATCGCCTGGCGCGCACCGACGCGGCCGCTGCAGGAGCAGTGGCGCGCAGTGCTCGCGCAGGCCGGCTCCGACGTCACCCCCGTCCTCGATCGCCGGTACTTCGAGTCGATCTACTTCCGCGAGCCGGGCGGCGTCCTCTTCGAGATCGCCACCGACCCGCCCGGCTTCACGCGCGACGAAGCGCCGGAGGCGCTGGGCACGCGCCTGATGCTGCCGCCCTGGCTGGAGCCGCGGCGCGAGCGCCTGGAGGCCCGGCTGCCGGAGCTGCGGCTGCCGGCGCGGCGCGGCTGAGCGCCGCCGCGGGCGCGCGGGGCAACCCTGGCGCGGGTCGCGGCATCAGAAGGGACGGAGCCGCCACCGAGGAGCGATGACCGACGCCGAACTGGTTCAGCAGGCGCGCCGCGGAGAGCGCGACGCCATCGAGGCCCTGTACCGCCGGCACGCGCCGCGGGTGTGCGCCATCGTGCGGCGGCTCGCCGGCGACGACGCGCTCGCGGAGGACTGGGCGCAGGAGGCGTGGGTGCAGGCGATCCGCGCGCTGCCCGGCTTCCGCGGCGAGGCGCAGTTCGGCACCTGGCTGTACCGCATTGCGGTGAACCGCGCACTGATGGGCCGGCGCAGCCTGCAGCGCAGCCGCCCGCGCGAGCTGCCGCTCTCGGAGGAGCTGAGTGCGCCGCCACCCGCCGAGGGCGTGGAGCTGCGGGGGCGGCTGGAGTGGGCGCTGCGGCAACTGCCGGAGGGGATGCGCCAGGTGCTGGTGCTGCACGACGTGGAGGGCTACACGCACGAGGAGATCGGTCGGCTGCTGGGCGTGGCGGCGGGCACCTGCAAGAGCCAGTTGTTCAAGGCGCGCGCACGGATGCGGCGGCTTCTGCAACCGAGCACGGCCGTTACGGAGGAAGAGATATGCAACACCTCGAACTAGACGAACTGGCGCGGCTGGTGGACGAGGCGCCGACGGCGGCCGAGTCTGCGCACCTGGCGCAATGCCGGAGCTGCTGCGCGGAGTGGCAGGCGCTGCGCCAGCAGTGCGCCGAGCTGGGCGCGCTCCCCGATCTCGCCCCCGCGCTCGGCGCGTGGGCGGCGCTGGAGGAGCGGCTGCAGGCGGAAGGCCTGCTCCGCGACCCGGCAGTGATCCCGGCCGTCTTCCCGCGCCACCGAGCGCGGGCGCCACGCGAGTGGTTGCCCCCGCTGCTGCGCGTGGCCGCGGCGCTGGCGCTCTTCCTGGGCGGCGGCGCGGCGGGCGCGGCGTGGCAGCAGGCGCAGGGCGCGGCGGCGGCGCCCACCTACGTGAGCGAACCGCTGGTCGTCGGCGGCGAGCCGGCGGTGGCGGCGGCGGCGCCCGCGGCCTCCCTCGCCGTCCCGCCCGCGACGGAGGCCGTGCCCGCGGCGCCGGCGGCGCGCCGGCAGAACGAGGCGCGCCTCGCCGAGGCGCGGGTCCACGACACGGAGGCCGCGTACCTCGACGCGCTCACGCGCTTCGCCGCGCTCGACGACGAGCCCGCCGAGGGCGACGCGCTGAACCGGCTGGCGGCGCTGGAGGGCATCGTGCTGACCACGCGCGCCGCGCTGGAGCAGGCGCCCGCCGACCCGGTCATCAACGGCTATCACCTGGCGGCGCTCAGCCAGCGCGACGCGCTGCTGCGCCGGCTGCAGCCGAGCCGCGCCTCTTCTCCCTCCCCCAACGAGAGCTGGTACTGAGCCATGACCACGGTTTTCGCGCGACAGGCAGTTCTGGCCCTGGTCGTCGGCGCGCTCGCCGGCGCGAGCCCCGCGGCGGGCTGGGCGCAGCAGAAGGACAGCGTCCCGCAGCCAGCGCGCGAGCGGGAGCGGGCAGCCGCGCGCGCCGAGGCGGCGGCACGGACGCGCGGCTGGGTCGGGATCAGCTTCGAGACGCTCACGACGCCTGCCGGCGCGGTGAGGGTGCAGGACGTCTTCCCCAACTCGCCGGCGGCGCGCGTGGGGCTGCAGAAGGGCGACACGCTGCTGAGCGTCAACGGCCGCCCGGCCGGCGAGCTGAGCACGCGCCGGCTCACGCCGGGCGACACGCTGCGGCTGCGGATGCGCAAGGGCGGGCGCGAGGTGGAGCGCACGCTCGTCGCCGAGCGCCGGCCGCTGCAGTCGGGCGAGCGGCCGCGCACCGTGTACGTTCCCTCCGCCGGGCTGCGCGAGCTCATCGTCGTTGACGGCGACAGCATCCGCATCCGGGTCGACAGCCTGCGCATCCACGCCGACAGCCTGCACCGCCAGCTCGAGCGCCTGTGGGCCGACAGCCTGCAGCGCCGCTACGGAGAGCTGCAGCAGTTCTGGACGGACAGCGTGCAGCGCAAGTTCGAGCGGCTGCGTGCCGACGAGCTGCGCGACCTCGAGATCGTGCGCCGCCGGGGCGCGCCGCCGGTGGTGATCGTGGACGGCGACACCGTGCGGGTGCCCGCCGTCCGGCCGGTGCCGGGCGTCCGCTTCGCGCCGGCCGAGGCGCCGGCCTTCGGGCTGCGCGGCGCGGCGGGCGCGGAGTTCGCCGAGCTGAACCCACAGCTCGCCGAGTACTTCCGCGGTGCGCGGCAGGGCGTGCTGGTGCTGAAGGTCTCGCCGCAGACGCCGGCGGCGCGCGCCGGGCTGCGCGCCGGCGACGTGGTGGTGCGCGCCGGCGGCACGCCGGTCACCAGCGTGCGCGAGCTGCGCCGCGCGCTCACCGGCGCCCGCGCGAAGGAGCTGCCGCTGGAGGTGGTGCGCAAGGGCCAGACGCAGCGGCTGACGCTGCGCTGGGAGCGCTGAAGGGCGGGCGACGGTGCTCAGATGAGAACCTGAGCTCCGCACGCAGCCGGGCTCGGACCCCTTATTCCGCACGAGCTGAATGCACAACCAGAGTGCGCAGGCCGTATCCACCCAGCTCTATGACTCTGCGGATCTTCTTCTCCGCGACATCCACGGCTAAGATGCGCGCTGGCTGAATGGGATAAAGAGGGCCACGCAAGAATGTGCCAGTGGGTGCGTAAACGGTCCGCCCATCCAGGCTGGCTACGGCGAGCCCGGTGACCGTAGCGGTGGGGCTATAGGGATGCCCCCCAAGCGGGGAGCTCACGTCGATGGTGCCTAGGGGCTCAAGATTCGATCCATAGAGGTGAAGGAGCCCGGAGCCGGGGGATTCTGGCCACCTACCCGCGTCGGTAAGGATCAACAACTGGCCATTGCCCGCTAGAGTAAGGGCACCCAAGCTGGCGCGCGCTACGCTGGCCGTCACACGGCGATTGACAAGATCAAACTGTGCGAGCCGCTCGCTTCCTGCGATGTAGAGGGTGTGGCCATCGTGCGCCGACACGACCTGCCAAGTCTCTTGGTCGTCGGTGCCGTCGAGATCCGTGGCCAGAAGTGAATCGGTCGGTGTGAGTGTGTACGGATCGAGTAGGTACGTTTTCAGCCCCCAAAAGGGACCGCCGTCGGCGTTGTTACGACTGGCAACAAGCGCCAACGCCCCCTGTGGGAACTTCGCGCTTGGCGGCACTGCGGTGATAGAGGAGACGTTCCAAGGTCCGCTGAACGCAACGGGCTGCCGCGTCGGCATAGCGATGGCGGCGATTCCATAGACGCCGTTCCGAATCGCGTAGGTGTACAACCGGCTTCCATCAGGCCATACCCCGATCTTCTCCCCACCCAGTACTCCGATCCCATCGGCAACGTGATGGGACTGCCAATTCGTTGACAGGGGAAGGCGCCACTCGATGTCGAGCGAGCGCATGTCCACTGCAACCAGCTCGCGGCGGCTGCCCGTGCGCGCGTTAACGTACAGCACGGATCGGTCAGGAACGGGTGCGGTCCCCTCGACGTACTCGCCCAGCGGCAGTGTCTTGAGCGTACGGCCAGTGCCGGGGGCGATGAGTCTCAGCCCATCCCATTCAGCAGTCGTCGTGATGAGCACTTCGGGTTCGTGAGGGATCGGCACGGTGGCCTCGGAGCACCCGGACAGAACAGCGAACAGGCTGGCGAGCCAGGCAGAGCTAGATCGGATCATCTTTCCCTCTGAACTTGTCTCAGTAGAACCCCATTCTGCCAAGCTGGAACTCCGCCATTACGGCGGAGTTCCAGCTTGGTGGTGTGCCGAGGAATCCGCTTGAGCGGCGTGACCGGACTACTGAACCAACGCACGGTACGCGTTCAGCTTCCCGGCACCGAAGGCTGATGCAGAACCCCACCAGTCGGCACCAATACGGATCTTCGCCTTCACTTCCCCTGCAGTCAGGAAGGGACTCTGGGACAGCATGAGGGCTGCGACGCCGCTCACCTGCGGAGCTGCGGCAGAGGTTCCCGAGAAGGTACTCGTGTAGTTGATGTCACCATTCGGACCGTCGTTGCAGCCGGCTGAGCCGTATCGGTCCAGCGTCACAACCTCACCGATGCAGAAGCCCGTGAGATGCCCGCTGGGAGCGACGACATCGACCCGGCCATACTCCGGTGTATAATTCGTCAACTCGCCCCAACGGTTGATCGCGCCCACGGAAATCACGTTTGTGGTACTGCTAAGCGAAGCCGGATACACAACGCTTCCAAGTAGTCCGATGCTCCGGTTAGAGGTGTTTCCCGCTGCGAAAACTACGACCGTTCCCCACCCGTTGCGACCCTGCCCGAGAGCATTATTGATCGCGGTTGTAATTGCGTTGCTGGGAGGTCCGCCGCCCCAGCTATTGTTGATGACATCGCTCTTAGCAACGTTCCACGCCCAGTTGATGCCGTCGGCGATTTGGTTATCCGTGGCTACTTGGGTACCCCGGAATATGCGCACAGCGTTCACGACTACCAAAGGTGCAATGCCAGCGCCACCGACACCGTTGTCGTGCGTTGCCGCAATGATCCCGGCGACCGCTGTCCCGTGCCTATCGTTACAACAGGGTTCCCAGGCAGACTCGCCTGTCCCAGAATACGCAGACATCAGGTCGTACGACCTTGCGCCCGCCCAGGGATCCCCGGTCATGTCGCCAAAATAGCCACCGCCGGAGTTGGAGTGGAGGATATCGACGCCATCATCAATAGACCTTTTGCGCAATTAGAGATACAGTGCGGTTTCCGCCACATATAGCGTTCGGCAGCCACCAAGCAGCCCCAGGGACGGTGTGAGACGAGCCGTACCCACTATTGTGCAAAAGGTCTAATGATCGTTACTCGAAACGGACCAAGCATCCCGCTACCACGAGTGATATCCCAGGCCTGTTGGATGTTGATGTCGACAGGAATGCCGTTGCGCAGGTTGGAGTTCCGCAGGTGGAACTGCAAGCTGTAGTACGGGTCGGTTGGCACGTAGTGCGGGCGTCTGTCACTGATCATCCTGGGTAAGCGTTCAGAGGGGTAGCCGGGCCCAAGAAGTGCGGCAGGGTGGAGACCA